>Ga0182024_10010236_pt1 | contig 19168 bp, 13 predicted proteins | sample P32metaG_FD_120480 | JGI IMG/M metagenome (GOLD analysis project Ga0182024, IMG submission 120480) | Permafrost microbial communities from Stordalen Mire, Sweden - P3-2 metaG (Illumina Assembly) | ecosystem: Environmental > Terrestrial > Soil > Wetlands > Permafrost | place: Sweden: Stordalen... | reverse complement strand
GAGCTCGACCGCTCGCAATCTGACCGGGCTCGGATCTGTCATCTCAAGGGCCGATGGTACGCGATGGTGCGAGCGCCGCGCGCCATAGGCTCTGCCTGTGGGAGACGACGTTTCGACGGCTGCCGCCTGCGACCCGGCGAACGGCGCGGCGAGCGGCGCAGCGAGCGACGTTCCCCACACCGACACGGCATCCCGAGTCGCCGACACGGTCGCCGTGGTCTGCGGCGTCATCATCGCCGCGGTCGTGCTGGTCGGGCTGGTCGTGTTGCTCGCGGCGGTGAAACGAGGGTTGGACCTCACCGACGAGAGCGACTACATCCAGTCTGAGATGCACGCCGGCTCGTACCTGCGGGCCAGCACCGAGTTCCAGTTGCTGCTCGGACCGGTCCTGTCGCTGGTGAAAGACGTGTGGCTGTTACGGGTCGTCAAACTCGTCGGCCTGGTGGCTGCCCATGTGTTCTTCGCATGGTGTTTCCTGAAAACTGCGCCGTCGCTGATCGGCGCACGATTCCGACGGTCCGACGAACTCGCGGTCGGTGCGGCTATCACTGCCGGCGCGTTCGGGGTGTCCCGGGTTCTGCCGCAAACTCCGGGATACAACGACCTGACGGTCTTCGCGGTGGTCACCGTTTCGGGCCTGCTGCTGTTGCTTGCCGACCGGCGGCTGCACGGCCGGGCCGAGTCGGCGGCGTGGTTCGCGGTCGGGTTGCTCATCTGGTTTCAGCTTCTGGCGAGATGGCCGTCGGCGATGGCGATCGTTCCGCTGGCCGCGATCGCGTTCGTCTGGACCGGATTTCGCGCTGCGCTGGTGTGGAGGCGCGCCGCCGCGATCGTCGCCGGCGTCGCGGTCGGCGTGGCCGCGACGCAGGTGTTTCTCGCACCGATTCCCGACATCCTGCGCGGCATCCATCAGGGCAACGCGGACGCTTCGGCCGGTCTGGGCTACAGCCGAAGCCATCTGTTGCACCAGTACGTGACCAACCTGTCGGACCTGGTGCGCGTGACATCTCGTTCTTTTTGGTTCCTGCTCGCAGCTGCGGTCGCGGTCGGAGCGTTGCTCACCGCTCGGCGTTACGCCCGTCCGGTCGCGATCGGGGCGGCGGCCGGTCTCGTGGTGCTCACGCCGGTGTTCGTGTTCAGCGGTCGGGCCCGGGGCGGCGTCGAACCGTTCGGTGGGCCCGGCCTGCCGTTGCTGCTCGCTCGATCGGTCGTGGTGCCGTTGTACGTCGTGCTTGCGGTCCTGGCCGGCGGGGCGGCCTTGGTCGTCGGGAAGGACCTGCGACCGTCGTTGCGGGGCCTGGCGGTCGTCGGGGCGCTGCTCGCGGCGCCGTTCCTCGGCGGGCTGGGAAGCAACAACCCGCTGTGGTACAGCGCGGCGCTGAATCCCGGATTTTGGGTCGCCGGTGCGCTCGCGCTGTGCGCGCTGGCGCACCGCGAACACGGCCGCTGGTTGGTGCACGGACTGGCGTTCGCGTTCGCGACGCTGCTTGCGTTCACTGCGTTCGACGGGACGTGGCGTCACCCGTACCGTCAGGTCCCGCTCGCGGCCGACACGGTCAACGTCGCGTTGGACGGCCCCCTGCACGGCCTGCACACGGACGCACCGACCGCCGCGTTCTTGGCGCAGGTGCGGGCCAGCGCCGATTCGGTCGCGGCCGAACCGACCGACCTGGTGGTGTGGGCCGGCCTGCAGCCGTACACCGCGTCCGGCCTGCCCGGTGCGTCGGTCGCCAGCGGTCTCGACCAGCCGCTGTTTGCGTGGCTTTCGGCCCCCTACTACGCCGACAAATCGCTCGCGGCGGGTTGCGAAGACCGAGGCCGTGCGATCCTGCTCCTCGAGTATCCGACCCAGCAGACAGACCTCGCCACGAATCCGACCCTCACCGCTGCGTGTTCCGGCCGCCGTTGGACACAGCGGGCATCGATCGGCGGCCTCGAAGTGCTGTTCGCCGAACCGCCGGCTCCCTAATTTTGGGGGAACAGCGTGGTCCCGACGACCCATTGGGGACTGTCGTGGGTGAGCGGCGCGACCAAGAACTCAGGCACGATGAGCCGTACGGTCGGCCCGCCAGCCGGGAACAGCTCGGTGATGATGTTCGCCTGCTGGGTCGGATCCGTGACGCCGTATAACGCGTACATGTGCAACGCGCGGTCCAGTCGTGGGGTGTCGAGACCGCCGACGAGCGACGCGAACCACAGGTCGGTCCAGTCCATCCGAGGGTCGAGTCCTTCGAGGTCGACGTACGACCACATCTCGGGAAGTTCGCCGGTTTGCGCGATGCGTTGGCGGGTGGCGTCAACCGCGTCGAGGAAGCTGTCCGCGAGCGGATCCAACGTGGCGGTTTGGTCCATCCACTGCGTATAGGTCACAAAGCCGGCTGCTGCTTGTCCGGACGCGACGGTCTGTTGCCTCGGACCGACGTACCCGTTGATCTGAAAGACCGCGACGGCCGTCAACACTGCGGCAAGTCCAACCAACGCGATGCGTGAGCGCGACTGGCGAAGTTGCGGTGTGTATTTCGAAAGCACCTCTGCGAGGAATATGGCTAGACCGACGAGCGACAGCGCGGTCGCTGCGTCGGCCAACTTCTCGCCGTAGTAGCTCACATAACCGTTGGTGGCGACCTCGTACCAGTAGACGCCGACGACGCCGACGAGCCCGAACACGGCCGGTGTCCCGAACACGAACGTTGTGAGCTTGTCGCCGGTGACGACCTGACGTACCGCGACCGCGGCGATGAACATGAGGGTCGAAGCGACGAACAGCCACCACGGCATCGTCGGGATGCCGCCGTTGATGAGCAGATGGCTGGTGCCGAGACCGAGCGTCTCCACGATCGGTGCGATCGTCGCGGCCGCCGCGGCGACGATGGCGCCGGCCGCCCAGGGACGCCGCCCGGTCGTGCCGGCATGGTTCCACAGTCGCAGGGTTGCGACGGCCAGTGACGGCATCGCGAACAGGGCGAGCGGCCACCAGCTGTACGCGCAGACGAGGACGAGTCCGCTCACGACGAAGAACGTCGCCGGTGGTCGCATCGTCGGTCTCAACAAGATCGACGGCATGACGGCGACCGCCATCACCGGCAACGCGAAGTTCGGGAACCCGAACCAGACGGTCATCGAAAGGACCCCGACCGCGAGCAACTGTGCGACGACACTCATCGGGACCAGCGCCGCCAACGCGTGCTCGCGCACGAGCCGGGCGATGGCGACGCATCCGAGCGTGACCGCGATGCCCGACGTCACCACGATCGCCACCGTGTAGATGTTGACGAGCGACCGTGCGTCCGACGGCGGATGCCGGTACCAGAGGCGCACGAACTGCGCCCACATCTGATGCCAGCCCTGCGGGTACTCGGACGCGTCGTACTTGAGGCCCGACGGCGCGTGCGGTTGGACGGTCACGAAGCTGCCCAACTTGATGTTCAACGCGAGGAAGCTCAGATGGGTGGGGTTGTCCCAGCCTGGGAGCAGCAGCCGCAACCGTCCGGCGACCGATTGCCGCCAGAACGGAATCGCCCACCACAGCGCCACACCGGCGCCGACGGCGACCGCCAACGCTTCGGCGGGCACGATCCGTCGGCGGTCGTGGCTGCGGCTTCGGCGGGCCCCGACTTGGTGCGCGACGGCGACCCCGACCGCGGCGGCGAGCAAGATCCCTTCGACGTCGACATGGTTGCCAAGTTTGGGGACCCAACCCAACACCGGCAGCCAACCGAACAACGCCGCGGCCGCGACCAGGAACCGGTCAGCCCAATAGTCCGGGCCGGGGAGGAACACGATCGCGACGATGGCCACCACGACCGCGAACGGTCCGACGACCACGCCGACGAGTCGCAGGGCGAGCGTCAGCGCACCGGCAACGAGTCCCGCTCTGATCGACCAGGGCTCGCGAGTCCACGACCCCGACTCGGAAGGTTCACTGATCGCGGGTTCGCCTGTCGCGGCCTCGCGGGTCGGGCCCGCCGATAGTCCGATCCCGCCCACGCAGACGCAATCGTAGTCGCGCAGTTCGGGCAGGAAAAGGGCACGTTGTCCGACAGGGACCGACTTGTTCGACCCTATCCTGTGAAGCATGCAGCTCCGGGGGGCTCGGATCCTGATGACCGGCGGCGCGGGCTTCGTCGGTTCGCATTTCGTGCGCGATCTGTGCTCTGCCGGCGCCGCAGTGACCGTGTACGACAACTTTTCGACCGGACTGGACGAAAATCTCGAAGGCGTCGACGGCGATGTCACGGTTGTGCGAGGCGACATCCTCGATTACGAGTCGCTGCGCGACGCCGCACGGGGACATGATGCGATTTCGCATCAGGCGGCCCAGCTTGAGATCACCCGTTCGATCGGCGATCCGGTCTTCGACCTCACGACGAACACGGTCGGGACGCTGAACGTGTTGCGGGCCGCGACCGAACTGGGCATCTCCAGGGTCGTCGAAGCGTCGTCGGCCGGTGTCTACGGCCAGGCGGTCACCGACCTTCAAGACGAAACGCATCCCACCGATCCGAACTGGGAATATGGCGTCTCCAAGTTGGCGTGCGAGAAGTACGCGGCGATCTCGTGCGAACGGAACCCGGAGCTTGCGGTCGCCAGCTTGCGGTATGCGATCGTCTTCGGCGAGCGGGAGTGGTACGGGCGGGTGCTGACCCTGTTCTTGAAGCGTGCGCTCGAGGGTCGGTCGCCGGTCGTGTTCGGTCGCGGCGATCAAATTCGTGATTTCGTGTACGCCGGTGACATCGCGCGGCTGCATCGGAGCTGCTTCGAAACCGATTTTGCCGGCCATCTCGTCCTGAACGGTTCGACTGCGGTCGGGACGTCCGTCCTCGACCTTGCCAACGCGATCTGCGACGTCGTCGGTGAACGCATGGAGCCGATCTTCGACGACGTTTCCGAAGGGCAGCGGTCCGAACTCGCCGGAGGTCGCATGCGCCTGCCGTCGGAGCTGCAGGCGATGCGGATGAGTTATGCCCGAGCCAAGGACACCCTGGGCTGGGAACCGCAGGTGTCGCTGCGCGAAGGTCTGGAACGCGAATGGGCATGGCTGCAGGAGAATCCGCACCGGTGGAACGAGATGAGCTATTGAGCGTCGAGGTCGTCACGTCGCCGACGGTCACCCCGGCGCGTCGGGGACGGCCGTGACGACCGTCCTCGTCCTCGGCGCGGGAGGCAGCGCCGCCGCGAACATGATCGACGCATTGCGCCGCGCGTCGCGCGGCTACCGCGTCGTCGGTGCCGACGCGTCCCCCGTGAAGCTGCACCTTTCGACCGCCGACGAACGCGTCGTTGTCCCACGCGCCGACGAACCCGGCTATGTCGACGGTGTGACGTGCGCGGTTGAACGCTTCACGTGCGACGTGGTGCACGCTCAACCGGACCCGGAGGTCCTCGCGGTCGGCGCCGCCCGCGATCGGATCGGCGCCCGCACCTACCTGCCTCCCCAAGACGTCCTCGAACTCGCGGGCGACAAGCTCCGCTTCGCACAGCAGATGAGCGCGGCCGATGTGACGGTCCCCGAAGCCGCGACCTACGAGTCGGCCTCGAGCGTCGTCGAGGTGACCGAACGGTTGTTGGCCCACCATGAACGGGTGTGGGTGCGGGCGCGGGTCGGTGCCGGCGCCCGTGCGTCACTTCCGGTGCGGACCGGCGTGCAGGCCGACGCGTGGATCCGCTGGTGGATCGACGAGCGCAACATGCGCGTCGGCGATTTCATGGTGTCGGAGATGTTGCCCGGCCGCGAGTTCGCGTACCAAAGTGTCTGGCAGGACGGCATGCTCGTCGCCGGACAGGCACGCGAACGAGTCGAGTATCTGTACGGACATCTCACGCCGTCCGGTCAGACGTCGACGCCGTCCGTCGCCCGCACCGTCGACGAACGTGCCGTCGACGACCTTGCGATCCGGGCGATCCGCGCGTTGGATCCGGTCCCCCGCGGCGCGTATTGCGTCGATATCAAAGAATCGGCCGACGGCGTCCCCAACGTCACCGAGATCAACGCCGGCCGTTTCTTCACGACCTCCAACTTTTTTGCGGCGGCGGGCCTCAACATGCCGGACATGCTGATCCGATGTGCGCTCGGTGACCGGCTCGCCGCGGTCGGCAGTTCGCCGCTGCCTGCCGATCTGTATTGGATCCGCATGGTCGACATGGGCTATGTGCTCGTACCGGGCGAAGAGCTCGATGGCTTCCCCCGCCTCGACGGCCTCGGCCAGTTCGACCGGTCGTCGTGAACGGCGCGCTCGGCGTGGCCGTCGTCTGCGATTTCGATGGAACGTTGACCAACCTTGAGATCGGTTGGGACTCGTTGCGTGAGACGCTGTCGGTTGATCGCATCGACGACCTTTGGCGCGACCGCGGGATGCAACGATGGGCTGCGGTCACCGAAGCTGAGGTCCACGCGGCCCGGACCGCGTCGCCGGTACCGTTCGTCATGCACGCGCTCAGATCGGTGCCGGCGGTCGCGGTGCTCACGAGCAACGACGAAGCTGCGGTCGAGACGTTCCTCGACCGGTGGCCTGATCTGCGTTCGAGAGTGCGGGTCGTTGTGGGCCGCCGCACCCTCGGCGGTCCGAAAACCGATTTCGAGATCTTTTCGTCGGGCTATGCCCGATGCCGGCACGCGATCGCGTCGCCCGACGCGGGCCAGATCGCCTACATCGGCGACCAAACCTACGAGCTCGACTTCGCCCGAGCCCTCGGCGCCGCCACCTTCGGTGTGCGCGACCTCGACCCGACAACCCGCGGGCCGGGAAGGGACTAGGCGTCGTGCGCATCGCGATGGTCAACAACTTCTTCGCGCCGAGACCGAGCGGCAGCGTCCATCTCACCGAGGGACTCGCGAAACATCTCACCGCCCGCGGCCATGAGGTGCTCATCATCACCGCGGCGCACAAGGAAGACCTCGCCGAGGAGATCCGAGACTCCTATCGGGTCGTACGGCTGGTGTGTTCAGCTCCGCCGAAGACCCGACTGTCATACAACTACGACATTCCGGTCACGATGAGCCCGCGAAACCTTCGTCGGATGTTCTCGATCCTCGACGACTTCGGACCCGACGTCGTGCATCAGCACGGACAGTTTTTCGACCTTACGTGGATGAGCGCGATCTGGGCCCGCCGCCGACATGTCCCGACCGTCCTCACGGTGCACACCGCGTTGGTGCACAGCGACCGGGTCGCGGGCGCACTGTTATGGCTCGGTGACATGGTCGCCGTACGTCCTTTCATTGCGGTAGGACGGCCGCACATCGTGCTGATCGACCAGTTCATCGACGGGTATGTCCGTTCCCGATATCACATCCCGGACGATCGGCTGACCCACATTGTCATCGGTGTCGACCCCAGCCGTTTCGCGGGCCTCGACCGTGCTGCCGCCCGCGCGACGCTCGGCGTCGACGACCGGCGGATGATCCTGTCGGTCGGGCATGTGATCCCACTTCAACGCGACCGGGTCGCGCTGGTACGCGCGCTGCCGTACCTGGTCGAGCGGCGTGATGACATCGTCGTGATGGTCGTCGGTCATGTCTTCGACGACACGTTCTTGGCCGTCGCCGACGAGCTCGGCGTTCGCGCCAACCTGGTGTCGACCGGCGAGGTCCCCAAAGATGTCGTGCCGATGTACGTCGCGGCGGCCGACGTCGAAGGTCACGACTTTCACAACTTCGGTCTCGGGACCGCCAGCCTCGAGGTCATGGCCGCCGGCGTTCCTGTCGTGTCGGTCGTGCGGGAAGACAACTTTCCCGGACTGCCGCTGCGGTCGTGGGAAAACGTCGTGCGCGTCCCCGAAAACGATCCCCGGGCCTTAGCGGACGCGATCCTGACCTTGCTCGACGATCCGGCACTCGCCGCGAAGGTCGGCGAGGGTCAACGTCGGTTCATCGTCGAGAACTTCTCGATCGAAACGGTTACCGAAAAGCACGAACAGCTGTACCGGTCCGTCATATCGGGCTAGTCGGCGGTCCGCATCGACGACGCGCGGCCGACCTCGACGATCTTGGCGACGACGGCGTGCGGCGCCCGCAACGAGTCGAGCTCCGCGGCCGCGTCTGCTTCGCCGGACGCCAACGCGACAAAATGTTCGAGTTGTGAGACGAGCGGCTCGCGGGCGTTTTGCACCACCGGAATGTCCATGACCGTTTGCTGGCGGTAGCCGTGCCCGCCGTCTTCGAGGAAGTCGGCGCCGACATGGCGGTACACGGTGATGTCCTGGCGGACGAGATCGACCTCGATCATGCGTTCGAGCTCGTAGATCACGAGGCTTCGCAGCTTGCGTTGCGAGATCCGACTCGCCGACAGTGCCGCCAGCATGCCATCGAATTGCAGGCTGGCTTCGATCACGTCTTCGGAACCGGGCCGCGAATACGGATGTGCGTACGAGAAATGTGCGGTCACGTCGTCCGGCATGCGGCCCGCGAGCCGCAACATGAAGTCGACGTCGTGAATCAACAGGTCGTACGCGACACCGCTCGCAATACGAGACAGGTACGGCGAGTGACGAACGGTGACGACATGGGAAGGTTCGTCGACGATCTGGACTGCGGTCAGAATCGCCGAGTTGAACCGTTCCAGCAGCCCACAGGTGAGCGGCACCCCTCGCAGACGGGCCAGGTCGAGCAGCTCGTCGACCTCGGCGAGATCTTCGGCGATCGGTTTCTCGACGAGGACAGGCTTGCCTTCATCGACTGCTCGTTTCGCCCATTCGACGTGCGAGCCGGTCGGTGAAGCGATGATCAGCGCGTCGATACCTCGGAACGAGTCGAGCTCCGGGAACCACCGGGAGCGCCATCGTTCCGCTAACGCTTCGCCCGCTTCGGCGTCCGGGTCGATCACACACGCAAGCTCGGCTTCCATCGACTGGGAGACGACACGTGCGTGCAGGGCACCCATCGCGCCCGACCCCACGATCGCGATCCGGACCGGGGCGATCTTCACGGACGCGCCGTTCCGGTGTTACGCACCGAACGCGGCGCGTACGGCCTCGACGATGTGGTCGAGATCAGCCGCGGAAAGGTTCGGATGGACCGGCAGCGACAGCACCTCGCCGGCCGTGGCCCGCGCCGCGGGGACGTCAGCCGCGACGACGTTCGGATGGTCGCGGTAGCAGTCGTAGTCGAACACAACACGCGGGTAATATATGCCGGTTTGCACGCCTCGAGATGCGAGCTGCGCGGCAAGGGTGTCCCGGTCGACGGCGGCGTCGGCGGTGACGCGGATCGTGTACTGGTGGAACACGTGCCCGCGTTCGGGCCCAACAAGCGGAGTGACCAAACCGGCGATGCCGGAAAGTCCGGCGTCGAGGCGCGCCGCGTTCGCCTGACGCTTGGCGATCGTCGCGTCGAGGCGGGCAAGTTGCGGGAGCGCGATCGCGGCTTGAAGATCGGTGAGACGAAAGTTGGTACCGACCGACTCGTACATGTAGCGGGCGCGCATCCCGTGATTTCGGAGCATGCGCAGCCGGTCCGCGACGTCGTCGTCGTCGGTGGTGACCATGCCGCCCTCACCGGTCGTGATGTTCTTGGTCGCATAAAACGAGAAGGTCCCGACCCCGAAGCCGCCGACGCGCCGGCCGCCGACGCTGGCGCCGTGGGCTTGGGCCGCATCTTCGACGATGGTGGCACCGTCCCGTTCGGCGATCGCAGCGACCGACGCCATGTCGGCCGGTTGGCCGTACAGATGTACCGGCATGACGACGCGGGTTCGGTCGGTGCATACATCGCCGAGCGAGTCGGGATCGACATTGAACGTGACCGGATCGACGTCCGCGAAGCGGGCGCGGGCTCCGCATTCGAGGATCGCGTTCAGCGTCGCGACGAACGTGAACGCGCTCGTGACCACTTCGTCGCCGGATCCGACGCCCAGCACCCGCAACGCGGCGACGAGCGCCAGCGTGCCGTTCGCGACGGCAACCGCGTGGCGGGTCCCGCAATACGCGGCGAACTCGCCTTCGAGGCGAGCGACCATGGGTCCTTGCGCGAGCTGACCCGATCGGAGAACCTCGACGACGAGCCGCTCCTCGTCTTCGCCGAGCGCGACGGCGGAGATCGGGATCACCGAGGCCGTGTGCGTTCCGTTAACCCCAGCACGTGTACGTTCCGGTCGCCAGCAGGGCACACGACGACTCGTCGGCGGCGGTGATCGCGCTGACACCCGACACGCCGATCACCGCGACCGGGCTCCCCGAGTTGTTCTCGGTTCCGTCGCCGAGCTGATCGTCACTGTTGTAGCCCCAGCATTCGACGGTCCCGTTCGCCAGCAACGCGCACGAATGGAAGTCGCCGATGGTGATCGCGGTGACGCCGCTCAGGTCGGTCACCGCGCCCGCGGTCAGGGAAATGCCCGTGATGGCGCCCTTGCCGAGTTCTCCGTAGCCGTTGTATCCCCAACATTGGACGGTCCCGTCGACCAACAGTGCGCACGCGGCGGCGGAATCGGTCTTCATGGCCATGGCGGTCACACCACTGAGGTTCAGCACCTGGACCGGCGACGCCGAGTCGCTCGTGGAACCGTTGCCGAGCTCGCCGTACCCGTCGTAGCCCCAGCATTCCATCGTCGAGTTCACCAACAACGCGCACGAATCGAAATCTTCGGCGGTGAGCGCGGTGACGCCGCTCAGCCCGGCCACCGCGATCGGAGTTCCCGAGACCCCAACGGCATCGTTGCCGAGCTCGCCGTGCAGGTTCCAACCCCAGCATTGTACGGTCCCCGTCACCGACAACGCGCACGTGTGGTGGTCGCCCGAAGCGAGCGCGATGACACCGGTCAGTGCGATCACCGGTCCCGCCAACGGCGACTGGCCTCCGACGGAACCGTTGCCGAGCTCGCCGAACATGTTGTAACCCCAGCAGTCCACCGTCGCGCTGACCAACAACGCGCACGAGAAGTGCCGGCCGACAACGACCGCGGTGGCGCCGGTCACGCCGATCACCGCGACCGGGCTGCCCGAGTCGACGAGGGTGCCGTCGCCGAGTTGACCTTCTTCGTTGTCACCCCAGCATTCGACCGTTCCGTTCCCCAGCAACGCACATGTGTGGGTGGCACCGGATGAGAGCGCGGTGATGCCGGTACCGCCGGATACGCCGACGACCGGGCCCGGCGCGTGTGTGTTCGACCGCGAGTTGTTTCCCAGCTGGCCCGAGGTGTTCAGCCCCCAGCATTGGACGGTCCCGTCGACCGCCAGCGCACACGAATATTGGCTGCCGGCACCGATCGCGGTGATCCCGGTCAGGCCGTTCACCGGGACCGGGACCGGGATTTTCGTCGCCGGGGGCGGCATCTTCGGTTTCGCTTTGGGCGACGCCTTGTTTTTGTTTCCCAGCTCGCCGGACGTGTTCAGTCCCCAACATTGGACCGTGCCACCCACCACCAACGCGCATGTGTGGGAGGCGCCGGCCGCGATTGCCGTGACGTTGGACAGGGCGGCGACCGAAACCGCGACTTTCGAGTTCACGAACGTGTTGTTCCCCAACTGTCCTGAAGAGTTCAGTCCCCAACATTGCACGGTGCCGCCGACGATCAACGCGCACGAATGGCGGGCACCGACCGCGATCGCTCTGGCGTCGGTGACACCGATGACGGGGACCGGAGATTTCGCGTTCACCAACGATCTGTTCCCCACCTGTCCTGAAGAGTTGAGTCCCCAACATTCGACGGTGCCGCCGATCACCAACGCGCAGGTGTGGTAGGAGCCGGCCGAAATTGCGGTGACGCCGGTCAAGCCCGCGACCGCGACCGGAACGGACGAGTTGACCAGCGACGTGTTTCCTAACTGTCCGTCGGAGTTGTCGCCCCAACATTGCACGGTTCCGCCGACCACCAACGCGCACGTATGGCGAGCGCCGGCCGCGACGGCGGTGACGTCGGACAGGCCGGTCACTGGGACAGGAACCTTCGAGTTCACGAGCGAGTTGTTCCCCAACTGGCCGGAGCTGTTGAGCCCCCAACAGGCCACGGTGCCGGCCGCCGTTAACGCGCACGTGTGGAACACGCCGGCGGTCACCGCCGTCACGCCCGACAGGCCGTTGTAGGCACCGACATTCACCGGAACCTTCGAGTTCGCGAGCGAGTTGTCCCCCAACTGTCCGGAGCTGTTGAGCCCCCAACATTGCACGGTGCCGGTCGGCGCAACGACACACGTATGACTTCCGCCGACTGCGAGCTTGGCGGTCCCGACGGTGCCCTCTGACGGTGCCGCTCCGGCCGACGCAGTTCCGAGACTGAGCGGCGCGACCGCGACCGACAAGCAGACCGTGACGAGCATCACGCGTCGCGACCGAGTGGAGCACCACGAGCGCAGGTTCATACGCTGATCCGTCCGATGGTGTTGGCGCTGGCGTTCGTAAACCAGATGGCGCCGTCGGGGCCGGCCGCGATGCCGTCCGGATTCGAGATCGTCGGATCGGAGTAGCTCGTGATCGTCCCGCTGGTCGTGATCCGCCCGATGGTGTTGTTGCCGTAGTTCGTGAACCATAAGGCCCCGTCGGAGCCGGCGACGATATCGATCGGGCTCGAGACCGCGGGACCGGAGAAGTTGGTGATCGTCCCGTCGGTGGTGATCCGACCGATGGAGCTGTTGCCCGCGTTGGTGAACCACAAGGCCCCGTCGGGCCCGACGGTGATGCTCAGTGGTGCGACGATCGTCGGGTCCGAGTAGAACGTCACCTGGCCGGACGAGGTGATCCGTCCGATCGAACCGCCGTAAAAGTTGGTGAACCACATGGCACCGTCGGGGCCGGCAGTGATGCCTTGCGGGTATTGGATCTCCGGGTTGTAGAAGACATTCGTGGTGCCGCCGGCTGTGACCCACCCGACCGAGTCGCTGGCACTGTTCGTGAACCAGGTCGGGCCGCCTGGACCGGCCGCGACGCGGTACGGCACCGCGATTCTCGGGTCGTCGTAGTTCGAGACGGTGCCGTTGCCGTCGGTGGTGATCCGTCCGATCGAGCTGTTTCCGATGTTGGCGAACCACATCGCACCGTCGGCACCTTTGGCGATGCCGTCGGGTTCGTCGATCGTCGAGCCCGGGAAGTTGGTGATGGTGCCGGCGGTCGTGATCCGTCCGATCGAATCGCCGTAGTAGTTACTGAACCACAACGCACCGTCGGGGCCGGCCGCGATGTCGTAGGGCCCGGCGACACCGGGGCCGCCGTAGCTGGTGACAACGCCGGGCGCGGTGGTTGTGGTCGTCGACGCGGTCGTGGTGGTCGGTTGGGTCACGACGGTCGTGGATGGCAGACACAGTTCGCTGTTGTGTGCGATCTTGACCGCACCGACGCCGAATTGGTCTTTGTCGTAGATGGTCCGCGCCGCGATCGACGACGCGGGCGGGATCGTGTAGCACACCAACGCGTGTTGCGGGTTCACGAGCGAGGCCCGGTTGGCCGACGGGTTGACGGTCACGGAGGTGGGCAGGCACAGCAGGTTCGGTGCGCCGACGCTGGTCGCGACGGTGCCGAACTGGTCGGTCAGATGTGCGGTGGCGGGCCGGCTGAACCCAGGCGTTCCGCTCGGATGTGTTGCCGTGTAGCACGCGAACGCGTCGAGGTTCGGTGGTGAGCTCGCCGACGGGAACTGCGACGGTGTCGTGTCGTTCTCCCATGCCGGCAGGCACAACGATTGCGCCGCGGTCGGGGTCAGGACGCCGGTACCGAATTGGTTTTTCATCGTGATCGTTGCCGGCAACGCGAGGCTGTTCGGCGTGATCGTCCGGCACAGCAGATGCGCGGCGGGGTTCGTGATCGGCGTGGTGACCGAATGGCCACCGACGACCACCGTCTTGCGTACCGGGTTGCAGTGGAGCTGTACGACGCCGAGTGTGGCGACGAACCCTCCGGACGCGAAGTTGTTCTTCAGCAACACTTTCGCCGGCGTGTTGTGGAAGGCGACCGGTTGCGCCGCGGTGCCGGTCGCGGTGGCGGTGTAACACTCGAAATGGTCGAGCACGGCAGGCGCGCTGGCGTCGGCGGTTCCGCTGAGCGCGGCCAGTGCGACCAGCGCGAACACACCCCCGATGAGGGCGGCACTGAGCACGAGCACGCGACGTACCCGCACCGAACCCCGCACCCCCCACCTCCCCGCAAATAACCAGTGAGAGCCGGTCGGGCAAGCTCCGCCCTGCTGCTCCGCGCGAGCGGAACTTTAGTTCGGAACCGGCGTTAGTGCACGGCGGACGGCGGGCGCGGGTTGTTGTCCTCGACCCGTGCCAGCCGCTCTTCGAGCAGCGCGTTGGCCTCTGAGAGTTCTCTGATCGCCTCCTGCAGCCCGGACAGCGAAATGGACAGCTGCAACGTGATGAGGAGGACAAACGCGAGCCCGACCGCCGACAACAGCCCGGTCGGCGTTAACGGCAGCGTGGTGCTGATCCCGCCGGCGAGCCCGAGCGCGACGGCTGCGATGACGAGGAGGGTCGACACGCCCATCCATCCGAGGGCGTACCGCAGGGAGAGCAGCTGACGTCGCGACAGCCAGAACACGAGCGCGAACATTGCGACCCCGGCGAGTCCGACGAAGGTGAGCTGGACCGCGTTGTGGCTCATTGCCTGTCGCTCATAGGTGTTCCTCGTGCCGTGAGACGCTCATGATGCCCGTCTGGGCCGTCAGGCGAGCGGACCGGGAGGTGATGGCGGATCGGAGCCGGCGGCCCGTCGGGCGTCTGCGAGGGACGTTGCATGCACCGAGCGCAGGGCCGGCGCGCCCGGCCAGTGCACGACCAGTCGGCCCGAACCGAGGGTCCAGCGGTCCGGTTCGTCCCAGGCGATCTCGGCCAACTCGCGAGGCATGACGCCGGTCTTGACGACCAGTTCGATTCCCGAGGGCAGAAGTTCGCGTAGCGGGGCGAGACTGGCGGGTCGGGTGGTGCCGAGCGCCACCACGACGTCGAGCTGGTCGGCGAGGCCGGGAAGGTGCGGGACGAGTCTCGAGCTCGCATTGGCCTCGACCCCGACGGAAGCGCCCGGGCAGTGCTGGCGGAGGTCTGCCAACGCGGCCGAGATGACGGTGACGTTGCCGGTCGCGGTGGCGAGGTCGACGAGGTAGGCGTCGACCACGAGCGCACCGGCGTACGAGGTGGGGACCCGTCCGAGCTCGGCTCGCAGGAGCACGAGCAGCGCCTCCCACGACCGGCCGCCAGCCGTCAAGGCGCCGGTCGGTGACACACCGAACGCGGCGCGGCTCAGGTTCGCGACGCGCAACTGGCGGACGAGTGCGACCGGCCCGTTGTTGGTGAGGGTACGGAAGTGTCCGGGCGCGTCGGGCAGCGCGATGATCGCGGCGGCGACGTTGTCGGGATGCAGCGCACCTGCCAGTGCACCTGCCGCGCTGACGCCGGCGGGAGCGCCGCGCAGGTCGGCCAAGGTGTTGGCGGCTGATGCCGGATCGACCGCGGCCATGCCGGCCAGCGCAGGCCCGGACAACGAAGGGCCGGTCAGCGCGGGACCGGTCGGACGGGTCGCGGGAACCTTCGTCGCCATCTGGTATACGTGCGTGATCAGATCTTCCACTCGGTTCGCGACGTCGAGGGAGTTGGCGCCGGGGACACGGCGGGCGAGGAGGTCCTGTTCGGCCCAGAAGGCGCCGCCGGCATCCATCGGCGCGAGGTCGAAGCCTCGGTCGGCGTCGACCTGATGCACGATCTGCACCTGGCCGTCGTCGCTGACGAACGCCGCGCACGATGTCGTGCACAGCACGTAGCCGCGGTCGGTGTCGATGCGCAGCTGGTTTTCGGGCATGGTGAAGCCTGGGAGATGCCACGCGGTGGCGAACCGGCCAGGGATTCCCGCGGCACGGAGCTGGAGGGTGGCGCCGTCTTCGATGCGGCGTTGGCCGGAGGTCATGAGGGTCGCGGCGGTGGCCTCGACCGGGCCGAGCAGCACGTCGATCATTGCGAGCACATGGACACCGAGGTTGACGAGGGCGCCGCCGCCGCTGATGCTCGGGTCGAGTTCCCACATGTCGCGCTGTTCGGCGACTCCATCTTCGATGCGTGACACGAACGAATGGGCGTCGAAGGAGGTGGGCGTGCCGAAGCGGCCGGCGCGCAACGCGGGGGCGAGCGCGGCCAGGTGTGGGAGCACTCCCGACATGTAGCCGGTTGCGAGGTACCGGTCGGGATGTTGGGCGCACGCGGCGTCGAGCGCTCGGCGGTCGTCGCTCGTCGCGGCGATCGGCTTTTCGACGAGAACGTCGACACCGGCGGCGAGCAGTTTCGTCGCCAACGGCACATGGCTCGATGGCGGTGTGCTGATGATCGCGGCGTCGGGATGGACCACGCGTAATGCTTCGTCGAGGTCGGTGAACATTGCCAGTTTCGGTCCGGCGAGCGCGGTGAGGCGCGCCATGGCCGCTTTGTTGAGGTCGACGACGCCGGCGAGCACCATTCGCTGGTGATGGGTCGCGGTGAGCGCATGGACGAGACCGACACGTCCCGAACCGATGAGGATGAGCTTTCGGGGTTCGACCGGTTCGACGGTCCGGACCGGGGCGGCGGTGTCGCGTACCACGCGTTCGATCATTGCGACGTCGGCCGCGCTGTTCATGGGTTCGAAGCCTTCGATGCCGTCGACGTTGGCTTCGCTGATCGGCGACGGGAGATGCAACCGGGCGGCGACACGAACCGCGGACCGCGCGACGCCGATCGACACGTTGACGGCCCGGGGCGCGACGCCGTGATACTTGAGTGCCTCGGTGCGTATGAACTCGCCGAGTGGACGTGCGACGGGATCGCCGAGCAGGACCATGCGGGGCGGGTCGGCCATCGTGGCGAGCGCGATCAGCCCGTCGGACAGTTCGTCGACGTCGACGGGTTGCACACGTGCGGCGTCGCCGCCGATCACCGGGAACATCCGAAGCTTCGCCGCGGTGCGTGCCGTCCGGGCGATCAGGCCGGCGTTGACGTCACCGAACACCATGCCGGGCCGGACGATGACGAAGCCGGGATCGTGCTCGTAGGCCTGTTCGACGGTGTGTTTGGACCGGCCGTAGGCCGACTCGACGCCCGCATGTGCCGATTGGGACGACACGAACACGAAGCGTCCGATCCCGCTTTGTTTCGCCGCGTCGATCATCCGTTCGGTGCCGAGCCGATCGACGGAATCGACCACCGCATCGGACGATGACTGCGGCGCGATCGCGAGATGCACGATTGCGTCGACGGAGACGAGCGCGCCGAGTTCGGGCCGGGCGGGGAGTTCGAGGAAGTGCCGGTCGTCGAGCGGCACGTACGGCGGTCCGGTCCAGGGCCTGCGGGCGAACGCGGTGACGTCATGGCCGCGTTCGAGGGCCCGTGTGGCCAGATGTCGGCCGATGAAGCCGGTGACGCCGGTGATCGCGATTCTCACGCCCGATCGCCTTCCCAACGGGTGAGGGGCACGACTCGTCGGCCTGCGGGCCGGTAACGCTGCAGCCAGACCGCGGCGACGACCCGGACCAGGTACCAAGCGGACGAGATCGGCGACGCCGACGACACGCCGGCGTCGCGCATCCGCATTTCGACGGGCACTTCAACGACTTTGTATCCCGCTCGGCCGGCGCGGGCGAGCGACTCGATCGTGTCGCCCAGGTATTCGGCAGGATAGATCGAGGCGAAGGGGCCCAACACGTTCGGTCCGATGGCACGGAAACCTGATGTCGCATCCGTGATGTGCACGCCGGTCCTGCGAGAGGCCATACGCGCGAGACGTCCCATGACTGCCTGACGAACGCGTCCGACGGCGTAATGCTGATCTCCCGACGCGAACCGTGATCCGATGACGAGATCGGCCGGACCTTGTTGGAGCGCGTCGAGCAACGTCGCGATCTGGGCCGGGTCGTGTTGGCCGTCCGCGTCGCATTGCACGACGACGGCATAGCCGTGCGTGACCGCGTACCGGAACCCGCAGCGGAGGGCGCCGCCGACACCCAAGTTGACGGGCAGGCGCAACACGGTAGCGCCGGCTCGTTGCGCGACGTCGGCGGTGCGGTCGACGGAGCCGTCATCGACGACGAGTGCCGGATATCCGGCCGCGTGGACCTCTTCGACGACCCGCTGGACTGACGCTTCTTCGTTGAGTGCGGGGATCACGACCAGCACGGCGCAGTCGCCGACGGTGTCTTTCGCCCCGCTGCGTTCGCCCATCGACCCTTGCCCTATGCACCCGATCGGCGAATGCCGGACCGGCTCGATCCTGATGCGCTTCGATCTCGAGTGGGGCCGGCACCGCGAGCGCGATCACGCAGTGTAGAAGACGCAAACCGATCCGAGAAAGGAAAACTGGCGAAAGAAAGGAGGGCAGCGGCGTTTGCCGCTGCCCTCCTCGAGATTGAGTGTCTCTCTCAGAGACGCCCGATCAAGTTACGGGACTGCTCAGTGTGCGATGACCTCGCAGACTGCGTACGACGTCTCGGTGACCGAACCCGGGGCGGCGAACGTACCCGTGAGGGTCACGATGCCACGGGCACGCCACGTGTTGGCGCTGACGGCGTAGTCGTTGAGGAGGCCGCCACGAGCGGAGCCGGTGTGGGTGGTCTGACCGCCACCGCCGACGAGCGTCGTGCCTGCCGGGCAGGCCGCGTCGACCGCAGCCGTGAGGGTACCGAGTACCGCACCGCTGACCGTGCTCGACGGACCGACGATCGTCTCGTAGCCGAGGATCGCGCCTGCGGGACCAGTCCCACCGGTACCGCCGGTCGGACCGACCGGACCTTGGATACCTTCGTCACCCTGCAGACCCTGGGGGCCGGCAAGACCCGATCCACCGTTCGCTCCTGACCCGCCTGTCACACCGACCGGTCCGGTCACACCCGCAGGTGCGACACCGACGGGACCGATGCCACCAGTGCCGCCCGTGCCGCCTTGCGGGGACACGCCCTGGGCGCCGGTCGGGCCTTGCAGACCGATGCCACCAGTGCCGCCGGCGGGACCAGCGACTCCGGTGGGGCCGGTGACGCCGTTGAAGATGTAGTTGGTGCCGAACAAGTGGGTGCATTCCAGGTCAGAGAAGTCGACCCCGAGCACGACCGTCGACGTCGAGTCAACGCACAGCGAATAGGCACCCTGGTCCGAAAACGCCGCTGAAGCGGCCGATGCCATGAACAAGGGAGCGGCAGCGCCAGCACACAATGCCGCCACGCTTCCCAAGGCGAGGATTCTTTTGGCCCCCAATACCCTTACCTCCTGTTTTGAGCCCCCGCAGGGCAACGCAGCT
>Ga0182024_10010235_pt1 | contig 19169 bp, 19 predicted proteins | sample P32metaG_FD_120480 | JGI IMG/M metagenome (GOLD analysis project Ga0182024, IMG submission 120480) | Permafrost microbial communities from Stordalen Mire, Sweden - P3-2 metaG (Illumina Assembly) | ecosystem: Environmental > Terrestrial > Soil > Wetlands > Permafrost | place: Sweden: Stordalen... | reverse complement strand
CGAGCGCTTGTGCGAGCTCGTTCTCGTGGTGGGGGAAGACCAAATCGCTGCCGCCGCCGTGGATGTCGAATCCGTCACCGAGAATGCGGAGCGACATGGCGGTGCATTCGATGTGCCAGCCCGGACGACCAGGGCCCCACCGCGAATCCCAGCTGGGCTCACCCGGTTTGGATGTCTTCCATACGGCGAAGTCGACCGGGCTGCGTTTGCGGATGTCGACCTCGACGCGTGCCCCTGCGCTGTCGAGCAGTTCGTCGAGGGTTCGGTGGGAAAGCGCCCCGTATTCGGGCAACGAATCGACTTGGAAGTAGACGCCTTCCCCGTCGATGACGTATGCGTGCCCGGCGTCGACGAGCACCGCGATGAGCGACAGCATCTGGTCGATCCATTCGGTCGCACGTGGCATCTCGTCGGGGCGCAGGATGTTCAGTCGATCGAACTGGTGCCAGAACTCGAGCTCGTAGGTGCGGGCAAGTTCGGGCGCGGTCGTGCGGTCGCGTTTCGCCCGGTCGATGATGTTGTCGTCGACGTCGGTGATGTTGGAGACGTAGGTCACGTCAAGACCGCACCACTGGAGGTACCGGCGGATGGTGTCGAAGACGATCTCCTTGCGTCCGTGACCGAGATGGGGCACGTCGTAGGGTGTCGGGCCGCAGACATACATCGAGACGTGACCCGCCCGCCGCGGCACGAAATCGACTTTGGCGCGCGCCGCGGTGTCGTAGATCCGGAGCATTCAGCGAGGCTACTGAGTACGTTCGAATCGAGCGGCCGATTAGCCGCGCGACAACAGCGCCACGGCCCACACCGCGATGCCTTCCGATCGGCCGATCGCGCCGAGTCCCTCGGCCCGCTTCGGACGGACCGACACGTGGATGCCGCGGCCCATGGGCTCTTTGGCGGGCGCCAGCGTCGCGGTCAACTTGGCTGCCATCTCCGACATGTACGGAGCGAGGCGGGGCGTCTCGGCCGCGATGACGATGTCGATGTTGTCGACCCACCAACCGGCGCCGGCCACTTTCAGCACGACCTCGCCGAGCATCTCGAGCGAATCGGCGCCGCGTCGGCTCTCATCGGAGTCGGGGAACAGCGTGCCGAGATCGGCGAGGCCGGCGGGACCTAACAGCGCGTCGGCGACCGCGTGAGCGACGGCGTCGCCGTCGGAGTGCCCGGCGAGGGCGGGCGCGTCGGGGATGTGCACTCCGGCGAGCACGAGCGGCGGCACATCCCCGAAGGGATGTACGTCGAATCCGAGCCCGACTCGGTTTCTCACGGCCGGCTGCTCACGCGCAGGCTCCGGTGAGCAGCGCCCGTACCAGCTCGAGGTCGTCGGCGTGGGTCAGCTTCACGTTGCGTCGTTCACCTTCGACGACGACGACGACTCCCCCGCCGGCTTCGACTGACGCGGCGTCGTCGGTGTCGACGCGGCCGCTGCGGTGAACGGCCCGCAACATGTCGGCGCGAAAGGCTTGCGGGGTCTGCACGGCGACTAACCCTTCGCGCGGCACGGTTTCGACGACCCGGTCGCCTTCGACTCGTTTCACGGTGTCGGTCACCGCCAACGCGGGGACTGCGCCGGCGGCGCCGGCGGCGACTGCTTGCACGACGAGATCGAACAGTCGGCGCGACGCGAGCGGCCGCGCCGCGTCGTGCACGACGATCACCTCCGCGTCGTCGGGTATCAACGCGAGGCCGGCGCGGACCGAGTCGGAACGTGTTGCGCCGCCGTCGGCGCGTCGCACGCCGGCCGGCGCGACCCATGCACTGTCGGACGGTACGACGACGACGACGCCGTCGCAGGAGTCCTGGGCGACACCGACCGCGCGGTCGATGACGGTGGCGCCGCCGAGGGGGGCGAACTGCTTCGCGCCACCGAAGCGGGTGCCGCCACCGGCCGCGACGACGATCGCCCAAGTCCGCACTGCACAAGTATGGAGGAGCGGTACGAGCGACGGGGCCGAGACCGCCCGGCGGCGGACCCGTCGAGGGCCGGTCGGCGGCGGCGGCTATCTCGGGGGCGAGACCGGCCGGCCGGGCAGCTCGCTGTCGAGACGTGCGAAGAGCAGCCGGCCGGCGTTGGTCGGGACAACTGAGGTGACTTGCAGCATCACCTCGGGTCCGCCGACGAGGTCTTCGCCGCCGTTGACCACGATCATCGATCCGTCTTCGAGATGGCCGACACCCTGGCCGTCTTCTTTGCCGGGGCGGGTGAGGGCCACGCGTACGAAGTCGCCGGGGACGATCGCCGGCGCGAGTTCCTGTGCCAGTCGCCGCAGGTTGCAGGTCGGCACGCCCTGCAGTTCTGCGTTTCGGGCCAACGGTCCGTCGTTCGTGAGCAGACGAAGTTGGAGCCGCCGGGCGAGCGCGACGAGTTTCGCGTCGACTGCGTCGTGCTCGACGACTTCGTCGTCGAGGATGAACACGCGGGTCACGCCTTCGCGTTCGAGGACTTCGAGTGATTCCATCCCGCGCCGTGCCCGCCGCCGGCGGGTTTCGTCGGCGGAGTCGGCGAACCCTTGGATCTCGTCGAGCACGAAGCGGGCGACCATCAAGTCGCCGCCGACGACGCCGGCGCGTGCGAGCGCGAGGAGTTGACCGTCCATCAGGACTGATGTGTCGACGAGCAGGCCGTCGCGGGCGTTGAACGCCTGGGCGCGCACGAGGGGGCGGGTCGACATGCCGAGCGACTCGAGCACCGACACGCTTTGGCGGGACAGGATCCGGTATCCGAGCCAGCCGGTGATCCACGCCGAGAGTCCAGCGATCGGGGCCGCGATGCGGACCGAGACGAGCAGTGCGAGCGGCAGGACGAGGACGAGGGCGAGGGCCCCGCCCGCGAGCGCTCCGAGCGTTCCTGCGATGAACTGGGCCGGCGACTTCGTTTCGACCCGCCGTTCGACCGCGCCGAGCGCACGGTCGAGGATCCGGCCGAAGAATCCTCCGACGACGTAGCCGAGCAGGCATCCGAGGACGCCGCCGAGCCCGTCGGCCTCGATGCCGAGCCTGCGGGCGGCCCAGAACCCCGCGGCGGTGCCGAGCACCACGACGAACAGTCGTACACCCTCGACGAACATCGGCTCCCTCGTCGACGAATCGGCCCCGGACATCAGTCGGGTCTCCGAGCCGTTCACTCAACTGACTTGTGTCAACCGTTCGGGTCGACCGGGTCTGATCGGACACTCGACTCAGGCCCGGAGCGGATCGTGCCGATGGGAAGGTGACAATTGTCACCCGGGGGCGGTGGCAGTTTGCTCGGGTAGCCTCCATGACCAACGGGACGGGGCGAGATGGCGGCACGTCAGCAGGTGCTCGACAAGACCGATCTTTTTGGGACTTTGCCGCCCGAGTTGCTCGGCCAACTCAGAGATCGCACCGAGTTGGCGCGGCTGCGCCGCGGTGACGTCATCTTCGAAAAGGGTGACGCGGCGACCAGCCTGTATGTCGTGTTCTCGGGCCGCGTCGCGATCGCGGCGAGAGCTGCGGACGGCCGCGAGTCGGTGATCTCGGTGCTCGGCCCGGGAGCGCTGTTCGGCGAGATGTCGATGTTCGACGGTGGGGTGCGTTCGGCGCACGCCCGCGCGCTGACCACCGTTCATCTGATCGCGGTCGGGTTCGAAGATGTGCGCGAGGTGTTGGTGCACCGGCCCGACGTGCTCTGGGCGGTTGTACGCATCCTGGCTCGGCGTTTGCGGGCAACAGACGAGGCCCTCGCCGACGCGATGTTCCTCGATGTCACGGGCCGGACCGCCAAACGGCTCCTCGCGCTTGCCGACGGCGACGACTTCTTCCGTATGCCGCTCACCCAAGAGGAACTGGCCGGCATGGTGGGCGCGTCCCGCGAACGGGTGAACAAGGCGATCGCGATGTTCGTCAAGCTCGGATGGTTGGAGATCTCGGGACGCAGCCAGTACCACATCCTCGACCGGGAAGAACTCGAAGCCCGGGCGAACTCCTGACGTCGGGGGGTCCGGTCAGCCGACCAGCCAGTTGATCGCTCGGTCCCAACATTCGGCGGCGGCGGCGGGACGGTGAGCTGGCCGTTCGGGATCGTGCACGAAGCCGTGCTCGGCGTCGTCGATCACGACGATCTCGCAGTCGGGCCGGTCGCGCCACTCGGTGCGGAGCGCGTCGATGTCGGCGGGCGGCGTGTACGGGTCGGCCGACCCGAAGATCGCCAACGTCGGACACATACGGGCCGCGACCGCGAGGGGCTCGATCGTGTGACCGGCGCTCAGCCATTCGGGCGGGGTGCGCAACATCCCGTAGAACGAAACTGCCGCGTCGAAACGTTCACTCGCGGCCGCTTTGAACGCGTAGAGACCACCGATGCAGAAGCCGACGACGCCCACACGCGACACGCCGTCTTCGACGACGAGAAGGTCAGCGGCGCTCGACAGCATCTCGAGTTGCTGTTGATCGTCGAGGTCGGGGACGCGAGCGAGTCGTTGCTCGACCGTCGCCCGCTCCGAGTCCACGATGCCGGCGAAGGGTTCGACCGCGCAGACGGACAGGCCGTGGGTCGCGAGCCGTCGGGCCATGTCGTCGAAGAGGAGTCGAAGGCCGCCGATGTCGGGGTGCAGGACGACACCCGCGCGCGGCATCCCGTCGGGACGCGCGTGCACTGCCGGCACGTCGACGGCATCGAGCGACAGCGTCACCGGCTCGACGGTGACGTCAAGTTCACGTCCTTCTCGCAACTGGCCCATGGAGGCGGGAGTGTAGTGACGGCGGCGGCCGTGGCGGTGCCCTGGACGGTGGCGCCGAACCGGGTTGGAAGAACGCGGGCGCGCGCGACGCGCCGTCGTCAGGAGTAGCGGTCCAAGATGGAGCTCTCGGCGACCCGTGCGAGTCCGTCTTTGATCGCGCGGGCGCGGGCTTCGCCGACGCCTTCGACGCTCACGAGATCCGAGATGCTGGCCCGCATGATCTTGGGGAGCCGGCCGAAGCGTTCGATCACATGGTCGGAGATGATGTCGGGCAGACGGGGGATCCGATTGAGGAGCCGGTAGCCGCGCGGCTGCACCGACGAGTCGAGATCCATCTCGGCCGGCAGGCCGAGCAGTGATGCCACGACCCGCAGGTCGAGCAGGTCTTCGTCGGAGAGGTCGGCGAGATGGCCGATCACCTGGTCGAGCGACCGGTGCACGGACTCGACGAAGTAGTCGCGTCCGACGAGCCGTCGGTCGTCTTCGACGCCGCCGGTCAGCTCTTCGAGCTGAAGCTCGACGAGACGACCGTCGTCACCGAGTTCGACGACGTAGCCCTCGATCTCGTCGGCGATCCGACGAACCATCTCGGCCCGTTGCAGCACCGTCGCGACGTCGCGGAGCGTGACGAGGTCTTCTACCTCCAGCGCTGAGAGCGCGCCGGTGACGCCGTCGAGTCGGGCCTTGTAACGACCCAGGATCTGCAGCGCCTGATCGGCGCGGGCGAGCACTCGCGGGATCGCGACGAGGGTGCGTTTGTGGCCGCGGTAGTGGACCGACACGACACCCATCTCCTCGGACACCGTGAAGACCGGCACGTCGATTTGGCGGGCGACACGTTCGGCGGTGCGGTGCCGGGTGCCGGTCTCCGACGTTGGGATGTCAGGATCGGGAACGAGGTGCACGTTGGCCCGCGCGACGCGCGTGCCGTCGGATGCGAGGATGATCGCGCCGTCCATCTTGGCGAGTTCGGACAGCCGTTGAGGCGTGAACTCGGCGTCGAGCAAGAATCCGCCGGAGCAGATGTTGAGCACTGCGGGTTCGTCGCCGACGACGATCAGCGCGCCCATCTTCGCCTGCAGGATGCGGTCGATGCCTTCCCGCAGTGGCGTTCCGGGCGCGACGAGCCGCAGCGCTCCGTAGAGGGGTTCCGATCGGGGCTGCGCCACGGTCCTCTCCAGGTCAGATGTTTGACCGAGGGTACCGAAATTATGGGGTGTTGTTGCCTGCGGCGACGCCCGGGACACTCATCGCGGCGGCGAGGTCGGCGACCCGCACCAGGCGGATCCCGGGAACGTCTGGAGTGGACACGGCAACGATGGCGCGGGTGAAGCCGAGACGCTGGGCTTCGACCAGCCGCCGGCCGATCTGGGGGACCTGGCGGACCTCGCCGCCGAGCCCGAGCTCACCGACGACGACGGTGTCGGCCACGACCGGGGAATCCGAACGGGCGCTGGCGATGGCCAGCGCGACCGCAAGATCGGCGCCCGGTTCTGCGACTTTCACACCGCCGGCGACGCTGGCGAAGATGTCGTGGCCGCCGAGGGCGACGCCGGCTCGCTGCTGTGCGATCGCGACGAGCATCGCGAGCCGTCCCCCGTCGAACGACTGCGCAACTCGGCGAGGCATCGGCGCCGGGGTGGGCACCACCAGCGCCTGCACTTCGACACACAACGGACGGGTGCCTTCGAGCACCGCCGCGACGACCGAACCGGACGCGCCGGCGCGCCGGTCGGCCAGGAACAACGCGCTCGGGTCCGACACCGAAACCAGCCCGTCGGCGGTCATTTCCAACAGTCCGAGCTCGTCGGTGGCGCCGAAACGATGCTTGAGGGCACGCAGCATGCGCAGCGCGTGGTGGCGGTCACCCTCGAACGACAGCACCGTGTCGACGACATGTTCGAGCGTGCGCGGACCGGCGAGCGAGCCGTCTTTGGTGACGTGGCCGACCAGCAGCGTCGCGACGCCGAGCTCTTTGGCGAGCCGCTGCACGCGCATCGCGCCGTCGCGCACCTGGGAGACAGAACCGGGCCCGCCCGGCGCGTCGGGATCCTGTACCGCCTGAATGGAGTCGATCGCCAGGACGTCGGGACGCATCGCTTCGGCGTGCGCGCACACATGCGGCAACGACGTCTCGCACACGACGGCCAGGTCGGGCGCGAGGGTGCCGAGCCGGCCGGCTCGGAGCCGGACCTGCGCGGCGGACTCTTCGGCACAGACGAGCAGGCAGCGTGCGCCGTCGGCGGCCATGGCGCCCAAGGCCTGCAGGACGAGCGTGCTCTTGCCCATGCCCGGCTCGCCGCCGACGAGGGTGACCGAACCTGCGACGAGGCCGCCACCGAGGACGCGATCGAGTTCACCGACGCAGGTCGCGCGTCGCGGGGCGCCGAGCGGATCGACGTCGCAGATCGGAACCGGCCGGGCACCGGCCTCGGCGCGGATCGCCGCCCCGCCACCGTCGACGGCCAGCGTGCCCCATTCGTCGCACTGCGGGCAGCGGCCCAACCATTTGGGCGACTCGTGCCCGCAGCTCCCGCACCGGTAACGAACAAGTGTTCGTGTCATGGGGGCACTGTAGTTCGCGCCTGTGACAAGCTCGACGGATGTCGCTGACCGTCGGTTTCGATCTCGACATGACGCTCGTCGACTCCCGTGCCGGTATCGGCGCCGCCATGCACGACCTGAGCCGCGAGACCGGCGTCCCGATCGATGTCGACGTCGTGCTCGCCCGACTCGGCCCCAAGCTCGATTGGGAGCTGGCCCACTGGTTCCCAGCCGAACAGGTCGACCAGATGTGCGAGCGATACCGCGGGTACTACTGGGACCATTGCGTCGGTTCCGGCACCGTCGTGCTCGCCGGGGCACGGGAGGCCCTGCACGCGGTGCGGGCCCGTGATGGACGGGTCGTCATCGTGACCGGGAAGTCGCAGCGGCTCGCGTCACGTTGCATCGATGCGCTCGGACTGGACGTCGACGCGGTCGTCGGCGACGTGTTCGGCGACGAAAAGGCCGACGCACTCGTCGGACACGGGGCCGGTATCTATGTCGGCGACACCGTCACCGACATCCGTTCCGCGCTCGACGCGTCGGCGGTCGCGGTGGGTGTCACGACCGGACCTGACGACGCGACCGCATTGTGGGGTGCGGGTGCCGACGTCGTGCTCGACTGTCTCGATGCGTTCCCGGCGTGGCTGTCGACGGTCGCGTGAGCGGCGCCGGTCGTGACCTGCGCGGGGTCACCGTTCGGGTCGACGGTGCACAGCCCGGCGTCGGTCGCCGCGAACGAAGGTTGGTGGACGACGTCGATGTCGTGACCGCGGTCGTGTTTCGGGCATCAGGCGTCCGCGCGCCGCGTTCGGTTTCGGCTCGGTCTGGGTGAACGGACTCGTGGCGATGCTCACACCACGCGACGCCGACGCGACCTGACCAGCGCTGACACGGCGGCGAGGACCAGCGCGACCAAGATCAGCCCTGCGCCGGTCAGCGCCAACACGATGCGCCGCGTGTCGGTGTGTGAGGTCGAAGCGGAGACGGTTGCCTGCTTCCCCGCGGTCAGCTGCACGCTCTGGGACTGTCCGCCGGGGGCTTGGACCCGGACCGTGAATGTCAGCGCGTTCCCGAGTTGCGCACGAAGCTGCGCGTCGAGTGTGTTGACGTCGACGCCCGCGAACGTGAGCTGCTTGTCGAGCTGGGTATCGGCGCGAAGACCGGTCGACAGGTCGCGCAGGTCGACGGTGACCGCGAGCGTGTCCTTCGAACCGAACCAGCCGCGCGTCTGTGTGATCGTCGGACGGCGCAGCACACCGGTCGAGCCGACAAGATCGGCGAGCCGGCGGGCCAGGTCGGCCTGTCCGACAAAGCCGTGCGTCAACGTGATCGCGTCGCCGCCGCCGGACACCGGGGTCCAGGCCGACACCTTCCAGTGCGCGGCGCGTACGTCGGCCAGCGGGACCGCCTGGGCGAGCGGCTGGTTCGGTGTCAGGCGGCGTACGGCGTCGGCATCGAGCGCGACCCGTGCGGTCACGGTCCCGGAGCCGTCGGGACGGAGCGTCACGTCGACCCGGGCGTCGACCTTGCATCCGGCGAGGAACACGACCAACACCAGCACTGCGCACGCGCGACGCACCGACGTCGTTCTGGCCTGTGCTCGACGGTGTCGTGACGCCGGTTTGAGCGTGAGGTTGATGCCTACTCGGGTGCGCCGCTGCCGGCGAGCTCGACCGGCGGGGGCTCGACCGCTTCGACCGACCGGAAGACGATGTCTTCACCTTCGGCGTCGACGACGATCGTGTCGCCCGCGTGGAATTCTTTCCACAGGATCTTCTCGGCGAGCGGGTCCTCGACGAGGCGTTGGATCGCACGGCGCAGCGGGCGGGCGCCCAGTGAGGCGTCGTAGCCTCGCTTGGCGAGCAGCAGCTTCGCCGAGTTCGTGAGCTCGAATCCGAGGCCCTGCGAGTCGAGCTGGCCGCGCAGCCGCTTGATCAGCAGATCGACGATCTCGGTGATCTCCTCGGTGGTGAGGTGGTGGAACACGATGATGTCGTCGATCCGGTTGAGGAACTCCGGACGGAAGTGGCGCTTGAGCTCGTCGTGGACGCGCTCTTTCATCTTGTCGTAGGTCAACGATTCGTCGGCGCGCGCGAACCCGAGCGCCGCCTTTTTGAGGTCGGCGGTCCCGAGGTTCGACGTCATGATGATCACGGTGTTCTTGAAGTCGACGGTGCGACCCTGCGCGTCGGTGAGACGCCCGTCTTCGAGGATCTGCAACAGCGCGTTGAACACGTCGGGATGGGCCTTTTCGATCTCGTCGAAGAGCACGACCGAGAACGGCTTGCGGCGCACGGCCTCGGTGAGCTGGCCGCCCTCGTCGTAACCGACGTAGCCGGGGGGCGAACCGACGAGGCGCGACACGGTGTGCTTTTCCATGTACTCGGACATGTCGAGCTGGATCATCGACGTCTCATCGCCGAACAAGAACTCGGCGAGCGTCTTCGCGGTCTCGGTCTTGCCGACACCGGACGGTCCCAAGAAGATGAACGATCCCGACGGCCGCTTCGGGTCCTTGAGGCCGGCACGGGTACGCCGGATCGCCTGCGAGACGGCCTTGATCGCGTCGTTCTGGCCGACGATGCGCTTGTGCAGCTCCTCTTCCATGCGCAAGAGCTTGGCGGTCTCTTCTTCGGTGAGCTTGTAGACGGGAATGCCGGTCCACAACGCGAGCACTTCGGCGACCGACTCTTCGTTCACCTCGTTGAACAGGTCGACGCCCTCGGCACGCCATTCCTGTTCTTTCGAGGATCGCTGTTCGAGCAGTTCCTTCTCGCGGTCGCGCAGCTTCGCGGCGCGTTCGAACTGCTGCGCCTCGATTGCGGCTTCTTTCTCGCGTTTCACTTTCGAGATCTCGTCTTCGAGTTCGCGGTAGTCGGGCGGTGCCTGCATACGCCGGATCCGCAAACGCGAACCGGCCTCGTCGATGAGATCGATCGCCTTGTCGGGAAGGTGACGGTCGGAGATGTAACGGTCGGCGAGGTTGGCCGCCGCGACGATCGCCTGATCGGTGATCGACACACGGTGGTGCGCCTCGTAGCGTTCGCGTAGTCCCTTCAGGATCTCGATCGTTTGGGCGACGGTCGGTTCTTCGACTTTGATCGGCTGGAAACGCCGTTCGAGCGCCGCGTCCTTTTCGAGGTGCTTGCGGTATTCGTCGAGCGTGGTCGCGCCGATGGTCTGCAGCTCGCCGCGTGCGAGCATCGGCTTCAGGATCGACGCCGCGTCGATTGCGCCTTCGGCGGCGCCCGCCCCCACGAGGGTGTGCAGCTCGTCGATGAACAAGATGATGTCGCCGCGGGTGCGGATCTCCTTGAGGACCTTCTTCAGGCGCTCTTCGAAATCGCCGCGGTAACGCGACCCGGCGACGAGCGCACCGAGGTCGAGGGTGTAGAGCTGCTTGGCGTGCAGCGTCTCGGGGACGTCGCCGTCGACGATGTTCTGCGCGAGACCTTCCACGATCGCGGTCTTGCCGACGCCCGGCTCACCGATCAACACGGGGTTGTTTTTCGTGCGTCGACTCAACACCTGCATCACGCGTTCGATCTCACGTTGTCGACCGATGACCGGATCGAGCTTTTTCTCGCGCGCGAGCTGCGTGAGGTTGCGGCCGAACTGGTCGAGCACGAGCGAGCCCGATGGCGCGGACTCGGCCGATCCGGCGCCGGTTGGCGTACCACCCGACTCTTTCGAGCCGGCATAGCCGGACAACAGCTGGATGACCTGTTGACGGACACGGGACAGATCGGCGCCGAGCTTCACGAGTACCTGGGCCGCGACACCTTCACCTTCGCGGATCAGGCCGAGCAGGATGTGCTCGGTCCCGATGTAGTTGTGGCCGAGCTGCAGCGCTTCGCGCAGCGAGAGTTCCAGCACCTTCTTCGCGCGGGGCGTGAACGGAATGTGACCCGACGGCGCCTGGCCGCCGTGGCCGATGATCTCCTCGACCTGCGCGCGGACGGCCTCGAGTGAGATGCCGAGCGATTCGAGTGCTTTGGCGGCGACGCCCTCACCTTCGTGGATCAGGCCGAGCAGGATGTGCTCGGTCCCGATGTAGTTGTGGTTGAGGAGCCGCGCTTCTTCCTGCGCGAGGACCACGACTCGTCGTGCCCGGTCAGTGAAGCGCTCGAACAAGATGTTCCGCCTCTCGTGAGGTTCCCGACTCCCGAAGCTCCGTCGCCGACGGAGCCCGGATGGTGACACCCTCGCCTGTGGGTATCACCTGGTATCCGTTGACAGCGAAGCCGACAGATGCCGGCTGGTGCTCATTCTATCGGCCGGTCCCCCCGCTTCTTTGGCGACTTCGAGGCGGGCCGGTCTAGGTAGAAGTATGTAGACACCCAGATCGTCTCGGACATTCCCTGACCTGGCGGTCTGAGGTCGACCTCGCCCTGAGCGACCGCCCCCGGTTCGGGTCGGCCCGCGGTCCGGCGGGCCGTCCGGCCCGTCGAGATGACGAGTCGACGCTCGGACCGAGCCCGCCCTAGCCTGCCCGCGACTGTCAGGGGCTGCGGCCGAGGGGCGCCCAGCGACGCCGAAGCGAGGCCACCATGACCAACCACCTCCTCGACGAGGTGGGACTCGCACCGCTCGTCGGAGACCTCGAACGTGTCGAGGTCCGCTTGCGCGACGCCGTGTCCGCCGACGATCGATTCCTGGGCGAGGCCGCCGGCCACCTGCTCCAAGCCGGGGGCAAGCGGCTGCGGCCGACGCTCAGCCTGTGCGCGGCGTACGCGATTCACGGCGCCGGCGGGCCCGCGACGGACGAGGCCGTCACGGGCGGCGCCGCGGTCGAACTTGTGCATCTCGGTTCGCTCTACCACGACGACGTGATCGACGAGGCCGAAATCCGCCGTGGTGTTCCCAGCGTGAACGCGCGCTGGTCGAACATCGTCGCGATCCTGGCCGGCGACTACCTCCTCGCGCAGGCGTCGGCACTGGCGGCGTCGCTCGGAGCGGACGTGGCGGCGTTACTGGCCGCGACGATCGGCGAGCTGTGCCGCGGCCAGGTGCTCGAGCTCCAATATCTGTTCGATACCGATCGCAGCCAAGATTCGTATCTGTCTGCCATCGAAGGCAAGACCGCGTCGCTGATGGCAACCGCATGCCGCGTCGGAGCGATGGTGCACAACGTGTCCGCCGACACGCTCGACGCCCTCACGCAGTTCGGTCAGCATCTCGGCATGTGCTTCCAGGTCGTCGACGACGTGCTCGACGTCACCCGCACCGAAACCGAACTCGGCAAGCCGGTCGGCAACGACGTGCACGAGGGTGTCTACACGCTTCCGGTGATCTACGCCTTGCAGTCCGCGAACGGTCCGGAGCTCGAAGCGCTGCTCGGGCGCAAACTTGACCAAGCTGAGGTCGATCGAGTCGTCGCGCTCGTCGGCGCGTCCGACGTCGTCGACGCGTCGATGGCGGTCGCGCGTACGCACGCGACGAAAGCAACCGAAGCGCTCGCCGGAGCGACCGAGCTCGACACCGACGTCTGCAATCGTATGCGCACGCTGGTCAACGGGCTGATCCTGCGCTCGAGCTGACCCGATGATCACCGTCGCGCAAGCTTGGGCAATGTTCGGGCATCGGGTCGACGCATGGCTCGCGCAGGATGTCGCGTCGTACGTCGACTGTTGGCATGACGACATGCGCATCGAGCTGCCGACCGGCGTCATCGTCGGCGCCGCGACGTACCGAAAGCTCGTCGAGGCGAGCTTCGCTTGGGCGGCACCCGTGTCGTTCGACGTGCACCATTTCGCGGTCGACGAAGCCGCCGGAATCGTTTTCGGCGATTGGACGATCCGGACGCGCCGCCGCGACGACGACGTCATTGTCGAATGGCGCGGACTGTCGGTCTGCGAGCTGCGGGACGGGCGCATCGCCTGGTGGCGCGAACATCATCTCGCGCCTCCCGCTCCGGCTGTCATCGGATGACCGCGCTGACCGACGCGGCGGCGCGCGCACCTCACGATCCCGGCGTGTACTTCTTCCTCGGTCCCGGCCGTGACCTGTTGTACGTCGGGAAGGCGGTCGATCTTCGGCGCCGGCTCGGCGATCATGCCCGCGACGCGGCCCGGACGCCCGACGTGCGACGCCGCGTGCTGCTCGACGCGGTGAGCACCGTCGGTTGGGAGACCTACGACAGCGCCGAAGCGGCGTCGCGGCGCGAAGTCGACCTGATCGTGATGCTCAATCCCGCGTTCAACGCCGCGCACGTCGAACAGAACCCACATCGCTATGTCGTCGTGACCGTCGGCCCGGTGGCGACGTCGTTCGACCTCACCGGCATCCGGACCGGCCCGGGTTGCGTGTACGGCACGTTCCCACACCTCGGCAAGGGCGCGACGTCGTCGGTCGCGAAACGCACCAAAGGCGGATACAGCGCGTTGCTTCGGCTTTTGTGGGTGTCCCGCGGACCGGATCGTGCGGCACAGTTCCCGGCGAGGATTTCTGGGGCGTCGCCGCCCAGTCACTTCGAAGCTCCGGTGGCACCCGAGTTGCGACACTGCTGCATGCGTTCCTCGCCGGTCGCAGCCTGCGTCTGTTGCCGGCGCTGGAGGGACGCACCGCCGAGCTTCGGGGGTTGGGCCGGGTCGGCCTCGAACGCGACGCGGTGGCTGCCCGCGAGTTCTTCGCGCTGGGCCCACGGGCGGTTCGCGGGTTTCGTCTGCGCCACGCGCTCGCGCTCGGACCGGTGGACGCCGACGTCATGGCCGAACTGCTCGAAGCAGAACTCGCCACGACCCTCGGCCCGTTCTGGCGTGGTGTTGCGGCGTCGGACAGCGCGGACCTGGGACGGCGCACCGCACGCCAGCGCCAGCTCCGAGACCGGCTGCGGGATGAAGCGACCGGCTCAGGAACGGACGCCGCGCACCGGACGCACGCCGGCTGAATCGATCTCGGCGAGGAAGCGGAGCACCGCGTCGTTGAACGCGTTCGGGGTTTCGGCCATCAGGCCGTGCGCGGCACCGCGCAGCACATACAGGCGGGAGGTGGTGATCAGCTCGGCCATCTCTTCGGCGTCGCCGAGCGGCGTCAGCGTGTCTTGCGAGCCGGTGATCACCAGTGTGGGCGCGGTGATCGAGTGGAGTTCGGCGCGCATGTCGTCGGACATGGCGAGGATCGCCGCGACCTGGGCCGCGAACGCGGCCGGCTTTGTCTGCACGAGCACACGCGCGAGGACGTTCACGAACACGCCGAACCGGCGTTGCAGACGCGGGCCGACAAGCCAACGCATGCCGTCGTCGGTGAGTGCGTTCATGCCGTGCTCGGTGACGAGCTCAGCCCATTCGGCGAGCAGCTCGCGGCGCCATTCGTGATGTCGGCACGCGGTGCACGCAAGCACGAGCGAGTGCACCCGCTCCGGGTAGGTGACGCCGATAATCTGCGCGATGACGCCCCCCATCGATGCGCCGATCACGTGGGCGCTCTCGATGTGTTCGGCGTCGAGGACTTCGAGGGCGTCGAGCGCCATCCGCACCAGGTCGTACGGTCCGGGCGGTGCGTCCGAATGTCCGGTGCCGCGGTTGTCGATCGCGAGGCACCGATGGTTCCGACCGAACGCGCCTCGCTGGAGGCCCCAGCCGCGCGCGTTCATGCCGAGCCCTTGGATCATGAGCACGGGTGAACCGTCGCGGGCACCCCAGGCGTCGTACGCAATGCGTACGCCGTCGGTCGTGACGATGTCGCTCACGCTGTCAACGTATCGGCTGCTCGAGGAGATCCGAGACCGCATCGCGTACCGCCTCACCGAAGCGTGCAGCAGCGAGCGGGTCGCCCGGGTCGTACGGGTCGGGCAACGTGACCAGCGGACCGAACCGCACCCGCCACGGCGCCAACGCCAAACCGAACGGCCCTCCGGGCGTGACGGCCACGGGCACGATCGGTGCCGTCGTCATCGCTTGGAGCAGCGGACGGGGCGGGATGCCGGCGCCTCGCCGCAGCCAGGTCGGCGCGAGCGGAACGGCGACGAGGTTGCCGGCACGCAAGCACGCTCGCATGTCGGGCGCGCTGGCACTGATCGCGCCCAAGCGGCGCGCGAGGCCACCCAACGCGGGGACTGCGGGCGCGCCGACGATGCGCAGACGTCGCGAGGCGACGCGACGGACCGCGATGCCGAGCACGGCCGGTTCGACGATGCCGAAACCGCGGTTGGCGACCAGCACCGCCGCGCCCGCGGTCGGGACGTGCTCGCCGCCTTCGACGTCGACGCGTATCGCGGCGGTGAACAGGGGTGTCACGAGGTCGACGACCTGCGGATCGAATCCGAAGGCGTCGATCGGGTACCGGCCGCCGAAACGGCGGCGCAACATCGCGCCGAGCGGCACGCCCCGTCCGATCTGGTCGACGTCGAGACGTTCCCGATCGGCCGCAGACACGTTCATGTCGTTCCCGAACATCGCGACCGCCGGGCCCGGCGGCCGTCGCCACAACGCGGGTCGCGACGCGGCCCGCGCCGGTTGGTGCGTTCAGTCATGCGACCTGCTCTCGGCTGGTGGGTATCGGGATCACGTCGGCCCATTCGAACAGTTCCCGCAACACCGTTTGTGTCGGCACGAGATGTCTCAACGCAAGCGCGTCGACCGCCCGGTCGCCGGCACCGGTTCGACCATGACGGAGTTGTTCGATCACGTGCGGTGCGATGGCCGCGCCGGCGAGTTCGACAACGCGTGCCGCGACGTCCCACAACGGGCCCGCGACGGGCAGTGGCACCCGACCGCCGAGCCGCACCGACTGCCACGGTGTGGCAGCGCCGGGACCGACGACGTTGAGCGGTCCGTCGTAACGGCGGTCGATCGCGGCGACCATCGCTTCGGCCGCGTCGTCGGGATGCAACAACGAGAACGGCGGATCCGCGAACGCGGGCACCGGCACCACCGGAAGTCGCAGCAGTCGTCCGACCGGGCTGGGGACGTGCGGTCCGACCACCGGGGCGTAGCGCAACGTGCACACCGGCACGCCGTGCCGGAGACGCAGACCCGCGACGATCGACTCCACCTCGAGCAGCGACCGCCCGTAGGGCGTACGCGGTTCGGGCATCACATCCTCGTCGGGAACCGATGCGCGCAGGGTGAGCGGCCCGTACACCTCGAGGCCGCTGCGCACGACCACGTAGGCCAAGTTGCCGCCGCGAGCGGCCGCGCTCATCGTCGCGATCGTGCACAGTTCCGTCCGTTCGATCGCCGACAGCGGGCTCATGCGCGAGGCCGGTTCGTACACACCGAAGTGGGCGACGACGCTGGGAGCGAAGCCTTCGACGAATGTTGCGAGCCGGTCACGGTCGCGTGGATCGATGCGGTGGAACTCGGCGCGGCGCAGCCGGCGGCGGGGCGGCACGAAGTCGACGCCGACCACCTCTGCGGCCCAGGAGCGCTGCTCGATCAGCTGCGCGACTCGCGTCCCGAGCTCGCCGCCCATCCCTGTGATCAGTACTCGTTCGGTCGTCACGCGTCCTCCTGACGCAGATGGTCAGCCTCCGGCCGCAGGTGCGGAAACAGAATCACCTCTCTGATCGACGTGACGCCGGCCAACAACATGACGATACGGTCAATCCCCGTACCCATGCCGCCGCAGGGCGGCAGTCCGTACTCGAGCGCACGGAGATAGTCCTCGTCGATGTCGTTCGCTTCGGCGTCACCGCGACGTTTGAGTTCAGCCTGGGCTTCGAAGCGGCGCCGCTGCTCGACCGGATCGTTGAGTTCGCTGAACGCGTTGGCGATCTCGCGTCCGCCGATGATGAGCTCGAAGCGTTCGGTGAGCGTCGGGTCGTCACGATGGGTGCGAGCGAGGGGCGACACCTCGATCGGATAGTCGCACACGTAGGTCGGGGCGATGAGCTTCGCTTCGGTCGTTTTGTCGTAGATCTCGAGCAGCAGCTTGCCCGACCCCCAATGCGGCTGGTACGGCACGTCGAGCTCGTCGCACAGGGCACGCACCTGCTCGACCGGTTGGCTGGGGTGCACGCTGACGCCGCCGTGTTCTTTGACGAGGTCGATCATCGTGCGGCGCGCGAACGGTGGCGTCAGGTCGATGGTTTGTCCGTCCCATTCGATGACGGTCGTGCCGACGGTGTCGGTTGCGGCCCGTGCGATCATCTGTTCGGTGAGCCGCATCATGTCGGTGTAGTCGGTGAACGCTTCGTAGAGCTCCAGCATCGTGAACTCGGGGTTGTGTCGGGTGGAGACACCTTCGTTGCGGAACACCCGTGCGACCTCGAAGACCTTGTCGAGCCCGCCGACGATCAGGCGTTTGAGATACAACTCCGGCGCGACCCGCAGGTAAAAGTCGGTGTCGAGCGCGTTGTGATGCGTGACGAACGGGCGGGCGGTCGCGCCACCGAGGATTGGATGCAGGACGGGCGTCTCGACTTCGACGAACCCCCGTTCGGTGAGGAACGCCCGCATCGACGCGATCGCCGCGAACCGAACGGCGAACACCCGTCGGGCGTCGTCGTTCGCGATCAGGTCGACGTACCGTTGGCGGAACCGGGTGTCGGTGTCGGTGAGGCCGTGCCATTTCTCCGGCAGGGGCCGCAACGACTTGGAGAGCAGCGAGAACGTTTTCACGTTCACGGAGAGCTCGCCCCGTTTCGTTTTCATGACGGTGCCTTCGACGCCGACCCAATCTCCCCGTTCGACTTCGTCGACGAAACGGGCGAACTGGTCGTCGCCGAGTTCGGCCTTGTTGACGAACAGCTGTAACTCGCCTGGCCCGTCGCGCAGGGTCACGAACACGAGCTTGCCCTGCACGCGGCGCCGGTGGACCCGTCCGGCGACACGGACCATGTCGTCGCTTGTCGTGCCGGTTTCGACGCGGTCGTCCCAGTGTTCGCGGATCTCGGTGACGGTGTGTGTGCGATCGAAGCGGACCGGATACGGATCTTCGCCTCGGGCGCGTATGGCCTCGACGTGCGTCAGCCGTGCCGCGCGTTCGTCGTCGCCGGCGCGTCCTTCGGCTTCCATCAGGCGTTCCGTTCGAAGATGATCCGTAAACCGTAGAGCGTCAGCCAGGGCTCGTAGTGTTGGACCGTCCGTGCGTGCGGACTGATGAGGTCTGCGAGCCCACCGGTGGAGATCACCGCGCATTCGCCGAGCTCGGCGGTGAAGCGGTCGACCACACCGTCGACCTGGGCGCTGAACCCGTAGATCGCCCCCGATTGGATCGACTCTGCGGTCGATTTTCCGATGACGTGCTTCGGCGGCTGCAGCTCGACTCGTCGCAGGCCCGCGGCCCGGCCGAACAGTGCGTCCATCGCGATCTCGACGCCGGGGAAGATCGCGCCGCCGAGATACTCCCCCGCCATGCTGACCGCTTCGATCGTCGTCGCGGTGCCGAAGTCGACGACGATCGTCGGGCCGCCGTAGAGGTCGTAGGCACCGACCGCGTTGGCGATCCGGTCCGCTCCCACTTCTTTCGGATTGTCGTAAAGGATCGGCATGCCGGTACGGACGCCCGGTTCGAGCACGAGTGCGGAGAAACCGAAATAGCGTTCGGTCATCTGGCGGAGCTCCGCGGTGACTCGCGGGACGCCGGAACAGATCGCGACGCCGGTGATCAGCTGGGTTTCCGCGAGGTCCGATCGATTCGCGACGTCGACGTTCGGGAGCGCGAACGAAAAGCCGTGGAAGCCGAGGAACTGCTGCACCATCAGCGCAAGTTCGTCCGAGGTGCGGTCGGGTTCGGTGGCGATGCGCCAATGGTCGACGAGGTCGTGGTCACGGAACAGTCCGACGACAGTTTGGGTGTTCCCGGCGTCTATCGCGAGCAGCATGGTGCGGGCCCCTCAGCGAAGGTCGAGACCGATGTCGAGGACACGCACCGAGTTCGTGATCGCCCCGACCGAGATGAAGTCGGCGCCGGTCTCTGCGTACGAACCGACCGAGTCGAGCGTGACCCCTCCCGACACTTCGACCTTGGCGG
>Ga0182024_10010234_pt1 | contig 19170 bp, 13 predicted proteins | sample P32metaG_FD_120480 | JGI IMG/M metagenome (GOLD analysis project Ga0182024, IMG submission 120480) | Permafrost microbial communities from Stordalen Mire, Sweden - P3-2 metaG (Illumina Assembly) | ecosystem: Environmental > Terrestrial > Soil > Wetlands > Permafrost | place: Sweden: Stordalen... | reverse complement strand
GCGAGGCCGAAGCTGCCGGGTTTGGCCCTCAGGCGCTCCATCATCGTCGCCACCGAGTGCATGGCGTAGTTGTTTCCGGGACCGCCGAAGTAAGGCAGGCCGCCGGTCACCGTCAGTCCGCGCCGATCGTCGATCGCCAACCCCAGCTCCTCGGCGCCGATCTGCACCGCCGATGGAAAGCATGAGTAGAGGTCGATGAAGGCGATGTCGGCGAGTTCGATCCCGGCCACCTCCAGCGCCCTCTTCCCGGTCAGCCGCATGGCGGGACTGGAGTGATAGTTCTGGCGCTCCAGCGGGTACCACAGATCGGCGGCGTCGGCGCAGCCGTGCAGGAACACCCATTTCTGCGCCGGCACGCCCAGTTCCCGGGCCCTGCCGACGCTGGTGATGATGATCGCCGCCGATTGGTCCACCTGCATGATGGCGTTGAGGTATTTGGGATAGGGATAGCTCACCATGCGGTTGTCGGGGCCGACATCCACCAGTTCCTCGGGGCTGCGCTCCTTGGGGAACCACGCGTGGGGATTGGCCGCGGCGACCTTCGTGAAGGGGGAGAAGAGCCGCCCCAGACGCCGTTGGTGCTCGCCAAGGCTGCGCTTGTCGCGGCCCCGCAAGGCGTTCTCGAACAGCGGATAGGTATTGACCGGCAGGCCCAGGCCATGGGCCGCTTCATGCTCGGTGACTCCCCCTCGCGCCTCCCCGAGGCGCTGTGGGGGCGCGGTCTCGTCGTCGCCGTAACCGAGGAAGGCGAGGCCCTGACCCAGCCGACGCATCAGCGAGCCGAGGAATTCAGCCCCCGCCGCCAGGGCGAAGTCGTTTTCACCGGCCGCGATCCGCTCGCAGATGATGTTGATGAGCTGCTGGGGACTGTTGCCGCCCATGTGGGTATAGACCGACCACCGCGGCGAGGCCGCCAGCGCCCTGGCCAGACTGGCCGGCGGATTGGCGAGTCTGGGGACCGGCAGGCGCGCCAGCGCCCCGGGCGCATCGATGGTGAAGCCAACCACGCCGATAGCGTCCAGGGCGGCTAGGTCTTCCATCGCCAAGGTGGCGTCGGCCGCTGCCCGTTCGACCGCGCGCATGAGGAGATCCAGGGGCCTTGGGGCCTCGCTGGCCGCGCCCCGGTAGGTGAACTGCCCGGCGCCTATCAGGACGGGAGTCGTATCGAGCATGGCCTTGTCATTTCTCCGCCGCCCAGAGCGGCGCCGGTGTCTATTCCCCCATCGTTCCGGGGGGCACAAGCCCAAGGGCCACCAGGACCCTGGCCACCGCCTGACCAGTCGGCGCCCTGTTATTAGGCGCCTTCAGGCGGTCCCAGCGATTGACAAATCGCCTCGCCGGCCGGCTCTTGCGAGGCGGATCGGGCGCGTGCTCTTGCGCCCGGACGATCCCGTTGAAAGGGGCGAATGAAGAAGGTCGAAGCGATATTCAAGCCATTCAAGCTCGACGAGGTGAAAGAGGCGCTTCAAGAGTTGGGGATTCAAGGCATGACAGTGCTCGAAGCCAAGGGCTACGGGCGTCAGAAGGGCCAGACCGAACTCTACCGGGGCGCCGAGTACGTCGTCGACTTCCTGCCCAAGATCAAGATCGAGGTGGTGGTCAACGACGATCAGGTTCTCGCCGTCGTCGAGGCCATCCAGACCTCCGCCCGCACCGGTCGGATCGGTGACGGCAAGATCTTCGTCTCCGAGATCACCGAGGTCGTGCGCATCCGGACCGGGGAAACGGGCGCCGCCGCGGTGTGACAACGGCAAACCAGCTACGACAACACTCTACTCGCAAGATCAGGACTCTTGAGCAGCATGACCACACCCAAGGACATTCAGGCCCAGATCAAGGAAAAGGAGGTCAAGTTCGTCGATCTCCGCTTCACCGACACTCGCGGTCAGATGCAGCACGTGAGTTTCGACTTGAGCCTTGTCGATGACGAATTCCTCACCGACGGCGCCATGTTCGACGGTTCCTCCATCGCCGGCTGGAAGGCGATCAACGAGTCGGACATGAAGCTGCGGCCCGACCTCGCCACGGCCATCATCGATCCCTTTTATCAGCAGACGACGATGGCGCTGTTCTGCGATGTGCTCAATCCGGACACCAACGAGCCCTACAGCCGCGATCCCAGGTCGATCGCCAAGAAGGCCGTTGTCCACGTCCAGGCGTCCGGCGTCGGCGACACGGTCTACTTCGGACCCGAGGCGGAGTTCTTCATCTTTGACGACGTGCGCTGGTCGACCGCCCCCCATGACACCGGCTACGTCTTCGAATCCATCGAGCTGCCGATCAATACCGGCAAGATCTACCCCGAGGGCAACATGGGCCACCGCCCGGGGCCCAAGGGCGGTTACTTTCCGGTCAATCCGATCGATTCCGCTCAGGACCTGAGGGCCGAAATGCTCTCGGTGATGGGCGAACTGGGGATGGAGCCGGAAAAACACCACCACGAGGTGGCGCCGGCCCAGCATGAGCTCGGCATCAAATTCGCCGATCTCATCACCATGGGCGACCGCCTCCAGCTCTACAAATACGTCATCCACAACGTCGCCGAGGCCTACGGCAAGACGGTGACCTTCATGGCCAAGCCGATGTTCGGCGACAATGGCTCTGGCATGCATGTCCACCAGTCGATCTGGAACAAGGGCAAGCCGCTCTTCGCCGGCAGCAAGTACGCGGGACTCTCAGATACCTGCCTGCACTACATCGGCGGCATCATGAAGCACGCCAAGGCGATCAACGCCTTCTCCAACTCCACTACCAACTCGTACAAGCGCCTGGTGCCCGGCTACGAGGCGCCGGTGAAGCTCGCCTACTCGGCGCGCAACCGGTCGGCTTCCATTCGCATCCCGCACGTGGAGAGCCCCAAGGGCAAGCGGATCGAGGTCCGCTTTCCCGACTCCATGGGCAATCCCTATCTCACCTTCGTTGCCATGCTCATGGCCGGCCTCGACGGCATTGAGAACCGTATCGATCCGGGCGGCCCCTTGGATAAGAATCTCTATGACCTTCCGCCGCGCGAGCAGAAGAAGGTGCCCGAAGTCTGCGGCTCGTTGCGCGAGGCCCTGGACAATCTCGACCGGGACCGCGCTTTCCTGAAGAAGGGCGGCGTCATGGACGACGATTTCATCGACAGCTACATCGAGCTGAAGATGGAAGAGGTCATGCGCCTGGCGCTGCATCCGCACCCAGTCGAATTCGATATGTACTTCAAGTGCTAGCAAGGTAATCCCCCTTAAGGTGCGGGGGGACCATGGCTGGCTTTAGGCTTCTGATCCTCTCGGCGCTGCTGGGCGCGCTCTTCGTTGGCGCGCCGCATTGGGCGCGAGCGGATTCGAACCCGGTCACCCTCGCGGCGATGCTCGGCTACCCGTTCCAAAGCGATCTGGCCGCCGCGCCGAGAGGCGACACCATCGCCTGGGTGAGGAACGTGCGGGGAGTGCGCAACGTCTGGATGGCGCGAGGGCCCGATTTCACCCCTCGTCAAGTCACGCACTTTGAAGAGGATGATGGCCAGGAACTGACGCAGCTGACCGTCTCCCCCGACGGCGCCCGGCTCGTCTGGGTGCGCGGCGGCGATCACGACGCCAACTGGCCGGCCGAGGGCGGCCTGGCGCCCGACCCGGCCTCGGCGACAGAGGCGCCGGCCGTGAGCCTCTGGTCGGCGTCGGGCCCGGCCTGGACGCCGGTAAAGGTCGCCGACGGCGACAGGCCGGCGATTTCCGCGCGCGGCGTCCTCGCCTTCGTCAGGGATCGGCAGGTGTGGACCGCGCCGCTTGGGCCCAAGGGGGCGGCGGAGCGGCTGTTCTTCGATCGTGGTCATGACGAGCAACTCGCCTGGTCGCCGAGCGGCGATCGCCTCGCCTTCGTCTCCGACCGCGGCGACCACGCCTTCGTGGGGGTATTCACCGCCAAGGATCAGCCATTGGTCTGGCTCGCTCCGTCCACCAGCAAGGACGAGTCGCCAAGGTGGTCCCTCGACGGCGGCAGGATCGCCTTCACCCGCCGCCCTGGGGACGGCGGCGCCCCCGAACCGCTGCTCACCGAAACCCCAGAGCCCTGGTCGATCATGGTCGCCGACGCCGCCACTGGGGCTGGCGCCGCCGTGTGGCGCTCACCGACCACGCTGGAGGGCTCGTATCCCCGGGTCGAGGGCGGCGCGAACCTGGCCTGGGCGGCGGGCGATCGCCTCGTGTTCCTCGAAGAGACCGACAACTGGCCGCACCTCTATTCGGTGGCGGCCGGCGGCGGTGAACCCGTTCTCCTGACCCCAGGGCCGTTCATGGTCGAGCACGTGGCGCAGAGCCGCGACCGCCGGTTCATGATCGTCGACGCCAATACCGGCTCGGCCGCCGACGACGCCGAGCGGCGTCACATCTTCAAGGTTCCGGTCGATCGCGCCGCGCCAGTCGCCGTCACCGGCGGCGAGGGCCTCGAATGGGCGCCCGTCATGGCCGACGAGGCGCGTGTCGCCTTCATCGCCGCCGGTCCCAAGTCCCCGCCGCAAATCGCTCTGGCCAGCCTCGACGGTGCTCAACGCCGGGAGCTGGCGGCGGGTCCGCCGACGGACTTTCCAGCCGACCAGCTCGTCGTTCCCCGGGCGGTGAACTTCGCGGCCCCCGACGGCCTTGCCATTCACGGCGAGCTCTTCGAGCGCAACGGCGGCGCCAGCGTCAAGCCGGCGGTCGTCTTCGTCCATGGCGGGCCGCCGCGGCAGATGCTGCTCGGCTGGCACTACATGGACTATTACAGCAACGCTTACGCCGTGAACCAGTATCTGGCCGATCACGGTTTTGTCGTCCTGGCGCTGAACTATCGACTGGGCATCGGGTACGGCCGCGCCTTCAATCATCCCGCCCACTCCGGTCCGGCCGGCGCGGCCGAATACCAGGACGTGCTGGCCGCCGGGCGTTATCTCCAGGGACTGCCGGGGGTCGATCCCAGGAGGATCGGCATCTGGGGGGGATCCTATGGCGGCTATCTGACGGCCATGGCCCTGGCCCGAAACTCCGATACCTTCAAGGCCGGCGTCGACCTGCATGGGGTCCACGACTGGTCGGCCTTTCTCGCCAGGGCCCTGGGCGGGGCGCCCGATCGCTTCGAGAAGGGCGACCGCGAGGCCGCCATGGCCACCGCATGGAAGGCCTCACCGGAATCAGACCTGAGCCGCTGGACCTCGCCGGTGCTGCTCATCCAGGGCGATGACGACCGCAACGTTCCTTTTCACCAGACCGTCGACTTGGCGCGGCGGCTCGAAGCCAAGGGCGCGCGTTTCGAGGAGCTCGTGATTCCCAACGAAATCCATGGCTTTCTTCGCTATAGGTCATGGCTCGAGGCCGACACCGCGACCGTGGGCTTTCTCGAGCGCGAGCTGCGCGCGAGCCCCTGAACCGAGGTCTGTGACCTCGGATCCCTTACCCGTTTATCCGCATCGGCAGGGTCTCATAGCCCTTGATGAAGTGACGAGCCCGGCAATGGCAAGCAGGGCTCAAAGCACCATCCGCGTAACTCCTCATCGGTCTTGGCCTTTCGGCCGGGTCTCGGCCTTTCTCGGCCGCCGCCGGGGCGCAAGACTCGAGCGCCCGGACCAGCTTCATGCCGGCGTCGGCCAGTTCGCGGAGCGGGCCAAGGCGGCTCTCGGCGAGGAGGATGGAGCGATCAGGCGCCTCGTCGGCGAGGCCTTGCGGTTGGGGGGTTGGATTCGACGTGAGGGGGACGGATCGGTCGCGCGGCAATGGCGGGTCGCCACCCGCAGGCGAATTCGGGAGGGTCCGGTTTCTGGCGGGACACCACCGGCCGGAGTCGACCCAAAGGGGTACTTCCGAAGGTCTGCCATGCTCGCGTCCTGGGGGCTCCGCCCCAGGCCCCCGGTAAAGGCGAAGGATCAAAGAACGCAGGAAGGTTAGGGGGTCAGGAAGCCGGGGGTGAAAGGGTCCTCGCCAAACGGAAACCGATGACGTAGTCCCGGGTGGTGGGACGGTCCCGGAGGCGCACGGCCGAGCGGCAGGACCGAGGCGCAGCGTTCCAGGAACCACCGCGGAGCACCCGCAACGAGGCGTCGCCGGTCTGCCAGGGCGCTCCGTCCGCCGGCGCGCCCTCGTAAGTCTTGTTCCAGGCGTCCTCGCACCAGTCCCAGGTGTCGCCGTGCATGTCGTAAAGACCAAAGGCGTTGGCCGCAAACCGGCCCAAAGGCGTCGTCGCCTTGCGCCAGACCATCGACGGCTGGGCGCCCCCATACCCGGCCGTGCCGTTGAAGTTGGCCTGATCTGTGGTGATCGCGGCGCCGACGCTGAACGGCGTCTGCGTCCCCGCCCGGCAAGCGCATTCCCACTCCGCTTCCGATGGCAGCCGATAGGCGTCCGGCCGGTCCGTCAGTGTCAGGCGCTCGTTCAGCCAGGCGATGAACGCCTGGGCGTCATGCCAGCTGACACAGGTCACCGGATGATCGCCGCCTTGCGCGAAGCCCGGATCGCGCCAGCCCCGGCCCGGAGTGTCCTCCCACTTGTCGCCGTTCAGCACAAATGCGCTATCGCCCATGTCGTGGTTGGTGTCGGCGATGAAGGCCGAAAACGCGCCGAGTGTGACCGCTCCGCGACCAAGAGCGAAGATATGCTCTATCGTGACTTCGTGGCTCGGTTCTTCCTCGCCGTCATAACCCTCATAACGCTCTTCAGTGTCCGGCGAGCCCATCGTGAAGCGTCCGGGCGGGATCGCCACCATCACTGGCCGCGGCCAGTTGGAGACACCAGACAGATCGATGCCGAAACTCCTGGCCAGCACCGCCCGCTTCGCCACCGCCGCGGCGCGCGCCTCGCTCGCCTTCGCCGACGCCGGAACCGAGAGCAGCCTGGACCGCTCGGCCGCCCCGGCGAGGTTGTCCGCCGTCGCCTGCACGAGCGTCTGCAGGGCGGCGAACGAGCCGGAACGCAGGAACGCCGTCACCGCCGCAGGGTCCGTCTGATCGGTCCCCGCCCAGTCCTCAAGCTTGCGCCTGCGCCGCCGTGCCTCGAACGCCTGCTCTGACTGATGATACACCTCTAGGAAGTCGGCGTAGTCGCGAGGATCGAAGCTCGCCTCAATCTCCGCCCAGCCCGCCTTCGGGCCGCTGAGCGGTCGCGGGGCCGCCGACGGCCTTGCGTGCGGCGCGACGCCTTCACCGCCGGAATCGGCGAACCGGTCCGCCAGCAGCCGGGCCTTACCCGCCAGGGGGTCCGTCGGATGCCTGTCGGCAAAGCGAAGCAAGAGTGAGGTCGCCTGACCGACGGCCCTGGAGTAGTCCGCCAACGCCGGCCGGCCCATCAGCTCCCCGATGCGGTCCAGGATTTTCAGCCAAGCGGGGTGATCGTCGGCGAACTCCGCCTCGTGAATGTCTTCGACGTGCGTCGTTCCGAAGCCGAACGGCAGGTCGCAAGGGGTGATCCGGATCGCCGCCAGCACGTTACGTGCCTTGCCGACGCCCGCCTCCTCGCGGACCCACTCGCTCTCCACCGAAGCCGGAGACCACAGCACCACCACCGCCTTGGCGCTCTTTACCGCCCCCTCGATCTCGCGGTCGAAGCTCTTGCCCGCCGTCAGCCGAACGTCGAACCACACGTCCAGGTCCAGCGCCTTCAGCTTCTCGTGGATACGCTCGCACCGCGCGCGCTCCTCGCGCTTGTAGGAGATGAATACATCGACCATGCGAGCCGCCCCCGACCCTATCTGCCCGCCGATGCCTAGCGACACGACTCTCGCCCCGGCAAGGGAAATGTCAGCGCAAGGTCTCGCCCAAAATCGGCGTGAGGGGCGCAGACAACCCCCAACTCGAGGGTCGGAGGTCCCTCTGTGACCGGGCGCCATCGGTCGGACTCTGACCGCCAGCCAATGGCAGCTTGCTGGACGTGAGGCAATTTCCGGTTTCCACCGAGGCTGTGTGAGAACGCGCGGTTCGATCGGCGATGGCCGAAGTGACGGCGTGCTGGCGGCGCTTGACTGCCAGGTGGGTGGAATCGTGACGGGCGCGAGGAGGGAGGGCTCAGGCCCTGATCGCCTCGATCAGCGGCTCTGCGCCGAGGATGGCGATCATTCTCTTCAGATTGTGGGCCAGGACGTGGAGACTCATCTCCGTTTTTCCCTTCTCCAGGGTTTTCATCTCGAAGTGGGTGGCGCCCATCCAGGCCCTAAGCGTGCCGAAGGGATGCTCGACGGTCGCTCGGCGCACGCGCATGGCCAGTGGCGCGCGATCGAGCCGGTCCCGCATGGCGTCGATGACCGCCTCTTGCTCCCAGCGTCTGATGCGGCGTGGCCGCTTGCTGCTGGTGCATTGAGCCTTCAACGGACAGGCGGCACACTTGGTCGTCCAGTAGAGGTGCAAGTTGACGCCCTTCTCCTCCGACGTGAAGCCAGGTCAGGGTCTCGCCGGCCGGGCAGCGGTAGGTGTCGTCTTGGGCGTTGTAGATGAAGTCCTGATTGCCGAACCGGCCCTTGGCCTTGCCCCCTGAGGTGAGCGGCTTGAGGACGAAGGGGGTCACGCCGATCGCCTCGCAGGCCCGGATTTCCCTGCCTTTGAAGCAGCCGCGGTCGGCCAGGGCATCGAGGGCATATGCCGCCGTCGGCATCAGCGGCGGTCTGGACCGCCCGGCAGTGATTGCCGCGCCGGCGGGCTGATCGCAAAATGGCGTTCCACTGGGAGCACAACCAATGCTGAACGGGATCCATCGCAACAGCCTCCAGGAACAGGTGATCTACGGCCGACCGGCCGCCGAATCTCTCGCCGAGCTCGCCGGCGGTTTTGGCGCCCGCCGGCTGATGATCACCAGCACCGCATCGCTCGCCGGTCCCGACGGACTGGCCAGGCGACTGGCCAAGGACCTCGGCGAGGTATGTGTCGGCGTGTTCGCGGAAATCTCCGCCCATTCGCCGCGCGAGGCGGTGATCGAAGGCGCGAGTCAGGCGCGGCGGCTGAATGCCGACCTTCTGGCGGCCGTCGGCGGCGGCTCGGTGATCGACGCGACCAAGGTCATGCAGATCGCGCTGTGGGCCGGGATCGAGCGGACCGAGGATCTGGAATCCTACCGCGCCGGTTCGGGCCCGGGCAGGGCTGATGTCGGCAAGCTCGAGCCCGGCGTTCGGATGGTCGCCGTTCCGACCACTCTGTCGGCGGCTGAATTCACGCCTTTCGCCGGCGTCACCGATGTCTCGCGCCACGCCAAGGAGGGTTACGCCCACCCCCTGCTGGCCCCGCGCGCCGTTGTCCTCGACCCGGAGGTCACGTTGTCGACGCCGCCGCGGCTGTGGTTCTCCACCGGCATGAAGGCGGTCGATCATGCCGTCGAGCAGCTCTGCAATCCGATCCGCTCGCCCTACGCCGACGCCTTGGCGCAAGCCGGCCTCGAAGACCTGGCGGCGGCCCTGCCGGCGACCAAGGAGCGGCCGTCCGATCTCGATGCCAGGCTGGGTTGCCAGATCGGAATGTGGCTCGCCATGGCCGGGGCATCCTCCGGGAGGGGCCTGGGCGCCAGCCAGGCCATCGGCCACACGCTGGGCGGGACCTACGGCGTGCCCCATGGCATCACCTCGTGCGTCGCCCTGCCGGCGGTGCTGCGGTGGAACGAGGCGGCGGCCCCGGAGCGCCAGAAACTCGTCGCCCAGCTGTTGGGCCGACCGGAGCTTTCGGCCGCCGAGGCGGTCAAAGCGCTGGCCCGGAGCCTCGATCTTCCCACCGACCTCAAGGCCATCGGCATCAGGGAAGATCAGTTCCGCGCCATCGCCGAGCACACCATGGGCGACCGCGGAGTCCGCTCGAACCCCCGACCGATCAACGAGCCGGCGGACATTGTCGAGATCCTTGAACTGGCGCGGGGATAACAACCTCCCGCTTTTCCCGCGCCAGCGCGCAAGCTGACTGACCCCGACGCCGGCAAACCACTTTGAGTTTCGGCACGAGCGTGTAATTATCCAATGATGACCTTGGATAATTACCCGGACTCCTTCGCCAGGGGCGCGGACCGACTGTTGGGGTTGTTGAAGGTTCGGGGTCCGCAGACGGCGGCCGATCTCGCCAAGGCTCTGGCGATCAGTCCCGAAGCCGCTCGACAGCAATTGGCGCGGCTCGCCGCCGACGGCCAGGTGGCGCAGCACGCTCGCAGCACCGGAGTTGGCCGTCCGTCCTCGGTTTGGAACCTGACCTCGATTGCCCAATCGCGTTTTCCCGACGCGCACGCACAACTGACCGTGCGCCTCGTCGAGGCGGTCAGATCGGAGCTCGGGGCCGACGCCCTCGATCGGATTGTCCTCGCCAGGGAGCGCGAGGCCCGCGAAAGCTATTCGGCCGAACTCCGAGGCGCCGCGAACCTGGGGGAGAAAGTCGCCCGCCTGGCGGCGATCCGCACCCGTGAAGGCTACATGGCCGAATGGCGCGCCGAGGGCGAAGGGTTCCTGCTGATCGAGAACCACTGCCCGATCTGCGCGGCCGCCGCCGCCTGCCAGGGTTTTTGCCGCGCCGAGCTGGAGGTCTTCCGGGACACTCTGGGCGCCGACGTCAGCGTTGAGAGAACCGACCACATTCTCGCCGGCGCGCGCCGGTGCGCCTACCGGATAGCCGCGAAGATCCCTCAAGGAGGCCCCGATGGCCTGGACTGATGTCATCGGCCTCGATGGCCTGGCGACGACGGGCAAAGCCGTGGTCCGCCGAGGCGGGCGTCAGGTCCTTCTTCTCAACACGCCCAAGGGCGTGTTCGCCTGCGCCAACCGCTGCCCGCACGAAGGATACCCGTTGAGCGAAGGGGTTCTGACCGACGGCTGCGTGCTGACCTGCAACTGGCACAACTGGAAGTTCGACCTCTCCGATGGCCGCACGCTCGTCGGCGGCGACGCGCTGCGGCGTTTCCCCACCCGCATCGAGGATGGCCGTGTGCTGGTCGACCTTTCCCCGGAGGAACCCTGCGCTCGCCGCCATCGCGTTCTCGCCGGCCTGCGTCAGGCTCTGGAGGACGAGGATCAGGATCGGCTGGTCAGGGAAGCCGCGCGCCTGATGTCGATCTCGCGGGGCGACGAGGCGATCCTGGCGGCAGTCGACTGGGCGGCCGACCGCCTGGAATTCGGCACCACCCACGCCTTCGCCGCCGCTCCCGACTGGCTGGCGCTCCACGACTCCAAGACAACCAAGCCCGAGGAGAAGCTGGCGGCGATAGGCGAAATCCTCGGCAACGTGGGCGAAGACGTTCGTGGCGGCGCTCGCTTTGCCTTCGCCGCCGGTCACTCGCCGTGGAGCGAACATGCTTTCGCGCAGGCCATCGAGACCGAAGATGAAACGAAGGCGATCTCTCTGCTGCGCGGCGCGCTCGCCGCCGGCGTGTCGGCGGACGACCTGCTGCCGACGCTGGCCCGCGCGGCCCTCGCCCACTATGCGGATTTCGGCCACTCCCTGATCTACACCGTCAAGACCGTGGCGCTGATCGACCGCCTGGGTCCGACGACCGCCGAGCCGCTGCTCAGTCTTCTGGCGCGCAGTCTCATCTATGCGCGCCGCGAGGATCTGCTCCCCGAGTTCCGTTCCTATCGAGAGCGGATCAACGATTGCGGCTCGGCGGCGGGGAAGGCGCCGCCTCTCGAAGCGCGGGCCCTGCGCAAGCGATCGGCGAAATCGGCCATGGAAGTCGTCGGCGCGTGGAGCGCCCGTCATCCGCCGGAGGCGATTTTCGATGTGCTGGTCGAAATGGCCGCCTGGATGCTGCTCCACGCCGACGAGCGCCAGTTCGTACGTACAGACGGCAAGATCGCCGACAATGTCGGCTGGCTTGACTTCACTCACGCCATCACCTTCGCCGACGCCGGTCTGGTCGCGACCGCCGCCGCGCCGGATCTCTGGCCCGCGCTCTTGCTCCAGTTCGCCTGCTTCATTGGCCGCAACGCCGGCTGGGTCGATCCGGATCTCGACGTCGCCGCCTTCGCGGTCGTCGACCGGCGGGCCTTCCTCGAGGACGCCACCGGCCTCCTTTTCGACCACGGCCAGGTGGGATTCATCGTTCCCGCGCACCTGGTGAAGACCCTGACGGCCGCGAAGGCCCTCGCCGAGGCGCGCCCGGCGCTCGCCTCCGTCCTTTATGCGGCGACAAATCGCTTTCTCCACGCGCGCATCAAGCGCCGCCATGTGTTGCGAACGGCGCGCCAGATGCGCGCCTTCGTCGCTCAGGAGTGATCGAGGGCGCATTGACCCCTCGGCCTCCCGGCCTCGAATCGCTGTTAAAACCCCTCCATGCCCAAGGCCATGCAAGCCTCTCTCTTTGACGACGCCCTGGCGCCGGCGCATCCGGCCTCGAGCTATTCGGCCAAGGATATCGAGGTCCTCGAGGGGCTAGAGCCGGTACGCAAGCGACCGGGGATGTACATCGGCGGGGTCGACGAGCGGGCCCTTCACCACCTCTTCGCCGAAGTCCTGGACAACGCCATGGACGAAGCCGTGGCAGGACATGCGCGCCTGATCGAAGTCGCGCTCGATGCGGAAGGCGCGCTCACGGTCAAGGACGACGGCCGCGGCATGCCGGTCGACCCGCACCCGAAGTTCCCCGGACGCTCGGCGCTCGAAGTGATCATGACCGTCCTGCATTCGGGCGGGAAGTTCTCCGGCAAGGCCTATGAAACCTCCGGCGGTCTGCACGGGGTCGGCGTGAGCGTCGTCAACGCTCTTTCCGAGCGCGTCGAGGTGACGGTGTGGCGAGAGGGCTTCGAGTGGCGCCAGACCTTCTCGCGCGGCCGGCCGACCTCGAAGCTCGAGCGCATCGCGCCAAGCCGCAGGCACGGCACGGCGCTGACGTTCACTCCCGACCCGGTGATCTTCGGCGACGAGGCGGGTTTCCGGCCGGCGCGGCTCTACCGCATGGCCCGCTCGAAGGCCTACCTCTTCCGAGGGGTGGAAATTCGCTGGCGGTGCGCTGCCGAACGCGTGGCCGACGAGACACCGACCGAGGCCACCTTCCATTTCCCCGGCGGTCTGGCGGATTATCTGGCCGAGACCCTGGGAGAGAGCGAGACCGTCACCCCCGAGCCGTTCGCCGGCCGCATCGAGCGGCAGGGCGAAGCCGGCGCCGTCGAGTGGGCCGTCGCCTGGACCGGGGGCGGATTTGGCGACGCCGACGGGTTCGTTCGCTCCTATTGCAACACCGTGCCGACCCCGGAAGGGGGCACCCATGAAGCTGGCCTGCGCGCGGTCCTCACCCGGGGGCTCAGGACCTATGCCGAACTGACGAACGAGAGGCGCGGAGCCCTGATCACCGCCGAGGACGTCATCGCCCAGGCCGGGGCGCTCATCAGCGTCTTTGTCAAGAATCCCGAATTCCAGGGCCAGACCAAGGAGCGCCTGTCGTCGATCGACGCCCAGCGCCTGGTCGAAAACAGCCTGCGCGACCCGTTCGACCACTGGCTGGCGGCCCAGCCCAAGGTCGCCAGCGGCCTTCTGGCCTTCGTCGTCGACCGCGCCGAGGAACGCCTCAAGCGCCGGAAGGAGAAGGAAGTCGCCAGGGCCTCGGCGACCCGCAAGCTGCGCCTGCCGGGCAAGCTCGCCGACTGCTCGAACCAAGCGGCGGACGGCGCCGAACTCTTCATCGTCGAGGGCGACAGCGCCGGAGGCTCGGCCAAGCAGGCCAGGGATCGGCGCACCCAGGCGATCCTTCCCCTGCGCGGCAAGATCCTCAACGTCGCCTCGGCGACGGCCGACAAGTCCGGCGGCAACAAGGAGCTTTCCGACCTCGCCCTGGCGCTCGGAACCGGAGGCGGCGGCCGCTACCGCGACGATGACCTGCGCTATGAGCGCATCATCATCATGACCGACGCCGACGTCGACGGCGCCCATATCGCCTCGCTCCTCATCACCTTCTTCTACCGCACCATGCCCGCCCTGATCCGCGCCGGGAAACTCTACCTGGCCCTGCCTCCCCTCTTCCGATTGAGCCTCGGCGGCCGCACCGAATACGCTCGCGACGAGGGGCATCGCGATGAGCTGATCGCCACGGTGTTCAAGGGAAAGAAACCCGAGATCGGCCGCTTCAAGGGCCTGGGCGAAATGATGCCGGCCCAACTCAAGGAAACGACCATGGACCCGAAGACGCGGACCCTGGCGCGCGTCACCCTGCCGCCCGATGAGGAGCAGATCGAGGAGTTGGTGGAAACCCTCATGGGCCGAAAGCCGGAACTCCGGTTCCGCTTCATTCAGGAAAACGCCGAGTTCGCGACCGACGATCTGGATCTGTAGCCCACCGCTGGGGCGGCGGTCGCCAACAGGGCGCGATTTGCAAAAAGTCTCATTGACTTGGTCATTCTCCTTCACCCCACATAGGCGCCGATCCTTCGAAGGGGGCGAGGATGGCTGAGGCGACGGTCGAGGACATCGGCGCGCTCGCGCCGATCGAACTCCCCAGACTGCCCGCCAGCCATGTGGCGGCGGTGGTGGTCGGCAACGCCCTGCAGTTCTACGATTTCCTGACCTACGCCTTCTTCGCCACTCAGATCGGCCGGACCTTCTTTCCCTCGCACGATGCCTCGGCGAGCCTGCTGGCGTCGCTGGCGACCTTCGGCGCCGGCTTCTTGACCCGCCCGATCGGGGCGGTGGTCATCGGCGGCCTGGGCGATCGGGTCGGACGCAAGCCGGCGATGATCCTCTCGTTCGCGCTCATGGGTTTCGCCATCGTCGGGCTGGCGGTTACTCCGTCGTACGCCGCCATCGGCGTCGCCGCCCCGATCTGCGCCATCGCCTTCCGCCTCGTCCAGGGCTTCGCCCTCGGCGGTGAGGTGGGACCAAGCACGGCCTATCTGATCGAGGCCGCGCCGCCCCACCGGCGCGGATTCTACGTCTCGCTGCAATACACCACCCAGGACGCCGCCGTTCTCGCCGCCGGGCTGATCGGCATGGTTCTCGCCAACGTGCTCGCGCCCCGGCAGCTCGACGAGTGGGGATGGCGCATCGCCTTCCTGGTCGGGGCGGTGATCGTCCCCTTCGGCCTGGTGATGCGGCGCAGGCTGACCGAAACCCTTCACGAGGGGGCGGTCCTTCCGATCGACCGGAGCGCCAAGGGATTTGGGACCTACGCCAAGGTGGCGTTCCTGGGCCTGGCCATGCTCGGAAGCGGAACCATCGTCAGCTACGTCACCAGCTACATGACGACCTATGCCACGGTGACCCTGCACATGGCCTCGAACCTGGCCTTCGCCGCCACCGTGGTTCTGGGCCTAGCGGGCGTCATCTTCGATACGCCCGGGGGCTGGCTCTCCGATCGCCTGGGGCGAAAGCGGGTAATGATGGTTCCCTGGGCGCTGCTGCTGGCCGCGACCCTGCCGAGTTTCTGGCTCATGGGGCACTACAGGAACGCGTGGACGCTCCTGGGAGGCACCGGAGCGCTCGCGGTCCTGGCGTCGATCGGCGCCTCATCGGTCCTGATCACGATCACCGAATCCTTGCCCAGGCGCGTCCGATCCGGGGCCCTGGCGACCATCTACGCCCTGGCGATCTCCACCTTCGGCGGCAGCACCCAGTTCGTCATCACCTGGCTGATGCGCATCACCGGCGATCCCCTGGCCCCGGCCTGGTACATGGCCGGAGCCGTCGCCCTGGGCCTGGTGGCGATGTCGATGATGCCCGAGACCGCGCCTGGCCGACTCCGCGACTCCCCGCATATTGCGGAGCCGGCGCCCTCCCAGGCGTGAACGCCGCCGCGTCGGTGCTCCTCATTGACTCGAAGCCTCGACTCCCTATGTCTTGGCCGTCGCGGCAGAGGGGTTCGAGCGCGCATCTTTCGCGCCGGACGGTCCTTCGCAGACTCCGCATTTTCAAGGCATGACTGAATTTTCCAGCCTGGGGCTGAGCGCTCCAACCCTAAGAGCCGTGGCCGAAACCGGCTACACCATCGCCACTCCGATCCAGGCTCAGGCGATTCCCGTGGCCCTGGCCCGCCGGGACGTTCTCGGCATAGCCCAGACGGGCACCGGCAAGACAGCCGCCTTCACCCTGCCGATGATCGATCATCTGGTCGCCGGCCGCTCCAAGGCGCGCATGCCCAGGTCCCTGGTCATCGAGCCGACGCGGGAACTGGCCGACCAGGTGGCGCTGGCGTTCGACAAGTATTCGAAGGGTCAGAAGCTCTCCTGGGCCCTGCTCATCGGCGGGGTATCGTTCGGCGACCAGGAGGCCAAGCTCGACCGGGGAGTGGACGTGCTCATCGCCACGCCCGGGCGCCTGCTCGACCATTTCGAACGGGGCAAGCTGCTGCTGACCGGCGTCCAGATCATGGTCGTCGACGAAGCGGATCGCATGCTGGACATGGGGTTCATTCCCGATCTCGAGCGCATCTTCAAACTCACCCCGGTCAAGAAGCAGACCCTCTTCTTCTCGGCCACCATGCCTCCGGAGATCACCCGGCTCACCAAGCAGTTCCTCCACGATCCGGTGCGCATCGAGGCCTCGCGCCCGGCGACCACCGCCGACAATATCGCCCAGCACGTGGTTCGCGTCCCATCCGCGGACCCCGGGACCAAGCGTCTGGCGCTCCGCACCCTTGCCGGCTCTACGGCGGTGAAAAACGGCATCGTCTTTTGCAACCGCAAGAGCGAGGTCGACATCGTCGCCAAGTCGTTGAAGCGCCACGGCTTTGACGCAGCGCCAATCCATGGCGATCTCGACCAGGCGACGCGCACGCGCACCCTCGAGGCCTTCCGCAAGGGCGAACTGAAGCTGCTGGTGGCCTCCGATGTGGCCGCGCGCGGTCTCGACATTCCCGACGTCAGCCACATCTTCAACTTCGACGTGCCCCACCACGCCGACGACTACGTTCACCGGATCGGCCGCACCGGCCGGGCGGGCAAGAGCGGCGAGACCTTCATGCTGGTGACCCCCGCCGACGGCCGGGCTCTGGACAAGGTCGTTCGCCTGATCGGCCTGGCGCCGGACGAAGTCACCCTCGATGTCGACTGGAGCCAGGCCAGCCGCACCGAACGCTCCAAGAGTTCGCGGTTCCCCGCCAGGTCGCCGCGGCCGGACCGCGACCGCAGCCGCGGCCGGCCGGCCTCGGAAACCTCCGTGGCGTCGATGGAGCCCCTGCCCCACGTTCCTCAACGTGGAGGCGATCACCAAGCGCCCGCGAGCGCGGAGCGCCCGTCCCACGCAAGGCCGCGTCATCACCGCGGCGAGCGCGAGGCGCGGAAATCCCCGCCCGTACAGCCAACGCCGACGCCGAGGCCAGCGACGTCGGCCGAGCCCCCGGCGCGCGAGCCCCCGGCGCGCGATCGCCCGGCTTCGCCGCCCCGTCATGAACCGCGAGGCGAGCGGGAAGTGGTTGGATTTGGCGCCGATACGCCGGCCTTCCTCGCCCGTCAGTCCCTTCCAGTCGGAAGCGTCGAAAACTGATCCCGGTCGGCGGCGGCCGGCGAGAAAGCTTCAGGAGGCGCGTTCGGCCGCCGGCTGGATGGTGACGCTCTCGCCGCAGCCGCAGGCATCGGTCTGGTTGGGATTGCGGAAGACGAACTTCGACGATAGCCGGCTCACCTCGTAGTCGATCTCGGTGCCGATCAGGAACAGCACCGCCTTGGGCTCGACGAGGATGGTGACGCCCTTGTCCTCGACCACCTCGTCCATCGGACCTGCTTCGCTGGCGTATTCGAGAACGTATTCCTGGCCGGCGCAGCCGCCGTTCTTCACCCCCACGCGAAGCCCGCGATAAGGCTGCTCCGCGCCTTCCAGGATTTCGCGAACGCGCTTGGCGGCGGCGTCGCTCAAGGTGACGACCTTGGGCCGCGGGCGCCTTCGCACGAGTTCTACGGTGGGTTCCATGGCTGTGGCTTTTCTTCAGAACATGTTCAATTCGAGTTTGGCCTCGTCGCTCATCAGCGACGGATCCCACGGCGGGTCGAAGACCAGGTTGACGCTGCAATCCTGGATTTCCGGTATCCGCATGACCGCGTCGCGCACCCAGCCGGGCATTTCGCCCGCCACCGGGCATCCCGGCGCGGTGAGCGTCATGTCGATGGCCACCACCTTCTCATCGGAGATGTCGACCTTGTAGATGAGGCCGAGCTCGTAGATGTCGACCGGGATCTCCGGATCGTAGACAGTCTTCAGCTTCTCCACGAGCTGGTCGGTCAGCACGTCGAGTTCGCTCTGGGAAAGAGCCGATGCGGGCGTGAGGCTGGCGTCGTCCATCAGGCGAAGAAGGTCCTGGTTCTGTTGAGAGCCTCGACGAAGGAGTCGGCCTCCTCGAGGGTATTATATAGCGCGAAGGAGGCCCGGGCGCTCGAAGTGAGGCCAAAACGCCGCATGAGCGGCTCGGCGCAGTGGGTCCCGGCCCGGATGGCAATTCCGTACCGGTCGAGGATCTGGGCGACATCGTGGGCGTGGGCGCCCTGCATGGTGAAGGCGAAAATCGCCCCCTTGCCCGGCGCGGCGCCGATCTCGGTCAGCCAGTTGGCCCCATTGAGGCGCTCCTTGACCCTCCGATAGAGAGCCTCTTCGTGGTCGGCGATGGCGCCCCGATCCAGGCCGCCGAGCCAGTCGATCGCGGCGCCGAGGCCAATCGCCTCGAGGATCGGCGGCGTGCCGGCTTCGAAGCGGTGCGGAGGCTCCCCATAGGTAACGCTCTCCTCGGTCACCGTCTCGATCATCTCGCCGCCGCCCTGATAGGGAGGCATCTGCGCCAGCAGCTCGGCCTTGCCGTAGAGGGCGCCGATCCCGGTCGGGCCGTAGAGCTTATGGCCGGAAAAGACGTAGAAATCCGCATCGAGAGCGGAGACATCGACGCTCAGGTGCACGACCGCCTGGGCCCCGTCGATCAGCACCCGCGCGCCGACCCCGTGGGCGTCGGCGATGAAGTCGGCGACCGGGTTCACCGTTCCGAGCACATTGGACATATGGCTCAGGGCTACCAGCCTGGTCCTGGGGCCGAGCAGGGCGCGAAATCCCTCTGGGTCGATCCGCCCGTCGTCGGTCACCGGCGCGAACCGCAGGACGATGCCTCGTCGCTCCCGCAGCATGTGCCAGGGGACGATGTTGGCGTGATGCTCCATCTGGGTGAGGAGAATCTCATCGCCGGCCTCGAGCCGCGAGCCGTAGCTGGCGGCGACCAGGTTGATCGCTTCGGTCGCGCCCTTGGTGAAGACGATCTCGGCGGCGCTCGCCGCGCCGATGAAGGCCGAGACCTTCTCGCGCGCGCTCTCGTAGGC
>Ga0182024_10010233_pt1 | contig 19171 bp, 12 predicted proteins | sample P32metaG_FD_120480 | JGI IMG/M metagenome (GOLD analysis project Ga0182024, IMG submission 120480) | Permafrost microbial communities from Stordalen Mire, Sweden - P3-2 metaG (Illumina Assembly) | ecosystem: Environmental > Terrestrial > Soil > Wetlands > Permafrost | place: Sweden: Stordalen... | reverse complement strand
TCCCATTCTCGAATTGCTGCAAGACTCGGACGGCCCGCCGGCCACCCCCCAAAGCCTTGAAGAGCTGGAAATTGAGCTTGGGGTCCATTTCCCCAAGGAATATGCCGACTTTTTGTTGCAGTTCAACGGCGGCTACTTTCACCGCCCGGTCATGTTCTACCTGCCGAATCCGACCCAATGGATCGACGAAGTCAGCGTGGATTCGTTTTTCGGCGATCCAGCTGACCGAGAGATCGGCGATGGGCTCGCGATCTTCGCGCGGTTGCTCGATGGACGCATTCCTGACGACTCTCTGCCGATTGCCCACTGCGGCGGCGATATCGTTTTGTTGACAGTCGCAGGTCCGCAGGCCGACTTCGGGAAGGTCTGGTTCTGGGACGAGGCCGACCAGTTGGGAGGAGACAACATCCACTGGGTAGCCGACTCATTCGTTGAGTTTCTCTCGATGCTGCAATACGACCTCAAAAACGATGACGAGGAAGAGCGCGAATCGATCCCGATTTTCCAATCCATCGAGCGTGGCAATCTGCGGGCCGTCGAGCAGTTTTTGTCCGAGGGGGGCGCGGCCGAATCGCGCAACGCACTCGGGCAAACCCTGCTCATGGCCGCCACCATCTACTCGTGGCCCAAGATCGTTCGCCTGCTGCTCGAGAAAGGGGCCGATCCAAACGCCCGCGACGAATAGGGCCGAACGCCACTCCACCACGCGGCCACGCACTCGCTCGACAGTGCGAAGCTCCTTCTGGCGGCCGGCGCCGACGTGAAAGCCCGCGATCGGGAAGGCAAGAGCGTGCTCGGCGAATGGTCCTACCGTCTCGACCAATTGCTCCGCGCCCACGGGGCCGAGGAATAACGTCCGATCGACAAGCCGGCCAGCCCAGGTGATACTGCTTGACTTCCCTGCCGCCGCGGCGCGGGCGAAGCAAGAATTGAAGGAACGTTTGACCAAAGCCTGTCAGAAAAAAGCGCCGCCGGGTACCAGGCCAACATTATAGCGGCGGTCGCAGTGGGGCTCCGATGTACTTGCTTCCGATTCTCGAATTGCTGCAGGATTCACATGATCCGCCCGCCACGCGCGAGAGCCTCGACGAATTGGAAATCGAGTTAGAAATTCAGCTTCCCGAGGAGTACGCCGACTTTCTATTGCAATTCAACGGCGGCGAATTTCACCGCCCCGTCATGTTTTATCTCCCAAATCCCACAAAGTGGGTCAAGGACGCCGGCGTTGGGTGGTTTTATGGCGACCCGGACGATCCGCAATTCGACGGATCGCTGCGCGAGTTTGCGCGGATGCTCAAAGAGCGGATCCCCGACGACTGCTTGCCAATCGCCAACTGCGGCGGTGACATGGTTCTGCTGACGGTAGCAGGTCCGAAACCAGATTTCGGAAAGGTCTGGTTTTGGGATCAGGCCGGCGAGGTGGAGGGAGACAACGTCTACTGGGTGGCCGATTCCTTCGTTGAGTTTCTCTCCATGCTGCAATACGACCTCAGGATCGATGACGAGGAAGAGCGCGAATCGATCCCGATTTTCCAATCCATCGAGCGTGGCAATCGCCGGGCCGTCGAGCAGTTTCTGGCCGAAGGGGGCGCGGTCGAATCGCGCAACGCGGTTGGCCAGACCCTGCTCATGGCCGCCGCGATCTACTCCTGGCCCAAAATCGTTCGGCTGCTGCTCGAACATTCGGCCGATCCGAACGCCCGTGACGAGCAAGGCCGAACTCCGCTCCACCACGCGGCGATGCACTCGATCGACAGTACGAAGCTCCTTCTCGCGGCCGGAGCCGATGTGAAAGCACGCGACCGAAACGGCAAAAGTGTCCTGGGCGAATGGTCCTACCGTCTCGACCAAATCCTCCGCGCCCACGGGGCCGAAGAATAAAGATCGCGGGCCGGCCCCCCCTACATCCGCTCCACCACGCGGATGCCGAGCAGCCCCAGTCCCAAACGGATCGTGCGGGCGGTCAAATCGCACAGCAGCAGCCGGCTGCGCCGCACCTCGTCGCTTTCCGCCCGAATCACCGGACATTGCTCCCAAAACGTCGAGTAGCGGTTGGCCAGCTCGAACAGATAGCTCGTCAAGTGATTGGGCCGGTAGTCGGCCAGCACGGCTGGAAAGACTTCGCCCAATTGCAAAAGGGCCAGCGCCAACGCCCGCTCGGCCGGTTCGTCGATCAACAGCCGGCCCGGCGAGCGGCGCAGCTTGTCGGCATCGGCCCCGGCTTTGGCCATCACGCTGTGGGCCCGGGCGTGGGCGTATTGCATGTAGGTGGCGGTGTTGCCGCTCATGGCGAGCATTTTGTCGTAGCTGAACTCGTAGTCGCTCGTGCGGTTCTGGGCGAGATCGGCATATTTGATCGCGCCGATGCCGACCGCCTCGGCCACCTCGCGCCGTTCGGCCTCCGACAGTTCGGCCCCGTTCGGCTTGGCGTCGTCGTTCTGACTCACGATCGCGTGTGCCCGCGAGACCGCTTCGTCGAGCAGGCCATCCAGCCCGATGGTGTCGCCGCTGCGCGTTTTGTACGGCTTGCCGTCCGAGCCCAGCACCGTGCCGAACGCCACGTGCACCAGCTCGATCTGGGCCAGTCCCCACAGCCGGGCCGTGGCGAACAAGTGCTCGAAGTGCAGGCTTTGCCGATGGTCGACAACATACAGAATCGCGTCGGGCTTCCACTGTGCGATGCGATATTGAATCGTGGCCAGATCGGTCGTGGCATACAGAAAGGCCCCGTCCTGTTTGCGCACGATCAGCGGCGCCTCGTAGCCAGGCAGAAAAACGCAAATCGCCCCCTCGCTCTGGCGAGCGATTTTTTTTGCGATCAAATCCTCGACGACGGCGGCCAACCGGTCGTGATAAAAACTCTCCCCCAGCGTGTGATCGAACGTCACGTCCAGCCGGCGGTACATCCGATCGATCTCGTCGCGGCAGGCGGGCAAAAATTCCTTCCACAGCCGCAAATTCTCCGGATCGCCCGCGTGCAATTTGGCCGTCTCGGCCAGTGCCGCCGCGGCGATGCCCGCATGATGCGCCAGGTAATGCATCGCCGACGGATCGCACTCCAGGTCGACCACCTGCGACTCGACCGCCGCCAGCTCGTCCTGCATTTCGCGCACTTTGCGCTCGGCCTTGTGACGGGCCTTGGCCACAGCCTCGGGCTTGGCCGGCCCCTTGCCAGCCGGTCCCGTTGCCTCGGCCACCATCTGCTCGACCAGCCGCTCCGGATCGGCCAGTGCCGCCAGCAGGCGATTGCGCTTTTCCAGATGCTCGGGATAGGCGATCAGCCGATTGACCACGCGATACAACCGGCCGAGTTCCCGCACGGGATCGCGGCGATAGGCATCGGCATCGACGAAGTGCTTGTAGCCGTAGAGGATCATCCCGAACTGCGTGCCCCAGTCTCCCAGGTGGTTGTCGCTCACCACCCGATGCCCGACGAACCGTAGCGTCCGGTTCAGTGCATCGCCGATGACGGTCGAACGAATGTGTCCGACGTGCATCGGTTTGGCGACGTTCGGCGCCGAATAGTCGATCACATAGGTTCGCGGTGCGGCGACCGGCGGAATCCCCAGCCGCTCGTCGAGCAGCCGGCCGCCGAGCTGCTCGGCCAGCCAGGAGGTTTTGAGCCGCAGATTGATGAAGCCCGGTCCGGCGATCTGGGGCGGTTCGCACAGATCGGCCACGTCGAGCTGGGCGATCAAATCCGCGGCCACGTCCCGCGGGCTGCGGCCGAGGCGTTTGCCCAGCGGCATCGCGCAATTGGCCTGATAGTCGCCAAACGAGCGATCTTGTGCCGGCCGCACCATGTCGACCAGTTTGGCAAGTTCGTCGGAATCGGCAACGAGCGGTTTGAGAGCCACCGCGAAGCGGGCTTGCAATTGGCTGAGAATGTTCATGAGCGTGAGTTTGTCACCCGCGGCGGGCGAGTGCAAACCCAAAACCGCCCGCAGCCATGCGCCCGCGCGACAACGTTGGGCGGAACGCGGCGCCGACCTTTTCACTAACCCGACGCGCAAGCGAGGGACGCAAGACGAATTACCCACGCTGAACGTTGAGTCAGCATAGGCATTAACCCAGGCCTGCCCGGCCCTTTAGCACGTCAGCTTAGTGCGTCACCTTCAGCTCGGCAGAGTTAGCCGGCAGCGGAGCCGCCACGGTCCCTTCCAGCGGAACGCGGCGGCAGCCGGCCCACAGTTGCTCCAGCGAGTAATAGTCGCGGGTTTCGGCGTCGAACAGATGGACCACGACGTCGCCAAAGTCGAGCAAGATCCAGCGGCTCTCGGCGTATCCCTCGATCCCCATCCGGTGGTCGTTGAAATCGCGCTCCAAAACGTCGTCGATTTCTTCGCTGATGGCGTGCAACTGCCGTCGACTTGTGCCGGTGGCCAAAACGAAGTAGTCGCACATGGTGGTCAATTCTCGCAGGTCCAGCACGACAATGTCGCGACCGCGGTTGTTCTCGGCGGTACGAGCGGCGGCTAAAGCCCGGGCCAGACTTTTATCCTGTCGCTCGGCGGAATATTCCAAGGCGATGGCCAATCGGTTCCTTTCGCAAACAGTTGGACGGGGGGTGGGCGGATCGCAACGGCGAACTGCCACCGTTGCCCTCCCTATTTTATCCAGCAGGCCAGCCAAAGCGAAGCGCCGAAGCAAAATCGTTCCGCGGCATTCGCCTCGCGCCGGCCCTTGCCATACGACCGCCGCCGGGTAGGCTGGGTTCGGTCCTGACATCTTGCTAACCCGTTCTTAACCGGCCGTTGAAAAATGGGACTGGCTCCGTCTCACATCGAGCAAACCGGTGAAAATAGCCGTCGTGAGGTGCCTGTCCCAATTTTTCAACACGCTGGCAACCCCTGACGAGGAGCTTTTGACGTGGGCGATTGGATCGAACCGGGCCACAAGGCCCCCGATTTTACCCTGGCGGCCGACGATGGCACGAAGGTGAAGCTTTCGGCCCAAAAGGGGCATCCGGTGGTCCTCTATTTCTACCCGAAAGACGACACCCCAGGCTGCACCCGTGAGGCTTGCGCCTTTCGCGATCAGCATTTGGAGCTCAAGCAGCGGGGGGCTAAGATCTTCGGCGTCAGCCCCGACGGCGTGGCCAGCCACGAAAAATTCCGCGACAAGTTCCACCTGAATTTCCCCTTGCTCGCAGACACCGACCACCAGGTGGCCGAAAAATACGGGGCCTGGCGCGAAAAGAACCTCTACGGCAAGAAGTCGATGGGCATCCAGCGCTCGACCTTTCTGATCGACGCCGACGGCCAGGTGGCCGAAGTCTGGAAGAAAGTCAGCGTCGACGGCCACGACGCCCAAGTGCTGGCAGCGCTCGACGAGTTGGGATAGCCGTCAGGTCGGACTTAAAAAAGGGCAATGACATTGCTGACTCAGTGGCAATCTGAGCAACGGTCGAGTTTGCTGGTCGGCAAGATTGACCGTTAGCTAGTAGGTCAGAAGTTCGGCGCGTAACTGCTTACTTACGGAGACTTGGCAAGAGGCCGTATTGCTCGCCCTCAGACGCTGGCACGCTGCGGGCTAATGCGCCGTCGGCCGATACGGAATAGAGCTGCATCGAAACGGGCATCATTCGCAGCGGGAGACGCCAAAAAGTGGCTACCACCAAGAATCGTTCGGGCTCCTCTGCCAAAACGCGAGCGTGGTAAACGTCATGCCCGGGAAAGTCGACGGCGGCTTTGGCCTTGGCTGCCGTGCAGGCCGGGTGTTCGGAGGTCTTCATTTCGCGCTTGTACCAGAGGACTCCAGTCCTACCGGATAAAAGGGGGACGTTTTACTTTTTCAAAAAGCAGAACGTCCCCGTTTCTCGTTAGTGGTGGTGCTACGTTGAGCAGCCGCCTGCATCACGGCGACAACAGCAGCCGCCCCGGCACTTTCAGATAGTTGATCACTTCGTTCAAGAAGCGGGCCGCCGTGGCCCCGTCGACGATGCGATGATCGTATGACAGGCTCAATGGCATCATCAGCCGCGGCTCGACCCGGTCGTCGACGACCACCGGCAATTTGCGGGAACGGCCGGTCAGCAAGATCGCCACGTTCGGCGGATTGATGATCGGGGTCGAGTAGGTGCCGCCGATCGAGCCCATGTTGCTGATCGTAAACGTCGAACCGCGCATCTCTTCGAGCGTAAACTGCGCCGCCCGGGCACGCTCGGCCATGTCGGCCAGCGCCTTGGCGATGGCCGGAATGCTCATCCGATCGACGTCGCGAATCACCGGTACGACCAAGCCGCGTTCGGTGTCGACCGCCACGCCAATGTTGACGTATTCCTTGTAAACGATTTGCTCCCCTTCCATGTCGACCGAGGCGTTGATCAGCGGATGGAGCCTGAGCGATTGGGCGATCGCCTTCATCACGAACGGCATCATCGTCAGCTTGATGCTCGAGTCGACGTAGTCGGCCAATCCTCCCTTGCGAATCCGTTCCAGCTCGGTGATGTCGGCATCGTCGAAATTCGTGACGTGCGGAATCGTCGTCGCACTCTTGACCATGTTCAGGGCGATCGTCTTGCGAATCGACGCCATTTTCGTGCGGCGAATCGGTCCGTAGGCATCGCGGTCGTCCGTGCCGGCCGGCAGCGCGGCCGAACGGCCCGCGGGACCAGGGGCCGCACTGCGCGCCGTCATCTGTCCGCCGCGGACGGCGGCCTTGATGTCCTCTTCGGTGATTCTGCCGGCGGCGCCGGTCCCGCTGACCTGTCCCAGGTCGACGCCCAACTCGCGTGCCAAGCGGCGCGTGGCAGGCCCGGCCGGCGGCAGCTTTTTCCGCGATTCGGTCGATCCGGCCGGTGGCGTGGCCGCCACTGCCCGTCGGGCAGGCGCGCCGCCATTCTCGTTCTCGGCATGCGCCGGAGCGCTCTCGCGCCGGGCTGGCGGAGCGGGCGTTTTTTCGGCCGCTGGGGCGGGGGCCGGAGCCGGCTTGGCGGCCGGTTGGACCGGCGCAGCCGTCTTCGCGGGGGCGGCCGCCGGAGCGCCGGTCTCGATCGTCAGCAGCGAATCGCCGACTTTGACCTTCGACCCTTTTTCGACGTGGATTTTGGTGATCTTGCCGGCATGGGGCGTCGGCAGTTCGACGACGGCCTTGCCGGTTTCGACCTCGAACACCGCCTGCTGGGCGGCGACCTGGTCACCTTCTTTGACCAACACGCTGACGATGTCACCCGACTCGATGTTCTCGCCCAGATCCGGCACTTTGAAATCGACTGGCATGGAATCCTCTTGAAAAACAGCAAATGGCCACCGGCATCGATCGGTCCACCGCAGTCCGCGTGCCCGATGCAAAAGGCAAATCGCGCGGGGGGTGGAGTTCGATTCAACACTCCGGGGCGTGATAAGTATTCATTGCGTTCGGTTTGTCGCGGCGGGGGTTGCCCGTCGCCGCGTCTAGTGTCCTGAGTTGTAAATCGGCTTGATACGGTTGCGTCTGTAGGAGGCGACTCCATCGCCGATTTCGGGCCAATTCGGTGGGCATCGGCGACAGAGTCGCCTCCTACAGCTCGAACTCAGTTCGAGTCTTTAGCGAACGAATTTACAACTCGGGACACAATGGTTCTCTTCCCTCTTCGCTTGCTCACATCAGGCAAACAGCGGATTGACCTTCTCCGGATCGATCCCCAACTCGCCGACGGCCGCTCCCAATCGCGCCCGATCGAACTGGCCGAGCTTGGCCAACTGGTAAAGCGTCGCCAGCGTGACACATTCGGCGTCGACCTCGAAGTGCCGCCGCAATTCCTTGCGGGCTTCGCTGCGGCCGAAGCCGTCGGTGCCGAGCGTAAACAGTCCGCCGGGGACCCAAGGACTGATCTGCTCGGCCAGCACCCGGACATAGTCCGACGCCGAGATAAACGGACCCTTGTGGCCGGCCAACTGTGTTTCGAGATACGACTGGCGGCGGTTCTCGGTCGGGTGGAGCATGTTCCAACGCTCGGTCGTTTCGCAGTCGCGGGCCAACTCGGTATAGCTGGTCACGCTCCATACGTCGCTCGACACGCCATACCGCTCGGCCAGAATGTCCTGCGCCCGCAGCACCTCGCGCAAAATCGCGCCCGAGCCGAACAGTTGCACGCGCGGGCCTCCCGCGGCGGCCTCTTTCGAGCCGAACTTGTAAATGCCCTTGAGGATGCCTTCTTCGACTCCGGGGGCCATCGGCGGATGGCGGTAGTTTTCGTTTTCCAGCGTGATGTAGAAGATGGCCGCTTCGCCCTCTTCGTACATCCGGCGCATGCCGTCCAGGACGATGATGGCCGTTTCATAGGCGAAGGCCGGATCGTAGGAGTGAACGGTCGGAAAGGCGATGGCGTTGAGCAGGCTGTGGCCGTCCTGGTGTTGCAAACCCTCGCCGGCCAGCGTGGTCCGCCCGGCGGTCCCTCCCATCATGAAACCCTTTGCGCGGCAGTCGCTGGCGGCCCAAATCAGGTCGCCGATGCGCTGGAAGCCGAACATCGAATAGTAGATGAAGAAGGGGATCATGTTGATCCCGTGGCTCGAATAGGCGGTGCCGGCCGCGATGAACGAAGCCATCGACCCGGCCTCGGTGATTCCTTCTTCCAGGATCTGGCCGTCTTTGGCCTCGCGATAGTAGAGCAGCGTTTCCGAATCGACCGGCTCGTAAAGCTGGCCGGCGTGGGCATAAATGCCGCACTGTCGGAAAAGGCCTTCCATGCCGAACGTGCGCGATTCGTCGGGGCAGATCGGCACGACGAACTTGCCGATCTTCGGATCCTTGAGCAATTTGCGCAGGAAGTCGACAAAGGCCATCGTCGTCGAAGCTTCGCGTTCGCCGCTTCCTTTGGTGAACTCGCTGTAGTGTTCCAGCCGTGGCACTTCGGTGCGCACCGACGCCGCCACGCGGGTGGGAGCAAAGCCTCCCAGCGCCTGTCGGCGGGCTTTGAGGTATTGGATCTCCTCGCTGTCGTCGGCCGGCTTGTAGAAGGGTGCTTTCGAGACTTCGCTGTCCGAAATCGGAATGCCGAAGCGGGTGCGGAATTCCTTCAGTTCTTTTTCGCTCAGCTTTTTCTGCTGATGCGTGATGTTGCGTCCTTCGCCGGCCTCGCCCAGCCCATAGCCTTTGACGGTGTGGGCCAGGATCACGGTCGGCCGGCCCTTGGTGTCGACGGCGGCTTTGTAAGCGGCATAGACTTTTTCCGGATCGTGGCCGCCGCGGCGGAGTTTTTTCAGTTCTTCGTCCGACAGTCCGCGAACCATTTGCTCCAGTTCGGGATACTTGCCGAAGAAATGTTCGCGGATATAGGCCCCGTCCATGACGGTGTATTTTTGATATTCGCCGTCGACGACTTCGCCCATGCGGCGGACCAGCAAGCCGTGCTTGTCCTTTTCCAACAGGGGCTCCCAGTTGTCGCCCCAGATGACTTTGATCACGTTCCAGCCGGCGCCGCGGAAGATGCCTTCCAACTCCTGAATGATTTTGCCGTTGCCGCGCACCGGTCCGTCGAGCCGCTGCAAGTTGCAGTTGATGACGAAGATCAGGTTGTCGAGTTCTTCACGGCCGGCCAGCGTGATGGCGCCGAGCGTTTCGGGTTCGTCGGTTTCGCCGTCTCCGAGGAACGCCCAGACGTGGGCCCCTTTGGTCTTTTTGATGCCGCGATCGTCGAGATATTGATTGAACCGCGCCTGGTAAATCGCCATGATCGGCGCCAGTCCCATCGAGACGGTCGGAAACTCCCAGAATTTGGGCATCAGCCAAGGATGCGGATAGCTCGACAGCCCACCGCCAGGCGCAAGTTCGCGGCGGAAGTTTTCCAGGTGTTGTTCGTTCAACCGGCCTTCGAGAAACGCCCGGGCGTAGATTCCCGGCGCGGCGTGTCCCTGGAAATAAATCTGATCGCCGGAGTAATCGTTCCCCTTGCCGCGAAAGAAGTGGTTGAAGCCGACTTCGTAGAGCGTGGCGGCCGAAGCATAGGTGGAAATGTGACCGCCGATGCCCAGGCTGGCATCTTTGTTCGCTTTGACGACCATCGCCATGGCGTTCCAGCGAATGATGCTTTTGATCCGCCGTTCCAATTCCCGATTGCCCGGAAACGGGGGCTGCTTGGAGTCCGGAATGCTGTTGATGTAGGGTGTATTGGCCGTAAACGGCAGTTCGACCCCCTCGTGATGGGCGGCGTCGCTCAGTTCGTGCAGCAAAAAGGCGACCCGCTCGGGCCCCTGATTCTCAAGCACGGCACGCAGCGAATCGAGCCACTCGGCCGTTTCCATCGGATCGGAATCGGCATGGGCGGGAAGGGTATCAGCATTGGCCATGGGCCAGACTCCCTAGTGAATGTTGGCAGAATCGTATGGTTGTGCCCCTTACGCCAAGCGCCGGTGTGCAAGCAGAGCGTGAGTGCGGCCGCCCGACGGCCCTCCGCAATGCTGGCGCGCTAAGTGAGCCTGGCGAGATTGCTTTTCTGGTCGCGATGGTTGTCCGGTCGCAATTATCATCCTCCGAAGCCGATCGGTAAAGAGCTTTAACTTCTTGCTAGACTGTTCTTTCCAGCACACTGCGGCCGCCTCCAACTCGGTCGGGGGGGCCGGCCGCTCGGCCCGCCCCGGCGACGGGCGCCAAGCTTTCTATCCGGAGGTTTGGCGGGGACTTTTGGGGCGATAGATTTCGGTGGCCGTTCCGAAGAAGACTTCCGCGGCGTTCATCACCGTTTCGCTCAACGTTGGATGCGGATGAATCGTCTCGCAAACGTCGCGCACCGTGGCTCCCATTTCGATCGCCAACACCCCTTCGCTGATCAAATCGCCGGCATTGATTCCGACCAGGCCGATGCCCAGCACGCGCTCGGTTTCGGGATCGACCAGGAGTTTGGTAAACCCTTCGGTCCGTCCCAGCGCCTGGGCCCTTCCGCTGGCGGCCCAGGGATACTTGCAGATTTCGATCGGGATTCCCTCTTTCTTGGCCTGTTCTTCGGTCAGCCCGGCCCAGGCGATTTCCGGATCGGTAAAGACGACGGCCGGAATCGCGTGCGGTTCGAACGCGGCCGGTTCGCCGAGCAAGGCTTCGATGGCCACCCGCCCCTGATGCGAAGCTTTGTGAGCCAACATCGGTTCGCCCGCCACGTCGCCGATGGCCAGGATGTGGGGATCGGCGGTTCGCAACTGCTCGTCGACAACGACGAATCCTTGGCGGTTGATTTCGACTTGCGTGTTTTCCAACCCCAGGCCGGCACTGTTCGGGCGGCGGCCGACCGACACCAGGACGCGGCTGAATCGCTCGCTCCGGCTGCCGGCGGCACTTTCCAGTCCGACTTCGATCTCATTGCCTTTGTCCGTCAGCGAAGTGACTTTCGTCTCCAGGTGAATGGCGGCAAAGGCCTTGTTCAATTTGGCCTGCAGCGGCACGACCAGATCGCGGTCGGCACCCGGGAGCAGCGTCGGCGTCAGTTCGACCACGGTCACCTTCGAGCCCAGCTCGGCATAGACCGAGCCCATTTCCAAGCCGATGTAGCCGCCGCCGATCACCAGCAGCGACTCGGGAAGGTCCTTCAGCGCCAGTGCGCCGGTCGAATCCATTACCCGGTCGGTCGGCAGCTTGAAGGGACCGGGAATCGCCGGCTGTGAGCCGCTGGCCAGCACGCAATGCTCGTAGGTCAGGCGATCGCTCGCCTTGCCGTCGGCATAATCCAGCCGCAGCGTGTTGGAACTCTCGAAGTAGCCGCGCGCCGTGATGACTTCGATCTTGCGCTTTTTGGCCAATTGCTTCAGCCCGCCGGTCAGGGTGCCGATCACCTTTTCCTTGCGTGCGCGGACGGCGTCGATGTTGATCTTGGGCGCGTCGAACACCACGCCCCACTCGGCCATTTCCTTGGTTTCGTTGATCACGCGGGCGACGTGTAGCAAAGCCTTCGACGGGATGCAGCCGCGCAGCAGGCAGGTGCCGCCAAGCTGCGGATCGGCCTCGACCAGGGTGACTTGCATGCCCATATCGGCGGCCAGAAACGCGGCGGCATAGCCACCGGGCCCTCCGCCCAAAACAACTAACTGGGTTTCCATGGCAATCTTTCAACCGTGCGCGGCCAAAGGGCGGCCGGCAGCAAAGGATAAAAATGTAACCCGACGCTTTTTCACTTCTTGCCGGCGTGCCGGCTTTGGAAATCGACCATAAAATCGCGCAGTGCCCGCACGCCTTCGACCGGCATGGCATTGTAGATCGAAGCGCGGATGCCTCCGACCGAGCGATGCCCTTTCAGTTCGTGCAGCTTGTGAGTTTTTGCTTCCTTGACGAAGGTCGCTTCGAGTTCTTCGCTCGGCAGCCGCCAGGTGACGTTCATTTGTGAGCGGCAATCCGGTTTGGCGTGGCCGCGATAGAATCCCCCGCTCTTGTCGAGCACATCATAGAGCAGCTTTGCTTTTTCGACGTTGCGCTCCGCCATTTTGGCCAGCCCACCGACGTCGTCTTTCAGCCAGCGGCAGATCAGCGACAGGATATAAACGGCGAACACCGGCGGCGTGTTGGCGAGCGAATCGTTCTTGGCATGGACCCGATAATCGAGCATCGACGGCAGATTGTCCGGTGCCCGGGCCAACAGATCATCGCGCACAATGACCACCGTCACCCCCGCGATGCCGGCGTTCTTTTGAGCGCAGGCATAAATCAAGCCAAAACGGTCGACCGGAACCGGCCGCGATAAAAAGTCGCTCGACAGATCGGCCACCAGCGGCACACTCCCCGTCGCCGGCATGTCGCGGAACTGCACGCCTTGGATCGTTTCGTTCGACGTGACGTGAACGTAGGCGGCCGTCGGGGTGAGCTTCAGTTCGCCGGCGGCCGGCAAACGGTTGTAGTTGTCGGCTTTGCCGTCCCAGGCCACGCGAGCTTCGCCCGTGCGGTGGGCCTCTTCGAGCGCCTTCTGCCCCCAACTGCCCGTCAGCACATAATCGGCACTTTTGCCGCCGAGCAGGTTCATCGGCACCATCGAAAACTGCAAGCTCGCTCCACCCTGCAAAAACAAAATCTTGTAGCCGGCGGGAATGCCCAACAGGTCGGTGAGCGATTGCTTGGTCTCGGCCAGGATTGCCTCGAAAGGCTTTGAGCGATGACTGATTTCGAGCACCGACATGCCGACGCCAGGCAGGGCGACCAGGTGCCGCTGGGCCTCTTCGATGACCGGCAGCGGCAAAACGGCTGGACCGGGAGAGAAATTATAGACGCGTTCGACCATTACCCGTGCTCCTCGCAAACCCTGCGCCCGACCGTGGCGCCAGCCAACCGCCAGCCCCGGTGCGCCCCAAGGACCCCCCGCCGACCGACCGAGATAAACCATCAAGATAGCCGGGAAACTACGGCTTCTCAAACCCAAATGACCCCGGCGCCCGCCTTGGTCCGGGGGACTCTGCTTTCGAGATGACCGGCCGCATTCGCCGTTTGGCATCTTGTAGGGGGTCTCGACCTTGCGCGAAAGTGACGTAGGTAAATCCACTTTGCGACTCTGCGCTCACGTTTTGGGGTGAGCGGCCGTTCAGAGAACCCCAAGACGGGGTAAAGGGCGTCCGCTGAACCCGCCGCCAATTGCCGACGGCGGCGAAACGGGATACGCTGGCGTCGGCCATCAAAGCGAGCGTTTAGTTCATCTCATCCTCAGCCTTGATGCCTTCGCCTGCCGACCATAGAATAGTGTACAGGCGTTCAAATTAAGGGGAACTGATGGATCGTTACCAGCTCGCGAAACTGGTCCAATGGGCCCAGGAGTGCTCTGCCGAAGGGCTTAAAAGCCGCAAGCGGCTCCAAAAGGTTGTGTATTTGCTTCAGTGCGCCGGCTGTCCCCTTGATGCTGATTACTCGCTCCATTACTACGGGCCGTACTCTGGCGAAGTGGCGCAGATAACCGACGAACTCGTTCATGCTGGGTTGCTTGTCGAGGAACAAACCCAGAACCCAGTCGGAAAACAATTCAATTACAAATTGCGGGGCCTCGCCGCCGACTCGCTTGGCGTGTTTGAGGCGACTCCGACCGGTCATGACGCCCGCCAGCGTCTTGCACCATTTGAAGAACGCGCAAAACAGCTTCTCGAGCTCGGTCTCAGCGAACTGGAGTACGCTGCAACGGTCGCCTATTTCCACCAAAAAGAGACCAACTGGAAATCCGCATTCCAGAAACTGTGCGACTTTAAACGATTGTCTCCCGATTCATGTGCCGCCCAATCGGCACTGCGGTTGGCCGAGCAGGTCGTCAAGTGACGGAGGCGCGGAATGTCGGCAAAGATCTTCCGCGACCCCATTTATAACTATGTCAGTATTGACCGCGCAACCGATTCCTGGCTGATTCGACTGCTTGATTGTCCCGAAATACAGCGCCTTCGACGAATCCACCAACTCGGGATCAGCAATTTTACCTATCCTGGGGCTGAGCATAGTCGCCTCTCACACAGCCTCGGTGTTTTGAGCCTGATGCAAGTCGCGTTGGCGCATCTGGCACACGGCGGTCACCGGGGCATCCAGGTCACTAACGCCCGGTCAGCGCTGCTTGCTGCAGCGCTATTGCATGATGTTGGCCACGGACCCTTCTCACACGTCTTTGAGCCTTGCCTGGGAATCCACCATGAGGAATGGTCGAGGCAGATCATTCTCGCGGAAGACTCCGCGTGCCACAAAGTGCTCAAGTCAGTCGATCGTTTTTTGCCAAGCAAGGTCGCGGATCTCATCGACCCGGACAATCGCGAAGATCCGTCGTGGATGAAATACTTGCTTTCCAGCCAACTCGACGTCGACCGTCTTGACTACCTTCAGCGTGATAGCTCTTTCTCGGGAGCCGGGTACGGCCATTACGACTGGTTTCGCATCCTAAACTCCTTTCAGCTTTATGGTTCCGAGAAGGAGGATCGCGCAATCGTTTGGGAGCAGAAATCGATCTGGGCGTTGGAGGAGTACGTGTTTGCTCGCTACTACATGTTCCAAAATGTCTATCTCCACAAGACAACCCGCGGCTTCGAGAAAATGCTTGAGGCGTTATGGCGGCGCGGACGGGAAATGTTTCACAGTGGCGATGCAGCCAGTCTGGTGAGCCCGATTCGAGAATTCTGGACTGTCCAAGACATAACCAATTATCTGCGGATAGAAGAATTCACCGTACTTCATCAGATTCAGAAGTGGGCGGAATGCACTGACAAGTTCCTTTCGGATCTTTCCCGCAGGTTCATGAATCGGAAACCCTTGTCTCTCATTTCGCTTCCGGTCTGCTTCGACGAGATTCATGACGGCATCGACCGCGCCGCAAAACTCGATCAATGGCACAACGCACTGTGCGAGGTCGTTGAGGCCGCGCAATTTCCCAGCGAGTGGTACTGCCTCCGTGACGAGGTTAAACCAAAGTATCACCAGCCATATTTTCCGGAAAAGGAGGAAGACGAGCAAAGCCCAAAGACGGCGATTCGCGTGCTCCAAAATGGCCAAACCAGGCCTGTTGAGATCTCGATGCTTTGTCCGCGCCTACAACCAGTCGCCGTTCGAGTTGCTCCAACTGTGCGACATTATGTCCCACCGGAGCTTCGGAACGCGGCAAATGAGCTTCGTTTGCGCTGGAAACCGACATAGGCCGCACTATTCGCACGGACCTGGCAGCTGGACGAAGATCGCCGGAAACGCCGGTTCGCCATCTATTGTCCCATGACCAACCTCTTCACTCACCGCTCGCGGATCGCGGCACCGGCCGACGAGGTCTTTTGTTGGCACCAGCGCCCCGGTGCCTTCGAGCGGTTGGCGCCCCCCTGGGGAAAAGTCGAGGTCGTCGAGCGGCAAGGCGGGATCCAGCCCGGCGGTACCGTGGCCCTGCGGCAAACGCTCGGCCCACTGAAAATCACCTGGCGTTTGGAGCATCGCGACTATATTGCAGGCAGGCAGTTTCGCGATTGCCAATTGTCCGGCCCGTTTCGCTCGTGGACCCACACTCACACCATCGAGCCCGACGGCCCCGACGCCTGTTTTCTACGCGACCACATCGAATATGCTTTGCCTGCCGGCGCGATCGGCCAAGCGGCGCTGGCGGGCTTCGTTCACCGGCAATTGGATCGGATGTTTGCCTACCGCCACGCGGTGACTGCGGCCGACCTGGCCGCCCATCGGCTCTATTCGGGAGTCAAGAACATGCAAATCGCCATCTCGGGTGCGTCGGGTTTGATCGGTTCGGCCCTGGTGCCGTTTCTGACCACCGGTGGGCATCAAGTCCACCGCTTGGTCCGCGGACGTCCCGCGTCTCCCGGCGAAATTGCCTGGGATCCGGCGGCCGGCACGATCGATGCCGCGGGTCTGTCGGGCTGCCAGGCGCTGGTCAATCTGGCGGGCGAAGGGATCGCCACCCGCCGCTGGACGGCGAAGCAAAAGGAGCGGATCGAGACCAGCCGCATCGAAAGCACCGCGCTCCTGGCGCGCACTCTGGCCGGTCTCAATCCGCGGCCGCAGGTGTGGGTCAATGCTTCGGCCATCGGCTTTTATGGCGATCGGGGTGAAGAACGGCTCGACGAAGCCAGCCGCGCCGGCGAAGGTTTTTTGCCCGAGGTCTGCCAGAAATGGGAAGCCGCCACCGCGCCGGCCGCCGACGCCGGCATTCGCGTCGTCCGGCTCCGTTTTGGCGTCGTGCTCAGCCCGGCCGGCGGTGCCCTGGCCAAAATGCTGCCGCCGTTTCGCATGGGAGCAGGCGGCCGGCTCGGCAGCGGCGAGCAATACATGAGTTGGGTCGCGCTCGACGACGTCGTCGGCGCGATTCACCACACGATGATGCACGACACACTCTCCGGGCCGGTTAACGCCGTCGCGCCCCATCCAGCGACGAATCTCGAGTTCACCAAAACCTTGGGCCGGGTGCTGCATCGGCCAACGATCTTTCCGATGCCGGCGGCGGTCGCTCGCCTGGCGTTCGGCGAGATGGCCGACGCGCTGCTGCTTGCCAGCGCGCGCGTCTATCCGGCCCGGCTGCTCGAAAGCGGCTACGCCTTCCGCTGTCCGCAACTCGAAGCGGCCCTGCGGCATCTGCTGGGGAAGTGAAACGGGCAACTCAGCTCAGCGCTCAATAAAAATAGCCAGCGCGGTCGCCGACGCGAACAGGATCGCCGCGGCGATGGCCCATGCCGACAGCCGGCCCGGCGAGATTTGACCCTGGCCGCTCCGCTTCAGCCAGCTCACGGTCCAATACCCCAAGGCCAGGATCGCGGCCGCGAGACCGCCACAGATCGCGAAGGCGGCCAACAGTGTCCAGCCGGTTCGTGGATAATCTGCCAGCTCGATCCGCCCGTCCCAATACGCCCGCACGACGGTCCATTGGGCGTCGTGGGAGGTCCAGTACCAAAGGTAGGGAATGGTCGAATTGCGCGCCAGAATCACCAGGGGCAACTCGACCGCCGCGATCACGCCAAAGGCGATCAGAATCGCCTGACGGCGGACTCCGAACCAGCGCTTCCCGGGGGCTTCGCTCATCCCCTGATTGTAGCCAAGCGCCGCACGGCTTCGGACAGCGATCCGCCCAGATCCCCCCCGGGCATTTACTGGACAGAGCCCGAGCGCCCGACGATACTCGCTCTCAGCGCCCGCCCCACGATTTCCTACCCCGGAGAACTTCCCATGCTTCGCCGTGTCGGTTTCTTGTGGTTGCTCACTGCTTCGATTGCCGCGCTGCTGGCCCAGCGATCGATGGCCGACGACGAGATCGAAGTCGAGCGCGACATCGAGTACAGCAATCCGCAAGATCAACACCTCAAACTCAACCTGGCGCGGCCGAGCAAAATCGACGGACTGGCGCCCGCGGTCGTTTGCATTCATGGCGGCGGCTGGACCGGCGGCAACCGCGACGCGTGGCAAGGCATCTGCGAACAACTGGCCAAGCGTGGCTTCGTGGCCGTGACCGTACAGTACCGATTGACCCCGGCGTTCCCCTTTCCGGCCGCGGTGGAAGACGTGCAAGCCGCCGTCCGCTGGGTCCGCGCGAATGCCGAGCGCCTCCAGGTCGACGTCGATCACATCGGCACGCTCGGCGATTCGGCCGGCGGGCATTTGGCGCAGTGCTTGGGCGTCGGCGCCGACGTCGACCGGCTCGCCCCCGACGCGACCGCCCAGCATGGCAGCGGCGCCGCCGACCAATCGTGCCGCGTGCAGTGCGTCGTCAACATCTATGGGCCGAGCGATCTGACTCGCCAGCGCAAAGCGAATCCCGGCGTCGACAATTTGCTGAACAACTTCCTCGGTGGCGACATCGAGCACGCCCGGCGGAATTACATTCTGGCCAGTCCGTACTTTTGGGTCACGCCCGACGCCGCGCCGACGCTGATCATTCACGGCACCAACGACAACGTCGTCCCCTTCGAACAGGGCGAATTGATGCGCCAGCGCCTGAAGGCGGCCGGCGTCGAGGTCGAGCTGTTGCCGCTGGAAGGGGCCGGTCACGGCTTTCAAGGGGCCGACCGCGAGAAGGCCCACGCCGCCATGTTCGACTGGCTCGAAAAGCACCTGAAACAGAACAAAAAGACAACCGCCGCTGCAGGGTAGCGCTGCTGCGACAAGCGATTTCCAAACCTGCCGAACTGCCCGCTAACGGCTGGCGTTCATTTTCCACCTTAAAGAGACTCCCATGTTTCGTGCTACCGGTGATTGGCTGCTGGTCGTCGTTTCGATTCTCGCGATCGTTAACGATTCTTCGCCTGCCCTTGCCGATGAGATCGCCAACGGGATTGCCGTCCAAATCATTGCTGACCCAATCGCTGACCAAATCGTCATCGAGCGCGACGTCGAATACAGCAATCCCGAGGATCAGCACCTCAAACTCAACCTCTCCCGGCCCGCCAACATCGAGGGCCTGGCACCGGCAGTCGTCTGCATCCATGGCGGCGGCTGGTCCGCCGGCAGTCGCGATCATTGGCAGACGACCTGCGAACAATTGGCCCGGCGCGGCTTTGTGGCCGTGACCGTGCAGTACCGCCTGGCCCCGGCCTTCACCTATCCGGCCGCCGTGGAAGATGTGCAAGCCGCGGTCCGCTGGCTCAGGGCCAGTGCCGAGCGGCTCAAAGTCGATCCGGATCGCATCGGCACCTTGGGCGACTCGGCCGGTGGGCATTTGGCGCAGTGCTTGGGTGTCGGCGCCGACGTCGATCGACTGACGCTCAAGGCAGCCAGTCAACCCCGCGGCACTGTCGATCCAACGTGCCGCGTGCAGTGCGTCGTCAATCTTTATGGT
>Ga0182024_10010232_pt1 | contig 19171 bp, 25 predicted proteins | sample P32metaG_FD_120480 | JGI IMG/M metagenome (GOLD analysis project Ga0182024, IMG submission 120480) | Permafrost microbial communities from Stordalen Mire, Sweden - P3-2 metaG (Illumina Assembly) | ecosystem: Environmental > Terrestrial > Soil > Wetlands > Permafrost | place: Sweden: Stordalen... | reverse complement strand
CGTTCGCACCTCTCCTGGCTCCAACTGGTAAACCACGGTGTAGTACACACTCGCAGGCGTCGCTCCCGCGTTCGGCTCCAGCGCAGCATTCAAAGCCCCGCCCGTTCCCAGCGTCACATTCAATACTCCCGGAGCCACCCCAGCCCCGCTCGCCGTCACAAATGCCGGCCACGTAATCACCAGCACACCTTGTGCCGCCGATCCATCCGCCATGTAAACCGTGTCGATCACGCTCGTTAGCCCCCCACCGCTCTGGGGGGAGGGCGAAGCCGCGCGCGCTGCGGGTCCCTTCGCGCGTGGCTCCGCCTCTGGGGAAATAGCTGGCTTCTCCGCTTTCCCCGCGGAACCTTCTGCACACGCCGCAGGCCGGACGCCCCATGCCGCCACCACCACCGCCACTACCAAATAAAAAAGCCGCCCCGCTGGACGGCGTGCCTGAAACATACTTCCTCCTCACACTCAATCTTGTAACCCTGAGCGAAGCTTGTACTTTGCGAACGCGAAGCACAACCGCAGTCGAAGGCCTGTCTTGAGCCCCGCCGAAGCGATCTTTTTCAACTCCGTCCCCGCAAGAATTCTTCCACGCTCCTCACATAAACCTCGGCAAAGTCCGCCACAGGCCGTCGCCCCTCAATTAGTTCCATCGCATCTTCTATCGTCCATCCCATCACGGCCAGCAGTGCCAGCGTCATCATCGGCGCACGGTGTACTCCCGCCGCGCAATGCACGAACAACTTGGTTTCGTCCTGTTCCAACGCTGCCAGCGCAAACTCTACGCCCCGCGCGAACACCTCCGCCGGCTTCGGCTCAAAATCGTCATCCACCGGATTCCAACAAACCGCGATTCCATGCGGTCCCCCCAATAGCGTGTCATCGAACTCGATCTGCATGTCGATGATGTGCGTGATTCCCGCGCGCGCCACTGCCGCCATGTTCTCCCTCGTCCAGATTCCGCCGCCCACTCCAATCCGGTCCGTCACCCACGTGATGTCGATCCCCATCTTAAGCCGTGTAACCCGGACCTTTCTCCCCTCGGTATTCTCACCTGAAGTTCCGATCTCCGGACCTAGCGCCGCAGAAATCGCTGCAAGCCGCTTCTTCCCACTCGATCCCACACGTGGCGAAATCGAGATCCCAGGCGCTCGACTCATCGCTCCGGTATCGTGACTCCGGTTCATTCTACGGCATCCTCGCTGTCTTCGTGCCGCCGCGCCAGTCCCTGACTTTCATTTGATTCGCTCGGTTTTCTGATCACGCTGACCTTATTTTCCCAATTGTCGTCTTCCCAATTCTCTTCCCGCGCCCCCGCTCCCCGCGTTGCTGGCCCCGCTGCTCTCGTCGCTGCCGGTGGCAGATCTTCTTCACAAATCACCGGCTCCGTCGGCAACCCCATCCGCTTTAGCAATGTATAAGCCAGCGAATTCTCGCAGTTTGACAGAGTCTCTGCCGTCGGTGGATACAGCCCCACCGCTTCAAACAAATACTTCGCCGGGGCCACTTGCCCCTTCTTGGCTGCTTCCACAAACGCAGCGGCAATCGCATTCGCCGACATTCGCACCAGGGTCGCGATGTTTTTCCGCACTTCCGCAAAATCCGCGGGTTCCCTTGTCGGCGGCGTTTCCGTCTTCTCTGCCTGACTCACCTCACTCCCTTTAGCGTTTCTGCGCGTGCTGCTCTTCTCCCGGCCTTGTCCTTTGATTTTCTTGTGACCAACACTCACCCCACTTCTCCTCGGCCCTCAGCCGCTTTGGAATCTGAGCAAGCGGGCCTCGCTCTTTAACTCGCACGGCCCACCACGTCATCCGTGAACCCGCTAAGCAATACATCGAAATCTCCGGCAAGCTGTCAGATTAGGTTTGGATTTGTTCGGATGTTAGTGCCCCAAAAGGAGCGAACCTGCCGCATCTATCAAGCCCGGCAGCCTATCGGACTCCAAAAATACGAAAGGCGCGCTTCTCAGCGCGCCTTCATTAGAGTATTTCTTTTTTCTTAACTCTATAAAACCATTATATCACATAGCATAGGGTGTTTGGGACATTTTTTGAAATTTATTTTCTGTTTGTTTTCAAATACTTCCGCAAAAATCACCCCCTTCCCCCTCTTGACAACATTTTGGGAGAACATTTTTCGCTCCCTCAAGTTTTCACTACTCATGGCGCTTCTCCGTCGTGTCGGGCAATCGTTCTAGTGAATCCGCTTTCAGCAAACTCTCGCTCAGTTCGTCGATCAGCTCCGGCAGCCTGCGTTCGAGAGTTTTCCGGGTACACTGCAGAATTCGCGCCGCCGCCTCGTGGTCATACTCTTGCAGCACTACTCGTGCGATTAACTGCCGGTCGAAACTCTGCAACCTCCCCAAACAGCGCTCTATATCATGCAGAAAAATAACCTTTGCCTCAAACGTCGCGGCGGTAAAGGCGCTAATCTTCGCCCGGAACAGCTCCCGGCCCAATAGCGAAGGCACTCGTCCCGCTTCCAGCGACCATTGCATATAACGTCGCAGCAAAGCAGTCGTTTTCTTTCTGTATAGCCATATATCGGGGTCGCCTTGCCAATCATGCTCCATCGCAATCCTCAACTTAGCCCCGTTAGCCATTTCTGTCGGAAAGTTGTGTGCCGGCAGGTTCTGCCCACGCCAGTTCGTGGAACACGAACCTTTGCCCTCCTCCGCCTGCGGTTGGACCGGAATACCTTCCAACCCTTTCGCCCGGTCGCCGTCCCCCTCCGCCGCAATGCATCCCACAAGGTGAGTCATGCCGCACCTCCTACCGTGTCCCGGCCTATTCCCTCCGCACCCTCGTACCCGTCAACCTCCTCCCGCCTCGGGCCCCTCGGCACCCTCACGTCCCGTATTTCATAGGACGCCGGTGGCAGTTCGGCCATCGCCCGCCCACAAGCCACACAATAAATTTGCCCACCGCCCACCGGACGCAGCCACAAACCGCCGCACCGTTCGCAATATTTCAACTCCAAGCCCAACTTGCCCGTCGAAATGGCCTTCGCCTTCATCACTCCTCCTGAACCCGGCTCCCGCAATTGCGAACCTGGGCGGTTGTGACGCTTTTGCTGGACTACCGACGCCCGCTGCCGAAGCAAAAAGCCCTGCGCTCGATCCCCGCTCCCAGAGCGGACATCGAACGCAGGGCTCGTTTTTTTTACGACGACCTGCTTGCGCTATTTAATTGTTCAGAACAGTCGCAATGCCACCGCTTGCCTTCCGGCCTTATACTTCAGCCGAAGTGCCGCCCGCCAGCATCGATCCAGCTTCTCGCTGCCGAAAAAATCCCTCCTCGTAGCCCGACTTTAACACCCGGCCGTTTTGCACTACCACGCTGATTCGTCCACTTAAATTCAAAGTCTTCAGCAGGTGCTCCATCGCCGCGGACAGCACCTCGGCCGCCCTCACCTTTCGGCGAAATTCTACGAAGGTCTTTCCTTCGTTCGAGTTATCCATGCTGCCCATACCTGATCGCTCTCCCAAAAACAAAAGTGAGTTATAAGCTGAAACAACCGTATAGCTCTTGATTTTTGCAGTCAAGGTCGTTATACCCAAAGGGCTGTGGAATTCTTTTTTGATTAGCGCATTGCTATATCCCGTGCTATACTCCCGCCTATGAAATTCCGAGTTCTGCAGGACAACCTCCGAAATACTCTTTGGGAGCGCATTGAGGAAGGCGATCTCACCGGCCTCCGTCTGGCACAACAGACGGGCTTCAAGCAGGCCCACATCTCCAACTTCCTCAATCGCAAGCGGGGACTCAGCCTTGAGGGCATGGATCGCGTCCTGGCCGTTCAACATCTCTCGGTGCTTGATCTGCTCGATCCCTCTGAGGTCAATAAGCGCGCGTCCATCTTGCCTCCCAGTAATGATGAGTTCCAGAATGTCCTTCTGACCGATGGAACTATCGCCGCCACCCAACCCTTAATCACCAGCATGGACGTCAAGGAGATTCTGAAGTTCAAGAAAACATTTCTCAAAAAGCTCAAGCCGGAAACTGAAGGTGATCGGGAGCATTGGGAACGCTTCGTTGTCATTAAAGTCGACGGCCGCGAAGGCATGAGCATGTACCCGCGTCTCCTGCCCGGTGCCACACTCCTCATCGACCGCCACTACAACTCCCTCAAGCCCTACCGAAAGGGCGAGTTCAACATGTACGCCGTCCTTAAAGACGGAACCTGCACTGTTAAATACGTGGAAACCGCCGGAAACCAGTTGATTCTGCGCCCCCACAACCAGGCCTATCCCATCGACATCATGACCATGGACGAGGGCAAATCCGCATCCGATTATCTCGTAGGCAGGGTCTGCTACGTAGGCATCGAAACCTAAAAGAAAATGATTCTCAGTTCTCGCTAGATCCATCAACCCAATCACTGAGAACCGAGAATGCCCTACTCCGAATTCAAACTGTCAAACATCTTCCATAATTTGTCCGGGGTCGCACGGTAAATCACGTACCCGCCACCCGCATCCGTAGTCTCGTGAAATAGCAATTCCGCGCGCCCATCCCCATCCGCATCCACCGCGTCAATCAGTTCCAGCCGCGGCGTCACGTCCAGATGAAATTTGTCGGTCACGCCCGAATACAATTTGTGCAAGTTGCCATAGATGTCGGTTCGCGCCACTAGCGTGACGCTATACGGCTCGGTCGCCGCAGCGGGTGCCCCGGGAGCCGCGGGAATGTGCGCTTCCGCGCTCAAAATCATCACCGGCTGATCGGTGAGCCACACATCAAACCCATGAAATTGAATATTCTCAAACACTGGCTGCGCCTGCTTTGCCAGCGCCTTGTGGCTCCCGGCCGCCGCCTTGGGAGCGACCGGCCGCGCCGAAATCTGATTCTTGGCCAGCGCCGCTACATAAGCCCTGACCTCATCCCCCGCCGCAGCCAACATTTGATTCCGCCGCTCTTCTTCTTCGCCACTTTTCCAAAAAAACTTATAGGATTGCGGATCCGGTCCCGCTTCATCGGATATTGCAGCCACCATCCGCAACGGCCCCGCGCTTGCACGGCTGGATGCTCCCCCAGTGTCTGCCTTTCCGTCTTTTTTCGCAGCCGATACTTCATCCGCTTCGTCGGGCGGCGCGGCCGCCGTCGGCTTACCCCGCCGCAACTGTGGCCGATAGTAATCTCCCGAGCTCTGATCTAAAGACGTTTGACCTGATGACTGTCCTGCCGACCGGTTCGTCCCCTTATCCGCACCCGTGGGCCCCGCAGGCGTCGCTTCTTTGCCACTCGAATCCGCAGCCTTGTCCGCAGCCGGCGCATTCGCGCCCTTTGCCGCGTCTTGTCCCGACTTTGATCCAGTCGACGAACCACTTGCCGGCTGCGAAGATCCCGAAGCCGTGCCGCTCGTCTTATCTGACGATCCTGAGCTTGCTGAACCCGAGTTGCTGCCCCCGGCAGAACCCGCGTCCGAACCCGCCGCTGGCTTGGACGCATTTTTCCTGGTCAGCCGCGGCGGTTCATCCCCGCTGTTGCCCAGTCCCACCGGCACGTCTTCCGCTTTGCGGGTAGTCTTCGGAGCCTCTGCTCCCTTTGGCAAGTAAGTTCCCGTGCCCACCCATGGATTTGCACTCGCTGCACTCTTGGTGTGTAACGCGCCGTTAATCGTGAACAAGCCTTCCGAATCTCCCGACTCCTCAGCCTCATACACCGTTCCCGATTCCAGCGCCATTGGCACCGGATCAGCCTTGTACGCACTGGCATCATAAAACTTGCCGTCGATCAGAATTGCGACCGGAACCAGCGTCCCTTTTCCGCTGCTGTTCAGCTCCAATATCCCCACTGCTAGCGGCTCTTTACCCTTTTTCGGTTTCTTCTTTTCGGGAGGCTTTTCCGGCGGAGTTTCCTCCGGACGTTTCAGCTGCGGTCTCTCCTGCGCCGCGCCGGGCGAAACCATCGCGACCGGGAACACCACAAGAAAAATGACGAACCACCCCAATCTGCGGTATAAGGATTTTCTGGAGATAACTCGTTCCCCCCTCGGCTCTCCGAGCCCCGGGATCGCGGACGCGCTCTTCAACCTTGATTGACTCGAACCCGATTTATCTGGAAATGAGGCGCTCATGAATATCAACATCAATGATAAGGCTCCCGACTTCACTTTGCACGACGAGAACGGAAACGATGTCTCGCTCAAAACTTTGCGCGGCCAGGTAGTCGTCCTTTATTTCTATCCTCGCGCAGACACGCCCGGATGCACGGTCGAAGCCTGTGCCTTCCGCGACACCTACAAGCAGATTCAGAAGACGGGCGCTGTCCTCCTCGGGATTTCTCCCGACACCTCCAAAGCGCAGAAGAAATTCCAGGAAAAGTTCAAACTGCCGTTTCCCCTGCTCGCAGATGCCGACAAGAAAGTTGCCGAAGCCTACGGTGTCGTGCAGGAAAAAAACATGTACGGCAGGAAAGTGATGGGTATTGCCCGAACCACGTTCGTCATCGGACCCGACGGCAAAATCCAGCACATCTTCCCCAAAGTAAAGCCCGAAGGCCATGCGGTTGAGGTTCTGGCTTATCTGAAAGAATCAGCCAAGGGCGCGGCGTAGAATGGTTGCGCAAATAAACATCTCGCATCGATCGCAGAGCCCGATTCTGGAAGTCTTGCGGAAGGAGAAGAATATGGGATGCTTTTCCCGGCACGACCTTCCACCAGAAGCCTGTAATGTAACCGCCGCCAGGAATATCGACCCGATTTAGCTCGAAGGACTCGGCCTGGAACGAACACATCGTTCCGCCTTTAAAATGTCGCTGGCATGAACAAGCAGGCAAGCGAAAGCTCACTATTCGCAATCCGTCCGCTCCAGCGCGCTTTCTTCGCCCGCAGTCCGCGTCGCGTCGCCCGCGAACTGCTCGGCAAGGTGCTGGTGCGGGACTGCGGAAAGATCCGCCTGGCGGCCCGCATCGTCGAAGTCGAGGCCTACCTCGGAGAGAACGATCCCGCCGCCCACGCCGCCGCCGGCAACACACCGCGCAATTCAGTCCTCTTCGGCCTCCCCGGCTATGCCTACGTTTATTTCATCTACGGTAATCACTACTACCTCAACGTCTCGTGCGAGCGCGAAGGCAAAGCCGGGTCGGTTCTCTTCCGCGCTCTCGAACCTCTCCTTGGCATGGAACAAATGGCGCGCTCCCGAGGAATCCCCGTCCCCGACCCTCGCCATCTTTATCGACTAACCAGCGGCCCAGGCCGCCTCGCCCAAGCCTTCGGCATCACCCGCACTCGCGACAACGGACGCGATCTAACCTCGCCCGCATCCGGTTTGTGGATTGGCGCAGACTCCTTCCGCGCCACGAATATCCAAAGCACCCCACGCATCGGCATCACCAAAGCCACCACCCAGCCTCTCCGATTTATCCTTGCCGGAAATCCCTGCCTTTCGCGCACAAAGGTACCCCATGCCCAACGTGCGCGCACGATTTGACAAGTGACTGTAGACTGTCGCTCGGGTCAAAATGTGCCAAAGGCCGCACGGATAAAGGCATTTGACCGATTTGCTGGTGAGCCTCGTCGGGGCGCGGAAAGATCTGCGAAACTCGATCTGCGGCTCGAATTTGCAAGCTCGATGTGAGCTCAGCCTTGAAGAACGAGGCTTTCAGCTCCGCGGTAAAGAGATTTTGCGGCATCCTCCCCGGCGAATGAGTCATCTGATGCAGCTAGGAGTCCGTTTGCGCCGTTCCTCCGCACTTCGCGTTTCCATCGCAGCCTTAGCAATCCTGGCCGCTGTTGTCCCCCCTCTGGCTCGAGCCGTCGATACTGCAGTAGTCCGCTCCGATGCCACCGCTTCTCCGTCCAACATTGTCATCGGTTTCGTGGGTGGTTTTGTAGGTCATGACAATTCCCATCATGGCGCGGTTCAGTTCGCGCAACGCACCCAGCAAGCCGTTCCCAAGGACACTTACATCCGCGTTTTCGAGAACCGCCGCCGAAAACAGGCCTACTCTGAAGTGCTTCGTCTCCTCGACACCAATCACGACGGCGTGCTTTCCCCGATGAAAAATCTCGCGCTCACATCGTCCTCTTCGGCCACAGTTGGGGAGCATCCGCAGCTGTGCTTCTGGCGCGTGATCTCCGGCGCCGGCATATACCTGTTTTATTGACAGTGCAGGTCGATAGCGTGGCCAAGATATGGCAGAACGATTCGGTCATTCCTGACAACGTCACCGAAGCCGTGAACTTTTATCAGACCCAGGGCATCATCCATGGCAGGCGCCGGATCACCGCCGCCGACCCCGCCAGAACCGAAATCCTCGGCAACTACCGCATGGATTACAAGAAATCTCCCATCGAGTGCCCGGAAGCCTCCTGGTGGGACCGCGTCTTCACCCCCGGCCACATCCAGAGCGAGTGCGATCTCCATCTCTGGACGCAAATCGAAACCCTGGTGCGGCAGCGCCTCTCACCTCCCGCTGCCTCTGCCGCCATTTCTCCAACCGACCAAGCGCGGCCAAGCCCATAAAAACTACAGCAAAATATTATCGATCAACCGCGTCGTGCCTACGAATGCCGCTACCGCCGCAACCGTTCCACTCTTAACTTTCTCCACCGGCTCAAGGCTGTCTGCATCTACAATTTCGAAAAGTCGAGACGAACCGATTCTTCTCCCGCAATTTCTTTCCGTCCCGCCGCCATCAGCTTTTCGGCAGTGCGTTCCCCACTCTCCCACAGCATCCTCACCCGCATCAGCGATCGATGCAGTACCAGCGCCTGGTTTCGCTGCTGCCCATCGAGATAAGCGTTGCGGGAACTCATGGCCAATCCATCCGCCTCCCGCACAATCGGACACGCGACAATCTCCACCGCAAAGTTCAGGTCCCGCACCATGCGCCGAATGACCGCCACCTGCGCCGCATCCTTCTGTCCAAAAAAAGCCGCATCAGGCTCGACCACGTGAAACAGTTTTGCCACGACCGTCGTCACCCCGCGAAAATGCCCCGGCCGCGAACGCCCGTCTAGCTTGTCACTCAGCCCCTCCACCGTAACCCAAGTCACTGCGCCCGCCGGATACATTTCCTCCACCGATGGCGCAAAAAGCAAATCCACCCCTGCTCGCTCCAGCAACTCCCGGTCAAGATCGAACCTCCGGGGATATTTCGCCAAGTCCTCACCTGCCCCAAACTGCGCAGGATTTACAAAAATCGATGCCGCCGCCACATCGCACTCGGCCTTCGCCGCCCGCACCAGCGACAGGTGCCCCTCATGCAACGCCCCCATCGTAGGCACGAACCCCAAACGCTTGCCGCCACGCCGCACCGCTCGGCACGCAGCCCGCATGTTTTCGATCGTGTTGCAGATTTTCATTACGCTGGAATTTTTTACTCGGAGGAAGGAATCCAATTGATGGCAACGTGTGCGCTCTGCAATTCACCCGCAACAATCCCTCGGTTGCGTCGCAGCGCGATCTTATCTTGCTCCGAGCTTGTCGCCTTCGCATCCACCAGAATCGCGACCGCGCGCCCGTACGGCCACGCCGACACCGGCAACTGCGCTAGAGCTTTCAAAACCGCTTCCGGCTTCACAATCTGTTCTTCATTCGCCGCAACGTCACTCAGCAGCCCGACTGCCTGCGGACGAACCACAAGATACGGATTGCTCCAATGCTTGCTCGCCTGCAAAACTGGAAATTTCGCCGGATCCGCCGGAGCCACTGTCCGCAGCTGGGAGACGGGGTCCGGCACGGCTTTCGCCTCTTGCCGCGAACACCCCGTCAGCAAAAGACACACCCCCGAAGCCCCAACCCACATCTTTCGCCACCGAACCCGAACAAGTGCCGAAAAACTCACTGCACCACCACCGGAGCATCCGTCTTCACCGCCCAAATCAAGGCAACCACCCATCCAATCACCGTCCAGCCGAGAAGCAGGTTCAACAGCAGGATCGCCGTAATGTCCCGCTTGCTCCGGGCCAGAGCAACGATCGACGGCAGAAAATACATCACAAACCCAAAGCCCAGGAATGGCAGAAAAAACGCGGGCGACAGATGCATCATAACTACCTCCTCAACAACATAGCCTAGCACTGCAGCCCCTTGCCCTGAAAGCCCAGATGTCGCCCTATCCGTGTAGATCCGCGTAAATCCGTGGCCCAAGTTCCCTACCGCTGCATCGCTCTCTTCCGCGCCAGCACCATATCCAACCCCGCCTTCGTCTCCTTCGGCAGATGATAAGACTCCTCATCCGACGGATATTGCAGCGACTTTACGTCCGCTCGAAACCCTTGCACCGCTTGGCTGATCACCCCAGCCGCATCGCCATACCGCCGCACAAACTTCGCCGCAGGCGCAAACGTCAAGTTGACTAGATCGTGGATCACCAGCACCTGCCCATCGCACTCCGGACCAGCCCCAATCCCAATCGTCGGCGTGCCCACCTCCGCTGTAATCATCGCCGCCACTTCCCGCGGAATGCCTTCCAGCACAATGCAAGCTACGCCCGCACGATCCAGCGCCACGGCATCGCGCATCAGGTGCTCTATGCCGCTCAGATTTTTTCCTTGCACCTTGTATCCGCCCATCACATTGACGGACTGCGGCGTAAGCCCAATATGTCCCGCCACCGGAATTTCCGCGTCAATGATGCGTCGAATCAAATCGGCGCGTTTTTCCCCACCTTCGATCTTCACTACCTCGGCTCCGCCTTCCTTTACAAAGCGCGTGGCATTGCGCAGCGCGTCTTCGGAGTCGATCTGATAAGATCCGTAAGGCATATCCGCCAGCAGCAGCGCATTCTTTACGGCGCGCCGCACCGCCTTCACGTGATGCAGCATCTCATCCACCGTAACCGATAGCGTGTTTTCGTACCCCAGCATCGTTTGCGCCAGCGAATCGCCCACCAGAATCATTTCGATCCCAGCCTCGTCCACCAGTCGCGCCGTGGCATAGTCGTACGCGGTCAAGCAGGTAATAGGTTCGTGTCGGAGTTTTTGTTCCCGCAGGGAAGCGGTTGTGACCTTCCGGCGGAGTTCGTCGTGGAGACGTCCGCCAATCGGGGTAACACTCATGTTGTCCTCCAGTGCCCCTCCGGCTCGGCCGGATAGAGCCTGCTCAGCATCTTCGAGGATGCTAAGGGTTATTGTAGCGGTTAAAGGGCTGTTCGTCGATGGCTGTTTGTCGCCGACCATCTTCTCTGAAGCCACAGAAAACAGGCGACTTTCCCAGGCGGAGCCGGCGCTAGTTATTCCGCCAAAATCGAGCATCACGCTACTTCAAAAGGTCGAACATGTGCTTGCGTGGCCCAAATGACAAACCAGACGTTGCCTGCAACCGCCACCAGACAAGGCACTAATCCCGAAGCCAACAGTATGCGGCGGAGACTGGTCGAAGGCGAATTACGCAGCAGGAGAAAACCATTGATCAGAGCAGCTATCGCGATTGCGACCGCAAAGGGGCGATTTTCGCAGTAAGTATGCACCGACAGAACAATCACAACATAAGACATCCCGGTTATGAGAAGGGCGGCGACAAAGAATGCGCCCGTTCGATCCCTGTTGTCGCTCTCGAGATTTCGCTCACTCGCCACCTCGCCAACCCTCCGACTACGCTCCCACCGCTTCCTGCCCTCCCAACGGCAAAAAGTATTGCGTCCCCTTGATCGGCTCCGTCACCTTGCGCAGCAACTCCTGCAGATCTTCATTGCGGTCCACAAAATCAATATCCGAAGTATTCACAATCAGCAAATCCGACGACGTGTAGTGAAAAAAGAAGTGCTCATAAGCCTTCACCACTTCTTCTAGATACTCGTCGCTCACCGCCCGCTCGCCCGGCGCATTCTTCTTCTTGAGCCGCTTCTTCAGCACCTCAGGCGTCGCCTGCAGATAAATCACCAGGTCCGGCGTCGGCAGCTTACCCCGAAAGTGGTTGTAATAACGGTTGTAAGTATCAAGTTCCTGATCGGTCAGATTCAAACAGGCAAACAGCTTATCTTTTTCGATGATGTAATACGCAACCACAGTCTTCTGCGACCCTCCACCCAGGTCGAGCGCCTGCAACTGCTCAAAGCGCCGCACCAGAAAAGCAAACTGCGCCTGAAACGCCGCCCCCCGCTCCCCTTCGTAAAATGCACTAAGAAAAGGATTCGACTCCGGCTCCATCACCCGCTGCGCATTCAGCCGCTCAGCCAGAATGCAGGCCAGCGTGCTCTTGCCCACTCGGATCGGGCCTTCCACTGCAATGTAACGGGGCAGTTCGAAAAGATTCGCCATGGCCTCGCAATATTTCGGAACTGGCAGGATATCTCGGATAGCGCCCAGTGGCAATTGCGGGAAGAGTTAACAGGGAAAACCGTGTGATCGAGCCACTCTGCGATTTTGCGATTTAAGACTCAGGTGGCGACAGCCGCCTCGGCCGTTCCGGCCTCAGCGAAGCTCGGCTCCCCACCGCGCACTCGCAATCTAGAAGCCTGACATGCTGAGAAGTTTCAATAGCCAAATCGCCCAATCACTTAATGGACAATGGTTTGGCAAACGGTTGGTTTGGCAAAACTGTCGGCCACTCCCATCGGACGTTCCGTGAAACCTCATCCCTTTACCGCCGCAAACGCCTGCTTCGCCGCCACAATCGTCTGCTGCACATCCTGCTCCGTATGCGCTGCTCCCAGGAAAGCCGCCTCGTACTGCGACGGCGGCAGATACACTCCAGTATCCAGCATCGCCCGGAAAAATCGTCCGAACGCTCCCGTATCCGACTTCGACGCAGATTCCCAATCCGTCACCGGCCCCGCCGTAAAAAACCACGTAAACATCGATCCCACGCGGTTGTAGCATAGCGCCACCCCCGCATCTTTCGCCGCCGCGGCCACGCCCTCCACCAACTCTCTACTCAACTTATCGATCCGCGAGTAAATCTCCTGCTTATGCTCGCGCAGATGTTTCAACATCGCGCATCCCGCCGCCATCGCCAGCGGATTTCCCGACAGCGTCCCCGCCTGGTACATCGGCCCCAGCGGCGCCACCAGATTCATAATCTCGCTCGGGCCCCCATAAGCACCCACCGGCAACCCTCCTCCGATGATTTTGCCCATCGTCGTCAGGTCAGGACGAATGTTGTAAAGCTCCTGCGCTCCGCCGAAAGCCACCCGAAATCCCGTCATCACCTCATCAAAAATCAGTACCGACTTTTCCCGTTCCGTAATCAGCCGCAGCGCCACCAGATAATCGTCCGCCGCCGGAACGCATCCCATGTTCCCCACCACCGGCTCCACAATCACGCACGCAATCTGATGCTTAAATTTTTGGAACGCGTACTCCACCGCCTGGACGTCATTGAACGGCAACGCCAGCGTGAATTGTGTGAACTCCTCCGGAACCCCCGCCGATCCTGGGATTCCCAGCGTCGCCACTCCCGAACCCGCCTTTACCAGCAACGAATCAGAATGCCCGTGGTAGCACCCTTCGAACTTCACAATGTACTTGCGCTTGGTGAAAGCCCGCGCCAACCGGATGGCAGACATCGTGGCTTCAGTCCCCGAACTCACGAACCGAATTTTCTGCACGTGCGGAAACGCCGAAATCACCAACTCCGCCAGATCTGCCTCGGCCGGGGTCGAAGCCCCAAAACTCGTTCCATTGCAGGCTGCACCGACAATCGCATCCAGCACATCCGGCGCCGCATGCCCCAGAATCAGCGGTCCCCACGATCCCACATAGTCGATGAACTCGTTTTCATCCGCGTCCCACATCCGCGATCCCTTGCCCCGCACGATAAATGGCGGATCCCCGCCCACCGATCCAAAAGCCCGTACCGGTGAGTTCACTCCCCCAGGAATCATGCTTTCAGCACGCTGCTGCAGACGGCGCGACTGTTCGACCTTCCGAGACACTGTGGACGGCATCGAGGCTCCCACCCAAAAATGGATTTCCCACACTTGTGGGGACAGCCGCCCTCGCCTGCCCTGAGCGAAGTCGAAGGGGCTGTCCGTCGAGCAAAGCTCGACTCTTTGCGACCGACTACTATATCAGCCTCACTCCCAACGAATTAACCAGATATTCATCGCGCCGCCATAATTTTGCAACATCGCCCCGGTAACCTCAGTTCATCAAGTTGCCCTTCTAACCGGGAGGGCTTCAAGGACGGCTTCGGGGGCTCCGGGCCGTCCTTTTTTCCTTTTCCGCTCTAACACATCGCTGAACGATTGAGCCAAGTGCGAAAGACGCATTCGTCCTTGTCCGTGAGCGCCCGCTCCACCACCGCAAACTGACCGCGTATCCGTTTAGTGCGGAACAATAGCTTCTGCTTCCATTTTTTAAATTACGGGAATCTTATCCCTATTTTCTTCTTTTTTCCTTTACGTTTTCGTTTTGCACGTACCCTAGGGGGGTATGATATAAACTACGTGGCCAGAAATCTGGCGCTCCATCAAACCCCAATGACTGAACCCTACCGAAAGGAGGACACAACTGATGGCTTGCATGTCTCTGCTCACACCAAGCGTGGCGATGACGACGACCCAGTTCACCCGCGAAATCCCTTACCGGGTTCCCGCTCTGGGGCGGGAACAAATTGCGGACACGCAACCTCTACGCATGAACTGGATCGTGGTCACCGACAGAAACGGCAGACGGAGCCTGCGCATGCGATGGCTGCACAGCGGCACTGTTACGCACGGGCTAAGTACCCTGTAAACACTCCTTTAACCGGCACTGCGTAGGCTCAGAGGATGGGCGGTACGATCTGCCTGGTATGCCACGGTATGCCGCTGATTAACCATAGTTAACTACCTGATATATTTACGTTAACTATCTTGGATTTGTTTCGGCCAACCCAAAGGTGATTAATGTCACCGCGGATGGTGACATCAGGCACAGAGCTGATTACCCTGGTCCTCTACCCTGTAATTATGAAATTGAAATTCATTTTCAATATGGCGTCGGCTTTATCTTCGCCCCAATCCGATCGTGGAGTCGTCCCGAAACCCGTATTCACGGCCAATCTGCGCCCCTGCCTGGCTCTGCTCCTGATGTTCGCGTTCTCTGTTCTCCCAATGTTAGCCCAGCAGCTCGGCGCGCCCTCGGCAAAGTCCGATACTACGCTGCAGTCCGGCCCATCCAACGTAGCCGATCCTCCACCTGACGAATCCACCGAAGCCACGTTCCCTCATTTCAAGGACTCCCGCTTCTGGCTCTCCGGTCAGGCAAACTTCATCTTCCAGACTCATCCCCCGTTCCCTGCCGACTACAGCGGCGCCCATAGCCTTGGCCCCAACTACGAGAAAGCGACGTCCCGCGTCATGACCCTCTACACCGGCGTACGCCTCAACAATTCCACCGAACTTCTCGTCGACATCGAAGAAGCCGGCGGCGCCGCTCTCAGCACCGGCCTCGGCCTCGCCGGCAATACCGATCTCGATATCGTGCGCAATCCTCTCCTCAGCAAAGCCCCGTACTTGGGGCGCGGCATGATTCATAAGGTTTTCGCCCTGAGCAAAGATAAAGTCGAAAATCCACGCAGCTATCTCTCACTCTTCGACGAACTCCCGCGTCGCCGCCTCGAACTCCGCTTCGGCAAATTCAGCTTGCCCGATTTTTTCGACGTCAACTCAGTCGCCTCCGATACCAAATTTCAATTCATCAACTGGACCACCGACAACAACGGCGCCTGGGACTATGCCGCCGACACCCGTGGCTACACCGTCGGCGCTACCGCCGACTTCGACGATCGCAACTGGGGTTTCCGCTTCGCCGAAGGCCTCATGCCCGAGGTCGCAAACGGAATCAATCTGGTATGGCGCCCCTGGCAGGTACACGCAGAAAATTTCGAATACGAATTGCGCCACGGTGTGATTCCGAAGAAAGAAGGAGTCGTCCGTCTATTGGCCTACACCAACTACGCCAACATGGGCATTTATCGCGATGCGATTATTCAGTTTGAAGATCACTCGGCCCCGACGCCAGAGATGGTCCCAGATGTCACGAACCACCCCTGGCACATCACCCGCAAATACGGATTCGGTATCAACTTCGAACAGAACCTCACACCCTATCTCACCGCGTTCGCCCGCTTCGGCTGGGATAATGGCAAGAGCGAGTCCTTCGCCTACACGGAGGTCGATCAAACTTTCGCCGAGGGATTAGGCGCAAACGGCGCATGGTGGCATCGCAAACAAGACCGCGCCGGAATCGCCTTCGTCTCCAACGCCATCGCTAAGGATCATCAAACCTACCTCGCCGACGGCGGCCTCGGCTTCCTCCTCGGCGATGGCGGGCTCAACTACGGCCGCGAAAATATTATTGAGATCTACTATACCGCCCACGTCTGGCGAGGTATCTACGTCGCCCCTGGCCTGCAGCATATCAACGACCCCGGCTACAACCGCGACCGCGTTCCCGTCCTCGTCCCCTCGTTCCGCGCCCATATCGAGTTCTAGCTCGGGCCGGATCATTCTGATTTTTGGCGGCCGTCTTGACAGTGTACATCTTGGTTGGCGCGGCGCTTCAGCGCCACGGCAGAGTCCGCCTTTGCAGGAACGGATTTAAGCCGCGGAGGTAAACCGGCTGAGCGGCACTACCTATCGCTCCACCTTCACGCCCTTCCAGAACGCCACATACCCCTTGATCTGCTTCGCCGCATCCTTCGGTTCCGGATAAAACCACGCCGCTCCCGCATTCCGTTTGCCGTTCACTTCCAGATCGTAGTAATTCGCCGTCCCCTTCCACGGACAAACGCTATGCGCCTCACTCGCCTTGAAATACTCCTTACGAATCGCATCCGGAGGAAAATACTGGTTCCCCTCCACCTCTACCGTCGCATTACTCTCGGCCAGCACAGCGCCTTCCCACGTTGCTTTTGCCATAATGCCCATATAGATTCCTGACAGGCGCAACCGCTTCACAACGTTATGAGGACAAAAGAGCCGCTAACCCAGGCGCGTTTCAACGGACACTCCATGGTCGGCGCACTCGAGCGCGTCCTCGTCTGTTCTCCACGCACCGCCGGATGGAATGAATCCGATTACGCAGCCAAGTGGCAGCAACTTGGCTTTCACCACGCACCCAACTTCGCCACAGCCCAATCCCAACATGACGCTCTCTGCCGGGAATTGAAGTCTGCCGGTGCCGAACTCATCGAACTGCCTCCCACACCCGCACTCTCGCTCGATGCCGTCTACACCCATGACGCCTCTCTCCCCACCGACCACGGCTTGATCGTCATGCGTCTCGGCAAAACAAACCGCCTGTCCGAAGGCCCGCACCACGCCGCTTCCTGCGAAACTCTGCACATCTCCATCCTCGGCACCATCACCTCACCCGCCACCACCGAAGCCGGCGACATCCTCTGGCTCGATCCTAAAACTCTGCTCGTCGGCCACGGCTACCGCACCAACGCCGCCGGCATTCAGCAGTTAAGCAGTCTACTCGCGCCTCACGCCGTAGAAGTTATCTCCGCTCCACTCCCTTACGGTCCCGGACCATCCGCCTGTCTGCATCTCATGTCGCTGATCAGCCTACTCGACGAACGCACCGCCCTCGTCGATCTCCCCCGGCTCGCCGTCGAAACCGTCGAACTCCTGAAATCTCGTAGATACAAATTCATCGAAATCGATCCCTCCGAGCGCGACACACTCGCCTGCAACGTCCTCGCTCTGGGAAATAATCGCCTCCTCGCCATAGAAGAAAATCCCACGACCAACACCCGCCTTTGCCACGCCGGATTCGACCTCCGCACCTTCCCCGGCAGCGAACTTTGCATCAACGGCAGCGGCGGCCCCACGTGTCTAACCCGCCCCCTACTGCGCGAAGACACTCACGTCGGCTTTGTGCGATAATGTACACATCTTCACACACGAGGCTTGCAATGACCACGACTATGACGATCCGATTGGAATCCGCCATTAAGAATCGGCTTGATCGCCTGTCTGCGGCCACAAATCGCAGCAAGTCCTTCCTGGCTGCCGAAGCTATCCGCGAGTACGTCTCGATCAACGAATGGCAGATTCAAGAGATTCGCACCGCCCTTGCGGAGGCCGACGCGGGCGATTTCGCAAGCGATGCCGACGTCAAGGCATTTACGGACAAATGGGATGGCCACGCAGATTAGGTGGCTCAAAACTGCTCTAAAGAACTTCGACGATGAAGTCAGCTATATTGCGAGCGATGACCCAGAAGCGGCCCGGTTAGTAGTACGGCGTATCGCAGAGGCCGTGGCCCTGCTGGCCACGCAGCCAGCAATGGGTCGTCCTGGCCGGGTAGCCGGTACCCGTGAATTGCTCGTACCCAAGACGCGCTATCTGATTCCGTACCGCGTACGACGCGGCGTGATCGAAATTCTGCGTCTCTTTCATGCCTCTCGCCGCCCTCCAACGCGCTGGTGAAGGACGCAGTTCAATTATGCCCTCCCACTCCTGCTAAAATAATCCTGCATGCTTCTGCCTTTCGTCCGCGAACTCTTCGTGGACGCAGAAAAGCTTCCCGCCTTCGCGCGTGTTGCCTCCCACCTCCAGGAGGGCACGGGGCGTATTCGTGCGTCTGGCCTAACCCCAACGGCGAAAGCCTTGCTGCTCGTGCTGTTTCAGCGCGCCGCCGCACGTCCGCTCATCTTTGTCGTCAACGACAACCGCGCCGTCGAAGACTTCATTCCCGTCCTTCGCGGCTTCTGCGAACTCACGGCCGCTTGCGATCCGGAGTCCATCGTCTCCCTCCCCGCTCACGACGTGCTCCCGTTTCAAAATCTCTCTCCTCACCCCGAACTCCAGGAAGAACGCGCCACCGCTCTGTGGAAGATCGCCACCGGCTCCGCGTCCATCGTATTCTCGCCCGTTGCAGCCACAGCCATCCGCTTGCGTTCCAGCGATTACTACTCTAGCCTCGCCCGCACCATCCGCCGCGGCGAGTCCTTCGATCTCGATTCCCTCCTCGCTCATCTCAACACCGTCGGCTACACCTCCACCGACGTAGTCGAAATGCCCGGCCAATACGCCGTACGCGGCGGCATCCTCGACGTCTACTCCCCCGAAACCGATCGTCCCCTGCGCATCGAATTCTTCGGCGACGAACCCGATTCCATCCGCAAGTTCGATCCCACTTCGCAACGCTCCTCCACTCCAGTCGACGAAGCTCTTCTTCTTCCGCTCACCGAAACTCCAGTCAGCGAGCATCTTCTCGCCGCCATTCACACTCGCCTCAGCGGCAAGCGCATCGCGGGTAACGAACACATCGTCGAAGCCGCCGTCCGCGCCGGTGG
>Ga0182024_10010231_pt1 | contig 19171 bp, 14 predicted proteins | sample P32metaG_FD_120480 | JGI IMG/M metagenome (GOLD analysis project Ga0182024, IMG submission 120480) | Permafrost microbial communities from Stordalen Mire, Sweden - P3-2 metaG (Illumina Assembly) | ecosystem: Environmental > Terrestrial > Soil > Wetlands > Permafrost | place: Sweden: Stordalen... | reverse complement strand
TTTGTTGTCCTCGTCATCGCCATCGTCATCGGGCGAGACGCCGTGAGCGCGAGTTACGCGAGTTACCTCGCGGCCGGCTGCACGCTTGCTCACCCGATAAATCTCGGCGTGTGTGCCAACACCGCTAACCAATTTGCGGATATACCGAGCTTCACGCCGCTCGTCATCGCGCTTCGTCTGTTCCCTTTGGTGATCGGGGCGTTCGTAGGAGCGCCCTTGGTCGCGAGAGAGATGGAGTCGGGCACGTATCGCTTCGCCTGGACCCAGGGGGTGGGTCGCATTCGCTTGCTTATCGTGACGCTCGCGATGTTGGCACTGATCGTGACGCCCGTGGCCGTCGCGCTCGGATTCTTGCTCGGCGGCTGGTACATACACCCCTACGCCGTGATCAATGTTGCGGTGGGGAGCCATTGGCAATCCGGGTTGTTCACGACGACATGGTGGATGACGCCGGTATGGACACTTTTCGCGCTGGCGCTCGGAACGTTGGTTGGGGCCGTCGTCAAGCGCACAGTTGCCGCGATTGCGACCACTGCAGTCGTTGTCGGCGGGGTCCTTCTCGCGGTTGGCCTGTACCTCAATCGGATCTTCGACATCGGCGCGGTCGCGTCGTCGCGTCTAATGCTCAGCTATTTTCCGACTGGCACAATCAACACAGTCGCATTCGGGGGCGTAGGGCCTAGCGGGAGCTTGCTTGTGCGTGGCTGGTTCGTCGGCCCTGGAGGGCGAGTGCTGGGGAGCCACGCTGCAAAAAGGGTTCGTGATCACGTGATTGGCTTGTACCAATCGAAGAGTGGGGCGAACGATCCGAATGCCGCGAAGCGCTGGCTGTCGCTGCACCATTACACGTACTGGTTCACGTACCAGCCGGCGAACCATTTCTGGATTCTTCAGGCGGTCGTCGGACTCGTTGTACTCGCAGTCGCCGCGCTTTGTGTTCTCGGGACTGTGCGGTGCATCCGGGGTCATCGCGCGTAGCTACCAGACTGCGTTTTCCCACCACGAAACAACTCTGGCCGTTGCCGCCGCCCTCGCCAGATCCTGGCACTCCTTAGTCTCGAGCACTCCACGGGCATCAAGGGTTGTCTAGACGCTCGACCGCGAAGAAATTGGGACTCACTTTGACCGTGCGGGCAATAGTTAGTTGATGGGCGCCACCGGGAGTGAATCGACAGACAGCGACGACATTGCAGCGTCGTTGGTGGATCCTCAGCGTTTCGCGGCGGTGGTTGATCGTCACTTTACGGAAATATTTGGCTACCTGGCCCGGCGAGTGGGCAGAGACAATGCTGAAGACCTCGGCGCTGAGACGTTCATTGTTGCTTTTAGCGCACGAAATCGCTATGAACTTTCTCGCGAGAGCGCCCTTCCGTGGCTCTACGGGATTGCTACCAATCTCATTCGACGTCACCGCCGTACCGAGGTCCGAATGCTAATTGCCTATGCCAAGGCGGCGTCACAGCTTGACCCTGACGATGACCGTTCAGAGGGGCTCGTGGCGCGTCTCGATCACTCGGCATCACTGGCCCGAGTCGCATCGGCGTTCGCCGACCTCGACCCTGATCAACGCGATGCCCTCTACCTCGTTGCGATCGTGGGACTGGGGTATGCGCAGGCAGCCGAAGCCCTCGACATCCCCGTTGGCACCGTTCATTCCAGAGTGGCCCGGGCCCGGACGAATCTTCGGGACCTGGCGGCCTATAGCGGGCAAGAAGGCAATGAAGAATCAATTGCGGCGAGAGAGAGTTAGGGACATGGATCATGGTTGATGAACTACAACTGCTGCGCGAGGTGTTCAAGAGCGAGGAAGAACCCGACACCGACGCATGGGAATTGATGCATGGGCGTCTTGCCATCGCCATCGAGATCGAGCAAAAGCTCAGCGGCAAGGCTTCTCATCGAGTTCGTACGGCTCTTGGATCGCGGCGACGGATGGTGAGTACCGTGGCCGCCGCCGCCGCGCTGATTGTTGGATTGGCGGTCTCCTTGAATGGATCCGGTACCCAATCAGTGGCTTCCGCAAGTCCGTTTCGACTGGCGTCGCTCGTCACGGTTCAAGCGTTCCGGGCCAGTCCTGAAACTGTCCAGTTTGCCAATCACGTCACCTGTCCGACCTCAACGGACTGCTACCTGGTGGCTCGATTCATGAATGCCCCGACGGCCTCTGCAGGCAACAATGTTTACTCCTCTACTGATGGCGGCAGTACGTGGCAAGAACTGGCACTCCCTTCGGGAACCTACGTGGAGACAGCTCTGTCGTGCACGTCGAGCGTCCAGTGTTCTGCTGGCGGAGGACAGTACGAGGGACTTGACGCAAACGACAAACCCATAATGAACCCAGTATTCCTAAGTACGTCTAACGGAGGCGAGAGTTGGACGGTTCAGCCGCTTCCGACTCCACAACTCGGTCAATTTGAAAATTTGTTTAGTCCCTTCATTACTTCTTTGAGTTGTCCATCCAGTGAAACGTGCGAGGCCCTTCTCGTGGCCAATTTTGGTGGACCGGGTTACAGCACTGCCGTCGACAACATCTTTATGCGAACTGACAATGGCGGCCAGAGTTGGTCGATCACGATACTGCCCGGCCAACCCGCCCCTATAAGCGGTGGCGGGATCCTGAACTCGCCTATGAACAATGGGATGAGTTGTCCTTCGACACAAGTTTGTGTCGCTTCTGCGCTTCTTTCCCCGATTGGCGGTGCGACCTCGATCGTGTGGAGAACTGATGACGGCGGAGCGACGTGGTTGGTGGGTTCGTTACCCGACGGTCTTACGTCCGCCGGTCCGCTTTCGTGTCCGGACAGTCTGCATTGTTGGATTGTGGCGGGATCGTACGGCAAAGGATCCAGCGATCGATTGCTTGAAAGCACTGACGGTGGGGCGAGCTGGAACCCCCGTTCCCCTCAAGGACTATCCGGAACGACGATTTGGGGATCCGTCAGTTGTCCGACCGACAACAACTGCTGGCTAGCGGGTGAAGTCACCGGGACGAATCGCGAGAGCGTCGTCTACACGTCGAACGACGGAGGACAAACGTGGACCAACGTGCCACTTCCATCGGCGATCGGAGCGGAATCAGCACCGTTGCAAGGGATTGACGAAGTCGATTGTAATACGACACTCACGTGTGTCATCTTAGGAATTCCAGCGGGAGTTTCTGAAAATGGTGTTGACGAAGCAATCCTGACGAACGCTGTTCCTACCTCGTAAAGGGGAAATCTGGAACTTCCTGAATGGGCGTACCGAGGAAGTCGTGAAGAGATCGCAGTGCCGAGAGTCAGATCTCGGGTAAGCGAATTCGGATCAACACAATGGCGGAAGTAAGAGGATGTAATCTCCTAACTCCTTGCATGCCATCGGCCCTTTCTCACTTCGCAGACGTCGGCTCGTGACCGTAGGCGGTTTGAATATTGGGCTTTCAGTTCGCCGATGTTCAGACGGAATCGCATGTAACCGCCGGTGTTACTAAAGGCGTTGCTAAAGGAGTTAATCGTCCAAAAGTTCGGTTTTGTTTTCACCATCTCCACCGACGAACTTCGCAAGCGATGTTCGCAGGGGCGCCGTGTAACTTGCACGTGTGCAATATGTCACGACGATAAGCCGTGTTGCAGAAAGTCTCAGAGCAGTCTCAAAGAAATATTTGGCCAGTTGAACTTGTCGAAATTACAAACGTGCCATCCGACAAGTGTGATAGGCGGCGACATAATGATTGATCGATCAGCAGACTTCACATAGTCGCCGGTCGCTAGGAAGGTAGTCGGTATTGACACGGCTCTTCGTCTCAATTTTCTTGCCCTCTTCGCACTGTTGGCTGTGGTGGTAAACGGCCGGATCTTCAAAGCTCGCCGTGTAGTAGTACTTGGCCACCCTTGCTTCCTTTCAACAATGTCAATTCGGATATTACTTTGATGGCGTAGCAGGCTCTAGCAAATGGCGACCTCGTCCCATCCGTCTCATCATTCACCGCGGCTACGGAAACCACTCGGCCGAAGCAAATGAAGCTGCTGACGTCTTCCTAGTCACGTTCTCTTAAACGTTGTTGCTTCCGCCATTAGGCGATGTTGGTGAACTGCTTCAGACGGATCCACAAGGTCTTCACTCGGTCGTCCGTTGAATCTTATTTCCGTCGTGATCTTCAGCACTTTGGAGGGACAAAATGTGGGATTTGAGCGGGACGAATTCGAGAGAACTTTTCAAAGTCCTTGGTACTACTGGTGGGCCGCCTGGGTCTCGATCCCAGCGCCTGAGGATTAAAAGGCCAATGCGGACCATCATTCTTTATTCATTAGATTCAGAGAACCCCATATTCATAGGGTTTTGCGTTCAGTGCGTTCAGCGCGTTCCGTGGCTATCGAGAAATGTTAGGGATGAAATTAGGGATGTTCCCACCCGATCCTGGCGTCCGCGATTCAACAACGGCCAGTGCGTGGCAGGGGATCATTCCTCCGCCGCAGTAAGAAATCGCCTCGCGTAACATTACGCTCGATGAGATTCGCGCGATGCGTTCTCGATCCCGTGATGTTGGCGCGCTTAAGGGGACTCGAACCCTTACCTCCTGCATGCCATGCGGTCGTTTTCAATTCGCTGGCGTTCACCGGAGGGGCGGTTTAAGGGCGTGTGCGCACCGGGATCGCGCTAGTGAGTGCTGATCAACATGCCGTTAGCTCGGTGGGTCGTCCTCTTCAATCTCAAGAGACGCTATTGGGTTGTCGCTCTCATCAACGAGATCGATTCGCGCCGGGGGAGCTTTGTCCCGATCCTTGTAGTGCTTTCGGAGTTTCTTGGCCAGGTCCTCGAGTGTCTTGTCAAAGGCCATGTGAGAGAGGTCACCGCCGACCCATACGAGGACCAAGACCCACCACGCCGCCTTCAGCCAAGTCGATTGTTTGACAGCTTCAGCGCTGAGTCCGTTCTCAGAGAGACTCTCGAGGATCGCCGCCATGTCGGCGTTGTCTATGTGGATAGCGTTCTCTTGAACCAGGATCTCGGCCATAGGCGGATCGTAGGCCCTAACTATGACTTGCGCGGAGACGAGGACTCGGTTTCAACTCGCGGAGAAGGAGCGACCTTGCCGTTCTCTGCTGCAGCATGGGCCCCGAGTCAATCCCGATCTTTCAGGAGCGAAGGGCGACATCCGTTGTTCCACTAAGCGAGTGTTCGGATTGCTACCTCCCTGGTGAGAAGGTGGCGATGGCAGTCAGATGGATACCCACGTAAGGACAAAAGGGGGTGCGAGCATTCATGCGACGCGGGCGTCAGTACCGGCGACGATAACTTGACCTGGATCGGCGCGCCGGACGGTATGTCGTTCGCCTGCCACGTGCCCGTGGCGTGGCGGGAGCAACGGGTCGGATTTGGATAGATGCCGAGCGGCCTTGTTCGGTCAAGAAGTACTCACCGTCCTCGATCGCAATCAGCCCAACGCCACGCACCTCTTGCGACGCTCGCTCGAGTCCTTCTCGGATGCGGCTTCCCATGCGCTGGTAGCCAAGCGTTAGGCGTGCTGCTCTAAAGACTGCGTCTTCCTCACGGTGCCCGGTGCGAACGGCCTCGACAATTGCGCCACCGTAGGAGGTCACCCATTTCGTGGCACCGCGTGTCGAGGTGGACTCGTGTTGCTCCTCGAAGATCTCCTCCTCGACTTCGTCGACGTCACGCATCTCCCTAAGCATCTCCATCACGCGTTGGACCTGGGCGTCCCGGTCGGTTCGCCAGTTGCGGTAGGCAATTCGAAGAACAGCCCACCCGGCTCGCTCGAGCACCGCCTGCCGTTCGACGTCCTCAACTCGGAGGTTGCCGTGCTCGTCGCGGTGGTAGATCTCCCCGTCGCACTCCACCGCCAGGCGCTCACCGTCGAAGTCGCAGACCAGGTCGATGGAGAAGCCGCAGGCGGGGTACTGGTGAGTCACCTCCAGGCCACGAGCCCGCAATGCCTCGGCAACTTCACCCTCGAACTCGGAGTCGATCTTGCCCGCACGACCCGAGACGCGCTGTCCTCCCTCCCTCTCGACGCGTGCACAGTGTTCGAGCCATTTCGCGATGGCTCCTTCGCGTGCGTTGGCCATCGAGAAGGTTTCGATGGGCGCGGAATGGAAGACATGCATCTCGTCACGCGCTCGAGTGAACGCCACGTTGAGCATGCCCTGGGTCTGCTTTGAGTCAGCTTGACGAGCGGATAGGGCAGCCCTTGGCATGATGTCGTTGTCCCACGACAGCGAGTACAAGATGACGTCACGCTCGTCTCCCTGGAAGCCGTCAGGATTGACGACGACGAGCTCGTGTTCCTCCCACTTAGCTGGGTCGATACGGTCGGTCACCATCTCATTGACCAGGGCGACTTGCTCTTCAAACAAACACAGGACGCCAATCGAGGCGCCGGCGTAGTCGGGGTCGTCGACCATCGAGGCAAGAAGGTCTACTACCGCACGAGCTTCGCGATCGTTCTCTTGAGAGCCGCCTGAGATATGTGCGTCTTTGACGTGGTGCAGTTGGATGACCGACTGCTCGGGTGAACCGAAACGTTTGTGGCGTACGTCTGTCATGATTCGCATGCGGTTGTCATACCAGCGGTCGTTGGAGTACTCGATGATGGGGGGTAGACACCTGAAATGTTCGTTCAAGAACACCGACTCTTCGGCGTGCACCGTGACGAGGTCCAGCAGCGAAGTGCGCACCGGATGGAGGGTTTCGTCAGGATCGAACTTGCTCATAGAGAACTGTTGCCAGGCCTCGACGGCCAAGAGCTGGCTCATGAATGCGAAGCGTTGAGACTGCATCTGTTTTTCGTCACCGATCACCACCAGCTTCTTGGCGCGGAAGGCAATGGGCAACATCGAGGGCAAGTCGACCTGCGAGGCCTCGTCAACGATCACGACATCGAAGAGTCCGGGCTCACACGGGAAGAGCCGGGCCGCGTCGTCAGGGGACAGGATCCAGACGGGGAGGATATTCAGGAGTCGCTCGGCCTGAGCCAGGTCCTTCTTCATGCGGTCGAACATTGAAAAGTTCCGATGAGACGTCTGACTACGGCGCAGACGTGACTGGAGCTCTCGAACGACCTGGCGCTCGGCCCGGTTGGCTACGGCCACACTACGCTCGAGCCCCACGGTTAGTAGCCGGATGGCGTGCCCGAGCATCTCGTCGCGTCGTTCGCTCACACGCTCGGCAATCTGGTCGGTTGTCTCCTTGGCAATCCTGTTCTGCTTGCGCACCGTCAAACTTGCCCGCGCGCGTGCCTTCAGCCGGCCCAGTCCGCGAGCTGCAGCCAGCGCGCGGTCGGCCTCTTCGACCTCTGCCTCTGCCTGAATCGCCACAGCATATGCCGCGGCGTCTTGCCCGTAACCCTCAGCTTCGCGTGCAAATTTGTTGTCGTGGTCGACGTACTGACGCAGCACTTCCTCGCTGGGTCGTCGTTTCTCTATTCGGTCCAGGCGGCTCATGAGTTCGTTCTTGGAGTCACGGTCGCGACGTAAGAGAGTCATGGGCATCTCTGCGAGGTTTAGCTCTCGGAGCTTTGCGTCAACGACTTCAAGGGCCTTGTCCTTCTGTGAAGTGATTAACACCCTCTTCCCGGACGCAGCCAGATGACACGCGACGTTGGCGATGGTGAGGCTCTTGCCCGTCCCCGGGGGACCCTGCACGCTCAAGACGTGTACCGAGTCCTCATCCAGGAGCATCGCCACCTCACGCTGGGCTCGGTTCGAGGGGAAGGGGAAAGTTAGCCGAGCTCGGTCGATTTGGTCGTTAGTGAACTCAACGACGGCTTCATCCCCCGCGCCCATCAAGAGGGGAACCAGAGCGCCGGTGTCTCCAACCGCTTGGGCAATCTCATCAAGATCACTGCGCAAGAAGTAGTTGGTTTTGGGGGCTACGAATAGTGCGGCCTGGTCGATGATCTTTAGCGGCTGGGCTCCGCGCGGCTCGGTGGGGACATCGCCAAGACGCCCGTCGATCGAGCCGTCAAGTGAGACGTCTGTGAGTTCTCGTACGACAACTTCCGAGAAGGTACGCACGCTCGTCGGCGTGAGCGGTGTCGCCGGTGTCTGATCCAAGATTCGGTTAAGCGTCGCATTGTGCGCGTCGGTGTCACCCTCGGTGCGAAAGGTCAGGGAATTGAAGCGGACCGTGTCATCAGCCGCTCGGACCTCGAGGTGGTCGCTCACGGCCACGATCTCTACGGCCAGTGTGAGCAGTGGCCCGCGGACAACATTGGTGCCGACACGTCCCACTACATAGGGATAGCCAAAGAGGATCTCGCGCTCGTACGGGTTGAGTGAGGCGGTCCCGTACATCTTGTGAACAGAGTCCCACAGCGCGTCGCCGGGGCGCACGGCGAGCGAGTCTCCACCACCTACAAATGGTGCAGCGCTGATGGATGGACCAAGCCACACGAACTCGTGCTGCCTTCGGGTCGCCTGCGACCACTTCGCGAACGCGGACGTCGCCGTGCGCTGTCGACGCAGGAGATCCGCGTAGGTCCGACAAAGAGTTTGGAGGAAGGCTGGGGTTAACTGTGTGCCCTGTTCTTCAGGCATGGCCACCCCTCTGTCGAATCCGCCTTCACCGCCGCCACGTGGCAATGCCACTTGCATGAAGAGACTACGACCGGTTAGCGACATCGCCAAATATCATCTAAGCCTGAAATAATCAGCTGAAGGCTTGTCAAGCCTCAACCCGAGGCCTACGGGGCAGACCCGGCCCGTCTTGTTTGAAGGTGAGTCCTCGCACCGTGTTTCGGCTTTATGGCTGCAAGGGTCAAGATGAACGGTCTGCGATCGCCCTTGCACCCGCCTCGAACGTTGCCTTGATGAGGCCATCGAACAAACACCCACAAGGAGATTCGCAATGAACAGATCAACATACAACTGGATTGGAAGCACTATCCAGTTCCGCCACTGCTATGAACGGGTTACTCACGTCGGAAACGACTTCCTTTGCACCTCGTGCCATCAGCTCACCCGACTCTTCCCGAATGGCGAGACCAATCGTCGTCGAGGGCACGCCTCCCCCGCCTCATCGAGTTTGCAACCTCGATCGGCTTTACGGTTGAGGATGCAGAGCTTCCCGGCAGCGTCAACGGCGACTGCACTCACGAGCTGCACCGCTTACGGGTTGAGATCTCCAACTCACCCGCCCAGCGCGTGAAGACGCTGGCGCACGAGATCGGCCACGCACTGCTCCACGAGCAGTTTGACAACTGAGCACTCGCTGGACTGGGGGCTGAGTCCACTGCTTACGTGATTTGCCAGGCACTTGGTCTCGACACGAGCGACTACTCCTTCGGGTACGTCGCGGGCTGGGCCGGACGTGGCGAACAAGCCATCGCCGGGATCAAAGGGTCATGCGAGTGCATCCAGAAGGCCGCAGCATCCGTGCTGCAGACCTTCGAAGTCGAACAGGAGCAGGCGGCATAAGCCGCTTGCCCTTGTGACTCGCTTCCAAGAAAGTGAGTCGAATTACAACTGATCATTCATAATGGAGTGGTGAGCAAGACCAAGAGACGTAACAACCGGAAGGCCTCTTCTCCTAGTGCGCGGAAGTCCGGCTCGTCGGGTTCCTTTCGTATGGTCGTTGCGGCACATCCCGGAGGGTCCCTGACGATCGCTCCAGAACTAGATCTCGTGAAAGCAGCTCTTCTCTACGGTGACAAGGTCACATTGATCAGTCCAGTTACGACGATGTTCTTGCGGGTCGAGGGTCTAAAGCGCTTCACGCCCCTTCAGCAGATCGAACTGATGCGTCGGGTCGCCCCGATCTTGACATCTCCGGATGAGTTATCTGATTTTGAGCAGGGACTTGAACAGGTCGAAAATTTCCTCCGGAAAACCGCAAGGGGTGGATCTGGAGGTGAACGCCTGTTGCGTGCAGGGCTCCTGCAGAAATTCGAGCCCATTCAGCGAACACTTACAGATACCGTGAAGGAAATTGGAGATAGTGCTGGCATCGACCAGCTCGCCGTCGCTCGCGCGAAGGGGCTCGTGCAAATAGAGAATGCTGATCCGGGCGATGCCATGGACCTCCTCGTGGCCTGCCTCTTTGCGGCGAAACTCGCTGAGACCGGAGAGCGCGCAGACAGTCCTCACACCGACCGGATCGTCGAGACTTTCGTGGAGAAGCTGTCACGGCACCTTTCATCGGGACGGGAATACCTCGTCTTCGATGAGACCATCGCAAACCTGACCGAAGCCGCAATTCGAGAGGGACTCTTCACTCCAGCAAAGGGCCCTGCAGGGCGGAGTGCTCAGGCGATGACTGCGTCAGCACTTATGGGAAGACTGCCTACCTTTCCAAGTGCCACGGTGAACGAGGTTGTCGATATCCGCACGGAACTTGCCCCATCGCTCACACAGTTCCGAAGCGCCATGGTGACAATCTCGAAATCCTTTAGCAGCGAACCGTGGGAGACCGATTTCGGAGATGAAGTTCACGATGCGTGGGTGGAGAGCGTCCTCCCTGCGGTGGAGGCGATCGATGCCTCAGTGAGAGACAACAAGTCGCTACTATCGCTCGCTACCGGCGTCACGGGCGCAGCGAACACGGCGTATCCCGGACTTGCCATCGTCGGTACAGGGCTCGTTGGGCACCTCGGGCCTGTTGTCGTCGTTGGTGGTGCGCTAGCAGGGATAGCTCCCATACTTCAAGCAGTCCGCAACCGGAAGAACACCGACCGCGAAATCCGGATGCAGCCGTTCTACTTCCTTTATGCCGCAGAACAGTCTCTGAATTAACGTCAGGCACCAACTAGTGTCACGTACTGGCTTGGGCATTGTCACATGCTTGGCGTACCCTGAAAAGATGGCAACTACCTGGGAAGACACTCTTCGAGGATGGGTCAAGCCGCCCAGCGACAACGAGGACGTGAAGAGAGATAAGACTGAAACGGAAATTAAGGAGGCTCTCTCTAGCTCCTCACGACTTAAGAATGTCAAGTACAAGGTCTATACCAAGGGTTCGTACGCAAACAACACCAACGTAAGGCTTGATTACGACGTGGACGTTGCCGTCGAGTGCACGGAGTTCTGTTATCACGAGGTCAGCAGTTCCGCCACGGGGAAAAAGGATGCAATCGATGCGCAGTTCAGTCCTTACGGCAAAAAATACGACCTTGTTGCATTCAAGGCTGATATTGAAGCGGCTTTGGTTGATTACTACGGTCGCTCGGCCATAACACGTGGCAACATCGCTCTTCGAGTTAGAGAGAAAAAAACGAGATTGCCTGCAGACGTCGTTCCATGCTGCGGGTTTCAACTCGTCACTGATATTAACCAGAAGGGCGAAATGACCATCCTTCGAGGCGCTCGGATTCACCCCGATAAAGGTGCCAATGTCACCAACTGGCCGCAGCAACAGCTCGAAAACGGAATTGCAAAGAACAATTCCACGAACTATCGGTACAAGTACATGGTGCGTGCGCTTAAGCGATTGGAGAACCTTCTCGTCCAAGAAGGAAAACTGGTTGACGAACTTCCGTCGTTTCTAATCGAGTGTCTTGTCTACAACGTTCCAAATGACAATTTCAGCCACAAGAACTACGTTGACGAAATGCGGGCAGTGCTCGCTCCAATTTTCAACGCAACGAGAAACAAGGAAGACTGTTCTGATTGGATCGAGGTAAGCGGGAGAAAGTATCTGTTTCACTCCGGACAGTCGTGGACTTACGAGCAAGCACACTCATTAGCTGACAAGGCGTGGAAGCGAATGGGGTTCGGATAACTATGCCGACGCGAACTCAAGTTCAGGTCATGCTCGTCATCGCTGTGATCGTATGGGCAATTTTACTTTTTGTCGAGGGCGTCACCCTGAAGCCGTCCTACCTGAAGCCCTTCTCGCTCACTGTTGCGGTTGTAATTGTGATTTTGCTCGCTTTTGAGCGATGGCTTTGGAGAATTGCGCCTGTCGCAAGGGCTCTCCACCGTCCAGTGCTTCGTGGTACGTGGAAAGGACAACTTACGTCGAACTGGACTGATCCTGATACAGGTCAGGAGATTGCGCCGATCGACATATTTCTCTTAGTCAGGCAGACCTATTCAACAGTATCTCTTCGTCTGATGACGCATGAATCCACTTCGAGGTCGTTGGTTGCTTCACTCGAATCGCGTCGAGATGAAATCGCAACATTGTCCTCGACTTATCAAAATATTCCTGGATTATTGATACAGGATCGTAGTCGGATACATCACGGAGCTCTAATACTCGAAGTGCATGGGACCCCAGCTAAGCACCTGTCCGGCTTCTACTGGACGGACCGTGACACGAAAGGTGAAGTGTCATTGGAATCACGCTCCAAAAATGTGTACACCAACTTTGATGAGGCATCAGCGGCAATGTAGTTGTCTTATGACAAGACAGGAGCCGTCACCTCAGCTTTTAGGTTCCACCTCAAACCAGTAAGAATCGACTCCCATTGCGAGACGCTCACTTAGGCGTACCACTTGGTGTTCCAGGTCGCCGACAGCAGTCTTACTCTTGAAGGCAACCTTCGGGTCGAAGTCTTCGCCATTATCGGCGCGATCTCGAGCCTCACTTATTACGTAGTGGTTGACTGATTTCACGATCTCCTGAGCCAGGGGTAGGAGCGCCCCCTCTACCTCAGTAACTTGACCAGGGAGCCAGCGTTCTGGGAACTCCAGGAGTTGGCTGCCGAGATCGCTTTTCCGAAGGAACTGGGAAAGCAGAAAGGCGAGGGTAAAACGAATACTTGCAAAGCTGGCCCGAAGTTCAGCGTCAAGATCATTTCGCTGTTCATCGATGACCTTCACGAAAAGCTTTAGCAAGAAGAGTTTGTGCGCAGTAACGGTGTGGTCGAAGATGCGGCGGTAATCGGTATCGAAGAGGCGGACTTTTCGAACGGCGTTCCATGGCTCGCAGAGATAGACAGCCATAAGAAACTGTGCCGCTGTCTTATTGTCCAGTACCTCTGGTGCAGTGGGTCGTTCGCCTTCTCGAATCGCGTAGAAGAGCATGCTGCCGTAAGACTGTTGCATCTGGGCCTGGAGGTCTCTCTGTACGATGTCAGTTGACCGTTGGTCACGAATATCGACGGGGTTCTGATTGTTTGATCTGTAAGTGATTTTGTCTGCGAGGTCTGTTTGGCGTTCTACTCGAACAATCTTTACGAGAAGCTGAAGTTTGTCAGTCACCTTGGCTTGATGTTCGAAGAGAGTCAGGAGTGACTGACAGCCGTTTACGACGGTCAGTCCATTGAGCTCGATCTCATTTCCTGTGATTGTCAGTCCATAGGTGAGCATGGTGAGTCCGTTGTGGTAAGCGGTAAAAAGATCATGCTCGTTTGGATCATCAACCGTCTGGCCGAGTTCTCTGTTGATGCGCGTTGGACCTTCGCTAAGGCGAACGTTACGTGCAAATAGTGAGAGGTCGTCTAGACCAGGGAGAGCAAGGAGTTGCTTCGCTGGGACAATCCCGACGGCCAGTTCGGCATTGCCGTCGCGAATGATCACGGTTGGTGGTGAGGTTGCTTCAAGCACAACCGTTTGGTCGAGCAAGTCGGGCCGTCGAGTACGTCGAGCTACTGCAGCAAGACGAGGTTGGTCCCAAACGTCCAGCGGTGGCTGGTTTCCTTTCGTTGCATCTACGAATCCTCGACCTTGGTCGTCGAGGGTGCCATCGGTTACGAAGATGAGCCTGTTTGCGTGTGCCCCATCCGCAACTTTCTTTTTGACATCCATTCGTGTCAGCAGCCGTCGAAGTTGAACATTTGGGTCCGCTGCGAGTAAACCATCAACAGACGCATCGTTCTCGAAATAGGCGGCGGTTCCGACGAGAGTTCGAAGGTCCAAGTCACCCTGCCTGCCGTCCTCCTTTTCCTTGTGCTTAGCTTGCAGGACCGTGATCTCGGCGAGGTCGTCATCAACAAGCAGACCGTCTATCCCTTTGTCGCCCGAACCGTCACAGATAGCGTCATCGATGTCCTCTGGCTCAATTCTCCACACGGCCTCAAGAAACCACGCGAGCAACGCGGCGGACTTCGTCCGTGACCCGGTGAAGTATGGCTGGAGCTCGTCTTGAATCAATTGGTAGTCGCTGAGTGGCATATCTAATCCTTAGGGTACGGCAATAGCATTACCGCATGTCTCGGCGCGGCTCTAACTTCTACCGTTGATGAAACTTTGGGCATGAGCTTCTGCTGATGCAGCAAACTGCCGGAAGTTCAATGTTGCTGCAGGGAACATGGTTTTCGTCGGAGTGTCTTTAGTTCCTAGGGTAAGACATGCCGAGGTGTACTTCCGTTCTAGGACGAGTCGTTCGCAAAGCACCTCGTATCGCTTGGCGTACGATGCACCTTTGAAGACTGGATCGACGTTGAAGTATGGCTCAGAATTACTGACCGGAGCGTGAACTTTCGCACAGTCTTCAAGAAGGAAGAAGTATCCGAGGAAGGGCGCTTGGTGCTTCCCAAAGCGGCCTTCCCTGTATGCCGTCCACACGTCCTCCGCATTACCGATTGCTTCCTCGGTTCGGTTGTTGAAGTTGTTGCCGAAGCTCGGTCCAACCTGCGACTTGAACTCGACCGCAACGAGGAGTTGGCCGTCAACGACTACCAGTAAGTCCCACTTTTTCTCGGGTCGGTAGTATCCGGGCAGCTCGAGTGATGTGCGTGCCCGCACATGTGATCGGTCAATTCCTGCATCGATCAGAACGTCAGTCAGGAGTTCTTCTAATGCGCCCATCTGCGTTCCGCCGGTAACGGCACCTCGCGTGCCTGCATCAGCTCTACCGGCATCAATTTGCCTTTGCTGCTGACGATCACGCGTATCCCAGAAGGACTGAACCGCTAACTGAAATCGTTCATCGAGATCGTTCAACATGAAAACGTTCCCGCCAAGTCTTGAATTCCGTACGCCTCTATTGCTGCGTTTGTCGCCTTGACTACGTCGCGGTTCCGAAAGGATTCTCGAAGTTCCGCCGCAATATCCTCAGACATTAATGTCGGGTCAGGGACACGGATTCGGCGCAGATACTGTGCCTGAAAACGCAGTGTCCCACCTCGCATTTTCACGCAGTATGCCTCGATGAAGAGTTGCGCCACCTTTGAGAGCAAGAGCCCTCCAAGTACCTCTAGGTCCCAGACATCGGACACGAGAAAATAGAGATTGTGGTGTGGGTACGTTTGTCCACGGTCGAGTGTCGGGTTGCTAACGAGCTTCATATCGGGGAAGTAGAGCTTGTCGCGCTTTGTAAGCTCGTGGTTCACACGATCGATTGTTCGGTACCAATCGTCCTTACTGCGCTTGGCAATGTTCCTCTGCAATAGTTCGTCGCGGTGTTCTTGAAAGTACGCACCGAGACGAGGATAGGAGGCAAGGTCAACGTGTCGCGCACCCCGTTGCCACGGGTCAATGAGGTAGTGACCAGACCAGACAACCGTGCCCGTCTTCGTGTCTGCTGCCATGGCTAGAGGCAGCAGTCGATCGGATTCGACGATATCCGCATCCGTGGTTACATAAACACTGTCGTTGCCCGTCGCGACGCCTATACCTACTTTGGTTCCAGTCATCGCGTCCTCGATTGGAGCGAACTTCTCTTCGAGGCGCCGAAGCACTTCGAGTTGATTTGGCTCAACAGATGGCCACGGGCCAGTACCCGTGAACCACTTTGTTACGCTTGTAACTGTGAATCCAGACACTTGATCAATCCGCCCATGAGCGAGGGCGACGAGTGAATCTGCAAGATTGTCACTTGCGGGTAATGGTTCGGCTTGAGCGTTTGCACTTGCCACAAGCACTGTGCCTTGTGTTGCGCGGCGAATGACAATAACAGCGGGATAGGCGGAGACATTGTTTTCGAAGGCAGGAGCGTCGTGCATCTCGATGACGACCTCCATGCTGAAAAGTAAAGACAAAGCACGGCGAAGCTCGGCACCATACGCTGCTCTCATCCAGCGGTCAGCACAGATGAAGGCCAGTGCTCCTCCTTCGACGAGCTGTCGTACTCCGGCCTCAATGAAACCTACGTAGATGTCGCAGCGGCCAACCATCGTTGGATAGATGCGACGGTAAGTATCGAACGCCCCTTCCGGAAGATCGTCGTAGCGGATGTACGGGGGATTGCCGACGACGAGATCAGCTTTGCGATCCGTTCGAGACTCAAGTAAATAGTCACCGACAGTTACCCAGCCGCGGGCGATTTTCTTCGCCGTTTTAGCGTCAACTCCTCGACTCACGAGTTCTGTCACAGCGAGGTTGATTGCCCGTGCTGCCGATTCCTGATTGAGTTCGTATGCATGAAGAGAACTCCGCGTCTCATCGAGCGTCTTGCCGTGCTTCTCAACCGAGTCGAGAAGTCTTCGGATCATGGGAATGAGGAATGCACCGTCTCCCGCCGAAGGCTCAACTGCATACAGAGCAGCAAGATCTTCCGAGGCGCGGTATCCAGCGAGGTCAAGGATGAGGTCTACGACCCAGCTTTTTGTGTAAACAACCCCCTTCGGTTCACTGATAACTGTGAGGCTCGGAAGGTCAACCCGCACCTCACTGGAAGGAGTTTCACCTCCGGTGTCGATTCCGAGGTCAAGCTGTGCTTGCTTCGCAGTCATCTCGAAGCTCTCTTGGCGCATGACCCTGAGCTGTCGTCGATACATCGGATTGAGCCGTTCGCAGGAAGTGAGTAGAAATGCATGATTTGATGGTACGACAGGGGTGTACCAATGCGAAGCGATGTGGCTAAACACGTCCCCCTGTTGGACAATTGCGACAGATACGATGGGCCTCAAGTCGGCCATCTTGGGCCGAACGGCTATCGACCCCCATGAAAGAGGTGGCAATTATGGCAGAAACGGAAGAGGGAAACAAGTTTGTGCGGGTAAAGCCCTACACCCGAGAGGATGGAACGAAGGTTCCAGGTCACATCCGATCGACTCCCGATACATCAACCGGCGCAAAGCCGCCTGCGACCCGAAAGGCCCCTCCAAAGAAGAACGGGTAGGGAACCAACGCATCTGCGCAGTCCATTTCGGACTATGGCTTTTCGAGAAAGACCGAACTGAAGTCTTCGGTGCCGACCACCACCAGTTGATCGACCACGGTGAGCCCGTGGTGCCAACATGCTCCAGCGATGGAGCGGAAGGAGCGTTGCTCCACTTCCGTTGCGCTGAGGAGCCCATAGCGGCGGTAACGGATAAGAACGCATCCGGTTGCTCGGTTGGCCTGTTCCCGGCAACGATCGGGTGTGCTGATAGGCGGGCGGTTTGAAACCAACCTGTAGCGACGATGGCGCGACCGACGAAGCGGTGACGCCATCGTCGCTACAGGTCAAGCCCGAAATCTTGGACGGGCGATCCAATAAGGCCGTCGCCGGAGAACACGTATGCAATTTTCGCCGATGCAATCTCAACCCCAGTGAACGCGTTGGACCTCAGGGCGGCACTATGGACACGAGTGCGCTGAGTCACCTGCTCGTGGTTAGCAGTTGCATCGTCGAAGATGGTGTCAGGGTTGTTAATACCCCAGCGATCTAAGTAGGCCGCGCCCGCGGCAACCTCTACTACCCACCGCTCGTATAGTTCACCCGCATCGGGAGCGTCGCCAAAGTCCTGCACCCATGTGTCACTTCGTTCAATGGCGATCGTTGCGAGTTGGTGGGCTCGCTGCTCGATGGCATCGGCACGATCGTTAAGCGCGGGCACGATGTCAGGGTTGGTAATCCCGCTGGGCCGCGGGAAGATTCCGGCGACGAGTTCGCTCGCAGGGGAGTTGGGGTAGCCTACGCCGGTCATGTAGTGACTGATGCGATAGTGCAGGACGCTGGCAACGTCATCGGCGTCTTCGAACGAGCGACCCGTCACCAGTATCGGCAGCTCGGTGTCAATGTCGAATCCCCGGTTCTCCGCATCTCGCAGCTGGGCGAGCAGTGCTGCGTACGCGGGGGAGGCCTTGGCCTGAACGCGCTCGGTGTCGCTGAGTCCCGACTCGCTGAGTACTTCATCCCAGCGGTGGCCTTCGGCCATCGCGACGATAGTGTCGTACTCGGCTACGAGTGCGGCGATGGACTGGGTCTGGGAAAGACGGATCATGTCGGTCGCGGACAGGTCGGCTCCCTCATGACGGAGTACCCCTGCGAGGACGTCCAGGGCGCTCGGAATCTCGTTCAGCCCGTCGTGACCGGTAGAAGGATCAGGGTCGTAGTGGGTGTCCACGTAGAGGTGGTTGGAGGCTGAGCCTCGCGTCAGTGACACGTACAGCACTTCACGGGTAGTGGTGGGACTCGCGAACGCGTGCGCGGTATCGACGGTGCGCCCTTGAGCACGATGCGCCGTCGACGCGTAGGCGAGTTCGACGTTCTTGGCGACGTAACTGGCTGGCAAGACGACCGAGCCGGGTCCACTCACCCGGGTGACGGTCATTGAGCCATTCTCGTCCGTTGCCGCGACGGTCCACACGTCGCCGTTCTTGACCCATCCCGTGCCCGTCGTGAGACGGCGGTCGTTCTCGCGGGTGACGACGAGGTCGTTCACTCCAGCCGTCATGGCCCCCGCGACGTCGATCCCTTCTTCGGCGACGAACCCGCCGGTGACCCGAGCGCTACGGGCGCGAGCGTTGAGCTCGTTGACGGTCGTCGTGTCGCCGGCGAGCATCAACGAGTGCAGGCCACGGTCGGTGTCGATCTTCCACGCGTCGTAGAGCGCGTCGAGCATGTCGTCACGGGTGCCGTCCCTGACCCGTTCGTGCGCTACGTAGGTGCTTAGAGCAGCGTTGGTGCCGAGGCGGACTCCGAGGCTGGCCCCCTTCTCCCACGCTGCCTTGAAGCGGCGGACGTCCGCCAGCGTGGGAGCGTCCTCGCCGCGCTCTCGCACGAGGGTGCGGAACATTCCTCCGGCGTCCACACTGGAGAGTTGGGCCCCGTCGCCGACGAGGACCACCTTGGCCATCGCGTCGAGCGCGGCCGACATCAGTTCATCGAGCGCGAACGTCGAGGCGAGACTGGCCTCGTCCACCACTACCAGTTGACCGGCGCGAAGGGTCCAGTGAGCCAGTGCCTCCTCGCGACGACGAATACCCTCAAGCAGTCGAGGGCTGGGACGACGTCGCGCGAGGGCGCCCAGGCGGGCCTTCTCGCGAAGTTCTCCGAGCTCGCGAACCCGCTGGCCGTGCTGGCGGTGCTCGTAGAGCCACTTGGCGAGATTGTCGGTGTCAATGCCCATGTCCTCGCCCAGGAC
>Ga0182024_10010230_pt1 | contig 19174 bp, 11 predicted proteins | sample P32metaG_FD_120480 | JGI IMG/M metagenome (GOLD analysis project Ga0182024, IMG submission 120480) | Permafrost microbial communities from Stordalen Mire, Sweden - P3-2 metaG (Illumina Assembly) | ecosystem: Environmental > Terrestrial > Soil > Wetlands > Permafrost | place: Sweden: Stordalen... | reverse complement strand
TCTCGCTTGGTAAGTAGCCGCCAGCTCCGCAGGCGCTTCTTGAATGCAGTGCCCTGCTCGTGATAGTGATGCATCCCATCAAGGTTATTGATTTGACTGACGACGCGCTAGTAGGTTCCATACCTAGTTGCATACGGCGGGTTATCGGTTCCAGACGAAAAGGAGCGGGCACAAATGAAGCGAATTGATGCCGTTATCAGACCGTCCCAGCTGGACGAGGTGAAGCTGCGCGTCACCGCGCTGGGAGTGACCGGCCTGACCGTATCGGAAGTGCGGGGCTTTGGCAGGCAGAAAGGCCACACGGAGACCTACCGCGGCTCGGAATACACCGTGGATTTTCTGCCGAAGATTTTTGTGAGCATCGCGGTGGTGGAAGAGCTGGTGAATCCGGTGGTGGACGCGATTTTGGAGGGAGCGCGAACCGGCGTGATCGGCGACGGGAAAATTTTCGTGACGTCGCTGGATGAAGTGATCCGCATACGCACTGGGGAGCGCGGGCCCAGCGCAATTTGAACACTTTTTATGTCAATGCGTCAGGAGTTGTAGCGGTTACCCTAATCGGGATAGGAGTTCGAAAATGGAATGTGCATTTGCCCGGCGGACGACACGAAGGATGCTGCAAATAATCGCCGCCCTCGTCTTTGCGCAAATCCTCGGCGGTCCGATGAGCGTCGCGTTCGCGGACCAGACGCAACCGGATCCCGCCGGAACCGCGACGGGTGACCGATCGTCGGCGGCCGATGCTGCCGGCAATCCGTTCGTGGTGCCTGCGCCGAAGGACCCTAGCGCGCCCGATTATCCCAAACTGAAGAAAGATTTCGACGAATTTCAGGCGCAGGCCGCGCGGGAACCTCTGGCGCTGAAGCTGGCGGACGACGTGGGCCACACGCGCATCGCAACGAATTTTTCCTGGACGCTGCTGACCGGCTATCTGGTGCTGTTCATGCAGGCAGGATTTGCTTTGCTGACGTGCGGACTGGTGCGCAAGAAAAATGCCGGACACCTGATGATGCTAAATTTCGCGGCGTATGTTTTTGCGTTCCTTGCTTATTATGCGATCGGCTACGCGTTTCAGTTCGGCGCGGTGGCGGTGAATGCGGCGCCTGCGAATCTGGGCGGCGCGCCTACGTTGAATCATTTCCTGATTGGCAGCGGCCAATGGGGATTTTTAGGAGGCAAGGGATTCTTTCTGAGCGGCCCCGCATACGACGCGAGCAGCAACTGCCTGACGCTTTTCGAAGTCGTGTTCATGGAGACGGCGGGATACATAATCGTCGGCGCGATTTGCGAGCGCATCACGTTCTGGGCGTTTCTTCTGTGCGAGCTATTTATTGGCGGCATTCTCTATCCGATTTCAGGTTGTTGGGCTTGGGGCGGCGGGTGGCTCTCACAACTGGGCTCGAGCATGCATCTGGGCCACGGGTATGTGGATTTCGCGGGCTCGTCGGTGGTGCACTCGATTGGAGGATTCTGCGCAATGGCGCTGGCGATTATTTTAGGCCCGCGGCTTGGTAAATATGGAGCGGACGGAAAGCCGCGCGCATTTCCTGCGTCGAACATTGTGTTCGTGGTGAGCGGGACGTTTATTTTGTTATTCGGCTGGATGGGATTTAATCCGGGCTCCACTTTGGGCGCGACCGACTTGCGGATTTCCGTTGTGGCAGTGAATACTAACCTCGCTGCGGTGGCGGGGTCAGCAGCGGCGATGCTGCTGTGGTACTTCATGTTTGGAAAACCTGATATCACGATGGCATGCAACGGAATGCTTGCCGGACTCGTGGCGATTACGGCTCCTTGCGCGTTCGTATCGCCCAACTCCGCGGTGATTATCGGCGTGCTTGCCGGTGTTTTGGTTTGCCTTGGCGTGCTGTTTAACGAGCGCGTGCTAAGAATCGACGACCCCTGCGGCGCGATTTCTGTGCACGGTTACTGCGGATGGTTCGGCGCGGTCGCGGTGGGAATTTTTGCGGATGGAACTTATGGCGCGGGATGGAATGGCGTGGGTGCCGCGGCGTACCTTGGGAAGGCGGGGCAAGGCGTGACGGGCCTGCTGCACGGGGACTTTACTCAGTTCTGGGTTCAGCTGGGCGGAGCTACGTTGCTGGCGGTGTATGCGCTGGGCTTCACGTACATTGTTTTTTCGCTGGTGAATGCGTGGCGATCGATGCGCGTGACGCGCGAAGTGGAGTTGTCCGGTCTGGATGTTCCGGAGTTCGGAATGCTGGCTTACCCTGAAGACGCGGTCGAAATGTTAGGTGCGGGATCGCAGGCTGCGCAGCAGCGAGGAGCGTAGGAATCTGGACTGGCGCTGATTGCATTTGCCCCGGTGTGCATGCAGGCGCGCCGGCGCGCGCACGATTCATCGGCCAAAAGATGACGGGAAGGATGCAAGCGTGACGAACTGGTAGTTCCGGGCGAACTTTGATGCCACCAACTCCATCGCTCTCCGCTGAACTGCGCGAATTATCCGCGAAGGAATCGGCACGCATTAAGGAACAGTTTGCCGCGACCGGTGACGGCAAGGCCGCTCTGCTGGGCCGCACCGCATTGATCGAATCCATCATCGAGCGCCTTTGGAAGCAGCACGTTTTCCCTGAGTCCAATGGCCCCGCGGATCTTGCGGTGGTCGCGCTGGGCGGCTTCGGGCGTCGCTGGCTCTTCCCTTTTTCCGACATTGACGTGCTGTTTCTGCATGCTGGGAACGGCACAGAAGAAAAATCCAAAGAACCAATCCGCAAATTTTCGCAGGACCTGTGGGACCTAGGACTAAAACTCAGTGCGGCCACGCGCACACTCGCCGAATGTGGCAAGTTCGAGGCCACCAATTCCGAATTCGCAATATCGCTGCTCGATTGCCGGTATCTCGCGGGCGACCATCAAGTCTTTGCGCGGCTGCACGATGATGTGATTCCGAAACTGTTGACGCGCGAGTCGGACCAAATCGTCAAACGGCTGGGCGAGCTGACGCGCACTCGGCATGGCAAATTCGGGAGCACGGTGTTTCATCTTGAACCCAATGTGAAGGACGGCCCGGGCGGGCTGCGCGATTACAGCGTGGTTTGCTGGCTCTCGCTGCTGGCCGCGATCGAGCGGTATCACGTGTGGCCCAGCGACGACGCGGTAATGCCTGTCTCGATTCAGACATCTTTTGAGGCGGCTCTCAACGCACTGATGTCCATTCGATGCTTTCTGCATTTTCGGCACAATCGCGACGACAACACGCTCACCTGGGAATCGCAAGACGCTGCGGCCGCACAGAAAATCGGCGTGGCGCACTCGCCGCGGACAATTCGGGCTGCGAGCGATCACGGCACGGAGGCTTTGAGCGCTGCGGAGTGGATGCGCCTGTACTTCAGCCACGCGCGCACGGTGCATCATGTTTGTGTGCAGATGCTGGAGGAAATTCCGGCGGCGCGGCTTTCGCTGCATCACCAGTTCCAACAATTGCGGTCGCGCCTTTCGAATGCTGAATTTTTGGTGGAGGACGGGATGTTGCTATTGCGCCAGCCCGCGGCTCTGGACGATCCCGAGCTGATTCTGCGGGCGTTCCGTTTTATGGCGCGGCATGGACTGACGCTAAGTTCGAGCACGGAAGCGCAGATCGAACGCGCGATTCCGGCGCCGGAGGCGGCGCCGCCGAAGGGGACGGAGCTGTGGCACCTGCTGCAGGAAATTCTCGTGGCGCCTCATGCCGCGGATGCTCTGCGCTCGATGCACTCTCTGCGGTTGCTCACATTGCTGTTCCCGGAATTTGCGGGAATTGATGCGCTGGTGGTGCGCGATTATTCGCACCGCTTCACGGTGGATGAGCACACGTTTGTGGCCATTGATAATCTTCACGCGCTGCGCCAATCGCAGTCGAAATGGGATCAGCGCTACGCGGAATTGCTGGAGGAACTGGAGCAGCCGGACTTGCTCTACCTAGCGCTGCTTTTGCACGATGTGGGCAAGGGCGCGAAATCGGATGACCATGTGCGCGCCAGCGTCAGAATCGCGGAGGTCGTGCTGGAACGCCTGGATTTGGATGCGCCGGATTGCGAGACGGTCTTGTTCCTGATCGATCGCCATTTGGAAATGAGCGCGGCGATGCGCCGCGATATCTTCGATCCGGAAACTGTGCGCGCGTTCGCGGAAAAAGTGGAGACTCCGGAACGATTGAAGATGCTTTGCCTGCTCACTTATGCCGACATTAAGGCTGTGAATCCCGAAGCGCTCACGCCGTGGAAAGCCGAGAACATCTGGCAGCTTTATATCGCGACGGCGAATCACTTGAATCGCAGTCTGGATGAGCGCTTGCACGTGGACGCGCACGATGAGGTGATGGCGCATCTCGGCACGCTGGCGCTGACCGTCGGTGATCGGCTGGACGCGTTTCTGGAAGGGTTGCCACGGCGTTATTTGCTGACGCACGCGGCAGGAGAAGTGTTGGCGCATCTGGAAATGGCTGCGCGGCTGGGCAAGGATCCCGTGCAGCTCAACCTGCGCCGCGGACGGCATTGGTACGAGCTGATGTTGGTTACGACGGACCGCCCTTCCCTTTTCGCGAAGATGGCGGGCGTGCTGGCTGCATGGGGCATGAACATCGTGAAAGCGGCGGCGTTCTCCAATCAGGCGGGCGTTGTTGTGGATACGTTTTATTTCACGGATCGTTTTCGAACGCTGGAGTTGAATTTGCCGGAGTGGGAGCGCTTTCAAACGAGCATTCATGATGTGCTGACCGGCAAGGCAGATCTCGATCGCATGCTGCGCGATCGGTTACATTCAGAGAAAAGGCGCGCGCCTAAGGTGAAGGTGGAGACTCGGGTGAAGACGGACGATGCTTGCTCGGCGCATAGCACGCTGGTTGAGATTATTGCGCAGGATCAGCCGGGGCTTTTGCATCGGATCAGCTCTACATTTTCGCGGGAAAATTGCAATATCGAGATTGCTTTGATCGAAACTGAAGGCGAGACCGCGATTGACGTTTTTTATCTGACTTCTGCGGGAGCGAAACTTTCTGCGGAGCATCAACTGCGGCTGCACGAAGCTTTGCTGACCGAATTTTCAAAAGCGGAGTAGGTACCGACCCGGCCGTGCTGGCGCGGATACACGTTGCTCGCATTAACAGGGACGCAGCCCTTCAGCCGTGGATCTGCCACAAGGGGCGCTGTTGTGTATCTACACGCCGGTGGGCGCGCTTATTTTTCCAGCTGTTCCGGCGTTCTTTGGCTTAGTTCGGCCCAGCGCGCGTAAAGTTCATCCACTGTTTTCTGTGCGGACTCCATTTCCACATACGCAGTATGAAGGCGCGGAGCATCGCTCGAGATTTCGGGGTCCTCCAACGCAGCGCGCCTGGCGAGAAGTTCCTCTTCAGCTTTGGCGATGCGTTTTTCGATGGAGGCAAATTCGCGGCCTTCGGTGTGGGAGAGTTTTTTCGTCGCCGCCCCTGGCCGGTTCTTATCCGGCGGCGCGCTGGCAAGGCCTTTGCGCGCGGTTGCGGCCGTCACGTCCGCGGATGGTTTCGCCTGTTGCGCGCGCAGCCAGACGTCCCACTGCGAATAATCGGCGAAGCGTTCGGCGTCGCCCCGGCCGTCCAGTCCGAGCACGATGGTGGAGACGCGATCGAGCATGTAGCGATCGTGCGTGACCAGAACCAAGGCTCCACGATATTCGAGCAAACTTTCTTCTAGTATCTCCAGCGTGGGGATATCGAGGTCGTTGGTCGGTTCGTCGAGCAGCAGCACGTCCGCCTGTTGAAGCATCAATTGGGCGATCAACACACGTGCCCGTTCGCCACCTGAAAGCCGGCCCACAGGACGGTTCAGATCCTCCCCCGAAAAGAGAAAGCGCGCCGCCCACGCTGCGACGTGAATCACGCGTTCCTGATAAATCACCGAATCGCTATCGGGAGCTAGCGCGCGGCGCAGGGATACGTCTGGATCGAGCTGGCGATTTTGATCGAAGTACACAACGCGCAGCGAATCGGCTTTCTGGATTTTTCCAGCAGTGGGAAGAATGTCTCCGCGCAGCAGACGAAGCAGAGTGGTCTTGCCGCTGCCGTTCGGCCCAACCAAACCGACGCGCATGCCGGATTGCAGGGTGAAATCGATGGTCCGGAAAAGCGTGCGTCCGCCAATCGTATAGCTGACGCGATCCAGGCTGATGAGCTGCTTGGTTCGGCGATTCGAGGCCGAAAAATCGATTTTGGCGGCGGCGGTGCGTGTGCGGTTGTTTAGGTCCGCGAGTTCGCCGATCATGGAGTGCGCTTTGTCTATTCGCGATTTCGATTTGGTGGCGCGAGCTTTCGGGCCGCGATGCAGCCATTCGATTTCGGTGTGAACCAGATTTTCCAGCGCTTCCTGGCGCTTTCCTTGCGCGTGGAGATATTGTTCCTTGGCCTCCAGAAAATGGCCGTAGTTTCCATTGACGCGCAGAAATCCGTCTTCATAGGCGCGATCGAGCTCGACCATGTGATCGGTGACGTTTTCAAGGAAGTAGCGGTCGTGGCTGACGACCACGCAGGCGAAGGAGGCATTCTGCAGCAGCGTCTCGAGCCACTTAATTCCGGCGAGATCGAGATGATTGGTAGGCTCGTCCAAAAGCAGTATATCCGGTTGCTGGACGAGCGCTTCGGCGATCGCCAAGCGTTTTTTCCAGCCGCCGGATAGAGACGCGGTCGGGATTTCGAAATCTTCGAAGCCGGCGCGGCTGAGCGCTTCTTCGGTGCGGAAAGCGCGATCTGCTTCGGGCACGCCGGATTTTTTAAGGGCGGCTTCGATCACGGAGTGAGCGGTTTCTCCGGCGGCGAAGTCCGAAATCTGCGATACGCAGCTCAGCCTGGTGCCTTTGCGAATGGCTACATTTCCGCTATCGGGCTGCACTCGACCGTGGAGAATTTCGAGGAGCGTGGATTTGCCGGAACCGTTGGGACCGATCAAGCCGATGCGATCGCCTTCCGAGACGGTGAATGAAATATTCTGAAACAGCGGCGCGGTGCCGTACCGCTTCGAGAGTCCTTGCGCATTGATAATCGGGGGCAAATTGTTTGGTCTTCTCCTGGAATCAGTTTACCCTCGAAGAGTTCGGGGGGCAAAACGTGGCGGATTGATGTTGGCTGTAATTCAGAGCGTATGGGCAGGTTTCGACGCAGCTGCAATTATGAAAAGCGGGCTAGAACCAATCGCTACGGTAGGCGAACCACCAGCTCGCGTAACCAATGGGAATCGTCGCGGCCAGCGCCCACCAGAGAGGAAGCGCCATATCGGCAATCAGGCCGAGGACGGTGAATGTGATCCAAAATATCTTCCGCTGCATATGTCCATTTTAGACGCATCGGCGCTGGTGATGTCGCGTCGTGTCGCGAAAGTGTTCCAGATTCAGGTGCCGCCAGGCCCGACGATTCCAATAATCCCGAAACAATCGCGACATGATTCATAAAGTCGACGTGGTGGTTCTGGGGGCTGGCGCCGCGGGGCTGATGTGCGCGATCGAGGCGGGCAAACGGGGACGGCGCGTGGCGGTGCTGGAGCGTGCGGAGCGTCCTGGGAAAAAGATTCTGATTTCCGGCGGAGGGCGCTGCAATTTCACGAACATTCACTGCCAGCCGGAGCATTTCCTATCCGCGAATCCGCATTTCGCGAAATCGGCGCTGGCGCGTTATACGCCTGCGGATTTTATTGCGCTGGTGGAAAAGCACCGAATTCCCTATCACGAGAAGACGCTGGGGCAGCTTTTTTGCGATCGCTCGGCGAACGAAATCACGCACATGCTCGAAGAGGAGTGCCGGGCGGCCGGAGTGAAGATTTATTTGAACGTCAAGATTCGGGACGTGCAACGTGTGGACGAGTTCCTAGTCCGCGCCGATGCCGATGAATTCCACGCGCCGGCGCTGGTGGTGGCGACGGGTGGACTTTCCATTCCGAAGATGGGTGCGACATCTTTCGGTTACGATTTGGCGCGTCAATTTGGAGTGAAAATTCAGAGGACGAGACCTGCGCTGGTGCCGCTGGTGTTCGGGGCTGCGGACCGCGATCATTATTGTGATTTGGCCGGCGTTTCCGCGGAAGTCGTCGCCGGGTTTGGCGAGCAGCGCTTTCGCGAGAGCATGTTGATCACTCATCGCGGATTGAGTGGGCCGGCGATTCTGCAAATTTCGTCTTATTGGAATAAGGGCAAGCCGCTGCACATTGATTTGGCGCCGGGACGCGATGTGACGTTGGCGCTGCGCGATGGCGGCGCACGAAATATCGCGGTCGCGCGCGCGGCCTTCCAAGGCGTCTTGCCCAAGCGATTCGCCACTCGTTGGCTTGATTTACATGCGCCAGCTGGGAAAGGCACCAAAGATACTTGGAGCAAACAGGAATTGGATGAACTGGAGCGCCGGGTACATGACTGGATTGTGGTTCCTGAAGATACGGAGGGATACGGCAAGGCTGAAGTGACGGCGGGCGGCGTGGACACTGACGAGCTTTCCAGCAAGACGATGGAGGCAAGCAAGATTCGAGGATTATTTTTTATTGGCGAAGTAGTGGATGTGACGGGTCATCTCGGCGGATTTAATTTTCAGTGGGCTTGGGCATCGGGGACGGCGGCGGGAAGATCGGTGTGATTGGGATGCCAAGAGTGAAATGCGCGGCTCAACCGGCTGCGGCGACGGAATAATTATCGAGAGGTTCGGCGGGATCGGTCGCGATTCCATCAACGAGCGTGATCGTCTTGCCGGAGCTGGATGAGACGCGGTCGCCCGGAATTAGAATGCCCACAAGATTCAGCGGGTCGGCGGCCGAGATGGTTACGGCTTCGCCCAAGCCCGGCTGGCGGGCCGATGCGCGTAGGGACTCCACCGCGACGGGCAGCGCAAATTGTTCACCGAGGAATCCGCTGATAAAGCGGCCGCCCCGGATTTCGCCCTGGTCTTCGAGGCGGCGCAGGGCGATGAGCACTTCGCGCCAGCGCGGAGCCATCGTTTCGCGCGCGACCATTTCGCGGAAGACCACGCCGTATCTTTTCAGCAGCGTCCAGCAGATGGATTCGAGGACGCGGGTTCGATCGAGCGCCTCGCTGGTATGAAGCAATGACCAGCGGCCGGCGCTGTGGCGGGGACGCGCGTTGTGGCCTTTGCCGTGGCCGGCGCGGCGTTTGGGATCGATCAACGCGCGCATGTTGTCGAAGCCATCGGCGGTGATCATGCCGGCGGTCACCAGCTCCCACAGGGCGGTTTCCAGCTCCGCTTTGATTTTTCCGGCTCCGCGGACGATGTCCGTGAAAAACGAAGCGCCGCGCTGGCGCAGGTGCGCTAGAACTTCGCGAGCCGCGTGGCTGAGGCCGACGGATTCGTCGGCGTCGGAGGCGGTCGCACCATCGGAAACGTGCCGCGAAATCATCCAGTCTGCGTCTTCGCGGATGAAAAATGTGAGCGGCGCGACGCTCGTGGGCACCACGCGACGAATTGCTCCATTGTGCTCGCCCAAAGTTGCCGGATGGGGTGAGAGCCGCCCCCAGCCGACCGCACCGGTGAGGCAGAGGCGGTCGAGAACGTTCGGATCGTAGTTCGCGACGCGGCGCGCGAGAATTTGTTGTTCCCAGGCGTTGGCTGGCGCTTCGAATCCCTGCAACTGCTGCAGGGCTTCCAGCGTCCCGCGCTCACCTAGCAAACGCGTTTCCGGCCTGACATGTTGCCAGCGTAGCAGCCAGCGCATAAATTGCGCGGCATTCACGGGCTGAATCTGTTTGCGCAGAGTGCCTAGCGTGAGGCGGTGAATGCGAGCGAGCAGGCGGCGGTCGCACCATTCCGTTTCGGCGGCGGATGCATCGGTGAACTGGCCGCGCAGAACGGATCCGGCGGCTTCCATTCGCAGCATCGTTTTTTTAACGTCGGCTGGGGCGAGGCCCAAGAAGTCGGCCAGGCCCGGGATCGTGACGGGCCCCAAGTGCGCGAGCCAGCCGGCGATGCACGTGAAGAGAGCGTCTTCGCGCGACGGTTGCTGGGCTTCGATGTGCGGCACTTGTGAACCAAAGCTGGCTTCCGGAAAAATCGCGGCGAAAGTTTTTGTTTTTTCGGCGGCTAGCCAGTAGCTTCGCGCGCCGGAACGAGCGCGGATCGCGCGGCCTGCTGCAGCGAGTGCGGTGAAATGATCCGTCCATTCCGCGATCGGCCTCGCGGCGACGCCCGTCGCGCTGGAATCTTCCGGCAGCGCTACAAGTTCTTGCAGTACGTCATGAAGCTCGTCCGCGTCGCGAACGTCCGGCCACACCTCCTCGCGAACTTCGGCAATCGCAGCGGGATCGAGCCTGCCGATTTCTGAGAGCACGGCTTCCGGCAGCATGCGGCGCATTTCCACGGCGCGGGCGCGGCGTTCTTCCAGTGGCGCGTCGTCGAGATAGGCGTAGGGGTTCGCGTTCAGAATCTCGTGAGAAAATTGCGACGGCACTGGCGTTTCGACGGCCACGCACCGAATGCGGCCCGCGGCGATATCCTCTAGGACAACCTTGAGGCCTGCGACGTCCATCGCTTCTGTGAGCGCGTCTTTCATGGTTTCGCGCGCGAGGGGATGGCGGGGTATTTCGATGTCACCTGAAATATTTTCCTGGCACGCGAGCGCCCGCGGGAACACGGCAGCCAACAGATCGTCCGAGCGCATGCGCTGAATCGGTGGTGGGACTTTTTTACCGCCCATGAAACGCAGCAGCGCGAGCGAGCGCCCGGCAACCCAGCGCCAGCGGGTAGCGAAAATCGGCGATGTCAGCACGGCTTGTTCGAGCAGCAGTTCTACGCTGGCGGCGTGGAGGAAATGAAAGACATCGGCGAGCGGAAAGCTGTGCTGATCGCTGAGAGAAATATTCAGGCCGTTGTCGGTGGCGGCGGCTTGCAGCTCGAAATTGAATGAACGGCAGAAACGCTTGCGTAGGGCGAGGCCCCAGGCTTTGTTGATACGACCGCCGAAGGGCGCGTGAATCACCAGCTGCATTCCGCCGCTCTCATCGAAAAAGCGTTCGGCGACAATCGTCGTCTGCGTGGGAACTGCTCGCAGCACGGCGCGGCCTTCGACGATGTATTGGACGGCTTGTTCGGCGCCGGCGCGGTCCATGCCGCATTCGTCTTGCAGCCACTTTAGGGCCGCAGCTGCTTGCGGCGAATTGCGTAGATCCGGTGAAGGCGCGAGGCCTTCGGTCAGCGCGCCAACATGCTCACGAACATGCGCGACCTGTTGAGAGAGTTCCATGGTGCGCGAAGGCGCTTCGCCACGCCAGAATGGGACGTTGGGAGGCGCGCCCTTGGCGTCTTCCACGGATACGGAGCCGGATTGCACGCGGCGGATACGCCATGAAGAATTGCCGAGGAGGAAAATATCGCCGCGCAAGCTTTCGACCGCGAAATCTTCGTCCACCGTGCCGATCATTGTTCCTTCCGGTTCGGCGACTACGGCGTACATCGCATTGTCGGGGATCGCGCCGCCACTGGTGATCGCCGCGAGTCGGCTGCCGCGGCGTCCGCGCAGGCGATGATTCACCTGATCGCGATGCAGGTAGGAACCATAGCGGCCGCGGCGCGCAGCGATGCCATCGGAAAGCATCGCGACGATTTCGTCGAAATCCTTGCGGTCAAGTTCGCGATACGGAAACGCGCGGCGAACGAGCGCGAACAGGTCGTCTTCCTGCCAGTCTTCGGCGGCACAGGCGGCGACGATCTGCTGGGCGAGAATGTCCAGCGGAGCTTGCGGAATTTCGATGCGATCGAGTTCACCGTGACGGATGGCGCGAACTAGCGCGGCGCATTCCAGAAGTTCATCGCGCGTGGTGGCAAAAAAGCGGCTCTTGGGAATGGCGCCGCGCCAGTGCCCGGCGCGTCCCGCGCGCTGCAGCGCAACGGAGATCGAGCGAGGCGAGCCAATCTGGCAGACCAGGTCCACCGTGCCGATGTCAATGCCTAGTTCCAGCGAAGCGGTGGCGACGAGCGCGCGAATTTCTCCGGCCTTGAGTTTGGATTCAACGGCAAGGCGGCGGAGCCGCGAAAGGCTGCCGTGATGCGAGGCAACCGCATCTTCGCCAAGGAGCGCGGCGAGATGATGGGCCAATCGTTCGGCGAGACGGCGGGTGTTAACGAAGATTAGCGTCGAGCGGTGCTGCTGCACGAGGTTGGCGATGCGTTGATAGATTTCGTCCCACATTTCGTTTGAGGCGATGGGGCCGAGTTCGCTGGACGGCACTTCGATGGCGAGGTCGAGGCGCCGGCGCTGTTCGATTTCGACGATTACCGGCGCGGGGCGTTCACTGCCGGTGAGGAATTGGCCGACCAGTTCGATCGGTTTCTGTGTGGCCGACAGTCCAATTCTAGTGAGCGGTTGCGCAGTGAGCGCTTCCAAGCGTTCCACGGACAAGGCGAGATGCGTGCCGCGCTTATCGTCCGCGACGGCGTGAATTTCGTCCACGATCAGCGTGCGGACGGTGCGCAGCAGTTCCCTGCTCTTTCCGGCGGTGAGAAGAATGTAGAGCGATTCCGGAGTGGTGACCAGAATATGCGGCGGGCGCTTCTGCATCGCGAGGCGGTCGCGTATTAACGTGTCGCCGGTGCGCACGGCGGTGCGGATTTCGGGCATCAGGAAGCCGCGCTGGCGGGCTAGTTGGAGAATTTCTCCCAGCGGGATGTCCAAGTTCTTTTGGATGTCGTTTCCCAGCGCCTTTAGAGGAGATACGTACAAGACTTCGGTTTGATCCAGCAGGTCGCCCGCGAGCGCTTTGCGCACCAGCCCGTCAATGCAGGCGAGAAAAGCGGCTAGAGTCTTGCCGGAACCGGTGGGCGCACAGATTAGCGTGTTTTTTCTGGCGAGGATGTGCGGCCAGCCGAGTTCCTGCGGCTCGGTGGGCGTGCCAAATTTGGCGACGAACCATTCCCGAACGAGCGGGTGCGCCCATTCCAGAGATTTGCATTCAGGCGCTTCAGGAGTTGCGACGTGGTTCATTTTTTTGTTCCTGCGATACTTATTCCGCAGAGAAGGGCGGCGCGGAATACCTTAAGAATATCATCGAGTTGTATCTGATGCGAATTAGATGAACGCGCGCCGGCGAGGTTACAACTTTTTCAGCGATTTGGCTGCGTCTTTCAAGCTCTGGCGATTTCGAAAGAAATCCGCCCAGGGGTCTTTAGCTTTCAACCGTTTGCGAAAGTTGCCGAGATTGAACGTGGAAGGGTCGAGGTTGGTTTTCACTTCTGACCACGCCAGTGGCGTGGAAAAAGGTGCTTTCTCGCGGCGGCGAACCGAATAAGGCGCGACAACTGTCTGGCCAAATCCGTTGCGGAATGGGTCAAGATAAACGCGCTGGCCGCGCGCTGCGATCGAGTGTTCGACCGTCAGATCGTTGGGGTTCGCTGCTGCGACGCGCGCCACGAATGCGCGGGCGAACTCTAGAACTTCATCGGCATCCGGACCGCTGCGTAGCGGAACGAAGACGTGGATACCGCGGCTGCCCGAAGTCTTCGCGTAAGAATCCAGTTTCAGCGCGTCCAGACTTTCTTTGACCTGCAGGGCCGCGCGAGCTGCATCCGCGAATTTTCCGGTGGAGGGGTCCAGATCGAAGCAGATCCAATCCGGCTTGCGTGGTGCGCTTGCGCGGCCGGCCATCACGTGCACGGCGATGCAGCCGAGGTTTACGAGCGCGAGCTGCGTTTCGAGCGAGCCGCCCACTACGTAGTTTGTTGATACCGATGAGCCGTCGGCATGACGAATGCGCTTTGTGGGGGTGCCGGGCGGCATGCTCTTAGGTCTTTCTTTCTGATAGAAACATTTGCCGTTCATACCGTCGGGGCATCGTTCGAGCGATAGGATGCGATCGTTCACATACGGCTGGAGCTTGGGAAAGATGGCGGCGTAATACTCCGCGAGGTCCAACTTGGTGTAGCCCTCATCGGGCCAGAAGATTTTGTCGGGGTTCGAAATGGTGACGGGGAGTTTGGCCATGGATGCCTCGGAGCTATAAGAAAATTTTGTCAGGCGGACTTTCGCGGATTGCGTTTCACGGGCGTCGCGGTTTTCTTCGCTGCTACCTTTTTCTTTGGTTTGAACCCCGGATCACCGGTCGCAGCTTTTTCGACATCGCCGCCGCCATCATGGGCGATCTCCGCAAGCAGCTTGTTACTGACGATCGAGCGCGGTTTTTCGAGGGTAACGTCTTTCGTGGAAGTGTACTGATCGCGATGTTTGATCAGCAGCCACGATTTTCCGGAGCTGCTGCCCCAACCGTGCGTGCGAACCAGCACCCAGGAGCCTTTCAACTTTTTGCCGTGGAGCGTGAATTTTAAGTCGCCCTTCGCGAGCGCGGCGTTCACGTCGGGTGATTCGGGCGTCCACGTTCCCTGGTCCCACACCATGACGGTGCCGCCGCCGTATTCACCTTCAGGGATGACGCCTTCGAAATTCGCGTATTCCACCGGATGATCTTCGACCTGCATCGCGAGCCGCTTCACCGACGAATCGAGCGACGGACCCTTGGGCACGGCCCAGGAGAGCAGCACGCCATTCCATTCGAGGCGGAAATCATAATGGAGCGCGGTGGCGCGATGTTTCTGAACCACGAAGACGAGTGCATCCTGCGTTTTGGGTGGAGCGGCCTTACCGGAAGGTTCGGGTGAGACGCCGAAATGCCGCTTCTTGTTGTATTCCTTCAGGGTCATGTGCTGGTCCTCACGTGCACGCGCGCGATAGCGTTCACGCGGACATTACAGCATGAATGGCGAGTCATGCACAGTCCATCGGGTCTGTGCTGTAGGCCGGTGCGAAATATTTCGGGCGTGGAGAGCCCGTCAAATTCCGGCTTTCTCGATCAAGTCTTGAATTTTCGCGACGTATTCAGCAATCGCCTGCTGCTTCGCACTTTCCGGCCAATCGAGTTCGCGCGCGAGCAGTTCTGCGACGGCGGGAGCGGCGCGAATCGCATCACGCCAGCCGTACAGTTGCAATCCGATGCGGCGCGCAAGGATGTCCTCGATGGTGACTGCGAGCTCGTCGCGCACGCCGAAGACAACCTCCGCGCGGATTGGGGCCAGTCCTTCGACCAGCGGGCGCGCCAGGTCGGGATCAGCCTGTGCGAGTTTCATCACCTCCGGAGCGCACACGCCGTATTTCCCGGCAAGGTGACGCGCCGTAGGTTCTGTAAGCGCGAATCGCGTGGCGAGCGATTTCCAGTACTCCGGCGCATATCCAGAAGAACCGAGAAGCGGATGGCTCAGGGTCGAGCACTTGCGCCCGGCATCGCCGAGGTATTTCTGCACGGCGTTCAGCGTGTCTTCAGCCATGGCGCGATGCGTGGTCCACTTCCCGCCCATGATGCTGATCAGGCCGCTCGCGCGATCGAGTTCGACTTCGTGATCGCGCGCGAGGCGTTTCGTTTCGGCTGATTTGCCGGAACTCACCAGCGGACGCAAGCCTGCTGTTCCGCTCACAATTTGACTCGCTGTCGCGGGCTGGGCCAGATACTTGTTCAATTGCCGCAAAACGTAGGTGACCTCTTCTTTCTTTACGAATAGTTCGTCGCTCAACTTTGCTTCATCGTCCGTAGTCCCCACCAGCAAGCGCCCTTGCCACGGAATGGCGAAGAGCACGCGGCCATCTTCGGTTTTCGGAACCAGCAGCGCGTCTTCGCTGGAGAGCACTTCGAGTGGAAGCAGAATGTGAATGCCTTTGCTGAGGCGCATTCGCGGCGGTGCTGCAGGCGTCGCCATCCGGCGAACTGTGTCGGCGTAAGGACCCGTGGCGTTGATGAAGGCCCGGGCGTGAATCGTGAAGCGGGACTGAGTGAGTTGGTCTTCGACCTCTGCCGCTTGGAGCTTGCCGCTGGGCGCTTTTTCGAATCCAAGCACGCGCGCATAGTTTAGCGTCTCGCCTCCGGCTGCGGCGAACGTTTTCACCAGTGTGATGTTGTAGCGCGCATCGTCGAATTGGCCGTCGGTGTACGCCACGCTGCCGACGAGGCGATCGGCAGCCAGCGTTGGCATCAGGCGCATAGTTTGGTCGCGCGAGAGATATATACTCGGCGCCAGAGCATCGCGGCCAGCGATCCAGTCGTAGAGCTTCAAACCGATCTCGAAATACGGGATATCGAGCCGACGAAAACAGGGAGTGATGAATTGCTTCGTGGTGGTGAGAAACGGAGCGTTGCGCAGCATGTGAATACGTTCGTGCAGCGCGCGCTTTAGTACGATGTATTCCTTGGGATCGAATCCGCGGATGGCTTCTTCGAGGTAACGCACGCCGCCGTGCGCCATTTTGGTGGAAGTGCTGGAAGTGGCGGAGGCGTAATCGCCACCTTCGAGCTGGACGGTTCGGAAACCGCGCAGCTGGGAATCGAGCGCGCAGCCCGAGCCAGTGGCACCGCCGCCGATTACGCAAACGTCAAACGATTGACCGGCGATGCCGCGGAGCGATTCGGCGCGGGACTTCATCCACGCGGCTCACGTCTGTCAAGAGTGGGGGGCCACAAAGCTTATTTCGCAGAGCCAGCTTTCGCGGCGCGATTCTTCACGGCGTCGAGCAGCGTGTCAAAGGCGTCCGAGAATTGCTTGACGCCGTCTTCGGTGAGCTTGTTGGTGGCAGCCTTCATGGAAATGCCGGCGCGTTCCAGGCCCTGCATGGTTTCTTGCGCGGCTTGGACATTTTCTTCCAGGCTGGCGCGGGGCTTGCCGTGATCGCGGAAGGCATCGAAGGTGGCGGGCGGAATGGTGTCCACCGTATCGGGACCGATCAGTTCTTCCACGTAGTAAACGTCGCTGTACGCGGGATTCTTCGTGCTGGTGCTGGCCCACAGCACGCGCTGCGTCTGAGCGCCGCGCGCGGCGAGAGCATTCCAGCGCGGGCCGCTGAAAATCTGCTTGTAGCGTTGATAGGTGAGCTTGCCATTGGCGATCGCCACTTTGCCGTGCAGACTGCGCAGCAGCGCGTGGTCGCCGGCATTTGTTGTAGTTTTTAGTTTGGCGTCAATTTCGCTGTCCACCAGCGTGTCTATGCGGCTGATGAAAAAGCTGGCAACGCTAGCCATGCGGCTCACGTCGCCGCCGCCCTTCGCGAACGTTTCCAGTCCCGCGATGTAGGCTTCGGCCACGCGCACGTACACGTCAAACGCGAAGAGCAACGTGACGTTAATATTGATACCCTCGCTGATCAATTGCTGGAACGCGGGAATTCCTTCCGGCGTGCCGGGCACTTTGACCATCAAGTTCTCGCGGCCGACGCGCTTCCACAGGCGGCGCGCTTCATCCAGAGTTTCCTGAGTTTTGTGCGCGAGATAGGGAGAGACTTCCAGGCTCACGTAGCCGTCGCGCTTCTTGGTTTGCTGGTAGACGGGGCGCAGAAAGTCGGCCGCGTCTTGAATGTCCTTGATCGCGAGTTCCTCGTAGCGCCCTTTGGCGTCGAGGTCCTTGCGCTTTTCGAGCTCTTCGAGAGTTTTGGTGTACTCGGTGCTACCGGTGATTGCCTTTTCGAAGATCGAGGGATTGGAGGTCATGCCGCGCAGACCATCCTCTTCGATCAGCCGCTTCAGTTCGCCGGAAGTGAGCAGGTCGCGGCGAATGTAATCGAGCCAGACGGACTGCCCAAATTTGATGAGCTCTTTCAAAGGATTCTGAGCCGGTTTTCCGGCGTTGGCCGTGGTCGGTTTAAGCGTAGTGCCCATGATGATCGCCTCCTGATCAAAACTAGAAAGTTGTTCCTGCAATTCCTTGGAACGTGCGGCCTGAGCATTTCCGCGAGCGGGCGCCGCGAATACCCATTCTACCGCACAATCAGTGGGGATGCGCATGAAACAGGCTCACGGAATCCATCCAGGATTGTGATTAGCCCAATCTAATGCTATGTTTTGGTAAGTAAGTGGTGAGGTGGCCTTATGAAACTCCGCGCCTTACTGTTGTTAGTTGGACCACTACTTCTCGCCTGCTCTCTTACCGCTCAAGAGTCAACCGAGACGTCCCGTGGACCTGATGGCGGCACGCGCGTGCACGTCACAGGCATCCAAGTGCTTCCTGTGACTGGAAAACCGTTCTCGGGCCGGGACAGCATTGAATGGACTCGCACGCTCGAGGACGGAAGCGTGGTCACCACGCATCTTACCGCGCTCGTCGCGCGTGACAGCGAAGGGCGGATACGCCGCGAGCGCACCACGTTTGTTCCGGCCAATTCGAATGAGCAATCCAAACCGATGGAGATAATCATTCTGGATCCCGCCGAACACACGCGAACAATCTGCGATATTGCGACTCATCGCTGCAGCGTCACTGACTATTCCACATCCGTGAAATTTGCGCCGGTTCCGGCGGGCCCGCTGGATAACGGGAAGCGCTACCTGGCCCGCGAGAGCCTGGGGACCAACACGGTGGATGATCTAAACGTTGTGGGCACGCGCGAAACGCTTACGATTAATGCCGGGGTGATTGGGAACAACCAGCCGGTGGTGACGACGCGGGAGTTCTGGTATTCAAGCGATTTGGAAATAAATTTGTCGGTGACCCGCAAAGATCCCAGGGAAGGCACGCAGGTGATTCAGCTGATTGATCTGTCTCGGTCCGAGCCCGATCCTTCATTGTTCCGGGTCCCCAGCGAGTTTGTGATCGAAGATCTGCGTACTTCCGCAAAGACTGCAAATTGATTGCGGCGGCGGTCTTAGCCCATTAAGACAGAGGCTTCGCATCGCGTCTGCCCCCCCAACCGTACTTCTGCAGCAGGCGAAGCGGACGGAGCGCCAGGTACAGCGGCGCCAAAGCACGCGGCAAACGCATCATCTGCCAGTCATCCTCGGACGGAACCACCGCTAGACGCATTGCATACCGCCAGCCGTCGAATTTTCCCGCGAGCATTCGCCGGCGAAAGTGAAATCGTCCCGCCGCATCCAGCGTGCGAAACGGACGACTCAGCAACCTTTGGCGCACTTCGGCAGCTACTTGGCCCGCCACGCGATCAGCTTGCACTCGCGCGCTCACCTCGGGAGGCAGCGACGCATCGAGCACGCGTGCTGCGAGCGCGAGACCCAGATTCAACATGCGCGTCGCATTCAAAGGCTGCGCAAAGCGCGCGACGCGGTCCCAATCCAGCGCCGGATGGGATTGGACCAGTTCACTTACATCCGCGATCCAGGATAGCCGCTCCCAAAAATCTTTCGAGCCGTGAATGCAGAGCATCGGCAGCAAGTCTTCCGCGGTGAAAGTGAGAATGTC
>Ga0182024_10010229_pt1 | contig 19179 bp, 17 predicted proteins | sample P32metaG_FD_120480 | JGI IMG/M metagenome (GOLD analysis project Ga0182024, IMG submission 120480) | Permafrost microbial communities from Stordalen Mire, Sweden - P3-2 metaG (Illumina Assembly) | ecosystem: Environmental > Terrestrial > Soil > Wetlands > Permafrost | place: Sweden: Stordalen... | reverse complement strand
TACGCCATCGACATGATCCGGGCGGGCCGGGCCGACGTGGTGCTGGCCGGCGGGACCGAGGCCGCGATCATCCCGCTGAACGTCGCGGCGTTCGCCGCGATGCGGGCGCTGTCCACCCGCAACGACGAGCCGGAGCGCGCCTCCCGGCCGTTCGACAAGGGCCGGGACGGCTTCCTGCTCGGCGAGGGCGCCGGCATGGTGGTCGTGGAGTCGGCCGAGCACGCCGCCAGGCGCGGCGCCTCGGTGCACGCGATCGCGGCCGGCTTCGGCTACTCCTCGGATGCGCACCACATCGCCCAGCCCGACCCGGAAGGAACCGGGCTGGTGAAGGCCATGCAGCGCGCGCTGGCCGACTCCGGCGTGGCCGAGGAGCAGATCGTCCACGTCAACGCGCACGCCACCTCCACCCCGGCCGGGGACTCGGTCGAGGGCCAGGCCATCGCCCGGGCCCTCGGCGACGCGGCCGGCGGGGTCGTGGTGTCGGCCACCAAGTCCATGACCGGGCATCTGCTCGGCGGGGCCGGTGCGGTCGAGTCGGTGGCCACCATCCTGGCGCTCCGGGAGCACGTCGCCCCGCCCACCATCAACCTGGACGACCCTGACGACGAGGCCGGGATCGACATCGCCACCGAGCCGCGGAAGCTGGCCCCGCACACCAGCGCTCCGATGGCCGCGCTGAACAACTCGTTCGGGTTCGGCGGCGCGAACGTGGCGCTGGTCTTCACGGCGGTCTAGGGCCTGTCCCTAGCCCGCCCGTGTGCCGTCCCTCCCGCCGTTGTTCTCCCGCCTAACGCAAGGAGACGTCCCGTGACGGTCATTGCTGGCAGCACCCCGGCTGCCGCTGCCCAGAAAAGCACGTACCAGGGCAGTGCCCCGGCCGCCCCGCGGTCCCCCGCCGCCGCGCCGGCCCAGACACTGTCCCGGGACCCGGAGGTCCGGCTCGAAGCGCTGTTCGACCTGGGCTCGGTCCGCCTGCTGACCCCGCACGACAAGCGCGGGGCGGTCGCGGCCACCGGGACCATCGACGGGATGACCGCGGTCGCGTTCGCCAGCGACGCCCGGGTCCAGGGCGGGGCCCTGGGCAGTGAGGGCTGCGCCGCGATCGTGACCGCCTACGAGGAAGCCCTCGCCCAGGGGGCGCCCGTGCTGGGGCTGTGGCACTCCGGCGGCGCCCGGCTGCGCGAGGGCGCGGAGAGCCTGCACGCGGTGGGCACCGTGTTCGCCGCCATGACCCGGGCCTCCGGCGTCATCCCGCAGATCTCCGTGGTGCTCGGCGCGGCCGCCGGCGGAGCCGCCTACGGGCCTGCGCTGACCGACATCGTGATCCTCTCCGATCACGCCCGGATCTTCGTCACCGGCCCGGACGTGGTCCGCAGCGTGACCGGCGAGGACGTGGACATGGCCCGGCTGGGCGGGCCCGAGCCGCACAGCCGCCGCTCGGGTGTGGTGCACCTGGTGGCGGCCACCGACGCGGACGCGCTCAGCCAGGCCCGCCGGCTCGCGCTGCTGCTGGGCGAGCAGGGCACCGCGAACGTGGACCTGGTGGCCTCGCAGGAAGGGGCCGATCTGGATCAGCTGCTGCCGGAGTCGGTGCGCCGCGCCTACGACGTGCATCCGCTGCTCGCCGGGCTGCTCGACGCGCCCGGTATCGAGCTGCACCCGCGCTGGGCGCCGAACGTGGTCACCATGCTCGGCCGGATGGCGGGGCGCACCGTCGGCATCGTGGCCAACAACCCGCTGCGGCTCGGCGGCTGCCTGGACGCCACCTCGGCGGAGAAGGCGGCCCGGTTCGTCCGGATGTGCGACGCGTTCGGGGTGCCGCTGGTGGTGGTCGTAGACGTCCCGGGCTACCTGCCCGGCCTCGGCCAGGAGTGGGACGGGGTGGTGCGGCGCGGCGCGAAGCTGCTCCACGCGTTCGCGGAGGCCACCGTCCCGCGGGTCACCCTGATCACCCGCAAGGCCTACGGCGGGGCGTACATCGCCATGAACAGCAGGTCGCTGGGGGCCACGCGGGTGTTCGCGTGGCCCGGCGCCGAGGTGGCGGTGATGGGCGCGGTGGCCGCCGTGCGGATCCTGCACCGGCGCACGCTCGCCGACGTGCCGCCGGACCAGCTCCAGGAAGCCGAGGCCCGGCTGGCCGAGCAGCACGAGCGGGAGTCCGGTGGACTGGAACGGGCCCGCGCCCTGGGCGTGATCGACGAGGTCATCGAGCCATCCGCCACGCGGGAGGCCATCGTCCGGGCCATCGCCGCCGCCCCGCAGGTGCGCGGCCGGCACGGCAACATCCCGCTCTAGCCCCAGACCGGGGAGATAGCCGCATGGGAGATCACGGGCTGACTGAGCACGGGCTGGCCGGCCACGCGCTGGCCGACCACGCGCTGGCTGATCACGGGCTGGCTGGCCATGGGCGCCTGCTGGTGATTGAGCACGAGCTCGACGCGCCGGCCGGCCTGCTGGGCCCGTGGGCGGAGGCCCGCGGGCTGACCCTGAGCGTCATCCACCTGGGCGGCGGGGACCGGCTGCCCGCCCGCCTGCCGGACTGCGCCGGCGTCGTGGTGCTCGGCTCCGAGCAGACCGCGTTCGACGACGCCGTGCCCTGGCTGGCTGGCGAGCTGGCCCTGGTGGGGCAGGCCCTGGCGGACGGGGTCCCGCTGCTCGGGATCTGCTTCGGCGGGCAGGTGCTGGCCCGCGCGCTGGGCGCGCGCGTGTACCGGCTGCCCGAGCCCGAGATCGGCTGGGTCCGGCTGGCCAGCCAGCATCCGGGCCTGCCCGGCGGCCCGTGGCTGGAGTGGCACCGGGACGGCTTCGACCTGCCGCCGGGCGCCGGGGAGCTGGCCACTGGCGGCGCCTCGGTGCAGGCCTATGCGACCGGCCCGCACCTGGGCCTGCAGTTCCATCCCGAGGCGACCGAGCCCATCACGCAGGCCTGGCTGCGCGCCACCCAGCCGCCCCTGTCCCCGGACCGGACCGCCGCGCTCCGCCAGGGCTGGCAGGACGCTGGCGACCGCACGGCAGCCGAGGCGGCGGCCCTGTTCTCCGCCTGGCTGGACGGCGAGTTCGCCGCTGCCCTCCCGCACACCGCGGAGGCGGCCCCGGCGGGAGTAAGCGCACAGTAAAGTGAAGACCTCGCCTACGCCCGTAATTAGTAACGAATTGCGCGGGAAAATCTCCCTGATCGGCTCGCCGGGCCGCGGTGCCCCACGTACGATCGACGATCTATGCCCCTTGATGAGCGCCCTGAAAGCGTAGCTGAGCAGTCCGAATCCCCCGACGCGGAGCAGCAGCCCCGGGCTGGTGAGCCCGGCGCCGCTGAACCCGGCGCCGCCGGGGCGGCGAACGGCACCACCTCCGGGAACGGGAGCGCGTCCAGCCACGCCAGCGCGTCCGGGAACGGCACCCCAGCGGCCCGCGCCACCGCCGTCGCCGAGGGCACCACTGCGGAAGGAACCGGCGCGGAGGGAGCGGAGCGCGCCGCGGGCGCCAGCCGCTGGTGGCTGGATAAGCGGACGAAGCTGGCCTTCGCCAGCTTCCTCATGCTGTTCGTGGAGCTGGGCCTGATCCGGTGGACGGCGGCCAACAACGTCTACGTCACCAACGCCACCAACTTCGTGCTGCTGGCCAGCTTCCTCGGCATCGGCATCGGCTTCCTGAACGCCAGATCCAGCCGGGACTTCGTGCGCTGGGCCCCGGTGGCGCTGGTCCTGCTGGTGGCGTTCGTGCTCGCGTTCCCAGTGATCCTGGCTACATTGTCCGGCCCGGACCCGTATCAGGGCCTGTTCGGGACCAAGGCGCTCCCGCGGCCGGTCAGCCTGGCCGTGATTTTCGTGCTCGCCGCGGCGGTGATGGCCGGCTTCGGGCAGGCCGTGGCCCGGCTCTTCGTGACGTTCGAGCCGCTCAAGGCCTACCGGCTGGACGTGTTCGGCAGCATTGCGGGCACCGCGGCCTTCACCCTGCTGGCCTTCCTGGAACTGCCCCCGGTGGCCTGGGGCGTGATCGCGGCCGGCGGCTTCGTACTGGTCATGGGGCGGTCGGCCCGGTGGTGGCACTACGCGGCGGCCTTGGTCGTGGTGATCATGCTGGCGGTCGAGTCCGCGGTCCCGAACCAGCAGTGGTCGCCGTACTACAAGATCTCGGCGCAGCTCAGCGGGAAAGCCCACCCGGCGCTGTACGTGTCCGCGAACAACATCCCGTACCAGGCGGCCCGCTCGCTGAAGGTGCTGCACCAGCAGAAGAAGTTCTACTTCTACCCGTACCAGCACGTGACCCGCTCGTCGCTGAAGAACGTCCTGATCGTCGGGGCCGGCACCGGTAACGACGTGGCGGTGGCCCTATCCGAGGGCGCGCAGCACGTGGACGCGGTGGAGATCGACCCGATCCTGATCCAGCTTGGCAAAAGCAAGCACCCCAACCACCCGTACGACAGCCCGCGGGTCACCACCCACAATGCGGACGGCCGGGCCTACCTGCAGAATTCCACGAAGAAGTACAACCTGATCTTGTTCGCCCTGCCTGACTCGCTCACCGCGGTGAACGGCCAGTCCAACCTGCGGCTGGAGAGCTACCTGCTCACGCTCCAGTCGGTCGAGTCCGCCCGGGCGCACCTCGCCCCCGGCGGCACCATGGCGATGTACAACTACTACTCGAATCACCTGTTCAACCGCTACGCGACCACGATGCTGGACGCGTTCGGGCAGGCGCCCTGTGCGCAGGTAGGAGCGCCGCTGGGCGGGCGGCGGCTGGCCGTGCTGTCCGACAAGCCTGCCGGGGAGACCGTGCCGAACTGCACCGGGACCGGGACCGGGACCGTGTGGCGCGGCGCGCAGGTCGCGCCGGCCACGGACGATCATCCGTTCCCCTACCTGCTGACCAACACGATCCCGTCGTCCTACCTGTGGATGCTGGGCCTGATCCTGGCCGCGTCGCTGCTGTTCGTCCGCCTGGCCGGCGGCTCGCTGCGCAAGATGGGCAGGTACACCGACCTGGCCTTCATGGGCGCGGCGTTCCTGCTGCTGGAGACCAAGAACATCGTCCAGTTCGCGTTGCTGTTCGGCAGTACCTGGCTGGTCAACGCGCTGGTTACGGTGGCCATCCTCGTCGCGGTGTACCTGGCGGTGGAAACGGCACGGCACGTGAAGCTGCCCCCGCCGGTGGTGCTGTACGCCGCGCTGATAGCCAGCCTGGTGGTGACCTGGCTGGTCCCGCAGGAGGACCTGGTCAGCCTGCCTATCGCGGCGCGGTTCCTGGCCGGCGGGGCGCTGGCCTTCGCCCCGGTCTTCATCGCCAACCTCATCTTCGCGCAGCGGTTCAGCGACGTGGAGACCACCACCACCGCGTTCGCCGCCAACCTGCTCGGGGCCATGGTCGGCGGGGCGCTGGAGTACCTGGCCCTGATCACCGGTTATCGGTTCCTGGTGATCGTGGTCGGCGTGCTGTACGCCCTGGCGTTCGGGTTCCGGATGCTGCTCGGGCGGCGGGCAGCCCAGCCGGCCTAGCCCGCCGGGGAGGGGAGGCGCGCCGGAGGCGTGTCCTCGCCGAGCCGGCGGATCGCGGGGGCCGGGGTCCGGGGGTAGTCCCCCGGGAAAACGGAGCGGGGGGTCGTCCCCCCCGGGCCAGCACCGCCCCGGGGAGGGGAGGCGTCCCCCCCGGCTAGCACCGTCCCCGGGAGGAATGAGGACTGCCCGGGCGGCTGTTGGCCCAGGAGACGGCGCGCCGTCTCCTGAGGGCGTGCCCGGACACCGGGAGGAACCGTGTCAGCTCCAGCTGGGCCGACTGTACTCATCAAGCCGCTCTACACGGCCAGGGCCACCGCGACAGGAGGCCGGGCCGGCCACGCTGTCACCGACGACGGCCTGCTCGACGTGCATCTCAAGCCGCCGAAGGAGATGGGCGGCCCGGGCGGGGCCACCAACCCCGAGCAGCTGTTCGCCGCCGGGTACGCGGCCTGTTTCCAGAGCGCGCTCGGCGTGGTCGGCCGCCGTGAGGGCGTGGACACCGCTGATTCGCTGGTCGAGGCCGACGTCAGCATCGGCACGATCGGGGGCGGCGGGTACGGCCTGGCCGTCGCGCTGAAGGTGTCCATCCCCGGGGTGGACAGCGACACCACGCTGCGGCTGGCGGAGGCCGCGCACCAGGTCTGCCCGTACTCCAACGCCACCCGCGGCAACATCGAGGTCACCGTCGAGGCCAGCTGAGCCGCGCCAGCTGAGCCGCGCCGGCTGAGCCGGGCCAGCTGAGCCGGGCCAGCTGGCCTCAGGGGGCCGGGCTGGCGGCAGGAATCCTCGCGTAAGCGCTCAGCACCAGGTCCCAGAACGCGGGCACGTCCACGGTCATGGCGACCAGCGCGTTGCGGCTCCCGGACGGCCCGGAGAAGTCGGTGACGGTCATCCCGGAGGTGAACCGGCCGGCGGTCTCCACGTCCACCCGGGCCGGGTCGCAGCCGAACAGGCCGGGCTCGGCCACCAGGGCGAGTGCGCACACGTCGTGGACCGGCGGGCCGCCGGCGGCCTGGGCGTGCTCGCCGCGGTAGCCAAGCAGGCCGGGCAGCAGCAGGTCCGTGCCGAGCCGGCCTAGCTGGCGCATCCGGTCCTGCACGTCCGCCCCGGCGCGGGCCTGCAGGGTGACGTCCAGGCCGACCATGGTGACCTGCCAGCCAGCGTCGAACACGATCGCCGCGGCCTCCGGGTCCGCGGCAATGTTGAACTCGGCGGCCGGAGTGACGTTGCCCCGCCCCGCCGACCCGCCCATGATCACGAAGTCGCGGACCCAGCCGGGCAGCCGGGGCTCGCGCCGCACCGCGAGCGCGATGTTGGTCAGCGGGCCGGTGGCGACCAGGGTGATCTCGCCCGGGGCCGCGCCGATCGTGTCGATGAGGTAATCGACCGCGTGGCCGCTGGCCGGGGCGGCCTGCGCCGGGGGCAGCCGGGCCGCGCCCAGGCCGCCCTCGCCGTGCACCTCCCGGGCGTCCAGCGTGGGCCGCAGCAGCGGCCGGGCGCTGCCCGGCACCACAGCCACGTCCGGGCGGCCGGCCAGTTCCAGCACGCTGAGCGCGTTGCCGGTCACGGTGTCCAGGTTGACGTTCCCGCTGACGGTGGTCAGCCCGGCCAGGTCCAGGCCGGGATGGCCACAGCCGAAGACGATGGCGAGCGCGTCGTCGATGCCTGGGTCGCAGTCCAGGAGTACCCGGGCCGGATTTCCCTGCCCCGCGGCCCGGGACGTCACGCGGCCAGGCCAGAGTCCCGGACGAGCGCCCTGATCTGGTGGTCGATCTCCTCGATCTGGTCGGCGGTCGCCTCCCGGCGAAGGCAGGTGATGAGCGGCCAGCCGCTGCGCACGGCTTGCTGCAGCATCCGCTGCATGGCCAGCGTCAGTCCGGGGGTCCATTCATCAGGCACGGTGACCTCGATGTTCACCCTTCCTCCACGGGACGATGCTCCGGCTCTATCGGCTGCAGTGCCGCGATATGCGGGCCGGCGGATTGCCCGCCTTAATCGTAGGCCCGGGGGGTCAGCCCGGCTAGAGACCGGGCCGGGCCGCCTCGCGTTCAGCCGGTTGCGTGCAGCCAGCGCACCGGTGCGCCCTCGGCTGCGCACCGGAAGGGCTCGAGTTCCGCGTCCCAGGGGCGCCCCAGCAGCCGGTCGAGTTCCTCTTCCAGCGTGGTCGTGGCGGCCACCTGAAGGCCGGACTGGGACGCGGCGGCCACCGTCATGGCGGCGAGCAGCCGGTTCTCGGGGATCATGATGTCCCCATTGGCCCCGGTGACCGCCGAGAAGGTGCCCAGCGCCGGGGTGTAGCTGTACCGGACCGCGTCACAGCCCGGGCTGGCCTCCTCGGTCACCTCGAAGCGCAGCCGGTTCCAGCCGGCCAGCGCGGACGTGATCGAGCCGGCCGTGCCCGCCCGGGCATGCCAGTTGAGCTCGCCGCGCACGTCACCGGGCGCGGCCGGCTGGCCTACCCAGGCCAGGTCGACGGGTACGCCAACGACCCCGGCGATCGCCCATTCGATATGCGGGCATAGCGCCGGGGGCGCGGAATGGACCTGCAGCACGCCTTGAACTGACACCAGACCTCCCTGCGAGCGACCGAGGTGCGTCTTCCCCAACGACCTCGGACCGGGCGCGAGCGGCGATCCGGATATCAGCGAACAGCTTATGCGTACCCACCACATCGGCAAGCCCGCACGGGCGAGATTGCCTGCGGTGAGCGCGATCCACGTTCCCCGGGCAAAATTCTGCCCCACCGCGGGCGGAAGCACCAGGGCAGGGGCGCTTTTGGCTCATATGGCCGGCTGGACTCCGATGCCTAAACCGCCCAGATAGGCCCTAACGGCGTACCGGGCCGGCGTGATGTAGTGGGCGTGTGAGCGAGCGGGACGTCGCCGGGCTGTTATTTGCCGCCGAGATGTACGGCGTGCAATTGGATCAGTTAGCCGTGCAGCTGGCGGTCAGCGAGGCCCGGGCACGGTCCCTCGCGGCCCGCTGGCGGGAGCAGGGCTACGCCGACTCGGCCCGGCTCGGGCCGGGCCGCCCCTGGGTCTGGCTGACCCGGGCCGGCCTGCTCGCCTGCGGGCTGGCGTACCGTCCGGCGCCGCCCGCGCTGGCCCGGCTAGCCCACCTGCGGGCGGTGATCGCGGTCCGGATCGCGCTGGAGTCCGCTCCCGGGTACGCGACCGCGGGGGCGTACTGGCGCAGCGAGCGCCGCCTGCGCGCCCGGATGGGCAGCCGGGTGCCACTCCGCGAGCACCTGCCGGACGGGGAGGTGCACTGGCCGGACCCGGGCGGCGGGCCCGGGGATGAGGCACCCGCGGGGGCGGCACTCCCGGATCGGGCCGCGGCAGGCCAGGCAGCGGGGGCGGCGCCGGCCTGGGCCGGCGAATGCTGGGCGGTCGAGGCGGAACTCACCCGCAAGACCGTGCGCCGCACGGCGGCGATCATGGCCGAGATCCTTACCCGGACCGGGGACTACGGCTGCCCCGCCGCACAGGTGCGGGTCCCGGGGTCGCTGCCGCGGCACGCGCGGGTGCTCTACGTCTGCTCGGCCGCGGCCCGCCCGACGGTCGCGCGCGCCCGTGACACCCTGCCCGCGCCCCTGGCCGGCCGGGTCGAGATCCGCGGCCTCCCCGCGGGCGCGGCCCTGGCCGCCGGGGCCGCCGTCCGGGAGGCGGCGACATGATCCGGCGCTACCTGGGGCTCCTCATGCTCCGCGCCGTGGCCAGGGTGATCTGGAGGGTGCTGCGGGTGGCGGTTGCCCTGGCGGCGCTGATCCTGGCCGCGCCGGCCGTGATCGTCGCGGCCTACGCGGCGGCGCTGGCCTGGTTCCTGGGCTGGCCGCCCCGCCAGCTGTACCGCGCGGCGGCCTGGTCCCTGCCGATGCTGGCAGCCTGGCTGGCCGCGATGGCCGCGGACGGACGGCCGTGGCCGCGGCTGGCCGCCGCCCCGTACCTGGCCTGGCTGGCCACGTGGCACGAGGCCGCGGCGGGCGGCTACCTGAAGGCGGCGGTGACCATCGCGCCGCTGGCCATCCCGCTCGGCCTGCTGGCCGGCGCCCTGGCCTGGTCCTGGCGGATCTACACGATGGAAACGGGCAGCGGCGGCCTGGCGCCCAGCGCCCCGGCCGCGTTCGACCAGCGGCAGTGGCAGCACCAGGTGCGCACCGCCCGGGCCCGGATCGCGGCGCCGGGCTCCGTGCCGCTGCTGTCCCGGGACGGCAGCGTGGTGGCCGGGGCCACGATCCGGGCGGTGCGGCACGCCGCCAGGCCGCTGGCCGTCCTCCCGTATCCCCGGCTCCGCTCCCACCAGGTGGTGCTGGGCACGACGGGGACGGGCAAGACGACCCTGCTCTTGAGGCTGTGGGCCGGGTTCATGACCCGCGGGATGCAGCTGCACGCCGCGGGCCGCGCGCCGCGCCCGCTGCTCGTCGTGCTGGACTGCAAGGGCGGAGCCGACTCGCGCCGGATCGCCGACCGGGCCCGGCGGGTCCTGCGCGGCGCGGGCGCGGCCTCCACCGCGGTCTGGCCCGACGAGTCCAGTCTCTCGCTGTGGGCCCTCCCGCCCCGGCAGCTGGTCAGCACGCTGGCGGACATGGTCGAGTCGGGCACCGGCGGCGCCGCGTACTACGCCGATGTGCTGGAAGAGATCGTCCGGCTGGCGGTGGAGGCCCCGTGCGGCCCGCCCGCCAGCACCGCGGACTTCCTCAGCCGGCTGGACGCGAACTGGCTGGGCCTGGCCTACGCGGGCGCCCCGGACGACGGATCCGCCGGGCTGCTGCGTACCTCGGCCGGGCACGTGGGCGACGTGGCGCTGCGGTACCGGGCCCTGCTGCGCAGGCTGGGCGGCGGCCTGGACGGGCCGGGCGGGTTCGGCGACGCGGACGCCTGGTACTGCATCCTGGAGGGGACCGCCGAGATCGCCGTGGCCGAGGCGCAGGCCCGCGCGCTGGTCGACCTGCTGGCCTGGTTCGCGGCCGACGGTTCGCCGGGCGGACGGCCCCCGGGCGGGGGCGGGGCCCGCCGGGACATCCTGCTCGCGGTCGATGAGTTCAGCGCGGTGTCCCGCCGGCTGCCCATCTGGCAGCTGTACGAGCGGGCCCGTTCCCTCGGCCTGGCCGTCCAGGTGTCGTCCCAGTCCTGGGCCGGGCTGGCCGCCGACGAGGACGAGCGGTACCGGGTGGCGACCACCGCGGACGGCGGTATCTGGCTGCTGCGGACGCCGCACCCCGAACCGGTCGCGGCCCTGGCCGGCGCGCGCCGGGTGGTGGACACCGCCCGCAGGCTCCTGGGCGTGCCGCTGTGGGCGCACGAGGGGCTGTCCCGGGCCCAGGGAATACCGGTCGTCGACCCGGAGCTCATCCGCGGGCTTGACGTCGGCCAGGCCGCCTACATCTACCGCGGCGGGGTGACCTACGTGCAGGTCAAGCGCCTGGTGGCCGGGCCGGCGGAGCTGGCCGGCCCGGCCTCCGGCGCCACTGCCGCCACCGGAGCCCGGTCCGGGGAGCAGGCGGATGTCCCCCCGGCGGGCGGGCCACCGGCGGGCGCGGCCCCGGCGGGGATGCCCCCGGCGCCTGCTGGAGGTCCCGCGCCCGGGGTACCGGGGAGCGATCCGGGCGCGACCCGGCCGGCTGACGTGAGCGCGCTGCTGGACGAGGCGTTCGGCGAGGAGCCGTGATGAGTAGCCTGCCCGGCGGCGACCCGTTCGCCGCCCTCGGCCTGCCGGCCCGGCCGGGCCTGACCGATGACGAGGTCCGGTCGGCCTGGCGGCGGGTCGCCGCCGCGACCCACCCGGACCGGGCGGACGGCGGCGAACCGGGCCGGTTCGCGCTGGCCGCCGCGGCATATACAGTCCTGCGGACCAGGTCGGGGCGGGGTGAGGCCCTGGCCGACCTGGTCTCCCAAGCCCCGGGGTCCCGGTGGCCGCGGGCCGCCCGGGCCCGGGCCCCGGACACCAGCCGGGACACCAGCCCGCCCCGGGCCGGCCCAGGCTCCCCGGCCGCTCCCCCGGGCACCGCTCCCCCGGGCACCGCTCCCCCGGGCACCGCTCCCCCGGGCACCGCTCCCCCGGGCACCGCTCCCCCGGGCACCGCTCGCCCGGGCACCGCTCCCCCGGGTACCGGGCTCCCGGAGGCTCCGTGGCAGCCCGGCCCGGCCCCGCCGGTGCCGGCTCCCCCAGCCGCCCCACCCCCGGCGGCGGCCCCCCGCACCGGACGGCCGGGGCGGGTGGGGTGGCCGAGCCGCGTGCGGCTGCTATCCCGGATCCGCCGGGGCCGCCCGGCCCGGCTGGCCCTGCGGTTCCTGATCGCCGCCGCGGTGGCCGCGATCGCAGTGGCGGCCGACGGCGCTCAGCCCGCCACCCCCGCCCTGATCACCGGCGCCGTCACCTGGCTGCTGCTCACCGCCCGCCACGACCTGGCCCCCTGATCCGCTCCTGGCGCCCTTCCAGCCCCCAGCCCCCAGCCCCCACCACCGCCCCAGTCTCAGTCCTCCTGAATCACATCAGTCTCATCCATCACGCTGGTCGCGGACTCGGGAGCGTGATCAACCGATTGGTGCTGCCCGGGCAGCACCAATCGGTTGATCACGAATACCCTGGCCGCTCAGCAGAGGCCCTCGGGCGGGCGCCGGGCGGGCCTCCGGCGGCGGGAGCCCTTCGCCGGAGGGCTGGGCAAGAATCCGCGCGTCCTGGTTACCGGTAAGAGATTCCTTACCTATTATCGGCAGCATGAACATCACGCAGATTCAGGTTCTCTCGCTGCCCGTCACCGACCAGGACCGGGCCCGCGACTTCTACGTGGACACCCTCGGCTTCGAGCTCGTCGCCGATACCCCGATGGGCCCGGGCCAGCGCTGGGTCCAGGTCAGGCCCCCGGCCGCGGCCACCTCGATCACGCTGGTGACCTGGTTCCCGACCATGCCCGCCGGGGCGGTCAAGGGCACCGTGCTGGAGACGGGCGACCTGGACGGCGACGTGACGGCGCTGCGGGCCCGCGGCGTGGTCATCAACACCGGCATCCAGGAGGCACCCTGGGGACGGTTCGTGACTTTCGACGACCCGGACGGCAACGGCCTGGTTCTCCAGGCCACCGCGGCGGCTCCCCCGGCAGGCAGCTGAGGCCGACCGTGACCGGCCCCGACGTCTTCGACGCCATCGCCAGCCCGGTCCGCCGCGCCCTCCTGGATGTGCTCGCCGGGGGCGCCCGGTCGGTGCACGACCTGGCCGCCCCGTTCGACATGAGCCGCCCGGCCGTTTCCCAGCATCTGCGGGTCCTGCTCGAGGCAGGCCTGGTGGCCGAGGAACGGGTCGGCCGGGAACGGCATTACCGGCTGGACGCCCGCCCGCTGCGCGCGGTCGCGGACTGGGCCGGGCACTACGAGCAGTTCTGGCAGCATCATGCCCGGCTGCTCCGCGACCTTCTGGAGGAGGACGGCTGATGACGTCCATCGAGGTGGACCAGTTCCTGGCCCAGCCACCCGGACAGGTGTGGACGGCCCTGACCGACCCGGCGCTGCTGGCTCACTGGCTGATGCCGAACGACTTCAAGCCGGTGCCAGGGCACGTGTTCACGTTCCGCACCGAGCCGGTCCCCCAGCACGGGTTCGACGGGATCGTGCACTGCCAGGTGCTCGACCTGGAGCCGCCCCGGCTGATCCGGTTCAGCTGGCGCGGAGGGGGCCTCGACACGGTGGTGAGCTGGTCGCTGGTCCCTGAGGGCACCGGTACCCGGCTGCTGATCACGCACGACGGCTTCGACGACACCGACCCGGCTCAGCGCATGGTCATGGGGATCCTGAGCGGGGGGTGGCGCGGCCATCTCATCCGCCGGCTGGGCACCCTGCTGGGCGGGGAGGAACCTGACGCCTGACTCCGTCGTCGGCCATCTCGCGCTTCCGCGACGACCCAGGCCGGGGATCCGGCCGCGGGCGGGATGTCGCGCCGGCGGACGCAGACGGCCACGACATGCGGGAACCTCCCGCCGCGGGTCAGGCGGGGGCGGGACCGGTGGCGACCGGTCGGGCGGGGTCGGTGATCCAGTCGGACCAGGAGCCTACGTAGAGCGCGGCGGGGATACCGGCGATGGTCATCGCGAGCACCTCGTGCGCCGCGGTCACCCCGGACCCGCAGTACACCCCGGTCGTGACGGGCCCGTCCGGGGTGCCGGGCGCGGGGGCGGCGGCTCCCAGCCGGGTGAACCGGTCCCGCAACGCCTCCGCATCCAGGAACCGCCCGGCCGGATCGAGGTTCCCGGTGGTCGGCGCGCTCACCGCGGCCGGGATATGCCCCGCGACCGGGTCGGCCGGTTCCGTCTCGCCCCGGTAGCGCTCCGCTGCCCGGGCGTCCAGCAGCACGCCCTCGCGGGCCATCCGGGCCGCCCCGCCCGCGTCGAGCAGCGGCAGGTGACCGGGGCGCGCGGTGAACGTGCCGGCCTCCGGGGCGGAGGCGGGCCCGGTCTCGATTGGCAGGTCCGCGGCCAGCCAGGCCTGGTAGCCGCCGTCGAGGACCTGAACCTGCTGATGCCCGAAGTAGCGCAGCAGCCACCAGGCGCGGGCGGCCGCCGTCGAGTCGTTCTCGTCGTAGGCGACCACGGGCCGGCCGTCGCTGGTCCCGGCCCGGCGCATCGCCGCCTGGAACGTGCCCGCATCCGGCAGCGGGTGCCGTCCACCCGCCCCGGGCGGTCCGGCCAGATCGTGGTCCAGGTCTGCGAACTGCGCGCCGGGCAGGTGGCCCTCGCGGTAGCGGTCGAGCCCAGGCGGGCCGCCCAGCCGCCACCGCACATCGAGCAGGACGGGCGACGCACCCTCGGCCATGGCGGTCGCGAGCGCCGCGGCGTCGACGGTTGGATCCACCGTTTCGTCCCTTCAGCCCGTACTGGGCGTTAGCACCCTGTTCCTGCCCCGCTCAGACCCAGGGCCGGAATCGTTCTGTGGACAACCAGCCCGGATCTGTGGACGAACGCGCGCCGTCGCCTGGATTTCCCGGTGCGTCACTGTGGATAACTCGGCGTGGCGGCCGCCCGGATCCCCGACCGCCACCCACGCCGGTCCCCCGCGCCCGTCCGCGTGATCAGATACTCGTGACGCTCAGTAGCGGTACGAACTGGTCACTGGGGGTCAGCGAGCCGTGCATCCCGACGAGTGAGGACTCCAGCGGCTCGGCCTTCGTCGCGACGAGGGCCCAGGAGCCGGCCGGCGCGGCCACCACGTCACCGATCCGCGGCCGGAACCGCTCGTCGACCGGGCCGAACCAGCCCGCGTCGATGGCCTCGTCGCGCGACGCGACCCAGGCGCGCCCGCCCAGCACGCCCTGCCAGGTGGCCAGCACGTCGGCCGCGGCCCCGGGGACCGCGTACACGTGCCGGGCCCGCGGCTCACCGCCGAGCAGGGCCACCCCGTCCCTCAGCCCGGGGACCGTGTCGACATCGATCCGGTCATCCGGTCCTGCGTCCACCATCCCGTGGTCGGCGGTGACGTACAGCGAGGTGCCCGCCGGCAGCGAGCTGGCCAGCTGCTCGGCCAGCTTGTCCACGTGCGCCAGCTGGTAGGACCAGGCCTCGGACTGGCATCCGAACACGTGCCCGGTACCGTCGAGATCCGCGTGGTACACCGTGACCAGGGCCCGGTCCGAGCCGGCCAGTGCCCAGGACGCCTGGGCGACGAGCGCGCCCAGGCTGTCCGCGGAGCGGTAGGTCGCGCCGCGCATGGCGGCCAGCGAGAAGCCGGTCTTCTCCAGCCCCCGCGCCGCCACCCGGTAGGCGGCGACGTCGGCGGCCGCCGCCCGCTGGTAGATGGTCGGGGCGGGCTGCCAGCGGACCGGGTCGACGTGGTCATCCCAGCGCAGCCCGTTGAGCAGCCGGTCCTGGCCGGGCACGGCTACCTTGTAGCCGAGCATCCCGTGCTGTCCCGGCGGCAGGCCGGTGCCGAGGGAGCTGAGGCTGGTCACCGTGGTGGCCGGGAAACCTGCGGTGAGCGCACGCCCGGCGGTGGTGAGCTCGGACAGGAACGGGGCCGCGGCCTGGTGGGCGCGGAGCAGTTCCCAGCCCAGGCCGTCCACGATCAGCAGGCAGGCCCGGCGGGCCGGGACGAGGCCGAGCGGGTTCGGCGCGTCGCCCACGCCCAGCGAGGCGATCAGCGAGGTGGCCAGGTCCGGCAGGGTTCCCTCGCCATAGTCGGGCACGGTGGCCGAGGTCATCGGCTCAGCGGTCATGCTGCCGCCCGTCAGTGGCCGGGGTGGGTGGTCGCCTCGGTCAGCGCGACCGCGAAGGCGAGCACCTGCCGCACGGCCTCTTCACCGTCGGCCGCCTCGCTCATCCGCATGGTCAGATCATCCGCCGTGATGGTGCCGGTGTAGCCATGGTCGGCCTCGCAGTTCTCGTCACCGCAGTGGGCAGGCTCGAGCTCCACGTGCGACAGGACGTTCCAGCCGATGGTGAGAACCACTTCGGTGGGCATCGTGACGCCGGGCACGTAGGAGGCCGGGTCGGGGACCACGCGGGTCACGGCCACGGAAGAGATACGCGAGAAACGCACGGCCTCGGTGCTGGTCTCCGCCTGCGGACGGGCCCCTGGCTCGTCGTCCGCCGGGTTCTCGTCGGTATGGGAATAGACCAGCCGGGACGGGGTCAGCACCAGCACGGTCATGTGGCGGCGGACCTCCATGGCCGGGTCGAACAGGGCGTCCGACTGGACCACGTACGACACCACGCCCTCCGCGCCGAGGGCGGAGAACACGGCGTCCGCCACGAGCCCGGGGTAGTAACCGCTTCGCTCGATCGCTGACCGCAGCCCGACGGCTGTGGTTCGGGTATCCCTCATGCCTCCATCCTGCACTGCCGGGGGACCAGAGCTCACAGAACGGGCCATCAAACGCCGTAGTGAGGTTTTGCGCTCCCCGCGCACGCTGCTCACCCTGGGACGACGCTGGACGTCATGACCGTGACGATATGTCCCTGAAGCCGCAAATGGCACCCCCGCCGCATCTGTGACCTGTCTCAGGCTATCCGTTCGGTGCCATTTCCGGCACACAGTCCGGAACCAGGACACGCAGGCCCGCGGACTCGGCATGATGTCACCCGGGCCATAGGGGACCCGGGGAGGCAACGATGGTTCCGCAGCCGGCACTGGCCCCGCTGCGCCGGTGGGATCCGGAACGAATAGGCCCGTTCGTTCTCCTCGGCCGTCTCGGCGCCGGGGCGATGGGCCAGGTCTACCTGGGCCGGTCCACCGCGGGCCGGCTGGTCGCGGTCAAGACCATCAAGATCGAGTTCGCCGACGAGGCCGGCTTCCGGGCCCGTTTCGCCCACGAGGTGGCGGCCGCGCGGCGGGTCAGCGGGGTGTTCACCGCGGCGGTCGTGGCGGCGGACGCGGACGCGGACGTGCCCTGGCTGGCCACCGCCTACATCGCGGCGCCGTCCCTGAACCGCCTGGTGCGCGGCGGCGGGCCGCTGCCGGTCCCGGCGGTGCGGTGGCTGGCCGCCGGCTGCGCCGAGGCGCTGGAGTCGATTCACCACGCCGGGCTGGTGCACCGGGACCTGAAGCCGTCGAACGTGCTCGTCTCGCCGGACGGCCCCCGCGTGATCGATTTCGGGGTGGCCCGGGCCGCCGAGCGGATCCAGCTCACGGTGACCCGGGGCGCGCTGGGCACGCCCGCGTACATGGCGCCGGAGCAGGCCCGCGACACCCGGCAGGCGTCCATGGCCAGCGACGTGTTCTCGCTCGGCGCGACCCTGCTGTTCGCGGCGGCCGGGCACCCGCCCTACCAGGGCGACACCGTCATGGACGTCCTGGTCCGGCTGGCCACCGAGCCACCCGACCTGACCGGCCTGCCGGCCGAGCTGATCCCCATCGTGACCGCCTGCCTGGAGCGCAGCCCGCGGAACCGGCCGACGTCCACGGCCATCCTGGAGGAACTGGCCCCGTTCGTCGGCGCCACGCCTGCCCCCGGATCCGGCCACTCGTATCTCCCCGCTGGCGCCCTCAGCCTGATCGGCGAGTACGAGCGCAGCCCGCAGGCACCGCCGGAACCCGGGCCCGGCCACGACCGGGACGCGCCGTCGCTGGCCGACGACGTGAGCGAGGACGCCACGTTCGGCTCCTATACCGCGCTCCCGGCCCCGCAACGGTCCCGCTGGGGCAGCCGGCGCAGCGCCGGGCGCGGCCCGGGCCGCCGGGGCGCGCCGCCCGGGGCGTCCCCGGGTGGCCGGTCCCGGCCCCGGATCGTGGCCGGGGCGGGCCTGGCGGCGGGCGCAGTCGTCCTGGTCGCCGCGGGCGCGGCGCTCGGCGCCTCATTGGCCGGCCCCCATGCGGGGACCTCGGCCGGCGCCGGTAAGGCGACCGCCGCGGCGACCACGTTCCCGACGCTGGCCCCGCCGCCCCCGGACCCAGGCCCGCCCCCCTCGTCGCTGCCCACCGGCACGTCGACCCGGCCGGAGCTGGTGATGGGGCAGCGTTACGGCGACGGCTTTACCGCGTTCGTGGTGCATGGCAGCGGGTTTGTCCCGCTGACCACGGTGGGGGTGGACCTGATCGGGCACGGGACGGCGTCATTCCGGCCGACCGTGGACCAGAAAGGGACCTTCAACTACGCGATCGATCAGGACCACGTGTTCTTCCGCGGGCCGATCCCGGTGGGCGCGTACCGCGTCCTGGTGACCGGGGTGAGGGGCCGGCACGCCACGGCGAGCTTCGAGGTTCTCCCGCAGCCACGGCCTCCGGCCAGCGGCGCCCCGCCTTCTGGTCCGGGCAGCCCGTCACCCGCCGGCCCGCTTTCCTCGGCCGGCGCCCGGCTAACCGGACGGGGCGGATCGGTTCACGGCGCCTGAGTCCACCACAGGTCCTCCTGGCGGGAGCACCACGCGGGGTCGTTGAGCCGGCCGAGGTCGGCCGCGGTGATGATGCCGTGCTCGATGAGCACCCGGACGACCACCTCGTCGGAGAGCCTGGTGTCCGCCCGGACCAGCCCGCGGTCGGTGATCTTGCGGCGCAGCACCTTGATGTGCTCGGCCACCCGGGCCGAGAGCCGGTCCCGGAACGCCGGGTCGGTGTCGAAGCGCTCCAGCTCGTGGTACGCGCCGGTCACCTCGAGGGCCGCCTTGGCGATCTCGGGGGTGCGCGGCAGCGGGGTCGTCCCCGCCGGGTCGAGCAGCCAGGGGCGGCACCACATGAGCGCCACGAGGAAGATCTTGGTCATCGGGTCCAGGTAGAGCGGGAGCAGGGTCGCGTCGCCGTCCTGCCACACCCGCGTGCCCTCCGGCGCGGACTCCGGCCCGCCGGACTGCCCGGCCACCATCACGCAGAGCGGCTGGCCCTCGTCGAGCATCGCGCGGGAGCCGACCAGGGTCATCCCGGCCCGCAGGAACCACCCGCCGGACGGCTCGCCGTTGTCCTCCATCCGGGGCAGCCTGATCCGGTACCCGTCCCCCTCGGTGTACAGGGCGTGAGTCCGGCTGATGTTGGCGATCCAGACGCCGTCCCCCAGCGCGCTGATCACCCCAGCGCGGCGGGACAGCCCCCGGCCGGCCGCGATGGTCAGGTCGGCATCCGGCCCCCGGCCGAACACCAGGCGGCTGCCTTCCGGGATGCCGACCACCAGCCCGGCCGGCGTGCTGACGCGCGCCGCCGGGGATGTGGCCTGCCCGACCGCCATTGCCTTCATGCCTGCCCGGTTGCCTCGGATCACGTGGGGGGAGCCGGGGGAC
>Ga0182024_10010228_pt1 | contig 19180 bp, 34 predicted proteins | sample P32metaG_FD_120480 | JGI IMG/M metagenome (GOLD analysis project Ga0182024, IMG submission 120480) | Permafrost microbial communities from Stordalen Mire, Sweden - P3-2 metaG (Illumina Assembly) | ecosystem: Environmental > Terrestrial > Soil > Wetlands > Permafrost | place: Sweden: Stordalen... | reverse complement strand
TACCGTGCCCTTTGAAATTCAAATTTACATCATTTTGCAACTCGCGTTTGGCGAGCTAGATAGACTATTGGAAGATACTCTATATGCGCTTGACGAAATTCATTACGGGACGCGATTTGAAAATAGATATCGTTATGAAATTTACAGAATAATTGGCAATCACCGTTATGAAATGTTGACGTTGCAACCATGAGAATGATGCCAATATATCTTCTGTGTGCTGCTAATCCTAAACATTGGCCATTTGGTCAAGATGTTGATAGCTATTGTTTTAGTTTTCAAACGCGGGAACAGATGGAAATTGCATATAAAGAAACTAAACACTATCATTCTGATTTGTTCTTTTGGGCGTTTATTATTAGACCTAAATTGACGGGTAATTCCTAATGCCCATCTGCATATCCACCGCTATCATCCTGGAACTGCAAGCCATGTCGTTCGAGATAGACGCTTGTGAATGTGCCGATGAATTAAAACTTGAAATGGTTTTCTCCCATCTTCTGATCCAGAATGATCTCTGCCATGGTACCCATCATCCCATGCTTTTCCGTCGCGTATCCGTCAAAATAGAACGCGGTCCCAAATCCGGTTGCGTCGGCACAATCGCAGGGACATTGGCTGACCGGGAATTCCTAGTTCAAGCCGGTTTAACCAAAGCCATTGTTCGTATCAATGATGAATTTTACCCGCTGGAAATAAAGAATTTGCGGGAGTTGTCGCAGGCGGAACGGATATTGTTGGGGATTGAATAATGTCCTTGGAAATGGCTTTGTGTATTATTCGTTATTTACGCGAGCGAGATAATAATTCTGGTGTTCTTTTAACTTGGTCAGATAATGAAAAGAAACTTTATGAGCGAGCAAATAAATTTGTAACAGAAGCCGCTGAAATGTTTTTGTATGGAAAGTCAAACGTCAAATTCTAAAAGGAAACCGTGCCATGCCCCTTTACCACAAAACACAAACTATACCTCGGTGATTTCCTGTTTTATTTATCATGGGGAATGATCGCTGTTTCTGGTTTTGCTATCGCTTTTCTGTCTGTGGTGTTGCTGTGACGCGCGCCTTAGATCAGGAATTCCCCGCATTAAATGTGCGCCTTTGGGCGCTTGAGCAATATATGATTGGTGGTCTTGATGACGGGCAATATACGACGCTTTGTATATTGACTGGAATGTCATACGTTGATGCTTGGAAAATGGTAAATGTCTGGCGGGACAAAAACACGTTCTGGCGGAAAAAACACAAGCCGCTTAGGTGGTATCACAAACTAATGGGGTTTACTGATGTTCCGCTTTAACATCCTTATCCCCTTCCCCATTCTCGCAACGCTGGCCCTGTTATTCATCGTCTGGCTGGTATTCGGCATTCCCGGCGTTGTCGTTTTCTCTCTCGCTATGCTAATAATCTACCTCTAACAACTGGAAAACTGCATCATGTCCGATCCACGTCCCCGTCAAAAACGCACCCAAATGGCAATTTCCGATCTAGGCAATGCCGCTTTCGTCAAGACAATATCCTCGCCTGAATTAGCCAAACTCGGCGGCGCGTATCAGCTAGGTGTTTTGCTTGGCAAGGTTGACGGTGTAGTTGACCGCACCGACAAAAAAGACGGCTCAACTTATGAGGGTTTATCCGGGTTGTTCCTAATGTGTCCCGCCGATGGAACCGCGCCGGAATTATTCAGCGGTGTGCTGTTTATTCCCGATGGCCCGCATGAACAGGTAGCGTCAAAGTTTCGCGCTATGAAGGCGAGCGACAAGGGTGCTGTAATTGAATTCGCTTTCGAGTTATCCAGTGTCCCGGATAAATCGCCGCAGGGTTATAGCTGGAAATTCAAACCGTTATTCGCATTCGTTGAGCGTCATTTGCTCGATGATACGATTGCAAGTGTGGGGAAATTGCAGTCGAAAAAATAGTCATGCACCCACGTAATACGATGTATGGCAAAACCGTGCCCCTCAATGTGAAAAGGAACTATGATATGGCTTTTGGTCCGAAAACTACTGCCCCGAAAGATGATCCGATTTCGACGGGGCGTCCTGACGAGGAACTGGCATCGCATGACGTTGCGGTGATCGAAGGGACGCAATCCATTGCGGTCCCTGTGAAGCAAGGCGCAAAGCGTTTGCATAAGGCAACCTACGCGCGGGACAAGCGAAACGGTGGCTATCTCGTGCGCGTAATCGGCCCGCACGCCAACGCATTCGGCGGCAAGATTGTGCCGGTATTGAAGCGTGACGATACCGAAAGCGAGGAAGCGTTGGAGGTGGTGGTATGGTCGGGAACGGATACCGGCACACCTACACAACCCGGCACTGGCAAGCCGGTTGCGCTCTACACATTTACGCAGAAGCCGAAAGGCGCTGCGGAAGTGGAATTCTGATCTTGCACAGGGCGTAATGGCAACAGCTTGATCAGGATATACAGCAACACGAATTGACGTGTTTCAAACTGTAGGGGCGACTGTAAGCGCCCGCTGTATTTTTCTTTTAGGAGATAACATGCAACCGAAAATCCCGCCACACCCAACCCATGATTTGCGCTGTTCCAAATGCGCGTTCTGGCATCCCGATTTGATCGATAATTTCTCGATCGATCCTATATCCGGTCAGGCGATGAAAGCCTCTGATGCTTTGAAAAACGGCGTGAGTGCGGGGCGTATTCTTACGCGCGCCAGCATGTGTTTTTTAAATCCGGTTTGGACGCTGCAAAGCGCTGATATGTATTGCGGCAATTGGGTTGGGAAACATGAAAAATAATAACGTCTGGTATGTTATTGAAGGATTATTGGCGATTTTGATTATCCTGTTTTTTATTTGGATGTATGTGGGTATGCCATGGCTATAACTTTTGACAAAATGATGGGTGTTGTTTGCCAGCGTTTCGGTGTTGCTATTGCGGCGAAATTGGATGGTCATTATTGTTTGTGTAAAGATACAACTAATCAATGTGTTCTGCGAAACGATGATCGATACAATCCAATGCCCGAATATACCTGCAACAAATGCGGTTGCAATTTCCGCACCTATAATTCGCAGGACGATGACGGCGCACCGCTCTGCATGAATTGCCGCTATATCCGTATGTGGGATAACCCTACCCCTAGTGACCCGGAGTTCTAGCCCTAGCGGCTTGCTTCCTGATCCAGATTGTCAATAAATAAAGGCCCGTTCGGGGCTGAAACCGAACGGGCCTAAGTGTCGCGCTACCGGGGGAGGTTCCGCGCGAATGGCGAAACATACCAAATCATTACCGGCGACGCAACGGAAAATTCGCAAATTACAGCGGGCGGGAATTCTTTCGCCCAAAATCGATCCGACAAAAAAGCCATCAAAATATGTGCTGGCGAAATTCGACAAATATCGCGGGGTATTATCGGGGCGGCAGGCGGCGGTCCGTCTTTCATCAGAGAAAAAAGCGGCTGAATATCGCAGGAAAATAGGCGAAGGAGGGCAAGGCAAAACCGTTCTTATTACTCGTGAAAAGGGAGAGAGATTTAGAGTTGTAGACGATACGATTAAATCCAAACGAACAGCATATGGGCAAACGATTGATAAAGTAGTAGGCGATAAATTTGATCGCCCAAAGACAGGTGAAAAGGTTTATTATACACTTCCTCGTCAATCAAAGGGCAAGATATTTAAGCGGCGGACGTTCGCAAGTTATGACGAACTATTATTTTTCCTGAATAGTTCAAGCGGTAATGGTTATTCGTTTGATGATTTGAAAACCTATATCGAAGTAGAGCGTTTCAAAGAAGGGTCGCGAAATGCAAAGCGAGTTCAAAAAGAATATAATTCTGCACGCTCAAAATTGGAGCGCGCTCGTGTTAAGGCGAATAAGAAAACTAAAACAAAGCGCGGTAAGCGCAAATGAGGCTCAATACGTTTACTATACCGGGCGCGTCAAGAGCGAAACGCGGGCGCGCTCCGATCAACTTGTGGGCAATGACCAACCGCGAACATAAAATGAAATATAACAAAGCCAAGCGCGAAAATAGGCTCAAACATATTGCCGTCCTCGATATGGAAACCGATCCATTCGAGAATGGCGAGAGCGATATTCGCCCGTTCTGTGCGGAGTTATATAGCGATCAATTCGGTAGTATCGTGATATGGGAAGAAGATTATGAAACGCTTATCGAAAAAATCCTTGTCCAGATTGAAGCATTACCCGATGCTTATACAATATATGCCCACAACGGCGGAAAATTCGATTATATGTTCTTTATCCATAAACTGCGGGGGGTTATTAAATTCAAGGGGCGCGCGATTATGTCGGCGAAAATCGGCCGTCACGAAATCAGGGACAGTTTACATATACTCCCGGAAAAACTTGCTGCGTGGAAAAAGGATAAGTTTGATTATGCAAAGATGCATGCGAAAAATCGAAATCGATTTAAGAGCGAAATCCTAGAATATCTGCACTCGGATTGCCTGTATCTGTTCGATTTCATCAAGCGTTTCTCACAGGAATTCGGGCTTAAAATATCTATCGGTGCCGCTGCATTTGGAGAATTAAAGAAGCATTACAAGATACCACAAATCAAAGAGAGTATGGACGCTGCGTTACGTTTCAAGGATGGTAACGCCAAAGCGGGACCGGCATTTTTTCTCGGCGGACGTGTCGAATGTATTGCAGGCATGGGACATTTCGATAGTGCACGGTTCAAGATACCGTATAAACTCTATGACGTTAATTCGATGTATCCTAGCGTCATGGCTAAATACAAACATCCTATCGGAAAGGATTATATCTGGCATCCCGGCGAACCGAATGAGAATACCGTTTTTATCGATTTGAATTGCCGTTCTTATGGCGCATTCTTTCAAAGATTGGAAACCGGCGAATTAACTTCGGAAGATTGTGAGGGACGTTTTCATACCACGATTTTTGAATACGAAATGGCGTTGAAATTAGGTTTGATTGACAATGTAAAAATCAATTGGTGTGTTGATAATATGGAGCGAACGGACTTTTCTAATTGTATATTACCGATGTATAATCGCCGTGAGGAAACCAAGATTTTGATGAAACAATTTGCCAAAGAAGGCAAATCGGATAGCCCTGAATGCGAGGAAATAAAGAAGGAAAATATATTCCTGAAATATCTACAGAACAATATTTTCGGCAAAACCGCACAAAACCCGCGCAAATATAAAGAGTATTATTTGACCGATCACGGGCAAAAGCCTGAACGTGATTGGTTTCAATTCATGATCGGGGCAAGCGATGATATATGTCATGAGTATGGATTTCCTGTCGAACGTTGTTCAACGCATGACGTATGGGCAAGGCCAAATCCGGGAACTAGGTTCAATAATGTTGGGACTGCTGCTAGTATCACTGGCGCTGCGCGGTCAATCTTATTGGAAGCGCGGCAGAATGCGACGGATCCTATATATTGTGATACTGATAGCCTTATATGTCGCGAGTTGCGCGGTGTTGATATCCATCCTAGCGATCTTGGAGCATGGGATTTAGAAGAAACTTTTGACGAAATAATTATCGTGGGGAAGAAAACCTACGCCTGCAAAATCGCCGGATTGCCGGATTGCTCAGAACGGCGCATCAAGGTAAGATCAAAGGGTGTTGACCTGCGGGTAAGGCCGGTCAGGCCCGACGCGGGCAACGCCGAATGGCAACGCGCCAACGACGCTACATGGCAACGCTATCTCGATCTAATAGACGACAAGATTATCACCGTTCGAAATGTCGCGCCGACATTCAATAAATCAGGCGAACAGAATTTCATGACGCGGCGGATCAAGGCTACCGCGCCCCGTAAAAGGATGACAAGTCATGGTATCGGGCAATCGCGTAGCCTTCAAAACAGCAACTAATTCGTATCCCTCACAGGGCAATCGCGAGTTGCCGGTTACGCTGGATTTCACCAATACCGGAACGTTATTCGACGATATTTTTCCTGAAATGTCCTCCAGCCAAATCGAAACCATTCAATCGGTTTACATCGATAATTCGTTGAACGCGGCGGCACTTTCGTTGCAGTTTCTTGACACTCAAATTACCATCACCGCGCAACCATATACACAAGGTATTTATCCGGTTATTTCGCAAGGCGCGCTGCGATACAAAGCTACCACGGCGGCAGGAATTAAAATCCCGATCTGCTTTTCCAACGTCGAAAAGAAGGCTTCGACATGGGGCGCAACGCCGGGGGTTTTCATCGTTCCACCGTTGACGAATGCGCCAATAAATTTCGCGCCGCTCGCAGTGGGGGATAACGTATTGGTGGCAGGTGTTGCCGCACAAACGATCAAGGTTTACCGATTGCTGTTCGGTTTTGGCGGCGGCGCGAACGTCGAATTTTATTCCGGTGCGTCGGTTGGCGGTAACAATTTAACCGGGCTGTTTCCGCTATTTGCTGGCGGCAGCATCACATTTGAACCATCGGGAATAGCATGGTTAACGTGCGCGGTTGGCGCAAGTCTCGTGCTGAATTCGGATACGGCAAGCAACATGGGTGGAGTTTTGGGATATGTTCAAAGCTAAATTTGCGTTTGTTATCGCGCTGTTTTTCGCAACGCCGCTCGCGGCACAGGTAGTCAACCCCGGCGTTCCCGTAAGTGGTTCACCAGCTAATAACGATTGCGCGAAATTTGTTGTCACAGGCGGTAACGTCAAATCCATTACAACATCAGGTTCCGCGTGTGGTGGTGTTTTACCTACTATTGCAAATGGTCATTTGATTGCCAATGCAACAGGCGGTTCTACAGCGGCGCAGGACACCGCACCGTCAACATGGTTCGATCAGGCATATTGCAATAGCATTGGTTATATTATTGTTCGATTTACGTCGCTTTGGACGTGTACTCAGAATTTTCCCGCCGATCCGGTATGGTGGGGCGCGGACGCAAGCGGTGCGGTGGATAGTACCGCTGCGTTTACATCTGCATTTGCCGCGAGCAAATTTGTAAGAATGTCACCGGGTATTTTCAAACTTATAACGCTGCAATCCCTCTCGATAGCATCAGGAAAAAGCCTATCGTTTTATGGTTCCGGGAAAGATGTTACCGTATTGAATTTTACCGCATCGTCTGGACTTGCTTTAGCCCTTGCTGATGCTTCTAGTAGTTTCCATATTCGCGATTTTACGTTGGCAACGTCGCGCGTTAATGGTGGTTCTGCTTTAACAATTACTCAATCGACAAACGTTACTTCCCCCGCAAATACGGTTCCTTCGGATATCAATATAACAATACGTGGTTTTGACGGGCCGGCTGTTTCTGATTATTGGAGCATTGGTATTGACGTAATAAAAGCATCAAATATTACATATGATGGAACAGCAATTTTTGGTCCTCAAACAATCGCAGGAACCGGAGTTAGAATTGATGGAGCATCTAACGCTTTTAGCGTTGTGCATAATTTCGGTGCGGGGTTTTATGATTATGCCAATACGGTAGGAATTCAAATAGGTAGTTCTAACGGATACGTACAAGGGCTAACTATTTCAAATGCCAATTTTGACGGATGCATTGACTGCATTTCTACTGCTGGAAGTGTTGCTGGACTAGGTCAATTATCGGTCTCTAACAGCCAGTTTAATTATCTTGGTGCGGGAATAGCAACGTTTTCGTCAATTGAATTCCTGAACGTTTCAACGTCGTTATTTTTGCCGCAGGGGAATAACGCCTATGGATTAGAACTAATAAGAAACCAAAGCTGTTCTATTGTAGGAAACAGCTTTCAAGGTGGGGCTCTCACAACCATCATTGGTATTTATATCGGAACCACTGTTAATAGCGGCTGTTCGATTGTGGCTAACAATTTTTCATTCATAACAGGGGTTGGAATTGTTCTCGACGTGCCATCGACAGGGGTGGTAGTTGGATTGAATAATTATTATACGGTTTCAACAAATGTGTTGAATAGCGGCACGGGAAATTCGGTTGGAACGGCAACGATTGGCTTACCGATGGCGGGCGTTGTTCCATAATGTCAATATCGTTTCTAGGATATCCCTTCAAACCCTACATCGGAACGCCGTATTCCCTTCCCATGCAAATCAAGGATTTGTCGGGTAAATGCGTTCCGCTTAATTTCGATTGGGCTGCATATGGAGTTGGTCCGGCTAATCCAAATCTCGTTGTTAATGTCAATTTGAACGCCAATTCAAGTGCACCAATTCTCGATAAGATACGCTCTATTTATATCGATAATCTGGCGTCAGCCGTACCGATTTTCGTACAGTTTCTTGATACGAATTTCACGGTAGTAGCACAACCCAACAGCGCGGGTTGGTATCCGGTATTCACAAACAACTACCTGTTTACGGTTTCTGGATTGGGATTTACGACCGATAATATTCCATCAACATCGATCTATGTTACGAATATTTTGGTCTACGCCTATACCGATAATTCGCTAACCAGCGTACAACCGCAATATATCGGTTCGCCATTTATTCAAGGGTCGCAGGGCGGTGCTGCCATCGGTACAACGGGATTTGGCCCGCCAGCATTGGGCGATCAATCCGAAGATTATTCGCGTATTATAACCGGGCAAGGTTTATTCAATTCGCCTGCAATTTTCCCTGTAGGATGGTCGATTTATTTAACATCTATTCAGTTGAGTTTGTTCGGTGCGGTTGGCGTTTCCGCCGTTAGTAATTTAACATGGTCGATTAGCGGGGGCGGAAATACACTATTTTCTGGTGAGATGGCTATACCTAATGCCCCCGCGTCGGGCGTCAACATTCCCAATATCCGCAATCTTACAGGAATGAATTTGCGGTTAAATGATAGTACGGTAGCTTGGAAATGGGCGTCGAATTCCGCCGCTGTTTTATCCGCTGGCGGTTTTGATTTGTCGCTGGTATATTCGACCAATTACTAAAGGAAAACGTGTCATGGGTTTATTCGATGGTGGTTTGCCGCTTGGTATGCAGCAAATGATAATGAACATTCTCAAATCCGCCGCGCCCGATCTGGCAAAACAGGTTGACGATGTGGCGGTAACGGTGGCATCCTTCAAGGCACAGTTAGACCGCATTGAAGCGCGGCAGCATATTATCATGCAACATCTTGACATCGGAGACGATCATGCCGGATCAGAGCAACGAAAAATCGGGACTGGAAGCGATATTGGGGCGGATCGAGGAACGCTTAACGGCGCTGGAACAAAAACCAGCGGTTAACGTTTCATCGGAAGCGGTTAATACGGCGCTGTCCGATCATCCGGTGATTGCGGACTTTCGCGCCTTCCTCGATAAATGGAACCGTTGACGCAAGCGATCTACAGCGCGCTATCGATTTAGCTGCGGCAATCATTCCGGCGTTTAGCGGCAATTCGCCGGAAAATAATCTAAATCCGTTACCGAACGAATTGGCCGCGATGCTTCGCAAATGCGATGCAAAAATTGAGCGGGTTATTATCCTCTTGAAGGATATTTTCAATGGGTGATGTTTCGCCGGGCGAAGCCGTTGCAACGCAAATCGACGGCGCTATCGCCAATGCCGAAGCTAGAGCGGACGCCGCCGATGCCGTCAATGAAGCCTTAACGGAAGCGGCGTTACGTGATAGGCTGGCCGGGCGCATCGATGATTGCGAGGAAGGAATTTCAACGTGTCAAAGCGACCTAGAGGAAGCGGAAAACGAGATACAGGCGTTGGAAATAACGAACAACCTGCAATCGCAGCAGATAGCGGAAATGTCGGGGAGACTGAATGGAATGTCGGAACAATTAGCGGCCCTGATCCTGTCACAATCGACCCGGCAACCTTTACCGGAGGCGAAACCGCCCCTGTCGGAAGCCCCGTTGACGGAACCGGAGAAGGAAGCGAACCGGCAAAACGAGGGCGAGGAAGGCCAAGGGGAAGCGGAACCGGAGCGCGCGCCAGTCAAGCGCGGTCGCCTGATATAAACGTTTCCGGCGTTGAAAAACTCCTGCTTGGAATTCACACTACATTAGCTTCCGCATTCAACACTCCTGAAATGGGAATGGACAATACGGAAGCGAAAGAACTGGCGAAAGCCTACGCCGATGTTGCGGCATTCTACCCCGCGTTACGGTTGGCGGATAACGTTACCGCAATGCTGAATTTCGGTAGTGTTGTGGCGATTGTTTACGGTTCGAAAATCACCGCATACAAGTGGCGTCGTTCGATGGAAAAAAGCGCGTCAAAAGCGCAGCAACAGAATACACAACGTCATGATGCTGCACTTGCCGCCTCACCACCGACACAAGCGAATGGCAGCGCGCCGCAGGATAAGCCGCGCATTGTGCCGGACGAAGCACGCAAGGGCGAAATTCCCGGCGTCGGCACCATAGAATTTCCAGCGGATCATCCGTTAATGGGCGGAAGGAAACACTAATATGTTTACTCCCTATGAAGCTGGAACCGATTTGCAATTCGAGAAATGTCTACCGTTCACGCTGGTACAGGAAGGCGGTTTCTCGAATACACGCGGCGATCATGGCGGACGGACGCAGAAAGGCATTACGCAGCGCGAATATGATGTTGATACGCGCGCGTGGAATTTGCAGTTGGCAGATGTAAAGAACATCCCAACCGATCAACTCAACACCATCTATTACACGAAATACTGGCTTCCCGAATGTCCGAAACTGTCACCGGGTTTGAACCTTTCGTTTTTCGATCAGTGCGTCAATGAAGGACCGCGCGAAGCTATTCTCTTGCTACAACGCGCGCTTGGTTTTCTCGGCAAGGATGTTGACGGAATTTGGGGCGATCATACCGACAACGCGGTAAAGAACGTGTCCGCTCCGCGCCAGTTGATTGTCAACTATTCAAACCAGCGCGCGAATTTCTATCGCATTATCGGCGCTAGGCCGGGACAGGAAAAATTCATGCACGATTGGCTTTATCGAACGGCAACGATAGAGAAACAATCCTTGGATATGCTTGCCGCATAGGGAGCTATTATGAATTGGCTTGTATTCTTTGCGGGGCCGCTTGGCGCGTTCATCAACAAAATGCTGTCAACCGCATCGGCGGCATTTGTTGCATGGGAAGTGGCGCAAGGCGTCCCCGCGTCGTCGGCAAGTGTTATCGCAGGCGGACTTGTTACGGCGGCATCTGCAGCGCTATCGGCTTTCGCGTCGAAAGAAAACGTGAAAATTTCGGCAATCAACACCGCAGATAACGGTGTAAAGGTTGTGCCGAATACGTCCCCCACACCATCAATCAATCACGCGGTCTAGCTCCGCAATTCTAGAAGGGAATTCGTTCAATGGCAATCAACTGGAAAAGTATCGGCTCAACGTTTTCGGGGCTTACGACCGCGCTTTCATCGGCGGGGGTTTCGGCATCATCGATGCCGTTTATCTTGCAGCAAGTCGGGCTGGCGACAAACAGCAACCCAAATCAGTCAGCGGAAATGACAATCTGTTCACAGATTTTGCAGTTTTCCAGCAATCCAGCGATGGTTGATAAGCTGGCAATGACGCTCGCCAGTGAACAAGGCATTCCGATGGACGCGGCAACGCTGGCATTGACGCTTGGTCAACCGGGCGTCGATATCACAGCGCGCATTATCCAAATCGAAACGCTGATCCGCAACGGCGGTTAACTCAGAGAGAAATTATGTCAACCGTTACTTGGCTCATGGGTTTGCATTTGTTTTTTACCTATGCGCCAAAGGCGGTTGACATGATGAACGGTTTACAGCAATTCGCGCAACATCAGAAAATCGGAATAACAAATGCCGCAGTCAATCCAGCCAACCCCCGCACAAATCGCCGCAGGAATGGCAAGCGTCCGTAAGGCGCTGGATGATTATTCCAGTTTCGATAGTTCAATGGTTTCCGACGCGTTGCTGAAAACAGTTGTAACTACGGCGGCAACCGCTATTCTCAATGTAACTCCGCCTGCTACCAAGTGAATTATCATGATGGATATCGCCGCTATGGCGTCATTGGTGAATATATTTGTCACCATTTTCGGCGGGTTTATTTTTCTAATGCGTGTTCAATCGCGCGTTGCAATACAAGCAATTTTGATTAAAAATCTAAGCGATGCTGTAACTAGAATGGATAAAACCATTGAAGATTTAAGACGTGGGGATGGCTGGACACAAACCCCGCATCGTCACACATTAGACCGGGAATACCCATAGCGTGGGTGAATTTCATTTTCCCGAACAAGGCTATCACACCGCAATTTTGGGTACTACCGGAAGCGGCAAGTCAACGCTAGGCGCTTGGCTGTTGTCCCGATTTCCCCTGCACTTGAAACCTCATTTTATTATCGACTTTAAGCACGAGGATATTTTTGCCGCATGTTCGCGAATTCGTGAAGTGGGAGTACATGAAACCTTAACAGCATCACCGGGATTATATATAATACGACCGCGCCCGGATCAGCAAGATGAGGTAGAGGCGTGGTTAGAACGGTTGTGGCACCATGGCAACGCGGGGCTTTACATTGACGAGGGTTATCTCGTGCCGGATAAGGCGTGGTTACGCAATATCCTCGCGCAAGGCCGATCATTGGGTATCACCGTCATTACTACGTCGCAGCGCCCGGTTGACGTGTCACGCTCGGTTTTCACGGAAGCGACGTATGTTTCTGTTTTCCGGCTCAATGATAAAAAAGATTTGCAGCGTGTAGGAGAATTTACCCCAACCGGGATGCTACAAAACCGCTTGCCGGACTATCATTCCTTCTGGTACTCTCCGAAGCATCACAAGGCGGATGACCTTTCGCCTTACGTTATTCTTTCCCCCGTGCCGGGTGCGGAAAAAATAGTCGAGCAGATAGACGCTCGATTAAAGCCGCAACACTCGCTTATATAGGGGCTAAGATTTTGGCCGAAAAAGTATATCTGCAATGGACCTTGGAGAACTGGATAACGGTTGTCCTTATGGCGTTTGCAGGCGTTGCTTTGGTCGGGCTTATCGCTTCCGCCGTACGACATTATAACGGTGTGGCTAACACGCAGGTTAGTACCTAGTGGAAAAAATACCACTCAATTTCGGCTTGCTCGGCAACCCTTGGAATTGGGTTATCATTCTGTTGATGGTTTACATTGTAGGGCTGGCAGCGTCATTGATTTTTCACACTCAAACGTTGCCGGGTGACGGCGCTTAAGCAGGGAGTTATTTCTATGGCGAATGGACAACCCGCCCCGGTATATACGCAGGCGCAAAATGATGCAGCGCGGCAATACATATTGCAGCAAGCGCGCGAAATGCATCAAATCACCAATACCAACGTGGTCGCGGCACCTATCATCGGCATTCCGCAGAACGTGCAGCTACGCAATATCGGCATGTGCAAACGGCTGTTATTGGAAGTCAACGGCACTGTTGCGGCGAGCGCTGCGGAGACGCAGAACCTCACAAAATGGGGTCTCGCCAACATCTTCTCGAATGTCAGCGTTACCGATCTGGCTAACTATAACCGGATCAATACAACCGGCTGGCATCTTTACACGCTCGCCAGTTTGCGCCGCCAAATGTCCTACGGCGCGGCGTATTTGTCGGATGCTCCCGTTGCATTCGGCTCAAATCTGCAAGTGAATAACGGCCCATCAAGCGTCAACGCCGGAACCGGCGCGAAAACGTTTCGGATGTTTTTCGAGTTGCCGGTGGCCTATTCGGACGTGGATTTACGCGGGGCGATCTATTCCGCCGTTGTCAATGCGACGTGGCAGGTTTCCTACACCATCAACCCGAATTTCTTTGTAGCGGCGGGCGCTGATCCAACGTCTGCGGCGTTCCAGTCATCGACGGCGGCAATCGGCGTTCTGTCCGCTGTCACGGTGAAAGTGCATCAGATTTATCTGGATCAACTGCCTTTCGCGTCTAACGGACAGCCGATCCTGCCCTATTTCGACCTAGCTACCGGCTATCTGTTGCAGAATACCAGCGTGCAGGGATTGACGGTGGGGCAGGATTTCCCCATCCAATATCCGAACTTCCGTAGCATTCTTTCCGTCACCGCGCTGTATGACAACGGCGGTCAACAGAATGCTGGCACCGATATCAACTATATCGGTATTCAGGCAGCAAACCTTGTGTTTCTGTTGCAGGTCGATCCGCAGGCAATCTCACTCAAAACGCGCAACACCATTGGCGAGGATTTGCCCGCAGGCGCCTATTGCGTGGAAACGCGCATGTCTCCGATCAATACAACCGCGTATGGCAATATGCAGTTGGTTATCAATCCGAGCGTTGTTAACGCGCCCGCGAATGTGATGATCGGTTGGGAAATGCTCGCGGTTATCAATTCGGTCGCGGGCGCATCGTCGCTACAGGCCAATTAGTTCGCGACGGCTCGCCAGCCAGCGCGCTATCCGGGGTGACAGTTACGGCACGGTGATTGTCATCCCGGACCCTATTTAGAGAGTGGAAAGACCATGCAAGGCGGCGTTTGGGATAAATTCAAAACATGGGCGCAGCATCCGTTTTCTGTCGATATGACGGCAAGCGAATGGTTTCTTTTCATCGGGCTTTTGATTGTCATTATCGGTTTGTGGAACATAATTCTGTTCCGCATTACCGATCTAGTAAGGAGCGGATAACATGCCTCGCATCGGTTTCGGTATCATCGTTTTCGCGCTGGTTTTCTATATGGTAGGCGCGAAATGGCCCATTCTGGCGCAAAAGGTAGGTCTGGTTTAATCATCGCAATTCAACGGGAGTTATTCGCTATGCTTCGCAGGATCACCACGGCGATTGCCGCGCTCGCTTTTTCATCGTCGCTTGCTCTTGCGCAAGTGCCCTACGTCTATCCATTTCAGGGTGTACAGCCGCAGCAATCAATCGATTTCAGCAATCCGCCCATCACGTTCGGCCCCTCAGGGTCGAAAGTCGGTACAAATTCGGCTGTTGAAAACGTTCCTATCGGATCAGTTGCCTATGCGTCGTTCGGAAACGCAACCACATACGGCGCATCGACAACGCTTTATGTAACGTCAATTTACGTCCCCGCCGATATGACGGTAACGAATATCAACGTTTTGGCAGGCGGTACAGTCGGCACCAATTCGATCATCGGGACGCTGTATAACAACGCAGGAACGCTTCTTAAAACAAGCATTCTGACCGGCACCGCGACCAGCGGCGCAAACACTATACAAGTATTGGCGTTGACCGCCCCCATTGCCATTCAAGGCCCCGGTCTTTACTTTGTCGGTATTCAGGCAAATGGCACTACCGACAACGTTCGCACTATCGCCGCATCGACGTTCATCGGTCGCGTTGGCGCTGCACAGACTTCGCAACCGGCGTTTGGATCGCCGGGAAATATCACCCCGCCGACATCGCTTACGGCGAATACCGCGCCGATTTGCTACCTCAATTAAGATTGGGGCGGAAGGAATACGAAAGTGAGTAATCAATCCGGTGTGGTTTTTGGCTTTATCGCGGTAGCCTTTTTCGTGTTTATCACGCTCAAAGGCGAGTTGCCGATTTACGCGGGGTTACTACTGCTTTCGCCAGCCGCTCCCGGTGGAACAGCGCCCGCCGCTGGCGCATCAACATCGACCGGAAGCGCAATTACTTCCACCATAATTCAAGGCGCGATTGCGGGGCTTGCATAATATGGGTTTCGCGCTGGTACTTGTCGGTCTGTTGATGGTCATTACCGGAGGTCGGGGAACCTATGCACAATTCGGCTCGCTTGTAGCGGGGGAATTTTCAGGACCATTTTTCCCGCCGAAAGGGCAGGGATCAACTAACTTTGCGTCATGGTTTATAGCACTGGGAACAGTAGGCGCGCTCGGATACATTTCGTCGCTACAAACCATATCGCGCTATCTCATGGCGCTTATTCTGCTATCGATTGTGCTATCCCATAAGGGATTTTTTGCGCAGTTTCAAGCGGCTTTGACTGCGGGACCGAAAACACCTAATGCGCCGCCCGCGCAGCAATCGGTTTCTAGTTCATCGTCAACAGCAACGATCAACAATGCCATTACTTCAAACCAACAAGGTGTTGGCGGATCAACCCCGACAAGTGCGGGACAGGCAAAGTTCAACGGATGGATTAACTATTTTCTCGGACTTGGTACAAATTCAGCGGGAGCTACGCAATGAACAATGTTTTAGAGCCTCTCGTTACCGTTGCCGCAGGCGTTATCGGCTTGGCAATCATCGCCGTGCTGGTATCAAACCGAGCGCAAACATCGCAGGTTATCGGTGCAACCGGAAGCGCATTCAGCAACGTACTATCGGCCGCAACCGGCCCGGTGACAGGCAACGCCGCAACGCCGAACGTCAACGGCCCATCGTCAAGTGGATTGTCGCTTGGGAATTTGGGCGGACTTACCTCAAATCTTGGATTGTCCCCGTAGTGTTCAAAATCTGGCACCGCAAGCGAACGCCCAAAGAAATTATTTCATCGGCGGTTGCCGGGGGAAATTTGACGTGGGTTAAAAAACCGTTGCCGTCAGGCGGAGCTACTACCTACGCCTTTGAAACCTACGGAACGCCGGTCTATGATTTCGTTATCGGCAATGGTGCAACGTTCATTCGCCGTCCGTTGATCGAAACGCAACCCGCAATGTGGGCGAATTTCACCGCCCCGATATTGCCAAATCCGCCGACGAATATATTCCAAGGGCAGTTTGCCACGCAAGGGCTTGTCGATCCAAACACGGCAAATGCGTTGGGATTGACGGTTGACGGCGCAATCCCGCCCGGTGCATATAATATCATTCCGCCCGCAGCACCGAGTTTAGCACCATGATGGAATGGTTTTGCGAGCGGTGCAAGGTATTGGTTAAAAGCGGAGGCTGTCCGCATTGCGGAAAGCTTGAGGAAGATAATGTCTGAAATCGGCCCGCTAATTAAAGAACATCCCAAGGCAACCATCGCGGTTGTCATTGTGCTTGTGCTTGTGCTTTATTTACTATTCAGCGGTGGATCATCGTCAAGCACTACAGCGGCAACGTCAAGCGATAGCGCCGATGTACAAGCCGCAACCGATGCTTACGTAGCGCAGCAACAGGCGCAAACACAATCGCAGGGTATCGCCGCGTCATTGCAGGCGGAACAGGATCAAACCGGCGCGGCGCTATCCGCAACGCAAATCCAGTATAATTCGCAGGATACCGCCAACACGCTACAGGCGGGGGTTGATCTGGCAAATATAAATCAGAGCGCACAAGTCGCGGGGCTTGCCGATACGCTTTCTGCACAAGTACAAGAAGCGGGAATTGCCGCTACAACAGAGCAGGATCAAATAACGTCGAATACAACGCTTGGAACCGCTTCAACCGTCGCCAATGCGCTTGTGCAGGAAAGTCAGATACAGTCGCAAACGTATTTGGGTGTCAGCGCAAACAATACACAAGCCGCAATCAACGCCACTAACCAAGCGGCAGCAACCGCGCAACAATCATGGTTTAGTAAGATATTTTAATGCTCAATCTATCGGATCGCATATTCCTAGGACTACTGGCAACACTGTTTCTTGCCGTGCTCATGCTTGAATGGAATTCGCGCCGGTTGTCAGGACTTCCGCAACATGTGTTGCCGCCCGTGCCGGGAACGTGGAATTTGCAGAATACCAATATCCCATGCCGCAGGGTAACGAGCGATTTCATTGACGATGTTGGATATGTTGACAGTGACGACGCCGCATTTGCGGGGAATGAATAATGACACAACCATCGTCATCAGTTGCTTTCATCGCCGGAATGAGCGACGGATCAGCGTTGTTTGTCGCGCCAGATATCGGTGTTACGCAGGGTTTCAAACAACCGTTGTTTAACAGCGAAGGCGCGCTTGCCTCTATGGCTGATCCGCAGTGCGCGCCCGTTCCATCGGCAATCACCATTACCGAACGCGAGCGCAGTCAGTTGGGGCAGGGAGCACGCGCATTCTTCCGACAGGTTATGCGACCGACAATCAAGCATGTCTGATACCTCATTCGGCTTTCCCGTGTTCGATAGCTCCGGGAATATGCTCGGCAATCAAACATCGAACATAGGGCAAATACCAGCTATCCCCGGCAATAGCCTGACTACCGGGGGAGTAACAACTAATCTCAATGGTTCAACATTGGGGACCGGGATTAGCGGTAGCACCATATCAACACCGGCGGCCTCAGCTACGCCAAACACCGCAGGAACTACCACAGCGCCCGCCGCCATTACGCCAGCGGCAGGCCCGTCTAGCGGCTCGCTGGCGGACTATTTCGCACGGGCGATCATTATTGTACTTGGGTTTATATTCATTGCGGTAGGGTTAAATATGTTAAGGCCGGGGACCATCCCAACCCCACGTATCGGCGCATGAAAAAGCCGGGCTAACCAATGGTTGCCCGGCTCAATCAATTCGGATAGTATCAGATGACGATTGCTTCCTCGCCCGCCGCCTTCTGCGACTTATCGAACCGCGCGATAGCCGCCTTGGTCACGTCGCGGATCATGGTCTCGATCTTGACCACCTGTTCGGGAGTGTATTCGTAGCCGTTGCCCGACAGGTTTCCGATATTGCGAATTTGCTTGAGGGCCTTGGAGACGCGGACCGAGGCGAGGCGCGAGAACTTTTGGGCTTTGGTCTCGCCGACCGGAGCGGGGGTACGGGGCTTGCGGGTGGAGGTTGGTTTAGCCATTGGGGTGGTCTCCTAGGGTTTGTGCCGGTGGCACGGGATGAACGAGGGGGAGTGTAGAATAGTTATTCAAACCATGCAAGGAATTCTGACACCGCAGTTCCAATATCATCGTCATTCGCGGCGGCACGCTTAACATCTTCCATCTTTTCCTGCCATGGTTTGTTGCTTTCATTGACGAATGCCTGAATTGCCTCTAACAGATTGTCAAGTTTGCTCATAACAAATGCTCCAAGGTGTGTGCCGGTGGCACGGGGTGAACGAGGGGGAGAGTAAACTATTTGGCAGTATCGTCAAGCTATCCATAGATAAAATGCGCGGTCATCATGGGGAGCGGACACTAAGCGATATTCACGAAAACCACCACCATAATTTGCTTCAATTTTGTCGCCCGCCCGTGCCCCTGCATGATATGCCGATATAACAAGGTCTTTAGTCGTTCCATTAAATGAGAAACGCTTTTTACCAAATCTTGCGGGAGAGATAGACGTGCAACCTATTGAACCAATCATCTTAGCCATGTGATAATCTCCTTTGTTTTGACCATCATATAAGACAACTATTTGTCTCCCCTGTCAAGCTCGTTTTACAGATTATTTCTGTAATATGGGCTTTTTTCATGTAACATTT
>Ga0182024_10010227_pt1 | contig 19180 bp, 9 predicted proteins | sample P32metaG_FD_120480 | JGI IMG/M metagenome (GOLD analysis project Ga0182024, IMG submission 120480) | Permafrost microbial communities from Stordalen Mire, Sweden - P3-2 metaG (Illumina Assembly) | ecosystem: Environmental > Terrestrial > Soil > Wetlands > Permafrost | place: Sweden: Stordalen... | reverse complement strand
GCGATTCCCCCGTATTGTTGTTCTTGATCGGCCGCGTCTTCCAGAGCACGCCGTGATTCTCGGTCACCGCAATGTTGCCGCCGCTGACGGAATAAATCGTCCCCGGCACGTAGGTGTTGGCCCCCTGATCGGTGACCAGAGGGAAGGCCGAATCAGCCTGATAGAGCCCCTGGTAGCCGGCTGCCGCCGCGAAACTATTGGAATTGATGTTGATCTGAGTCCAGCTCGTACCCTGGTTGGTTGTCTCGAAGAGCCCGCCGGCCGTGGTTTCCACCAGGATGCGCGACGGGTTCAATGGATCCAAATAGAAGGACACGATCGACGCTGGCGCGGCGCCATCCAACAACCAATTGCCGGCGACTCCCGTGAACGAGTAATATAGACTGCCATTGGCGAGCACGTAAGCGTTATTCGGATTGCTCGGATCGATGGCCACCTGAACGGCGCTGCCCGTCGTCGGATCGACGTAATTCCATGGGGTAGTGCCGGAGGTCTCGACCATGCCATCGGCCAAAATGGCCCCGAGAGCGAGCCCAATCGCGGTATTATTGTTGGCCGAGACGGCAATGCTGTTGAACTGCGTCACATCCAGGTTGCCGTTGAGGTCAGTCCATGTTCCTACCGGCGTGGGGAGGCCTGCTGCCAACGTGTAGCGCCAGAAGCCGCCGTCGGTGCCCACCAGCAAGTATTCCGCAACCCCGCCGAGCATTTGCACCGTCAGCGTGTACACGGCAGAAGAGGGGCCGTTGGTCCCCGGGTCGGAAATGTCGGTCCAGCTGGCGCCGCCGTTGATCGATTCCTGCACAAGGTCGGCGCCATCGATTCCTGTTCCCTCTCCGCCCACAAAAACGATGTTGGGGCTGATGGTGGAGTTGGTGGGCACCACAGCCACCGCGGCATTGGCGTAATTTCCTTCGCTGCCGAGTAAGTTGGCATTCGGCTGGCCCGGCGCCGCCGGCGCCGTCCAGGGCGCGATGACCCAACCGATTCCGGAGATATAAGTCATGTTCGTGTCCAGCATTTCGTTAAAGCTTCCACCTGTCGTGGACAGGGTGGCGTAGAAGTTAAACTGGATGCCAGAGTAGGGGGAAATCGAGGTGGCGTAGGGGAAAATCCACTCCGAAGTACCGTTGATAAACTGCGACGTATTGATGGTAGCCGCGAACTTGATGACGCCGGCAGCCGGCGTTTGCGGATCACCAAAAGGACTTGACCACAGCAAGTTCGTTGTCGGGAATCCGTCTTCCTGGAACGTGACGCCGTCGTTCAAAGAGATAAAGACGCCGTTACTGAAACGGTTTGGACCATTGACGTTCTCCTCGACGGTTTCCTGGGGGCCGCCCGCAGGCGTGCCCTGCGCAAATGCGATGATCCGGTTGTTCACATTCGACGGGTCAAGGTACACCCACAGATCGGAGTAATCCTCAGTTTGCGTGTAGAAATCGACGTTGTAATCGTATCCCGTCAAGGTTGAGTTGATCGCAGCAGGCACGCCCCAAAAAGGACTGGTGAGAGTAACCGACGTGCTCGACGACGTCACAACAGTATAGGTGCCAGTCATGTTGGGTGACGTCGGAGTCACGGTGCCGCCGATGCCGGAGGCCAAGAAGGCGGGACCGACGAAATTAAACGAGGTCGGAGACAGAATGCTGTTGATAGTATAATTGCCGGCGTAACCGTTCACGCTGACGCCTGCGACAGTGATCGACTCCCCGGCGTAGAATCCGTTAACATCCAAAGTGGTGATCGTCACCACATTGCCCGCATCGGTAGCCGTCGTGATAATGTAGGGTGTAAACAGGTAGACAGGCTGACCCACGTCGAAATACTGAGTATTCGCCACCGTGTCAGTGGGGATGATCGTCGTTCCCTGAATAAAGCTGGTGCTGGTGGCGGTGGTAATGTTGCCGCCGCCCACAGCAGTCTGCATCGCGGTGAGAACGGCGTTAAACAAAGGCGAAGTCGCCTCAGTATAGTCGGCAAGGGTCCAGGTGATGACCCCCGTCGTGCCGGTGCCATCGGTCAGCGTGAAGGTACCGTTCGTTTGCACGTTGGTGAAGGATAGCGTCCATTCGTTCCCATTCGGGCCGGGAGTCGGCGTCACTGTTATCCCCGACGAACTTGCGACGGAGAGGGAACCGGGCCGAGTCGTGAAGAAAACGCCCATTTCGGCCGTGTTCTCGGCCGCGCTGACCTGCTCGATGTCCGTCGGACGGCCACCCTGAGCAGGGTTGGCATCGATGGGCTCGGTCACGATGGCTGGTATCGTCGGGGTGTCGTTGGCTCCGGCGGCGTCAACGTAGGTAAAGTACGGGATGCCATTCGCGTTAATGCCGATGCTGACGACGTTAAAGGCGCCGTTGTTGCCCACAACGCCCGAACCCGCAATGGTGATCAATTCATTCGCGGTCAGCCCAGGGTTCGTCGCCATGGTGGCCGTCACGATATTGCCCACGGCCGTGTAGACAAAACTCGTGATCAAAGCGGAGTTGGGCGAGGTCATGGAAGTCCACATCGGGGCGATCGACGCGCTGCCGACGATGCCAGTTGCTCCCAACCCCGCGGCGGCCGTAAATTGGAACGAAGTGGTATTGACAATCTTCGTGATTACGAAGGTGCCGTCGTAGCCGGCCACGTTGACCCCAGTGATTTCCACCTGCTCGCCAAGAGCAAAACTCTCGGCCGCCGACGTGGTGACTGTCGCCGTCGTGCCACCCTCGGTAATCGATTGAATCCCGGAAACTTGCAGCGAGTTATATTTCCAGATGCCGGCGTTATTGGGCAGTTGCTGGGTCGCACCCGTGTAGCCCAGATCGGACACGGCCACATAGATCGTGGAGGAGTCACTCGGATCGACCACGATCTTGGAAACGGTCGTGCCGGCGTAGCCCAGCGGATTGGCGCTGTCGCCGGCGGCGATCTGGGGCTCGGTCCCGGCATAGGCGGTGGCCTTCTGGGTCAGCAGCACCCAGGTCTGTCCGCCGTTGAGCGATTCGTAGACCCCGCTGCCGTAAAACGAATTCGTATTGTTATCGGACTCGCCCGTGCCCAGATAGAGGACGTACGGGAAGGTGGCGTTGGGCATGGTGCTGGGCGTGACCTGGGCCGCGACGATATAGCCGGCAAAGATCGGCGTGAGCAGCGCCGCCGTGCCGCCGACGCCGGCGCTGGCCAACCCCGAGGCCACCGTATAGCTGAATGTGCTATTGGTAACCGCCGTGATCACGTAGGTGCCGTTGTAACCGGCGACGCTGACCCCGCTAATGGCTACCTGCTCGCCGACCTGAAAACTATTGGGCGAGCCCGTGATCGCCGTGGCGGCTGTGGTGGTCGCCGTGCCCAGTCCGGCCAGGTCGGTGTAAGTGAACTGGTCCGCGCCATTATTGACGCTGGTGATCGTAAAGGTGCCGTCATAGGCGCTCGGGGTAACGCCGGCGATGGTGACCGTTTGCCCAACGACGAATCCGCTCACTGCCGCGGTGGTGATCGTCACCGTTTGGCTCGTTTCGGCGGCGCTCGTGATGTTGGCCGTGATGTCGGTAGTGACCGTCGCCGTCGTGCCGACGTCGGCAACCGACTGAATATCCGCCACCTGCGGAGCGTTATAGGTCGCCGTGCCGCCGGTGGCGTTGGCCAGGGAGAGAGCGTCGTTCACCGTGTAGGTGAACATGGTCGCCGTCGGAACGCTGGTGATGGTAAACGTGCCGTCGTAACCGCTCTTGTTCACGTTGGCGATCGTCACCACCTGCCCGACGGCGTACCCGTGCGGCGCCGTGGTGGTGATCGTCACCGTCTGGGTCGTGCCGACGACGACCGCGGTGGCCGTCGCGATATCGACCGTGATACTCGGGTTGTAATAGTCGAAGAGCGGCTGCCAGGTCGCTCCGCCGTTGAGGGTCTTCCAGGCGCCGCCGTCCGCCGTCGTGACGAAGATGGTATTGCCCGTCGTGTCGGTCGGGTCGTAGGAAATGCTGGTGACCTGACCGGCGGTGTTCTGCGTGCCCGAGCTGTCCCCGGAGTTCAGGATCGGCGAGGGCCCAAGCTGGAACCACTGCGTCGGCACCGGCGTCAGCGTTTGCACGCCGTTGCCCGCGATCTCGACCGGCTCGGCCGCCACGGTGAGGTTCCCTTCCAGCTCCAGCGAGGCGCCGCTGGACACCTCGGTGCCGCCGCCGCCGTCCGTGAGCATGGCGACGGTGATCGGGCTGGACCCGCTCATCAAGGGTTCGTTAAAGCCCAGGAAAGTGCCGCCCAAAGTCACCGTGTAGACTTCGGCCGAGCCGCTCAGGACGGCGCTGATCACCGTTGCTGACCCCTGGACTCCGCTGATGCTGGCCAGTCCCGTCAGGGCCGTGGTGATGTCACCCTCTTCCGCCAGGGCGCTGGCGTTGTAGGGGACCGTCGCCGTGAAGCCGTTGAAGCTGAGCGTAAACGAAGAAGTGACCGTATTGGGAATGGTTATGGTTTGCTGCTCGGTGATGCCGGTGCCTCCCAGTGCCGAGTTGTTTTCCAGAACCAGCACGACTCCTGGAAGCACATCGGTCGTGCCGCGGTAGGTGTTGGCACCGGTCAGCACGAGTTCGCTCGAGGCGCTCGCTCCGTCGCCGTTGCCGAAAACGATCAAGTCCGAACCATTCGGGTCGCTGTTGGCCGCGTCGCTGACAATCCCGGAAACGGTGAGCCGATTGCCCGCCGGAATATCCATCACCGCATACGTCGTCGTGCCGGTCGCGCCGATGGCGGCTATCGGCGCCGCCGTGGCGGTGGGCGTACCGTTATTGGGTGCGAAGAGCTGGTTGAGCGCGATCTGGATGTTCGAGGTCAAGGTCGTGACGTTGGAACTCCACAGGAACGAGGTGCTGCTGCCGCCGTAGCCGAGCGTGTAGCTGCTGACGCCGTCCAGCGGGTTGCCGGCCCCGAACGTGAGCACCTGGTACGACGTGACGGTCAGCGCCCCTGAGGTGCCATCCGTCCCGAAGGTCAGCGGCGTCAAGGAAACCGTGCTTGGGAACGTGAAGTTGTAGATGTTGGCGCCGAAGGCGGTCACCGTCGGCGTGTTGCTGGGAAAGAGAGCATTGAGGGCCGTCTGAATGCTGGAGGTCAGGGTCGGCACATTCGAATTCCAGACGACCTGCTGGGAGGCGCCGTTGTAGATCAAGTCGAACGTATCGCCGGCCGCCAGAGTACCGCCCAGCTCGAGGCTCAGCGTCGAAAACGCCAGCCCGTTCGCACCCGTGCCGGTCAGCGCGAAATTGGAGTTGGGCAAGGTCACGCTGAAGGACGTGGTATAGGTGTCCAGCGAGACGGGGCCCTGCCACATCTGGTCCGTGGTCGCGCTGAGATTGTCGTTGACGGGCGCGAAGTAGGACGGGTAGCTTGAAGATACCACGGTCAACGGGGCATCGCCGAAGACAGGATCGCCGGCCCCCCTCAGGATCAGCTGCTCGTCGAGAACCTGCAAGCCATCTTGAATGCCGCCGTTGAGGCCGGGCAAGGTACTGGCCAACTCGAGCGCCGCCCCCGCCTCCACGGTCGTGGTGCTGATCGCTTCGTAGAGCCCGCCAGTGGCGGCGCCCAGTCCGCCGCTGCCCGTGTACTGGATCGTGGTGTGCCCGCCCGCGACGGCGACCGAGGTGACCAGGTAGGTGCCGTCGTAGCCGCTCACGTTGACGCCCAGAACCTGGAGACTCTGCCCAACGGTAATATTGGCGGGGACAGAGTTAATGACGAGCGATACCGTCGTACCCACCTCGCCCGCGCTGGCAATGTTGGTCCCGGGAGCAGTGCCCAGGGCGGATGAGTTCTGCGCCAGGATCACGCCTTGCTGAATGTCCACCGGGCCGGGAAAAGTGGCCGCGCCCTGGATGATCAGTCGCTGTGAGCCAATCTTGGTGAGCCCGGCCGGCGCCACGATGGCACCTGGAACGACGCCGATCTCGTCCTTCCAGGTCGATGACCCGTCGATGTTGCCCACGCCGTTCACGACCTGGTTGACGATGACCTCGATCTGGCTGAATGACGCACTGCCGACGGTTGTCGTGACGCCGTTGGCATTCCAGTTGGTGCCGGCCACGCCGCCAAACTCGGGCGGCTCCGTCACCGTGGTGGTGATGGCCGCCAGATTGGTGAAATTCACCACGATTTTGGCGCCGTTCAGGTTGTTGGGCGCTTCGATGGTGGCCGTGCCGCCGGTGGCGGCCGCCAGGCCCGAACTTATTGCCGTATACTTAAACGTGGTCGCAGTCGCGTTGGTAATGGTAAAGAGGCCGTTGTAGCCGCCAACGCTGACGCCGCCGATGTCCACTTGTTCCCCAGGCACGAAATTACTGGCGGTCGAGGTGGTGATGGTGACCACATTGGCCGCCTCCGTGGCAGTCGAGATATTGAACGATTGGGTCGGATAAGCCGCGTTGCTCGAGTCGTAAAGGAGGACCGCCTGGCTGGGGTCCTCCGTTTCGTTGCCGTAGTAAACCCGCACGTCGGCGGAAGTGCCGTACACGTCCGTGTTGATGGTGGCGGTGCCGGTGGTCGATCCGACGTCGATGACCTGGTCCGTTTCGTGTTCGTTGCCGGTTCCCTCAGCGTCCACATTGATGGCCGCCGGCGCCGCGGTCTGGAAGACTGGGCCCGTCGTGGTCAGCTGGCTGAAATAGTTGGCGGAATAGGCGGGGTTGGCCGGATCGCTGGAGTAGATTTGTTCGACGCCGACCGAGGCGGTGGCGCTGAGTTCCACATTGCCGTAGAGATTGTTGACCCCGGCCAGGTTCATCATGGCGCCGCCCCCGCTGCCGATGAAGTTGTACCCCGGCAGGTTGGACAGGATGTACGGCAGCGTGGGCCCGGACCCGGACAGCACAAAAGTCTGCCCCAGGCTCAGATCGCCGCCCGAGCCCGCGACCGTGATGTTCGTGGTGATCGCGGCGCCGGTGGCGAGGGACACGCTCGACGGGATAATCTGCGGCTCGAACGTGGCCGTCATCGCGTTATCGAACGTGACGGTGTAAACATAGCTCGAACCTGAATTGACCAGGGAAACGCTAACGTTATCGATGCCGCCCGACTTGCCAATGCCCGCCAGGCCGACGAGGGCCGCCTCCACCTGGGCAGCCGTCGCGCCGACGTTGAGGGACGGCACGGTCGTCTTGCCGTCGAAATACAGGTTGAACTGATCGCTCGGGTTCGCGTCGCCCGTCAAGGTGATGGTCTGCTGCTCATCCTGCGCGGTCGCCGCCAAGGGCAGCAAGAAGAGCCCGGCCCCCTCGTCCACCGTCGTGATGTACGGCTGCGAATTGATCGAATCCGTCGGCACATACGCGCCCAGCGAATTGTTGGTGCCGATCGTGATCCAACCTTGCTTGACTTCCGTGCTCTCCAGCAAGTTGGGGTCGAGCAAAATCAGCTGGCCCAGACCAACCTTTTGGAACAAGCCGCCCGATTCATTCAGGCCGGTGTTGGTAATGTTATTGCCGGCAATCGTGAGCGTGTCGTCCGTGGCCAGGCCGTTGGGGAGTATGTCGTAGTTGAAAGGCGAAGCGGTCAGCGTATCGCTGTTCTCATGGGTGCCAGGCAGGGACACGCCGATGGCGGTCGTGCCATTCATGGTGATCAGGCCGGTGCAGGTGTTGATCCCCGAAAAGCTCCACAAGGCGCCGACAACGTCGCCGTTGAACGTCGCGCCGGCTCCCGTCAGGTTGATGGTTTGCGAGACCTGCATGGAGTTGGTTGTCCCCGTCACCGAGTCGGGATTGAGCGAGACGCTATATCCCTGGATGGTTACAGGGAAGATGGGTGACAGGGTTTGCCCGGCAGTACCAAGCATGAGGGATTCGCGGCTGAACAACCCGCCGGCCAGTTCCAGCGTGGCGAGGTTGCTGACCGTCGTCGTCGAAGTTCCGAGCGCGGCGGAATCCTCGATCTCCAGGACGCCCGCGCCAACATCGGTCGGTATCGAATAGGCGTTGGGCGTGGTGTAGACCAGCGTGCCCGTTCCGAACTTGTCGAACTGGTTCGCGGTGCCGGAACTGCTGATCGATGAGGTGCCGGCGACCGCTTCGGGATCGCCGCTGACCGTCAGAAAGGTCGAAGCGTTGACCTCAATCGAGCAAGTGCCGCTGCCGTTGGCGCCGACGATGCTGCCCAGGAACTGAATATTGCCGGCCCAAACGTTGTTGCCCGAATTGTTATCTAAGCTCGAACCGACGCCGGCAAAACCCGGCCCATAAACCTGCAGCGTCTGATTGGCGATGAACAGGCCGCTGTAGACGGTCGCTGTGCCGCCGGTAGCGGTCGGCAAGAGGGTGTTGGTATCCGTGTAGGTAAAGGTGGTCGGCGTCACGCCGGTGATCTTGAATGTGCCGTTGTATCCGGCGCTGCTCACGCCCGCGATGGTGACCGTCTGCCCGACCGAGAAGCCGTGCGGCGTGGTGGTCGTGATCGTCACTATCTCACCCGACTCGACGGCTCCTGAGCTTGCCGCGATGGTGGACTGGCTGCCCGGGTCGTCGAGCTGCAGCGTCCCCTTCTGCGTATTCACCGTGTCATAGTTGAGGACGATATCTTGGCCCCCCGCGCCGAGGCCCGCGGAGTTCTGCACGTCGAGGACGCCGTTATCGACAAAGGTGAAACCGCTTGCCCCCCCATACGTGTTGGCGGCGGCCAGGATCACCTCGCCGCTCCCCTGCTTGGTCAGGTTCTCCACTCCGCCCTGCTGGCTAATAACTCCCGTGATGTCCAGAATGCTCGTGGTTGAATCGCTGATCGTCGTGCTGCTGTCCAGCGAAATGCCGCCCGACCAGGTTATCGTGGTGCCGGCCGTGGAGGAGTTGATGAGCGCGCCCGTATTGAACGGCCCCGGTCCACTCGGCCCCCCACCGTTCAACGTGAGAGTGTTGCTGAATGCGCTGGTACTGCCAACGGCAACTTGCAACCCCGAGCCCGACGCCACGGTGACGCTCGCGATGCCCAGGGCGTTGACGTTTTCGATCTCCAGCGTGGCGCCGCCCGTCACGTCGATCGATCCCAGGAAGGTGGAATTGTTGCCGCTCAAGATCAGAGTTCCAGGTCCAGTGACGGTGAGCGCGTTCAAGGCAGAATCGGTCAGCTGCCCGCTGATCGTCAAGGTGTCGCCGGTGCCCAGCGTAATCGTGGATGCCTGGCTGGCGTTGTTCAGGTCGAGATTGGCGCCGATGGTTGTCGTCGTGACGCCGTTTTGGACGGTGATCGCGTTCGAGTTCGTCAGGGAAATGGTGTTGGCTGCGGCCAACGAATACCCAGTGCTGCCGAACGTCAGGCTGTCAAAGCTGTTGTTGGCGGCGGCGATGTCGTCGTTCATCGCCAGGTTCAATGCAGGGGTGCTGAAAACCAAGGCCGAGCCGACGCCCGGCACACCGCTGGGAGACCAGTTGGCCCCATTGCTCCAATTCGGGCTCGCAGTGCCCCCCCAGCTAATGGAAGGCGCAATGCGGGATTCCAGCACTTCAAAGGCCAGCCTGTGCCGCTTGTCTTCTTTGCGGTACGGCTTGGTTTGCGGACGTATCAGCGATCGTAACCAGCGAGCCCAGTTGAATAAGGGCATAAATGATCCTCACGAACAACGCGCCACTCTTCCCCACCAAATAATCATGCTGCTTTCGGACGGGTGTTATCTGGGCTTGCAGGACCCCGCTTCCCGACGGGACCCCCCTGCCCAAACTGTCCAATTCTAACTTATCAATGATTAAGCCTCGATGAAACGCCCCTCCAGGAACGATGTCTCGCCTGGAAAGAATACCTGCGTCCAGGGCGAATTGTTCCAAGAATTCGTGGGGCAGGTTGCCAACCTGCCTGGCGAACGGCAGGTCGGCAACCTGCCCCACGAATTGAGACCCCCTTTTCTGAAGTCGCGCCGACCTCAATAAAAGAAGGGCCAGCGGCCGCACGGGGGGCGCCCGATCTGTTGCAGATCCACATTGACTGTCCCGTATTGTTTGAGCCAGCACAGGACCCATCGCTGGCGGAGGCAGGTTTCCACACAGCGGGCGTCCGGCTTTCCCATGGGTGGATCGGACTACTCGGAAGAGCATTTAGGCTCTTTCCGCTGATGATCTATGCAACATGCGGAGAACATTGACAATTGACAATTAGCAATTGACAATTGCAAATTCCCGACCACCCGTCGGATGTCTTCAATTTGCAATTGCTAATTGTCAATTGTCAATTTGATCGCCGGTTGCGGTTCGGCCGCGTTAAGCGAGCAGCCTATCCACAAGAATGATTATGGCGTGCCGCTTGCAAGCAAGTCAAGTGGCGAATGCAAAAATTGCTGACCCATCATGCGAATATCTGCTGATTTTGGCGACATGGTAAGTACCTCAATTCAGAAAAGAGGGTCTCAATTCGTGGGGCAGGTTGCCAACCTGCCTGGCGAACGGCAGGTTGGCAACCTGCCCCACGAAATAACAAGCCCCGCTGAGGACTCTCCCGGCGTCGCCCATTCCGGTGAGAATCCAGCAGCGGGGCACTTCTCGCTCCGGCCCACGACGCGTCAAAAGAAACTCTCGGGCGGCAGCATCTCATCCTTGGGAGTGGCCGGCAGCAGCACGTGGCACGTGGTGCCCAAACCGGGCTTGCTTGAAATGGCGATGGCACCGTGATGGGCGGACACAATGGCCTTGGCGGCGGCCAGGCCCATGCCCGGCGCGGCCAGGCCGGCAAAGGGCTCGAAGATCCGGTCTTTCGCTGCCCTGTCCAGGCCGGGGCCCGTGTCGGATACTTGCAGCCAAACGTAATTCCCTTCCGGCAAGCGGGCGCCGTCGTCCTGTTCGAGAAGGGCCGGAGGAGGCCCGCTGGTGATTTGCGTTCGCAGCGCGATCGTTCCCTGGTCCGCACCGATGGCGGCGGCGGCGTTCCAGAGCAGGTTCAGCAGCAAGCGGCGCAGCAGTTCCGGGTCTCCCGCGACGGCTAGCTGGTCCGGCGCCAGGTCGCATTGGAGCGCGATCGTCCTGGCCAGGAAGGCCTGGAAGGTTGGCACCTGTTCCTTGATCAAGTGCGCCAAATCGACCGGTTCGCGCCGCGCCAATTCCATCGCCGCCGGACACGCCAGCTGATCGATCAGGCCGACGGCGTACTCGGCCGCTTTTTCCATTTCGCCCAGACATGGCTGCATGGGATGATCGCTTTCCAGGCCCATGCGGGCGATGGTCGCATGGGCCGATATGGCGTTGAGCAGGTCGTTGAACTGGCGGGACAGGAGCCCGGCCAGGTCCGCGAGACCCTGACGTTTGGCAGCTTCGAGCCGCTCGGCCCGCTGCCGCGAGCGCTCCTGCTCGGCACGGCGTCGCTCGGTGATTTCCACGAGGGCGCCCACCGTGCCCACCAGGTTGCCGTCGCTGTTGAACAGCGGCTCCACGGTACCGGTGAAGAGGGCGCTTTCGGCACCAAACTCGAAGGTCTGGGCATAGCCTCCCAGCGCCTTGAGGTGGGCCGTGATCATCGGCGTTGGATCGGCATCCTTGTGGAAAAACTCGCTCAAGGTCATGCCGGCAAAGGGATGGACGGAGTGATTGAGCCGGGCCAGGCCATTGCCCGTTGAAAAGGTTACCGTCAACTCGAGATCGGTCGTCCACAGCACCGCGGGCATCTGCTCGATCACGGCACGCAGGTTGCTTTCGCGGATGCTGACGGCTGATTCGTTTTCCAGTATCTCCACCATCGGGCCAGCCTCTCCGAAGTCAAGGTCCGAGGGGAGAGAATACATCGCGATTCTTTGCACGTGGCGCTGCACCATGGGTTTCTCCAGCTAGTTTTGGGGTTGGCGATCCGGGTTCTCACGATCTCATGGCGACGTCGGCGACGCGGGCAACTTTACAGCTAGTCTTCCTTCGGCTTGCGACACAACCACGCCGAATCACTCGGCATGATGCCCCGCCTGTGGAAGAATGAAAACGACAGTCAAACAGGAACGTGGATGAGGTCTGTCGAGAACCGGGTGAAATGGCCCAAGCACGAGCCGAAATGCAAACTCTGCCAAACATGAGCAGATATTTGGATTCTAGGCCGCCTTCGGAACCAAGTCAAGCGCGACCGTGCGGAAATGCGTGTAACCAGATTCTCTGGTGCTCAAGGACGTGCCGACCACCCTCCCGATTGACGTGACATTTTGTCACAGTGGTCGGCGTCGCCTCAACCATTTGTAAAGCAATCAGTTATGAGCAAAGACCACTGCGACAGCTCGCTTCGCCATTTTGTCGCAGTGTCTATTTGTCGCAGTTGGTCCGTTGAGCCCCCAGAGAATCTGGTTACACCCGCGGAAATGCGGAAAACCTGGGCTTACGGATGCATTCCGTCCTGAGTGCCAAGATTCAGCAGCGCTTCAATGGTCCTCAACGTCACCGGCTTGACGAGATGCTGATTGAATCCAGCCTCCGGAAAGCGGGAACAATCATCCTCCTGCCCAAGGCCCGTCAAGGCCACCAGCAGCACCTTCTTCATCTCCGGCAACTGGCGGAGACAGCGAGCCACTTCAAAACCGCTTACTTCCGGCAGCCCAATATCGAGCAAGATCAGCTCGGGCTGAAAGCTCTGCGCCAATTGCAGGGCGGTCGCGCCGTCGTTGGCAATGCGTACTTCCTGGCCGATGAATTGGAGCAATTTGGCGAGTGTCTCCGTCGCGTCGAGATTGTCATCAACAAGCAAGATCCGTCGGCGGCGCGGATTCTTTGGGACCGGCTTTTCCTGGATGGCGCCCGTGGCCACGGGATGGGCGGCGTTCGACGGCTTGCTGCGCAGGTTGCGGGTGACGTCGAGCAATTCTTCAGCAAGGCGGCTGAGTTGCCGCACCTGGCGCTGGAGGACGTTGCGAACGCGCTCATGATCGGCTGGTCCCAGGTCGGACACCAGCAGCAGTTCCACCGACCCGGCCACGGCTGCGAGTGGGTTGCGCAGCTCGTGTCCCAGCATCGCCAGAAACTCATCCTTGCGCCGGTCCGCGTCGGCCAGCAGGGCGTTGGCCCGGGTCAGTTCGGCGATGCGCGCTTCCAGTTCTTCCACAGTCGGACGCGGCGATTCCGGGGCATCGTAGTTTTCGGTCATCGGTCAGTCTCTCCAAATAAATGGGCGAGCCGAGCCCCGTAAGGGGCCGGGTTAGTGCGCTTCCCACCCACCCGGCCCCTTACGGGGCTCGGCTCGCCATGCCGATCGCCGACAAAAACGCAACGAGGCGCGAGGGGTTTTCCAGATGCAGAGGAGTGATCGGGGATGGTTCGGCGCCGATCCAGAGAGCCAAGCCGCCGAAGGACATGGCCGCTTCGAGGGCGTCTCCATCGTTGTCGGCATCGCCGGCAAAGAGCGGAAAGGCGTCTGGAGAAATGTGTTTGACGATCATGCGCAGGGCCGTGGCCTTGGACCAGCCCAGGTTCGGCGTGATCTCGAGCGCTATGGGGCCATTCTTGACGCGCAGCCGGCTGCGCAAGGGCGACAGCAACTGGGTTATCTCACGCTGCAAGGGCGGCACCAGATCGGCCGCGACGGCGCCGTAGTGCACGGCGATACCCAGTCCCTTGTTTTCGAGCCAGGCGCCGTGAAAGAAGGCGATGATCTCATCGAGCGGCTGCAGCAGCTTTTCGATGACGTTGCGCCCCGAAAGCGCTTCGGGCGGCGTGAGAACGGTGCCGCGCAGGTCGAGTTCCAATCCACCGGTGCCGGCATAGTAAACGTCGCGCAGACCGACCATCGCCTTGAGATCGTCCAGTTTTCTGCCGCTGAGAAAGCCAAGAGCGATCCGGGGCAGGCCTGCCAATCTCTCGAGGACGGAGCGCGCCTCGCTCGGCAGCATCGCCAGGCTTGGATGGGGCACGATGGGGACCAGCGTGCCGTCGTAATCGAACAGCAGCGCCGCCGTGCGGCCCTTGCGGCGGGCGGCGTCGATTTGCTCCAGGGCGTGGTTTAGATCCGAGGTCATGGCTCACCTCCCGGTCGCTTGTTTCCCAGGCCGTTGGCCTGGGCTATCGCAGGTGGCCGTGGGGGCCCATGAAGGCGTCTCCCGTCACGCCACCAGCGTGTCGATCTCCGGCTTGTCCAGCAGCAGCACCGTCGTCAGGTAATCGCGTAACTGGCGCGTGAGCAGGAAGTGCTCGCGCTCAAAGTCATGGCCCACCTGCCCCATGCGTTGCCGTTTGTCGGCGTAGCGCAGCAAATAGCGAATGCGATGTGATGCGCCAGCACGCTGTCCGGCACGATCTGGATCGCGTCCAGCAGTTCGCTCAGGCTCGCGCTTGCCGTCAGGTTTTTCGGCAACGTCGGCGTTCATGAGTGCACCGCCTCTCCCGCGGTTGCCAATTCCTCCGGCGCCAGCGAGAAGTACGGGATGGTCACCGTCATCACGGGGCAATCGGCCAGGCGCGTGACCTTCTCCGCGACGCTGCCGTGCAGGATCAGGCCCAGGTTGTGCCGTTCGTGCGCTCCCATGATGATCAAATCGGCGTGCACGATCTGCGCGACGCGCAGGACCTCATCGGCCGGGTTGCCTTCTTCCAGTCGGCGGCTCGGCGGAGTGAGATGTCCCGGCACGGACAAGCTCCACAACTTGGCGAGCAACTCTTGCTGGTGCTCGTCGGACAGCTGCGTGAACGTGGGCGGCTGGGCCACGTGCAGCAGCACGAGCTGGGCGTGGTAATCGCTGGCCAAAGCGCAGGCGAGTCGAAAGGCGCTGTCGGATCGATGCGAGAAATCGGTCGGATGCAAGATGGTTTGGATCGGTAACATGTTCAGTCCTCGAAAAAAAAGACGGGCGAGCGTGACACGGCACTGAAAACTGAAAACTGCTCAACCAACTGGCTGGACGAATCGAGCCAGCAGCACGGTCACGTTGTCGGGGGCGCCTCGTTGATTCGCCTTGGCGATCAGAATTTCGCTGGCTCGGCGCGGATCGGATGCGTTCGCGAGAATTTCCTCGATTTCCTCATCCGTGACCAGGTCGGTGAGTCCATCGGAGCAGAGCAGCAAGATGTCTTCCGGCTGCAAATCGAATTTGTGGACTTCCGGGCGGACGCCGAGTTCTGTTCCTCCCAGGACGTTGGTCACCACGTGCCGCCAGATGTGCTGGGCGACCTCCTCGGGCTTGAGCAACCCGGCTCGAATCATGTCCTGGACGATGGTGTGATCCCGCGTCAACTGCTCCATGCGGCCCTTGCGAAACAGGTACGCCCGGCTGTCACCGACGTGGGCGATCCACAGCGTTCGATCCCAGCAGTACGCCATGGTCAGCGTCGTGCCCATGCCCTTAAACTCGGGATGCCGGCCAGCCTCCTGACCGATGCGCACGTCGGCGTCATGCAGAACTTCTTCGAACCGGGCCGTCAGATCGCCGCCATCCTCGATAAGCTGCGGACAATCCCTGACCCAGCGAACCAGCAAATGTACGGCCAGGGCGCTGGCCTTTTGCCCACCCGCGTGCCCTCCCAGCCCATCGGCGATGACGAACAGGTGCCCGCGATTGGCACATTGAAGCACCGCCGGGCTGTAGCGCGGGATGCTGGTCTGTTCGACCTTCACCACCTGGCCGACCTGGGCGCTGAGGAATTGGTCCTCGTTCCGGGAGCGCACCTGGCCGCGATCGGACAGGGCGAAGCTGGTGACCATCAGGGACTCGGAGTTTTGCGACGGGTTTTGCATGGCATTCGGGTTCTCCCTGGGCGACATTACATGATGTCCGAAGGACATGGCTTGCCTCCTGCACGAAGAAGCCGGCGACAAACGATCCGCGAGCTGGGCCCCGTCCCGTCCGAACGTGGAGAGAGCCCGTTGCCCTCTCCGAGGCCAGCCCGCGGACCGAAATCTTCCAAAGCAAAAAGCGTGCCGCTTGCGGCTTGGCGTCTAGCACACGCCAAGCCGCAAGCGGCGGGAGGTTACTTGAAAATCGCCTTGTCGATGTGATAATTGGCGAGCTTCGAGGACAGGCTGCGGCGCGACAGGCCGCAGATCTGAGCGCAGCGAGTGACGCTGCCGTGACTTTGTTCCAGGGCCTTGCGAATGTACTCCTCCTCGACGTCGGCCTGGATGCGGCGCAGCACATCCGGCAGCGGCTGATCCAGGCTCAGCGCCAGGGGCACCTTCGGCGTCTCGCGGCACAACACCTCGCGCGGCAAGTTCTCGGGCAGGATGGTGCCATTGGACGATGTGACGCAAGCGCGCTCGATGGCGTTTTCCAGCTCGCGAATGTTGCCGGGCCACTGGTAATTGAGCATGGCGCTCATGGTTGCCGGCGCCAGCGTCTTCGTTCCCTCGCCGGGCCGGGCGTATTTCTCGGTGAAATACGATGCCAGCAGCGGAATGTCCTCGGCCCGTTCGCGCAAGGGCGGCAATTCGATCTTGACGACGTTGAGGCGATAATAGAGGTCCTCGCGGAAGCTGCCTTCCTGCACCAGCCGTTGCAGGCAACGATTGGTCGCGCCGATGACGCGCACGTCTACCTCGATGCTCTCCGCGCCGCCGACCCGCTCGAAGCGCCGCTCCTGCAAGACGCGCAAAAGCTTGGCTTGCATGGCCTGCGGAATGTCGCCGACCTCGTCGAGGAAGATGGTGCCGCCGTGGGCCATTTCAAAGCGCCCGCGCCGCTGGCTGATGGCACCGGTGAAGGCCCCCTTCTCATGGCCGAACAACTCGCTCTCCAGAAGGGTTTCGGGAATGGCCGCGCAGTTGACGGCGACCATCGGTCCGGTGCGCACCTGCGACGCCTGATGAATCGCCAGGCCGACCTGCTCCTTGCCGGTGCCGGTCTCGCCCTCGATCAGCACCGTCGTGTTCGTCTGGGCCACGTTGGTGATCAGCTCGAAGACCACCTGCATGCGCGGGCTCTTGCTGATGATGTTGCGGAACGAGTAGCTGTTTTCGAGCTGATCGCGCAGATAGACGACTTCATCCTGCAAGAGACGCTCGCGCAGCACGCGCTTGATGACCAGGCGCAGATGCTGCCAGTCGATCGGCTTGGCCAGGAAATCGTAGGCCCCCAGGCGCATCGCCTGCACGGCCTGGTCGATGCTGCCATGGCTCGTCATGACGATGACCGTGACGGGGATGCCGCGCTGCTGGATTTCCTTGATCAGGTCCATGCCGTCCATGCCGGGCAGGGCGAGGTCGGCCAGGAAGATGCTGTAATTGTTCTGCGCCAACGTTGTGAGCGCGTCCTGGCAATTGCCCACGGTATCGACCAGAATGTGCGGGTCGGCCTCGAGCATGCCTTGCAATTGCCGGCTGATGGCCAAGTCATTTTCGGCAAGGAGAATGCGCCGTTGCATGATGTCCTCCTCGTGGAGCTGGTGGTGAACGATGAGCGGCAATTCGTGGCGACAGGCGTCGGCAATCGGGACCGATCGCTTGGAAGACGGATGGGGATGTCCCACATCGCATCGATTGGAACGGACTTTGTTATTTTAGGCGCGCCCGCGGGAACTCTCAAGGGCGGGGGGGAAGCGGCGTTCGCGCTTCCGGGAATGCGCCTTCCCAAACCGGCCAGCCATTTATTCACCAAGCCCGCATGCGAGGTACTCCGAGCATGCGGGGTTAGTGAATTAATGACCCCGCATGCTCGGAGTACCTCGCATGCGGGCTTGAAGGTTGATTAATCATGCCTCGCCCCGGCACGACAGTTGCAGCGTCAACGTCAGACTGGAAAGCCTGACCTACGTAATCTGATGTCCCCCGCGTCGCATCCGTTCAGAATACGGGGTTCTGAACGTTTCGGGGAGGATTTCGGCAGGAGGAATAGAATGAAGATCAGAACATTCGCCTGGTACGCCGCCCTGGTTTGCAGCCTCGTCTTCGCGGGTTCGCTGCTGTCGCAGCAGAACGCACCCAGGAAGGCAGATGAGGCAGCCGTGAAAACAAGCCTGGACCGGGCCAGCATTCTGCGCAACTTCGAGGTGAAGAATACCAAGGGAGAGCAGCTGGGCCGAGTCCGCGATTTCCTGATCGACGTCCGCGCCGGCCGAGTGCTGTACGCGGTCGTCGGCCATGGCGGCACCCTCGGCATTGGTGAAAAGTACGTGGCCGTGCCGCTCCATGCCCTGCGCATTGAAACGGCGAAGGATCAACCCAAGGAAAGATACTTCGTGCTCGACATGGATGCCGCCACATTCGCCAACAATCCGGGATTCAACAAGGACGATTGGCCGATCGCACCCGAACAGCACTTCCTCAAGGTCAAAGCGCCCCCGGTCGATGACAAGACCCTGGTACGCCGGGCCACCGTGCTGATCGGCATGGCCGCGAAGAATGCCAAGGGCGAAAGCCTCGGCACCATCCGCGATTTGATGATCGACGTCCAGCAAGAGACGGTGATCTACGCGGCTCTGGGCCACGGCGGCGGCGTTCTCACTGCGGAAAAGCTGTTCGCGGTCCCCTTCGATGCCATGGAGGTGAAGTCCTTGACCGGCCGAGCCGATGACGAGTGCTGCGTCCTGAATGTCGAGAATGCGACGCTCGATCAGCAAGCGGGCTTTAACAACAACCAATGGCCGACGGAAGGCGACCGCACCATTTTCAAAAACGACGCCAAACGGTAATCCGTTTAGCCGCGACGTGCTAGCGGAGCGCTGGGCGACCCCCGGCGCTCCGTTTGTGCCGAATTCGGCGAACGCTAAACGAATTCAGCGCGGCGCGAGTTTCACACGCGAATTCAAGTCACTTTGCATTGCAAGTCACATAGCTCCCAAACAGGCTTTGCAACGCATAGGCGGTAAAACCACCTAATGCGTTGCAGCTTGATTTATGCGTTGCAAGTCGCACTTGCCGAAGCCATTCTGACGGCATAGAGCAAACCTGTCCAGCCAAACCCCCTAAAAACACCGAACTATGCCGCAAGGCATAAAGCCCGCTTCTGGTTTGGCTGGACACCAATCGAAGCGGGTTTTTTACTGCGCTGCCGCATCTTCTTCTGTTGCGAAAACCGCCCCAGGAGCAGGTGGTAGCGTCGGCCAGCCTGGATTCTGGCGCAGGTAGCAATGAAGGCGTTCAATTGCGTCATCGACGGTTTCGCGGGTCTTTTGCAAGACTGCGATAGTTTCGGTAATGAGTCCTTGATTCCACTTATCGTGATCAGTCATGGATAATCCCAAGTGAGGTTAGAAAATGGCGACAACATACCGCATCGTTTGCACAAAAACGGCAGATATCCACTTGCCTTCTCACCACAGCCATATCACCCACG
>Ga0182024_10010226_pt1 | contig 19182 bp, 14 predicted proteins | sample P32metaG_FD_120480 | JGI IMG/M metagenome (GOLD analysis project Ga0182024, IMG submission 120480) | Permafrost microbial communities from Stordalen Mire, Sweden - P3-2 metaG (Illumina Assembly) | ecosystem: Environmental > Terrestrial > Soil > Wetlands > Permafrost | place: Sweden: Stordalen... | reverse complement strand
CGTCGCGGGTTCGGCGGCCGGGATGCCGAGCGCATCCGCTCGCGCGATGATGGCCTTGGCCAGTGGGTGCTCGGACCGTCGCTCCGCGAGCGCGGCCGTCTCGAGCAGCTCCTGCGTGGTCCCCTCGACGGTACGGACCGACCGTACCTCCGGGGCGCCGACCGTCACGGTGCCGGTCTTGTCGAACGCCACCGTATCGACGGCCCAGAGCGCTTCCAAGTAGCGCCCGCCCTTGATAATCGCGCCCGCTCGGGCCGACCGACCGATAGCACCCAAGACGGCCAGCGGTGTCCCCGCCGCGATGCCGCAGGCGCCGGCGACGATGATCACGGAGATCGTCGATCGCACATTGCGCGTGAGGGCAAAGGTCAGCAGCGCGCAAGCGAGCGCGAAATACACGAGGTAACCCGCGTATCGGTCCGCCGCCTTCTGTATCGGCGCCCGCGACCGCTCCGCATGCTCCACCGCTTCGACGATCTTCCCAAAGCTCGTGTCTCGCCCGAGACGTTCGGCTTTGACGTCGAGTGTCCCCGACTGGTTCACCGTGCCGGCGTAGACGGGCGCGCCAGGCGCCTTTTCGACCGGGACTGACTCACCAGTTATGGTGGCCTGATCGACGTATGAGTGCCCAGAGACGACCGTTCCGTCAACGGGAAGCCGTGCGCCCGGCGCAACGAGGATGATCTCGCCGACCCGGACCTCGCTCACCGGAATCTCCCGGGGACCGCCAGTACGGCGCACCAAAGCCGTTTGGGGGAGAAAGTCCAGCAGATCACGAATCGCCTTGCGGCCACGCCCGACGGTCAGCCCCTCCAACACCTCGGCCACGAGCACGAAGAGGGTGATGACGAGCGCGGTAAAGAACTCACCGATAAGGAGTGCGGAGAGCAGCGCGACGGTCATCGAAAGCTCCATCGTCATTCGCCGCGCGCGGATGTTCTCCCAGGCCTCCTTGAAAATCGGGTAGCCACCAACGGCCACGCCGACGACGCCGACGACGCTAATCCGCGCGACCGGCTCCCATACCCGGAACCACACGCCTACCGCGGCGAGCGCGACAAATGCGATCCGGGCAAACTCGACCGATCGCCTCGTGTCTTCGGGGTCGTGGTCTTGTCCGGATTCGTCATCTTTGGCTGGTTCCTGGGGCCCGTGACTGCGCTCGAGTCCTTGCGCATCAGCGGCGTCGCTCGCTGGCGCCGCGAGCCGCTTGGCGGCGCCGTCTTCGAGGGCCTCGCTCTTCAGGGCCGTAGGCACCTCATCAGCGGTGGTTTCGCTGCTCACGCGTTGCACGCGCTACTTCAAATAGGAGCGAATCACGTCGATCACTTCGTCGGCCGCCTGCGCGTCAATCGACGATGCCCGCGCGCCGCGAAAGGCGTGGTGGCGAATGTGGTCTTCGAGCACCTCGGCCATCAAACCATTCATCGCCCCTCGGGCGCTGGCGATGAGCCGTAACACCTCGCCACACTCGGCCTCTCCTTCGAGGGCTCGCGCGACCGCCTCGATTTGTCCTCGAATCCGCGCCACGCGGCCGACCAACTTCGTCTTATTCTGGACAATGTGTGACATGGTTTGATAGTATACTGGTCTACACTATAATCTAGCAAGGCTGCAAGTTGACACCCAGCGACCCGTGGCCGGCCGACGGGCGGGAATGGGCCGGGGCTCAAAGCCCCCTGTCTCACCTCGGGGTACCATTGGCGAGCCGGACGATGTGCGGGTCGGGACAGGAACGCCAGCGCTACCCGCTCCTGCTCCGCGTCCAGTTGTCCACGGTCTCGGTGAGTGAACGCCCAAGCAGCTGCAACGTCGAAAACCCGCTGATCGCAATCGTCGCCGCGTGATCCGCCGTGAGGGGCATCGCATCGAGTGCACGATTGAGGGCGTCGCGGTGGTGGGGATCGAGATCCGCGTGCTTGAGAATCGTCCGAAACGCCTTCCGTGGGAGGCCCGTCTGCCGGATGATGCCCTCCACATGCTCCGCCACCGGCGGCGTGCCTTCGAGCACCGCGATGTAGCCGAGCAGCGCCACGGGATGGTGGTGCCGGATCCAGTAGTACTGCGACCCGACGAGCGCGGCCACGGTCGCCGACGGCATCTGCGCCAGCACCTGCTCGCGGGGCACCCCGAGCACCTCGAGGTCGTCGAGCAGCCACTCGTCGTGGTGGCGCTCTTCGCGGATGTGGTGCGTGAGATACGCGGCGACATCGGCCGCCACGGCGTCGTCCGGCGCCAGCTCCGCGGCACGATCCCTCGCCGCTTCCATCACTGGGACGCTGGCCCGAATGATCGAGTGGGTGCGGACGAGATAGTCCGCGAACCGCTCCGCCAGTCTAGGATGCGACCACAGCGCACGACTGGCCTCCGAGTACGCCGTCCCGACAAGCTCCAGCTTTCGGCGGAGCTCGGCGCTATGTGTGTCCCCGGTCGCGGAGCGGCCGCCGGGCGCGTGGCGGCTCCGCTGCGCCTCTGCCCCTCGGGCGCCCTTGCCAGCGCCCTGACGAGTACGTTTGCCAGCGCCCGTACGAGTGGTCACACGAGCGCTCAGAAGAAGTCCGCCCCCTGGTGGAGCGTCGCGCCCGAGGCCTTGCCTCCAAGCTTCTGTTTGGCGCTGATCAGAGCGTCAACCTCCTGCGGCGACAGCTTGTTGATCGCGTCTTTGTGCTCCTTGGTCAACTTCTTCGGATCGACCAGCCCGGCCGCGGTGAGCTTGTCAATAGACATCGTGGTCTCCTGGGTGCGATCGGTCACGGACACGCTCGGTCACGGCGCGAATCGACCCTGTGCCGCGCCCAGCCCCGGCCTGTCAGCCGCCGATTGTGGATGGCTAAGGTACGGGGCCCCGCAAACCGCTCGCAACCCTCTGGCGTAGTTGGGGCCGCCGCGCCACCTTGGGGGGTTCGGTGCCCGACTCTCCCGCTATTCCGATTGATCGCGTCCGCGCAGCGCTCGCTGATCGTTACGTGATCGGGCGCGAGCTCGGGCATGGCGCGATGGCCACCGTCTACCTGGCACGGGACGTCAGGCACGACCGAGACGTCGCCGTGAAGGTCATGCGCCCCGAGCTGGTGGCCGTGCTGGGTAGCGCGCGCTTCCTCCAGGAAATCCGGATCGCGGCCCAGCTCCAGCACCCGCACATTGTGCCGCTCTTCGATTCCGGTGCGGTCGATGAGGTCCTGTTCTACGTGATGCCGTACGTCGAAGGGGAGTCGCTCCGGCATCGGCTCGAGCGGGAGAAGCAGCTCCCCCTCGACGACGCGATCGCGATCACGGCGGCGGTCGCGGGCGCGCTCGACTACGCGCATCGCCACAATATCGTCCATCGCGATATCAAGCCCGAGAACATCCTGCTCAACGACGGCCAGCCGATGGTCGCGGATTTCGGCGTCGCGCTCGCCATCAGCAAGGCAGGCGACAGTCGGCTGACCGGCACCGGGGTCTCACTCGGCACCCCGGCCTACATGAGCCCCGAGCAGGCCGTCGCGGACCCGGCGCTCGATGGCCGGAGCGATGAGTACAGCCTCGCCTGCGTGTGCTACGAGATGCTGTCGGGCGAGCCAGTCTATTCCGGACCGTCCGTACAAGCGGTGATCGCCAAGCAGATGTCCGGCTCGATCCCTCGCTTGACCACGGTCCGCAATGTCCCGAACGCCGTCGAACGCGCCGTCACGCAGGCACTGGCCAAGATGCCAGCCGATCGGTTTCCGACGGCGCGCGCCTTCGCTGATGCGCTGACCGCCGCCGCCGATCCGGCGCGCCGAGCGTCTGGTGCCGGGCGGAGCCCTCTTGCCCTCGCGGCGCTCGCCCTGCTGCTCGTGGCCATCGCCCTCAGCGGCGCGGCGGTCTGGTACCGCAGCCACCACGGCGGGGGTACCACCGGCGCCATCCGATCGATTGCCGTGCTGCCGCTGGAGAATGTGGGCGGGGACCCGCGGGACGAATATTTCTCCGATGGCATGACCGATGAGCTCATGGCGGCGCTGAGCCGCGTGCCAGGACTGCGCGTCGCGTCCCGCACTTCGTCGTACGTCTTCAAGGGCAAGCGCAACGTAGACGTGCGACAGATCGCGAATCGCCTCAACGTGGCCGCGGTCCTCGAGGGATCGGTCCAGCGCGATGGCGACCGCATGCGGATCAACACGCAGCTGACCAACGTGTCCGATGGTCTCTCGCTGTGGTCGGGCCGCTACGAGCGCGACAACAAGGATGTGTTTCGCGTCGAAGACGAGATCTCGCAAGCCGCGGTCCGCGCACTGACACCCGCACTGACCGGCCGCGCGGTAGCGCATCTGGCTCGCCCGGGCACGGACAATATCGACGCCTACGATCTGTACCTGCGGGCGCGGTTCCGATTCAACAACTTCACGGAGCCCGACCTGCGCGAAAGCATCACGCTCTATCGACAAGCGCTCGACAAGGATCCGAGGTACGCGCTCGCATGGGCCGGGATCGCCGAGTCCTGGTCCTACCTCGCGGACGACTATATGGCGCCGCGGGAGGCCGAACCCAACGTCAAGGCGGCCGCGCTCCACGCGCTTGCGCTCGACTCGACGGTGGCTGCGGCCCACGCGCTCCTCGGCACCGAGCTATACCAGTTCGAATGGAACTTCGACGCCGGCGGCCGCGAGCTGCGCGAGGCGCTCGCGCTCGACCCGCATCTCTTCATCTCGCAGTTGAGCTATCACGGCTATCTGATCGCGACCGGCCACCTCGACTCGGCCCTTGCGGTACTCGAGCAGGCACAGGCCCTCGATCCATTGTCGGTGCTGGACGCGCTCTTTCTTGGCCGGTTCTACGGCATCGTTGGTCGCTACGATCGCGCGGCCGGGGAGTATCGCCACGCGCTCGACCTCTCACCGGGCAACCCCCCCGCGCTGTTGGGACTGGGCCAGGCGCTGCTCGACGGACGCGACACCGCGGCTGCCGACTCGGTGCTGAAAGTCGCATACGCACTCTACCCGCCCGAGGAGACATACGTCTTCGCCGAGTCGTTCGCGGGACTCGGCCGACGGGCAGACGCCATGCGACTGCTGGCCGATATGATCAAGGCGTCGAGATCGCGATACATCGGTGCGGAAGGGATCGCCGCCGTGTACGTGCGCCTCGGGGACGCGGACAACGCCTTCAATTGGCTGGACAGCGCCGTCGTCGCACGATCGGCATACGTGTTGTCCCTCGAGGCGGACCGCAAATGGGATCCCATTCGCGGCGACCCGCGCTTCGGGGCACTCGTGCAGCGGATCGGATTGCCATGACCACTCGTGCGCGCCGCGCGCCGACCTTCAAGCTGGCTGACGGCAGGAAGCTTCCGACGCTGCTGTTCGCCACGAATCGCAGGGCGCTTGCCCGCCGAGTCGGCAGCGAGACGACCGATGTGATCGTGAAGGGCCTGCGTGCCGCGGGCCACATCGTCTACGACACGCTGCCCGCCGGCGCTGTCTCGCCCGCACCCGCGATCGACGCGGTCAGAGGCCAGCTCGCGATCAATCCGCACGTTGCCGGCGTCGTGCTGCTCGGTGGCTACGACGTCGTGCCCGCGGAGCGACTGGACTGTCTGCCACCGCGCCTCCGGCGCAGAGTCGGCGCGAGTGACGATCCCGACGACTTCATGGTGTGGAGCGACGACTCGTACGGTGACGCCGATGGCGACCACATCCCCGACCTCCCGGTGAGCCGCATCCCCGATGGCCGGTCGTCGAAGCTGGTGATTGCAGCGCTGCAGGCGAGCGCGATCCGGTCTGCGAAGTCGCGACGCGGCGTCCGCAACGCCGCTCGGCCCTTTGCCGACGCGATCTTCAAGACGTTGCCGGGTCGAGGCTCGATGCTGCGGTCGAGTCCCGTGCGCCACAACCAGCGGCCGCGCTACTCGCTGGACGCGGCGTGCGTGTATCTGGTCCTGCACGGATTGCCCAACAATGGCACGGCGTTCTGGGGCGAAGACGGGCACCGGCACCCGAAAGCCGTCGTGTCCGCAAACCTCCCCTCGCGCCGCGGCGTCGTCGCGTTCACCGGGTGCTGCTATGGCGCCCTCACCGTGAATAGCCCGGCGATCTCGACCCCTGTAGGCAAGGCGCCGGTCGCCAGGACGCCCGAGGAGTCGGTGGCGCTGTCATTTTTGCTGCGCGGCGCCCGCGCGTTCGTCGGGTGTACGGCGCTCCACTATTCCCCGGTCCAGCCTCGCTACGACTACTTCGGTGCCCCGTTGCATGAGGCGTTCTGGCGGGCGGTGATGCACGGAAGCGCACCGGCGCGTGCGTTGCTGCAGGCGAAGCACCGCTTCATCCGTGGGCTCCCGCATGGACAGGAGCCGAATAGCGCGGCCGAGGCGATCGAGTTCAAGACCTTCCGCGAGTTTACGTGCCTGGGGCTGGGGTGGTGATCGTGACTGCTCGGTACCGGCGTGAACACGACCGCTCACAGAGTGCGAGGAGACGATGAGCGCGAAATCAGACCGCGACGTCGATCGGATCGTGAGCCGCGACCGGCCGGGCTACCGACGCGTCGCCGGCCCGCGTCGCACAGCCGCGTCTCGCTCGCGCGTCTCTGATTCTGGGACGCCCGACCTGCCCGAATTGCACGCGGCGGTCGAATCGCTACGGCTGTGGGACAGCAGAGCCCAGAGTGCCAGACGTCGTGCGCGAGCCGGGGCTGAGAAAGCCGTCCGGTCGAAGGCTTCGCCCGATACACACCGTGGTGCACCGGCAACCCACCACATCGTCACGGTCAGCCACGCGCGGCCGCACGAATCCGACCCTCTCCAGACACGCGTCGTCGTCGTGTCCCGCTCACGAGGTCGGATCATCGGAGAACAGGGATGACCGACCGCGCGTTGCGGGATGTTGCTGTGCGCGACACTGGTCAGCCTCATGCTGTTTTTCCTGTCACGACCGACTGTCATGCGAGCCAGGGGTGATTTCCACGACTTCCTGAGCATCCGGGACGTCTTCTCCAGGTACACCTTTCGGCGGAAACCCGAGAGCGGATCGTAGACGAGTCGCGCACGACGACTCCGGGGCATGAAGGCCCGGACGAGCTGCGCGATGTGATCTGCTGCGGTATCGAGCGCGAAGTGACCTCCATCGACGATGTGGACTTCAGCGTTGAGCACGTCGCGGCGATAGCGGTTCTTCTTTGACAGATTCGGTCTCGTGGGGCTGCTGAGACTCACCTCATCGGCGCTGTGGTTGCACCCTCGCAAACGGTGGAGTAACATCTCGCATCCGCGACTAGCATCCGGCCACTCTAAGTTGTGAGGAGGCGTGAAATGCGAGTTGCCCGCATCAGCAGTTCGGTCTCTCTCCTTCTGGTGTGCGGTTGTGGCACCGCGCCGTCGACGACCCCGATGCAAGCGACATCGGCATCCAAGGTGACACCCCTCATCCTCGAAAAGAACGAAGGCGAGCGGCGAGTGTTTCGCGGATGGCCAGGGCATCCCAACCCGGGATCCGCCTTCATTCTTAAGGTTGACCCGAAGAATGGGGGCTCCTCGCATCTGGTTTTTGGCACCGAGGAGATGGCGCCCGGAGACTCAATTCCCACTCACCGCCACCCCAGTTCGGACGAGATCCTCTTTCTGGCGACGGGAACCATGAGGGTGCATCTCGGCGATTCGGTGCGAGTGGTCCACGGTGGCTCGACCGTGTTCATCCCTGCCAATACGTGGGTTTCGGTCGCCAACATCGGCACCGACGTCATCAGCCTGGCGTTCGCCTTCTCCTCACCGGGCTTCGAGGAGTTCATGCGAGCAGAGTCGGTTCGCGAAGGAGAGACAATCGTCCCCGTGCCACAATCCGAGGACGACTCGGTCCAGCGGTTGCACTCACACGACGTGATTTATAAGTGAGACGGGGAATCAGCCCATGTGGCCGCGCATGAGGCCCTGACGCATCCCCAGCGAGACTCAACACGACCCCGGCGGAGAACTGGGTCTCGAAGTACGCGTTGGTGGCGGTCTGGGCCGTACCGATCATCGAGGGCCTGCGCTCCGATCGTGGACGCGGCGCCCGTGATGACCATATAGCTTGCCGATGGGGTCCCCCACAGCTGGCTCTGCGCCAAGTGGGCCCCTACCCTTGACGGGCTCCGAATGGTCTGGCATCCCCCTACCCGCCGCAGGTGACCACATCGCCGCAGCCTGATCTCGCCGCCTCGCTTACCGGTCGCTACACGATCGAACGCGAACTGGGGCGCGGCGGGATGGCCACGGTCTACCTCGCCCGCGACCTCCGTCACGAGCGTCTCGTCGCGCTCAAGGTGCTCCGCCCGGATCTCGGCGTCGCTGTTGGCCCCGAGCGGTTCGCGCGGGAGATCAAACTCGCGGCTCGTCTCCAGCATCCGCACATCCTGTCCGTCATCGACTCCGGCGAGACAGCAACGGGGCAGCTCTGGTTTACGATGCCCTACGTCGAAGGCGAGAGCCTCCGGGACCGGATCCGCCGCGAGCATCAGCTGTCGCTCGAAGAGGTGGTTCGCATCACGCGGGAAGCGGCGCTCGCGCTCCACTACGCGCACGAGCACGGGATCGTCCACCGCGACATCAAGCCTGAGAATGTGCTCCTGACGAAAGATGGGAGTACACTCGTCGCCGACTTCGGCATCGCACGGGCCCTCGACACCGCTCCATCCGCGACGGGTGAGTCGTTGACCGCGACCGGGATGGTGGTGGGCACACCGCAGTACATGAGCCCCGAGCAGGCGGCGGGGGAGCGGGACGTGGGGCCACGTTCGGATGTCTACAGCTTGGGTGCGGTGGCCTACGAGATGTTGACGGGCGAGCCGCCGTTCACGGGCCCGACGGCGCAAGCGGTGGTCGCCAAGATGATGAGTGGCGAGGCGCCGTCGGTACGCCGTGCGCGGCCGAGTGTACCGGAGGCGGTAGACGTCGCAATCCGGAGGGCGCTCGCGCCCGTGCCAGCCGACCGGTATGCGACCGCCGCAGAGTTCGCGAAGGCGATGGACGCCGCGGAGCGTACGGGCGCCGCACCTGCAGCCGGCGTCGCGCCGGCCCACGCCCGGCGCCGCGTTCCCGTCGGTGCGGCGCTCCTCGGATTGGGTATCTGCATCGGGGCTGGTTTCCTATTCGCCTGGCGGTCGCGCGAGGGATCGATGGCCGCGCCTGGAGGCGCGATCCGCCTCGCCGTGTTGCCGTTCGAGAACATCGGGGACTCCGCCGATGCGTACTTCGCCGACGGCATGACGGATGCATTGCGCGGCAAGCTCGCCGCCCTTCCGGGCGTGGAGATCATCGGCGCGACGAGCTCGGGGCAGTATCGCCATAGTACGGAGAGCACACAGCAGATCGGCAGTGAGCTCGGCGCCCGCTACCTCCTCGTGGGCAAGATCCGCTGGGCCAAGGTTGCGGGCGGCCAGAGCCGAGTGCAGGTCAGTCCCGAGCTGCTCGACGCACGGACCGCGGCCACACGATGGGGGGCGCCGTTCGACGCCGCGTTGACCGATGTCTTCCAGGTGCAGGCGGATGTCGCCGGGAAAGTCGCTCAGGCGTTGGGCGTGGCGCTGAGCACAGGAGAGCACGATTCGCTCAATGCCCGGCCCACCCACAACCTCGCCGCGTACAATTCGTATCTGCAGGGCACCGAGTTCTTACACAATTCTGTTGGGGAGGCCGACGCTCATCGGCGTGCGGTCTTGGCATTGCGTCAGGCCACGACCCTTGATTCCGGCTTTGCCGAAGCGTGGGCCGCGCTGGCAGTGGGCGAATCGCGGCAGTACCAGGATGGCACCAATACCAGTTTGCCCGATTCCGCGATCGCTGCGGCTGCCAAAATGCACGCCGAGCGCGCCATCAATCTCGCGCCGCGCCTCTCCTTGGCGCACTGGGCGCTGGCGTCGTATTACAGCAGCGTGCTCGGTGACTACCGTCGAGCGGTGGCTGAGGACTCGGTGGCGCTGCAACTGACGCCCAACGACGTGGATGTGCTGAGCGCCATGGCCAGCTCCGAGCTTGCCTCGGATCATCACGATGCTGCGGTCGCGCTCTATCAGCGGGCCCAAGCGCTCGATCCCCGTTCGCTGTCTGCCGCCCTGGGGTTGTCCCAGGCACTCGGCGACGCCGGGCGGTATGCGGAGGCGACTGCCGCAGTCGAGCGCGGACTTCAACTCGATCCCACACGCGTTTTCCTGCTGGTGCAGTTATCAAATGTACGGCTGATGGTGGGCGATTCGATCGGTGCGCGTGCGGCGCTGGATCGTGCGCTCGCCGTTGAGCCGACCGACTTGGTGTTAGTCCTACTCAAGGCGAAGAGTCACCTATTTTTCGGCGACCTGGCCGGCGCGCGGTCTGTTGTCTCCGTCGCGCCTCCGGGAGTCGATCCGGACGCGCTCCTCGCGTGGGCGGCGGTCTCGTGGGACCTCTATTGGATCCTTGACGATGCGCAACAGCAGCGACTCTTCACGATGCCGGCGGCCACGTTCAACGCCGCCGCTGGCGGGAATCCCCGCGACCGCGACTTAGCGCTCGCGCATACCGCATGGCTTCGTGGCGACGCCGGACGGGCGCGCATCTACGCCGATAGCGCGTTTCCATTCGCGGTGGCAACGGTCCGCAAGAACCCTACCGACGCGGACGCCCACGGGCTGCTGGCGGACGTAGAGGTGTACATGGGCCAACGGGCCGCGGCGTTGCGTGACGCGCACGAGGCCGTGCGCATGGCCGAACTGCACTCCCAACCGTTCGACCGCGCCTACAATCGCGTACAACTCGCGCGCGTGTTCACGGTACTGGGTGAACGCGATAGTGCGGTGACGGCGCTCGAGCCGGTGCCAAGTCTGGCGCCTTCGCCCTACACGCAGGCCTTCTTTTGGGTGGACCCCACGTGGACGCCACTGCGCGGCAATCTCCGCTTCCAGCGCCTTGTCGCGCAGCCAGCGGCGGCGCCCCCGCCTGCGTAGCTGACGGGCGGTAGCGATGCGTACTCGGACGGGTGACGAAGCGTGAGACGCCTGCCGCCCGACGGCGCCATCAATACCGCAGGCAGGTGCGTTACCCGCCGACCATACTATCTCTTCTTCGGAGCTCGCCGTTTCGCCACCGCCCCGAGGCGCTGAGTAGCCGATCGCTCCGTCGCCACTCGCAGTAGTGATTGCCAATCCTCAGGCGGATCGCCGGCGTCGAGCATCCCGGCAAACACCGCGTATGCGTCAGTCCTACTCCCATGGCCACGAAGTGCGTGCTAGTCATTGACAGGTGACCATATGGTCACCTATTGTTCCTCACCATGGACGACGTGTTCAAAGCCCTCGCTGACCCCACCCGCCGAAGCCTCCTCGATGCGCTCTTCACAGAGGACGGCCAAACGCTGACCACCCTCGAGCAGCGCCTCCCGATGACCCGCTTCGGCGTGATGAAACACCTCCGGGTCCTCGAAGACGCCCACCTCATCGTGACCAGAAAGGTCGGCCGCGAAAAGCTGCACTTCCTCAACGTCGTCCCGATCCGGCTCGTCCACGACCGCTGGGTGAGCAAATACTCCGAGCCCTGGGCCTCGGCCCTCAGCAACCTCAAACACCGATTGGAGGAGGAAAAGACCATGGAGAAAGTCTACGAGATCTACATCAAGACCACCCCGGAACGCCTTTGGGATGCGCTGACCACCCCCGAGATCCGAGCCAAATACAACTTCGGCGTCCGCGTCGAATCCGACTGGACTCCCGGCTCCCGCTACGAAGGTCGGAGCACGAGCGCTCCCATGCTCCTCGTTGAAGGCGAGAACCTCGAGGTCGACCCGCCGCGCAAACTCGTCCAGAGTTTCCGCGCCCTCTGGAATGATGCGGTCAAACGCGAAGGCACCTCCCGCGTGACCTGGGAGATCCGCCAGGTCCAGGACTCATGCTGCCTCACCGTCACCCACGACCAGCTCCACGAAGGCGCAAGCGCGGAGCTCTACGGCGGTCACCCCATGATCCTCTCCGGCCTCAAGACGCTCCTCGAGACCGGCGAGTCGCTCACCACACCCGGTTCGTTGATGTACGCCTGACGGCCAGCGCTCGCGATTCGGGTCTGCGTGATGACGCGCGCAGACTCGACTATCGCGCCTCAGGTTTGCCCTGGTCCTTGGGGGGCGGATTGTCGTGCTCCGGCGGCGGAGGTGACGCCTTGGGCTTGCTCTCTGGCTTGGGCTGATTCTCCGGCTTGCCCTCCCCCCCACCGTTCGGTTTGCCCGTCGGCTTGGGCTGCCCCTGCGGCTTGGGCGCACCCTGCGGCGTCACTTTGCGATCCCCGTTGGTGTTGGATCCCGGCGGGCTCGACTTGGGGGGCGCACTCCGAGCCGGGGGTGACGTATTCGATCGAGGCGGTGTGGCCACCACCGGATGCGCGACCGCCGGCTTCCCGCCACCACCGCCCGCCGGCGCATGATACGCCGCCGTTACTCGGCTCGCCGTCACCACGCCCTGCCCGCTCATCACGCCAGCCTTGGGCGTCGCCACGACCGCCGGCTTCCCATGGTTGACCGACGCCATCTGCGCGCGGTTTGTGCTCGCGAGATGCTGATGCTGCGTTTGCGCGGCCGTCGGCGGCGTATGCTGCTCGTGGCTCACCGCGAGTTCTTGAGCGGTCGGACGCACCGTCGCACCACCGGGCCCACCGTTGTAGCTGACGTTGGTGACTGTAGTGGTGTTGTTGATGACGGTCTTGTTGTAGATGTTCGTGACGTGCGTCGTGCTGCTGATATTGTTGACCGACCGGTTGTAGTACAGCGCCCCATTGCTCCAGTAACCGCCCTGATAGCCGGCGCCCCCGTAACCGTAGCCGTAGTTGATGCCGCCGTAGTAGCCGACATGCTGGCCCCAGTACCCTCCGTTCCAGACGTACACGCCGTTGTTCCAACCCCAATACCCGGGTGTCCATAGCACTCCCGGCGTGGGCGCGAGCACCCACGTACCGGGCACCCAGTAGTAGTCGTCGGCGCCGTATGCCCAAAATCCGGGCGTCCAGATGTAGCCGTCGCTGGGGCAAGGCGGCTGCTCGTACACGGGCAGCGCCGGCGGCCCGATCGTGATCGACACGCTCACCTGGGCGGATAACCCCGCCGGCAGAGCCACAAGCATCGTGAGCATGAGCGGTACGAGCAACAATGAACGAATAGCACTGATGATGCGCATGGATACCCCTGTCACATGTCGTGCGTGTATTGATTTGCGCTCAAAGCGTGAACGCGAAGCGCCCGAGTCGGTGCGCCAGCCGTGCACCCGACCACCGTCCCTAACGGGCAACTTCCGCACCGCGCACGCTTTCCCCCCGCGGCTCGGCCAGCGGGGATCGCGCCCGCCATGGTGAGGCGGCGTCGCTCGTGGTCCCGATGGAATCACCGAAACAGCGGCCGCAATACTCCATATCCCGCCGCCGTCACCGACCCGAACATCGCGTGCGTCGCCATTGGGATCGCCGCTAACCGCGCCGGCCGCTTGTCGTCCGGCGGCGATACCCCCAGCGACGGCATCACCCCACCCCGCGAATAGTTCGCGACATACACCAGCAGCGAATAGAGCGCCGCTCCCGGGCTACCCGCCCGCCGCCGCCCCGCCGTCACACCATACAACGCCCCCCACGCCGCACCATACCCGACGTGCATCACGCCGCCCACAGCCCGAACCGCCTTCTTCGGCATCCGATACCCCGCCTGCCGCGACTTCACCCGCACGAGATGCTCCCACTCCGACTCCCGACCCCTACCCTTCCCCAACGCCGCACGCTCGGCCATCGGCCGCACCATCATCATCGCCACCGACGCCACCGCCCCCGCAATCGCCCCCGCCACAATGTCCCCCAACACCGAATCCCGCGGCTCCCGACGCCGCACCCGCACCCCAACCCGCCCCGACCCCTTCACGTGATACGGATGATTCTTCATGACCCCCTGACGTGCAATCCCAATGCCGACGTGACGAGCACGACCGCTGCCGCTCCGACGCTCCGCGCCAGCACCCAGTCGCCGTCGTGCAGTCGCTAACCGCTATCCGCTATCCGCTAATCGCTAATCGCTAATCGCCAATCGCCAATCGCGCCCCAGAGTCGCACCACCAGCCAGCCACAACACACTCCCTCCCTCGCGCGTACGAGATCAGCTTTCACATCCACCCATGCGCATTCTCGTCATCGGCGGCTCAGGCTTCATCGGCCCACACGTGGTCCGCGCGCTCGCCGGCAAAGGCCACGACGTCGCGGTCTTCACGCGCGCCACCAGCACCGGCCAGCTCCCACCCTCCGTTCAAATCATCACGGGCGACCGCCGACAGCTTGCCGACTGCGCCCCCATGCTCAACGCCTTCCGCCCCGACGTCGTACTCGATGTCATCCTCAGCTCCGGCACCCAAGCCAAGGCGCTGATGGATGTCTTCCGCGGCACCGCCCACCGGATCGTCGCGCTCAGTAGCATGGATGTCTACCGCGCCATGAGCATCCTGTATGGTCTCGAGGATGGCCCACCCGATCCCGTTCCACTCCTCGAGGACTCGCCACTCCGCACCAAGCTGCAGACCTACCCGCCCGCGCAGATCACCGTGCTACAAGGCATCTTCGGCTGGCTGGACGACGAGTACGATAAGATCCCGGTCGAGCGCGCGATCCTTGGCGATCCCGATCTCCCGGGCACCGTCCTCCGACTCCCCATGGTCTACGGACCCGGTGATCGACTGCACCGCATGTTCGGCGTGCTCAAGCGCATGGACGACGGCCGGCGAGCCATTGTGATGCAGGAGAACTGGGCCAACTGGCGCTCGCCGCGCGGATACGTCGAGAACGTCGCCGCCGCCATTGCCCTCGCCACGGTCACCGATCGCGCGGCCGGACGCGTGTACAATGTGGCGGACTCGCAGAGCTTCTCGGAGATCGAATGGGCGGCGCTCATCGCCAAGGTCGCCGGGTGGCACGGCGAGCTCGTGCCCGTCGCGGCGGACCGTCTGCCGCCACCGCTCCGAGTCCCCGGCAATTTCGACCAACACCTGTCCGCTGGCTCCGCACGGATTCGCTCGGAGCTCGGCTTCCACGAGCCCATCGCCCGCACGGATGCGATCCGCGCGACCGTCCGATGGGAACGCGCCAATCCCCCGTCGCCAATCCAACCCGGACAGTTCGACTACGCCGCCGAGGACGCGGTCCTGGCGGAACTGGGGAACCGGTAGCCAGCCAATCGAGCGCTACCGGCTCCTGTCATTCATAGCGAGCGCCGCCCTACGGGACTTCGGTTGCCGAAGACGAGATGCCGCGACCGGTGGGCGATGTGGCAAAGCCTCCGGTCGCCGCGGGTGCCGAGCCCATGACGAGGCGCGCAGCCAGGAAGATGCTGGTCGCGGCCAAGAGATACGCGCCGAGGCCGTACGACACGTTCAGCATCTTCGTCGCGTCGGCCCAGGTCCCGCCCATATGCTCGAAGAACCCGTTGAGGCGCGAGTGGATCACGAACAGCGCGATCAACATGTAGCCAAGGGGCGCCGCGTACAGATACTTGGCCTTCGGATGCTGGAGGAACGGAGAACAGAACGGCGCCGCGATCGCGATGAGGCCGAGCAACCCAAAGAGACCATGGCTCGCCGGATCCGTGACGATGTTGGAATTTGGGTCGAGACCGAGCAGGTCCCAAAATGTGAATGACCTCGATGCACCCGCCATCTCCCCGCCCATCTTGAGCGACGCAAGGAAAAACCATGCGATCCAGAGGAGCACGGCGGCGCCGAGCGTCGCGTTGCCCATCCGAGCGGCGAGCGCGCCAACTCCCTGCCGCGCGAGCTCGGCCGCCTGCTTCCCATGCTCCTGCGCCACGCCGCCGATCTGATTGAGCTTCTCCTTGGCGACCTGCTGCTGGTCCACGGCGCTGATCCCCGTGATGACACCCGCTTCGTCAGTATCGACATCGACGGCCATGTTCACCGCGGGAGCGACCGGTGACTTCCAGAGGCCCTCCAGCGTGAATGTCTTCTGGTGGCCGCCCACGATGAGCAGCCCCGGGCTGCTGTCGGGCGTCTTGATGATCGTTCCCCTGAGCCGTGACGTCATGGCTGGCGTCTCCCCTCTCGTTGGAGTGTGCCGGAATCCCTTCGCGCGGAGGCGGCGTTTCCCCGCTCAAACACCGGCCGCCCAGGCCCGTCGTGGCCAGCACTCGATGCACCGATGACCACCAATGCCTAGTGCCTCTCCGCATTGCGTCAAATGCCGCCCGCGGCCGTCACGGGAGGCTGCCCCGCACGTCAGCCCTTACGCGCCGCCGCTCCGGAACTCCACCATCACGAACCGCGCGGGCTCTCGACTCTCGTTGATCAACGCCCGGCGCTCCGGGGCACCTCCCGCGGTCATCGGACGCGCCGACGCCGAGACCCAGCCAAGCGCACCCGGCGCGCCGCGAATGGACACGTCGCCAGTCGCTGGGCCGCCCCGCTTGAGTCGGACATCGGACACCGCGACCACCAGCACCGGCCCCGATCCATCCACGAGATCGAGTCGGCCCGACGGGGGCAGCGTGACCGTGACCGCGGTCCACTGATCCGCCCCCATGACTCGCGTCACCGTCGGGCACGACCCACCACGCACCACCGAGCACGGCACGGGCTCGGCGCACGATTCGGTGCACGGCTGCACGTGCGTCGCCGGCTTGAGCAGCTCGATCGTCGCGTTGTGGAACGGCCGGTCACCGGTGACGGTCGCCGAATGCGCGAACCCGCCCGCCGCGAACCGCACCTCCCCGTCGTGCAGCGTAAACCGCACGGCGGTGTCACCCACTTTGGTCGTGGAGACATCGGCATCGCCGAACGTCACGAACAGATAGTCGCGATCGTGGCGATGCACGAGCGTGGTCGCGTGAGGCTCGACGATCACGTTGAAGACCCGCACGTGCTCGTTGCTCAGCACCAGATGATGGCTGGGCTCGTGCGTCACATCGACGATCCGCGGCGCCTGCGCACGCGCCGCCGCGCCCACGATCGGCGCCGCGACCAGGGCGAGTACTGTCACTGCGATGCGCATCGCTTGACCCCGGCTCACCACGGGGACGACCGGAATCATCCGCCCCCGCGGCAAGCGACGGCTACTTCGTCTCGACGCCGATCACGACCACAGCGCCACCGGTCGCGAAGTTGGGCAGATCGGCGACCACGGCCTTGAACCCGGGCGTCGCCGTCCCCGTCTTGAGTGCCGCCATCGACGCGAACGTCAGCTCGGCCTTCCGATAGTAGGTGGGCGCACTGCCGTCGCCAGCCGACGAGAATTTCACCAGCTCACCCTTGGTGAAGCCGATCTCCGCCGCGTGCGACCCGAGCAACGGCAAATGCTTCGCGGCGTAATACTTCTCGAACGCCGCCGTGTCCTTCGGGAAATTGTACAGCACGACGAAATGGGCCGGCGCCCCATCGGCCGTCGGGGCCGGATTGGCGTGAGCGGCGGTACATCCCGCGGCTGCAACGACGAGTGCTAGTGCGGCAAATCGAGAAACGGTGTGCATGCATCCCCCAGACGAGTGCGAGTGACGGTGACCGACTGAGCGAGGCGCCCACCCGCCCCTACCGGCCGTACGCGGACGGATGAAGCTGCCGCCCCCTGTCCCACACGTCAATCGGCGCCGGCCACTCCGGCGCCGCGTCACCCTCTATCCCGACCCGCGCAGCGGCCGTCGTCCTATCGGACATCCGTCCCCGACCGGTCGCAATGGTCCGACGGCTGCGCGGCCGACCCATCCGCTGCGTCGAGCGACGCGCGTACCGCCGCGAGTCCTCGGCGCCTTCGCAGGTTCCATTCGAACCACCGGTCGTCCGATCGGAGACCCTCTCCTGGCGCGTCGTCAAAGCGCTCACGGTACTGGCTCCGGATCAGCTTCGCGCAGTGTGAAGGGAACGCGTCCAGCGACGCGACCACCGTGGGCGCCGCATTGAGCGAGAGCGACGCGAGGTAGGACACATCCACTTTGCCGGTCGCGCGGTAGCGCTCCAGGTTCCGGCCCACGATCCAACTTTCGGCGTTCCCGAAGGAGAATGCCGCCAGAAACACCGCCGCGACCATCGCGGTCCGGCGCGCCACGCGCCGCGCATCGAAATCGCCCTCGAATCCAGCGAGCTCATTCGCCATGAGCACGAGCGCGATCGCCATGCCCACGACATACGCTTGCACGTGCACGCGCAGTGTCGTGTACCCGTAGGTCGCCTCGTACATCGACACCCGGTAGAACGCCGACGCGAGCACGACCAGGACTTCGGCGATCAGCAGCAATGGGCACCAGAACCCCCAACGGGATGCCCACGCCGCGCGATCGGGGTTCGGCTCACGCCGCGTGTGGCGGTCCAGCGTGAGGATCAGGATCGCGCACAACGTCGCCGCGATCGTGAGCTCGACGAAGCCACGGTGCGCGTAGTCCGGATAACTCATGCCGCTCACCCGGAGCGCGTCGGTGTTGCGGAAGAGGTACGCCGGCTGGACCGCGAGAAACAGCCCGAACACCACCGCGACCGCCGCGACGACGATCGCCCGCTCCGGTTGCCCGACCCACCACGACGACGGTGCGTCGAACGCCAACTGCTGGCCGTCCCCCGCCGGGTTCCTGACCGCGAGGCCTAATGTCCCCAACACCAGGATCGCGAGCACGACGAACACCACCGTGGTCGAGCCGAAGTTGAGGGCCGCCACCCAGTCGCGCACCGCATCCCGCCACTGGGTCAACATCGGATCCGCCCCCGCGAGGGTGGCGGCAAACACCAACGCGACCGGCGCTGCGATCGCCACGCCGCGCACGACCGGCAGATTGCGCCACCCCGCCACGCTGCCGACGGCCTCGACCCCCCGCCGCCCCGTCTCGTGTATCGAGTGCACGCACGCCACCGTCGGCGCGCCGATCATCTGCGCGTACCCGATGCGCGTCCCCAGCACGCCCCCCACGATCCGCGCCGCCGTCGCCACCAGCGCCAGGCACGCAACGATGATGAACCCCTGAAAGAGCGGATTGTCCGTGACCGCCGTTCCCCACGCCAGAATCACCGCCAACCCGACCGCCCGCGCCGCGACGGGATCCACCCGCCGCGCGCCACGTGTCGCGCTCCACACGAACCCCGCCGCGACGAGCGTGACCCACATCCCCAGATTGATCCCCCCCTTCGCCCGGTACACGATCGCCGTCCCCACCCACGCCAGCCCGAGCGCCACCCCCCACAGCGCCACGACCACTCCCGTCCCCTCCCGCCCCCTCG
>Ga0182024_10010225_pt1 | contig 19185 bp, 15 predicted proteins | sample P32metaG_FD_120480 | JGI IMG/M metagenome (GOLD analysis project Ga0182024, IMG submission 120480) | Permafrost microbial communities from Stordalen Mire, Sweden - P3-2 metaG (Illumina Assembly) | ecosystem: Environmental > Terrestrial > Soil > Wetlands > Permafrost | place: Sweden: Stordalen... | reverse complement strand
GACGGCGACGTAAAATACGGCGACCAGAATACCGACGGCTCGCGCAGCATACGGCAGTTCTATCAGCCCTTGCGGGAGGCGGGTGCCCTGGCGCGACAGATGCTCGAGGCGGCGGCAGCGCGCATATGGGAGGTCGATCCCGCGAGCTGCCACGCGCAGAATCATGCGGTCGTGCACGAACCCACCGGTCGCCGGCTCGGCTTCGGTGCTCTTGTCAAGGTGGCTGCCGGCCTGCCGCTGCCATCGGCCGATCACTTGCAGCTCCGCTTCAAGCCGGCGAGCGCGCGGCACTACGTCGGAAAGCCCATCCCGATCGTCGATCTCGCCGACATCGTGCGCGGGCGGGCGACTTACGGCATCGACATAGTGGTTCCCGGGATGAAGTACGCCTCGATCGAGCGCTGCCCGGTCTATGGCGGTCGAGCCAAGTCCTTCGATCCAAAGGAGGCGCTCGCAGTGCCCGGCGTTGAAAAGGTCATCGAGATCGAAGCCACCCCCATACCGTCGGGCTTCAACCCGCTCGGCGGTGTTGCGGTCGTTGCGAGCAATACCTGGGCCGCGCAGCAGGGACGAGAGAAGCTCAAGATCGACTGGGACTTGGGGCCCAACGCCGGCTACGACACGACGGCCTACCGTGCCGAACTGGAAGCGACGGCAAGGCTGCCCGGCCGGCTGGTGCGTGGCGAGGGCGATGTTGCCAACGCGCTGCATTCGGCAACGCACCGCGTCTCCGCCGATTATTTCGTGCCGCACTACGCGCACGCCCCGATGGAAGTGCCGACCGCGGTCGCGCATGTTACCGGCGGCCATTGCGAGGTTTGGGCGCCGACCCAGAACCCGCAAGGCGCTAGGAAGGTCGTCGCCCAGGCGCTCGGTTTCGACGAGGACCAGGTGACCCTGCATGTTACCTTGCTGGGCGGCGGTTTCGGCCGGAAGTCAAAACCCGATTACGTCGCCGAGGCGGCACTGCTGTCGCAAAAGCTCGGCGCCCCGGTCAAGGTGACCTGGACCCGGCCTGACGACATCAAGCACGATTATTACCACGCGATCTGCGCCCAACACCTCGAAGCAGCACTGGATGCCGGAGGCCGCACTACGGCGTGGCTACATCGGACTGCGTTTCCGCCGATCGAGGCGACGTTTCAGCCCGACGTCACCTATGGCAGCGCCGGCGAATTGCAGCAGGGCGTGACCGACATGCCCTATGACATTCCGAATGTTCGGTGCGAGAACGGCGCGGCGGCAAACCATGTCCGCATCGGCTGGTACCGCTCGGTGTTCAACATCCCGCACGCCTTCGCCGTCTGTTCGTTCGCCGACGAGCTTGCCGCGGCGGCCGGCCAAGACCCGCTCGAGTATTTGCGGCAGCTGATCGGCGCGCCGCGCCATATCGATCTACGGGCGATGGGCGTCGATTACCCGAATTACGGCGCATCGCTCGATGCCTATCCGATCGACACCGGCCGGCTGCGCGGCGTTCTCGACCTGGTCGCGGCTAAAAGCGGTTGGGGGCAGAAGCTTCCGGCGGGACAGGGCCGCGGCATCGCGGTGCATCGCAGCTTCCTGACCTATGTCGCGGTGGTCGCGCAGGTTGCGGTCGGCAACGACGGCCAGGTGACAATCCCCCGTATCGACATGGCTGTCGATTGCGGCCTGGTGGTCAATCCGGACCGGGTGCGGGCCCAGCTGGAAGGCGCCGCGATCATGGCCATCAGCAACGTTCTCTACAGCAATATCAGCGCGAAAGAAGGCCGGATCGAACAAGGCAATTTCGACGATTACCTGGTGGCGCGGACCGACATCACCCCCGATACCCGCGTGTACCTCGTCGACAGCGATGCGCCGCCGGCGGGTGCCGGCGAGCCGGGCGTGCCCCCTACAGCGCCGGCGATCTGCAACGCAATCTACGCCGCGACCGGCAAGCGCATCCGGAGCCTGCCGATCGATCCGCACCTGCTGAGGACCTAGACAGAGCTCTGTGGTCGACAGCGGTGCTCACCATTCACTGGCGTTTGAAGGAGCGGGATCATGAAGGTCGGTTTCATCGGGCTTGGCCGTATGGGCGCGGGCATGGCCGCGAATCTGCTTAAGGCTGGCCATGAGGTCACCGTCTACAATCGCACGCGGGCGAAAGCGGAAGCCCTGGTGAGGGGAGGCGCAAAGGAGGCCGCCACGATCGCGGGCGCCTGTCGGGGCGATGCGGTCTTCACGATGCTCGCCAACGACGATGTCGTCGAGGCCGTAGCGTGCGGCAAGGAGGGTATCCTCGAGAGCCTCCCTGCCGGCGCCATCCATATCTCCTCAAGCACGATCAGCGTTGGCTTGGCGGAGCGGCTCGCAGCCGCTCACGCCGGGGTTGGACAGAGCTTCGTGGCGGCCCCCGTGTTCGGCCGCCCCGAACTTGCCGCGGACGGGAACCTCTACGTGCTCGCCGCAGGAGACCAAGCTTCCGTCCAAAGGACGGCTCCCCTTCTCGATGCAATCGGACAAAAGACGTTCGTCGTCTCCGAAACACCGAAGGCCGCTTATCTGGTCAAGCTCAGCGGCAATTTCCTAATCGGCTCGGTTATCGAAGCTCTCGGGGAAGCCATCGCGTTCGTCGGCAAGGGCGGCCTCGACGCACGCCAGTATGTCGAGATCCTGACATCGACCCTGTTCGGCGCGCCCATCTACAAGACCTACGGCACGCTCCTCGCCGATGGAAAGTTCGAGCCAGCCGGCTTTGCCGCTCCGCTCGGGCAGAAGGATATTCGGCTCGTGCTCTCGGCGGCCGAGGATTTGCGCGTGCCGATGCCTATCGCCAGCCTCTTGCGCGATCGCTTCCTGACGCTCCTGGCCCACGGCGGCGACAGGCTCGACTGGACCGCAATCGGTGCGCTCGCAGCCCAAGACGCCGGCGCGGCGACAAACTGACGGCCAAGGGGCGGCGCCGGTTTCCAGCTTTGGCTCGGCTTTTCGCCCACGCAAGAAGGAGAGATGACATGGACAGCATTGAAATCGGCGATACCGGCATGGTGACTTCGCGGATCGCCCTGGGCACCTGGGCAATCGGTGGCTGGATGTGGGGCGGGACTGACATCCGCTCCGCGCTCAGCACGATCCGGGCGGCCATCGACCGCGGCATTACAATGATCGACACGGCCCCGGTCTATGGCTTCGGCCGCGCCGAGGAAATCGTCGGCAAAGCGCTGCAAGCCAGCCGCCACCGCGACAGCGTGCTGATCGCCACCAAATGCGGCCTGTCGTGGAACGGGGACAAGGTTTACCGCAATGCCGCTCCATGGCGCATCCAGCAGGAGGTGGAGGTATCGCTGCGCCGTCTGCGCACCGACCGCATCGATCTCTATCAGGTGCATTGGCCCGATCCACTCGTTCCGATCGAGGAAACCGCCGCGGCGATGGCACGGCTACTCGCCCAAGGGAAAATCCGCGCCATCGGCGTCAGCAATTTCAGCCCCGCGCAGATGGAGACCTTTCGGCAGGTGGCGCCGCTGCACGCGACCCAGCCGCCCTACAACCTGTTCGAACGGGCGATCGACGACGACGTGCTGCCCTATGCGCGCAAGACGGGCCTCGTCGTTCTCGCCTACGGCGCGCTATGCCGCGGGCTCCTCAGCGGGCGGATGTCTGCGGCGACGCAGTTCTCCGGTGACGATCTGCGGCGCGCCGACCCGAAATTCCGGCAGCCGCGCCTCGGTCAATATCTCGCGGCGGTGGCGGATCTCGACCGGTTCGCGCGGGTCAACTACGGCAAGACGGTTCTCGCGCTCGCCATCCGCTAGGTCCTCGATCAGGGCCCGACGATCGCGCTGTGGGGCGCCCGGCGGCCCGATCAACTCGATGCGGTCGACGAGGTCGCCGGCTGGTCGCTCGATGCAGCCGCGTTGCATGAGATCGACGCCATCCTGGCGCGCGACATCGCCGCCCCGATCGGCCCCGAATTCATGGCGCCGCCGGCCGCTTCCGACGCGCGCGCCGTCGCGTGACCGCGCGCCGGCTGAGCTCGTGACGGCGCGCGGCGTATCACGGACGTGACCAGGAGCCTCGACAATGAGCGTGCCTCAGCTGCGCGGTTACGCCAGCCCTTATGACGAGATTTTGGGCAAGGCGAAGGGCCTGCGTTTGTCGCCGAGGCGCCTGCTGATTGCCGCTGCGGCGGGCTTGTTGCTGATCGTCGCGGCGCTCTATGCCCACTATTGGTGGACCACCGGGCGGTTTTTGGTCTCGACCGACGACGCCTATGTGCGAGCGCATTCAGTCCTGATCAGCCCCAAGGTGTCGGGCTATATCGCCGAGGTACCGGTCGACGACAACCAGGCGGTCAAGGCCGGCCAGGTGCTCGCGCGCATTGACCCGCGCGACTACCAGACCGCGCTCGACCAGGCCCACGCCAACGTGGCCGCGGCGCAGGCGAGCATCGAGACGTTGAACCAGCAGATCCATCAGCAGCGGCTCGCCGTCGCGCAGGCGGGCGCACAGGTCGCCGCCGATCAGGCGGCGACCGTCTACGCGCAGCAGAATTTCGAGCGCTACACCGAGCTGGCCAGGACCGGGTACGGCCCGGTCCAAATGGCGCAGCAGTCGACGGCCGACATTCGCCAGCGCCAGGCGGCCTTGCAACGCGACAGCACCGCGGTTGACGCGGCAATGGCGCAGATTCGCGTCTTCAAGGCGCAACGTGCACAGGCGAAGGCGACGCTCGCCCAGTTGTCGGCAGCCGAGAAAGAGGCCGAGCTGAACCTCAGCTACGCAACGATCGCGGCGCCAGTACAGGGGACCATCGGCGTGCGGACGATCCGGGTCGGCGAATACGTCCAGCCCGGCACACAGCTAATGGCGGTCGTGCCGTTAGAGGCCGTCTATATCGTCGCGAACTACGAAGAGACGCAGCTGACAGATGTACGACCCGGCCAGCCGGTGACGATCAAGATCGATACCTTCTCCGGCACAACCGTGCACGGCCATGTCGACAGCCTGGCTCCGGCCAGCGGCGAAGAATTCGCGCTGCTACCGCCCGATAACGCGACCGGCAACTTTACGAAGATCGTCCAGCGCATCCCGGTCAAGATCGCAATCGACACGAGCGATCCGTTGTTCGGAAGGCTGCGTCCGGGTATGTCGGTCGAGCCGACGATCGATACCAGGCCGGGTTCGTCCGCACCGCCATCCGCGCGGGCACCATGACCGGGCTCGGCGACAGCGGCGGCGCGCCGCCGGTCCCCCTCAAGACGTGGATTGCCGTTGGCGGAGCGTTGATCGGCGCGTTCCTCGCCGTCCTGAACATCCAGATCACCAATGCGTCCCTGCCCTATATCGAGGGGGGCATCGACACCGGCGGCGTTTACGGCACCTGGATATCGACCGCCTACCTGATCGGCGAGATCATTGTCATCCCCCTGACCGACTTTCTCAGCCGGGTGTTCTCGCTGCGCCGCTATTTCCTGACCAACACAGTGCTGTTCCTCGTGTTTTCCGTGTTGTGCGGACAGGCGCAAAACCTCGATCAAATGATCGCGCTGCGCGCGCTGCAAGGCTTTTCGGGCGGCGTCATGATCCCGCTCGCGTTCACCATTCTGATCACGATGCTGCCCCCGGCGAAACACGCCATAGGACTTGCCGGCTTTGCGATCACCGCCACCTTCGCGCCGGCGATCGGACCGACGATCGGCGGGTATCTGACCGACAATTATGGCTGGCCCTACGCCTTCTACATCAATCTTGTGCCCGGCGCCGTGATGCTTTGCGCGCTCTGGCACGCCTTACCGCGTGCGCCACTGCGGCTGCGCCTGTTCGCGAAGGGCGATTGGCGCGGCATTGCGCTAATGGCGATCGGCCTCGCCGCGCTCCAGACCGTGCTCGACGACGGCAATGTCTACGACTGGTTCGACTCGCCATTTATTTTCAGGCTGAGCCTGGTTGCCGCGGTCGCGCTCGCGGCCTTTGTCGTCATCGAGTTCCGCGCGGCCGAGCCCCTCGTCGATTTTCGCCTGCTTGGGCGGCGCAATTTCGGCTTCGGCACGCTGGGCAACTTCCTCTTGGGGTTTGCCCTTTACGGCTCGGCCTATCTGCTGCCGGAATATCTTGCCGACGCGCAGGGCTTCAATTCGGAGCAGATCGGCCAGGTGATGGCCTGGACCGGGCTGCCGCAACTCCTGGTGATTCCGCTCGTACCGCTCCTGATGAAGCGGATCGATGCCCGGCTGCTCATCGGCATGGGGCTGCTGGTTTTTGCGGCAAGCTGTTTTATGAACCTGCGGCTCGACGAGAACTATGCCGCGCCGCAGCTCTTATGGCCCAATATCGTCCGGGCGCTTGGCCAGGCGATCGTCATGACCCCGCTCGCCGCTATTGCAATGACGGGAATTTCGCCGGCGGAGGCAGGCGCCGCCTCGGGCCTGTTCAATATGATGCGCAACCTCGGCGGCGCGATCGGCACCGCTGCGATCGAAACCTTCTTCACAAAACGTGAGCAGTTCCACTCCTTCGTCATCAACCAGCACGTGTCGCTCCTTGAGCCCGCGACCCGCTCACGGCTCGACGAACTGCAGCTGTACTTCATGTCGCACGGAATCCCCGACCCGGCCGGCGCGCTCCATCGCGCGATAATTGCCACGGGCCAGACGATCCGCGCGGAAGCAACGATCATGGGTTACGCCGACAGCTTTGCGTTGATCGGGGTCGTGTTGCTGGCCGCCCTCTTCTCGGTCGCGTTGCTGCGCAAGGGCACGGGTTCAGGCGGCGCGGCACACTAAGCTTGGGGAACCGTACATGAAACAGATCGCTGTCGGTGCACGTGGGCGTTTCACGCTCGTCCGCCGGCCGTTCCGGTCAATCGCTTGCCTGCGCCCTCCGCTCGGTAACAAACTGTCCGCGGACACCGGGAGGCGCTGCGCGACCACCGCGCCCCCGCATTGGGGAGAGAACTCATGGACCTCAGGGGCGCGGTTGCCCTGGTGACGGGCGGCAATGGCGGGCTCGGGCAGCGCATCTGCCACGCGCTGGCGAAGGAGGGGGTGCATATCGCGGTCATCTATGCCCAGAGCCGCAATGAGGCGGAGGAGGTCGCCCGCGAGCTGACATCGCGATATCAGATCAACGCCGCGGCGTTCGCCTGCGAGATCACCGACGGCGCGGCCGTGGCGGGCCTCGTCGGCGAGGTGACCGGGCGCTTCGGCCATCTCGACATTCTCGTCAACGACGCCGCCTATAATAAGGCGATCCCCTTCGCCGACCTCGACAATCTGACGATCGAGGTATGGGACAAGATCATCGCCGTCAACCTGACCGGGCCGATGCGCCTGACGAAGGCGGTGGCGCCGCTGATGAAGGCCCAGGGCCGGGGCCGCATCGTCAACATCGCATCGGTGGCGGGGGTTGGGCCGACGGGCTCGTCGATCGCCTATGCGGTGTCGAAGGCGGGCCTCATCCACCTGACGCGCTGCATGGCGGTGGCCTTGGCGCCCGAGACGCTCGTCAACTGCGTGGCGCCGGGCCTCTTGGAGGGCACGCGAGCGACATCCAATCTCCGCTCCGAACAGATCGAGCGCTCCGCGGCCACCTCGCTCCTGAAAAAGCCCGCCGACAAGGACGACTGCGCCGACATGGTGGTCACCCTTTGCCGCACCGAAACGATGACCGGCCAGACCATCGTCATCGACTCCGGACGGTACTTTCATTGACGCCGCCGAACGGTCCGGGGAGCGGCGACCGGCGCTCCGGTTTGAGGCACGCACGGCTCTGGGCCGTGCTAAGGTCGCGCCATGCACGTCAATCGGCTAATGGGGTCGGTCGAGGCTCTGCGCCGTAAGCTGCGGGCGCTGACCTCGGTGGCTGCGGATGCCGGTTCTACTCCACCCGAGAAAGCCAATGCCCAGGCCCTGAAGAAAATTTTGGAGCAGCGGCTTCGAGAAGCCGGGGCCCCGGCCGGGGATTGGACGGACAACGCCTTTCGTCTCGGCCGATGGGCAAAGGAAATGCGGAAATCCACATCGCCCGCCTCACCCAAGGGCGATTGGACCGACAACGCCCACCGGCTCGGCAAAGCGGTTCGCCAGGGCTATAAGAAATGGCTGTCGGATTAAGCGCTCCCACCGTCCGCCTCTGGCGGGCCTGCGGGCACCACGCGGCAACGGTATCGCGGGAGGGACCAATTGAGTGACGGAATAAAGCGCATCGACGCGCGCGGGTTGAAGGAGCAACTGCACGATGACAGCGAGATCGCTCTCCTCGATGCGCGCGAGGAGGGAGCGTTCAGCCGGCGGCACTTGCTGATGGCGTCGTCTGTCCCGCTGAGCCGGCTCGAATCGCTGGTCGACGATCTGGTGCCGCGGCGCGCCGCGCGCGTGGTGTGGTGCGACGATGGCGAGGGGTTGGCCGAGCGTGCCGCCGCGCGCATGAGCGCGCTCGGCTACCGGGATGTCGCGGTATTGGACGGCGGCATCGCGGCTTGGGAGGCAGCCTCCTATCGCCTCTATAGCGGTGTCCATGTGCCGAGCAAGGCCTTCGCCGAAATCGTCGAGCACGAAGCCGGGACACCGTGGATTTCCGCTCCCGACCTGCAAAAGCTGATCGACAGCCGCGCCGATATCGCGATCTTCGACAGCCGCTCTTACGAGGAGTACCACAGCAACAGCATCCCGACCGCGATCAGCGTGCCGGGAGCGGAGCTGGTCTATCGCTTCACCGATCTCGCCCCGTCGCCGGCGACGACAATCATCGTCAATTGCGGCGGCCGCACCCGCAGCATCATCGGCGCGCAATCGCTGATCAATGCCGGTTTCGCCAACAAGATCATGTCGTTGAAGGATGGCACGATGGCCTGGCACCTGGCCGGGCTGGGGGTTGTGCCGGGGGCCACATTGCGGCCGCCCGAGGTCTCCGCTGCCGGGCTCCTCGCGGGGCGCGAGGCCGCGGCGCGGGTGGCGGCGCGCTGCGACATCCCCCGCATCGACAGGGCGACGCTCGAACGGTGGCGCGCCGAAGCGGCAGAGCGCAGCCTCTACGTGCTCGACGTCCGCACCCCCGAAGAATACGAGGCCGGGCATCTGCGCGGCGCCCGGTTGGCTCCCGGAGGCCAGCTGGTGCAGGAAACCGACGCGCACATCGCGACCTGGGGTGCGCGCGTCGTGCTGGTTGACGATAACGGCGTGCGCGCGACGATGACCGCTTCCTGGCTGAAGCAGATGGGGTGGTCCGAAATTGCCGTTCTTACTGCCGGTCCGGCAGTGGGCGATAGCGGGGACGATTGGGTGAGCGGACACCACGTGCCACGCGTACTGGGTTTCGACGCCGCCGCGATATCCGGCATCGGGCCAAGCGATCTGAGCCGCGCCCTCGCGGCGGGCAGCGCGGTGGTCGTCGATCTTGATTTCAGCCGGCGCTATGGCGAGGGTCACATCCCCGGCGCCTGGTTTGCGACCCGGGCGCGCCTACCCGGCGCCCTCGCCAAACTGCCCGCGGCCGAGACCATCGTGCTGACCTCGCCCGATGGTCGGTTGGCGCAACTCGCGGCGGCCGGATTGGCCGGCATCGCCGCGATCCCGGTGGTGGTGCTGGCAGGCGGTACGCAGGCCTGGGTAGAGGCTGGATTACCGCTCGAACCGGGGGCGAGCCACATGGCCGACGAAGCTGACGACGTGGTTCTCTCGGCGCGCGAGCGCAACCAGGACCGGGAAGCGGCGATGCGCGAATATCTGGAATGGGAGATCAATCTGGTCAACGACATGGCCAAGGACGACGATCACCGCTTCCGGGTAGTCCGCGGCTGAGCGGCGCGGCGAGAACAATCCTCGACCCGCCAGGCCACCGACCTCAGGCCACCGACCCTCAGGCCACCGACTCTCAGGAAGGAAATCACCATGCGTCCCCAGGCCTCCGCAATGAAGGCGCTTCTCGACCAACCCGGACTTCAGGTCATGCCCGGCTGCGGCGACGGGATGGGCGCACGGCTGATCGCGGAAGCCGGCTTCCGCACCGCCTTTGTCTCCGGCTCCAGCATCGCCGCGATGCGTCTCGCCATGCCCGACATGGACCTCCTGACCCTCCCGGAGATGGCCGACGCGGTCGAGACCGTCATCGCCGCGGCGCCTGACCTCTTGTGGCTGGCCGACGGCGATACCGGCTATGGCAACGCGCTCGCCGTGCAGAAGACGATCCGCGCCTACGCCCGGCGAGGCGCCGCCGCGGTCTTGATCGAGGACAAGGCCTGGCCGCGCCCGCTTGGCCATGGCGGCGCCAAGCTGGTGATCGAGCGCGAGGCCGCCATCCTGCGCTGCCGCGCCGCCGCCGAAGCATGCCGTGAAGAAGGCATCCTGCTCCTTGCCCGCACCGACGCCCGCACGTCGCGCGGGTTCGATGAGGCGCTGAGCCGGGTGAAGGCCTTCGCGGCCGAGGGTGCCGACATCCTCTTTCTCGACTCGCCCCAGACCGAAGCGGAGATGCGCGCCACCGTGGCGGAGTGCGGCGGCAAACCGACACTCGCCGTCACCTCGCCCGCCGGCAAGCACTTCATGCCCAAGGACGCGGAACTCGAACGGATCGGCGTCAAGATCGTCGTCTATCCGCAGGAAATCCTCGCCGCGACAGTGCACGCGGTGCGCGCGGCGCTCAGCGGTCTGAAGGGCGGCGCGAAGCCGCCGATGGCGAGCCCGGCGGAACTGGCGACGGCGATCCGCGCGGCCGACTACCTGGCCAGGGACGCACGCTGGCCCGATCCGCGCTGAGCGAAAGCGGCCTTGGGGTAATCGTTCAGTTTGAATATCCGCGATAGGTGGAATTCGGTCCTTCGCCGATAAGCATGTTAAATGGCCAAGTGCGCCGAGAGCGGAAGTTCAGTTCGGTCTGGAAACGCCACGAGTGGCCCTTCCTCATCAGCACACATAAGCAGCAGCGGTGCGGCGAGCGCAATCCTGACGCCGCGGCATCTATCTTTTCCCTGCGATAGACGCACAACCTGTGCCGGTGGGATTGAGCGACGAACCGTTGGGGCGTGGATCATGGGCGGCGTAGGCGCACTCCCCTGCCGCCGCTCGAACTCGTCGCACCTTCGTTGATAAACTCCACCCCCGCGGTCTCGAGAGCGGCCATCACCCTGGTCAGGCTCTCGATGACCCCGCGAACGGTGCCGTTGCTCGCTTCCATGCGCTGGATCGTCGGCAGTGATACCCCGGACGCCGCCGCCAGGGCTTTCTGGTCCATGCCCACGAGCACGCGAGCAGCCTTCATTTGCGCCGCGGTGAGCAATGTCCCTCTCCAACAAAAGGTGACGCAATTTCTTAGGGGCCCACTCTCTTACGACTAAGACATCATACCTGACTTCCAGGTCATGTTTTCACCATCAAGATTGCCATTTTGCGGCTACTCGACCATCAAAGCCGGCCCAGCAGCCGCAACAATCCGTCCAGAATCGTGTACGGATGGGGGGGACAACCCGGGACGTACAGATCCACCGCAAGCAGATCTTCAATTCCATCGCACACCTCCTTGTGGCCCCGGAACAGACCGCCCGATATCGCGCAGGCACCGGCGGCGATGACCAGCTTGGGTTGGGCGACGGCTTCGTAGGTTCGCAGTGTCGCCTCTTTCATGTTTTCGGTGAGCGGACCGGTGACGAGGATGCCGTCGGCATGCCGCGGCGAGGCGACGAATTCGATCCCGAAGCGGCTGGAGTCGAAGACGGCATTGCCGAGCGCGTTGACCTCGACTTCGCAACCGTTGCAGCCCCCCGCGCTGATCTCGCGCAGGCGCAGCGACCGCCCCAGCAGCCTGCGTAGCTCCCGGCTTGCCGCTGCGACGTGCACCGGGTGATCGCCGGTTGCCATCAATCCGGCGCGGTCCGATGCGGCAAGCCGCCAGTCCTGCGTGAACGTGATCGCATTGCCGGGGCAGGCGCTCGCGCACTCGCCGCAGAAGATGCACCGCCCGAGATCGAGTTCGGGACCGGCGGCGGAGATCTGCAGCGCATCGGTCGGACAGGCCTCGACGCACCGGGCGCAGCCGTCGACGCATTTCTCGGGGTCGAGCACCGGCCGCCCGCGGAACAGCGCCGGCAGCGATGGATCGTGCGCCGGGTAGTTGGCCGTGCGGTAGCCCTGCCGAGCGCGAGCAAGGAGCGCCTTGAACATTTATGTCCTGCCGTTTCTACAAATCGTGCCCGCAATAGGACAGGTTGAAGCTCTTGTTGCATTGCGGGAAGTCGGAGATCGCTTGGCCGCGCATCGCCATCGCGAGCCCGAACCAGTTGCGGAACGACGGATCGAGGATCTTGTAGTGCGAGAACCGCCCGACCGCGTCGGTTGTGCCGAGATGCACGATTTCGCCGCGCCAGCCTTCGACGAGCGACAGCGCGAGACGGTTCGGGGCCAAGGCTCCGATGGAGGTCATCGGCTCGCCCTCTCCCGGCTGGTCAAGCACCCGGGTCAGGAAGGCAAGCGAATTCTCGATTTCCTGCCAGCGCTGGAACGCGCGGGCGAAGACGTCACCGCTCTCGCCGACGGCAATTACCGGCCGGCTATCGGGGTAGACGGGTAGAGGAAAGTCGCGCCGGCAATCGCGGTCGATCCCGCTTGCGCGCGCGGGCGGCCCGACGATCCCCAGATCCTCAGCCGCCTGCCGGCTGAGGACACCGGTGTTTTCGAACCGCGCCCTGACCGATGAGGATTTCCACAGCAGTTCTACCGCATTGCGCATGTCCCGCGCGGCGTCACCGAGCCGCTGCTTCACCTCGAGCAGAATCTGCGCCCCCGGCTCGCGAGTAACACCGCCGGGCCGGATCCAGCCCCGGCCAAGCCGGCTGCCGCACAAAAGCGCGGTCAGGTTCAGCACATCACCGCGCAGCCGTCCGCAATAAGCCGCAGCCGGGAGAAAGCCGACGTCGCCCGCGAGCGCGCCAAGATCGCCGATATGGTTGGAGATTCGTTCCAGCTCCAGCGCGATGGCGCGCAGAGCAAGCGCCCGCGGCGAGCAGGCGGTGGCGGACAGCGCTTCGACCAGCTGACAATACGCGGTCGCGTGGCCGGCGGTGGTATCGCCGGCGATCGTCTCGGCGAGGTGGACGCTGCGCTTATCAGGCCCGCCGCGCAGCGCCTGCTCAACGCCGCGGTGCTGGTATCCGAGCGAGATTTCGAGATGGAGGACGCGTTCGCCGTGGCAATTGAAGCGGAAATGCCCGGGCTCGATGATCCCGGCATGCACCGGGCCAACCGCGACTTCATGGACCTCGGCCCCGGCAACCTGAAAGAAATCGACGTCTTCAATGGCCGGACCGCCGCGCGGGAAGCGCACCGGCTTGAGCCAGGGGTGCCCTTCCGGATGGACGCCCCATTGCTCGTGGATTTCGCGCTCAAAGTAATGCGCGGCGGGGCAATCGAGGGTCAACGCCGGATAACCGCCCGCGACGTCGGTCGCGATGAGGTTGATCTCGCCGCGCCCGTCATCGGCCAGCGCGGCCAAGAGCCGCGTACCCGCTTCATCCTGCGACATGCCCACGAGGAGCAGCAGCCGCGAGCCTTCCCCGATCGCGGACAGGACTTCACGGCGAAACGAGGCGCTGTCGACGACGGGAACCGAAGTGGTCGCCACCGGGACCGCATTGCCGGTAGCGGCAAAGCGCGTCATAGCCGGGGGCCCAGGACGGCGGCGGCGCTCCCAAGCGCGCCGGAGAACCACACCGGCATCCACAAACCCAGCAGCAACAGGAGGCCCATCGCCGACACGACGATCAATGTGCCTGCGTTGCCGTCGCGAGCGCCCTGCACGGACGATTTTGGATCGCCGAAAGCCATGTCGATCAGGTGCCGCAATGCCGACAGGAAAACGACGCTGCTCGCGGCGAGAAACAGCACGAGGACGAGCCATGCGCCGCCTCCCGCCGCGGCTCGCAACAGCTGATATTCGCTCATGAAGACGGAGAACGGCGCGACGCCGATCAGCGCCAGGACGCTGCCGAGCAGGGCGATCCCCCACAGCCGGTCGGCGCGCAGGGCGCCGGACAGCATGTGCATGTCATGACTACCGACCTGCTGCCCCAGCCGCCCGACCGCAAAAAACGCGAGCGACTTGCACACCGAGTGATTGAGCGTGTGGAACAGCGCGGCAAAGGTGCCAAGCGGCCCGAGCCCGAACCCGAGGGTGATGATGCCCAAATGCTCGACGCTGTGATAGGCGAGGAGGCGCTTGGCATCGCGCTGAAAGACGATGAAACCGGCGGCCACCAGGATCGACAGCGTCCCGAAGAAGATCAAGAGCCCGTCGGCGAAAGCCGTTCCCAAGGCATGCCGGGCCGGCGGCACAAAGCGCATGATGCAGTAGAGCGCCGTGTTCAGCAGAAAGCCGGAGAACATCGCCGACACCGGCGTTGGCGCCTGGCTGTGCGCATCGGGCAACCAGGAGTGAATCGGCGCAAGCCCGGTTTTCGTGCCATAGCCCACCAGAATGAAGACGAAGGCGAATTTCATCAGCGTCGGGTCGAGCTTCACGTCGGCGGAGGCCAGCTTGGTCCAGAACAACGCATCGGCCGGAACGCCGCCCGCGGACTGGATCGATGCCGCAGCAAAGATCGTTCCGATAAAGGCGAACGCGATACCGACCGAGCAGATGATCAGGTACTTCCACATCGCTTCCAATGACAGGCGGCTCGGATGCAGAGATATCAGGAAGGCGCTCAACAGCGTGGTCGCCTCCATCCCGACCCACATGATGCCGAGATTGTTGGACACTAGGACCAGCATCATCGCCGTGAGCGAGCCGAGCCAAAGGGCACCAAAGCGGTGCGCGACCGGGAGGGTGAAGCCGTGCTCGCCGGTTTCATGAGCGAAATACACGCCGGCGAAGGCCGAGCTGAGCAGAAAGACCAGCACGAGGACGATCAGGTAGAAGGCGGAGAAGGCGTCGATGTAAAACCACTCATCCGCCGCGGTCACAAAGCCGTCGGCGAGGACGCTGCCCCATAGATTGGCTGCGAGCCCGAGCTCGATCGCCGATACCGCGACGATCAGCCTGAGAACATGGTGGGGCCGCGGCAGCGCCAGACAGACCAATGCCCCCAGCGCCGCCACCGCCAGCATTGCGAAGATCGAATAATCGGGGAACAAGGCGTCAGCCTCTCAGCGCATTGAGCTGATCGACATCCATCGATCCGAATTCCCGGTTGATGTGGAATATTGCTATTCCCATGACAAAAACCGCGACGAAGGCATCGAGCAACACTCCCAATTCGACAAGAAGCGGGATTGCAACAACCGTGATTACGCCGAAGACAAATATCCCGTTTTCGAGCATTAGATACCCGATGACCTGCATCAGCGCGCTGCGCCGGCTGATGATCATGAAGAGGCCGATGGAGACGACGAAGATCGCCGTCTCGAGCATCAGGAAGGGCGCGTGCGGCAACGCCGGCTTCAGCTCCAGCGCAAGCCAGACCGACAATCCCAGCGCCACGATCCCAAAGAGGATCGACGCGACAAACCCGACAAACGGTTCGACCTCGCGCGGGTAGAAGGTGCGCGCCCGCAGCCGCAGCAGCACCCAGGGGAAGATCACCCCCTTCATCGCAATGTTGCCGCCGGCCAGCAAGATCACGCGCAGGCCGAGCCCGTCATCATGGGCGATCAGCGGCACCAGGCCGAGGACGATACCCTGGAGCGAAAGCCAGCGGATGCAGGCGCCGATGCGGCTCGTTCCGAGCAAGGCGAAGCAGGTCACCAGGGCGATCGCGTGGATGGTGTCGAGAGCGGCGGGCATGTGGGCTCAGCCCAAGAGCACGATGAACGCGACGACCGAGAGGGTCGCCGCGCCGACGATGAATTGCGGCACGCGGGTGAGGCGATAGCGCGCCATCGCCGACTCGACCATGCCGATGACGACCGCAAGGCCGGCCATGCCGAGGAGGGCCGCCCCGCCATCGAGCCACGGTGTCCCGCTGCGCAGCGGCACGACCAGACCGACAAACAGCGCGCCAAGGCTCCATAGTTTCAGCGCGACGGCGTACTGGATGTAGGCGAAATCGGGACCGCTGTGGTCGAGCACCATCACCTCGTGGATCATCGTCAGCTCGAGGTGCGTGGTCGGGTCATCCACCGGGATCCTCGTGTTCTCGACGAGCGTCAGGACGACGAGGGTGATCGCGACGAGAGCTAGCGCCGGAAGGGCGCGGGTCCAGGCGGCGACGGTAATCGCGCCGAAGATCTCGCTCAGCGAGAGCGCGCCGGTGACCCGTACAAGCACCGCCAGCGCCACCAGCAGAGCGGGTTCCGTCAAAACCGCAAAGTGGACCTCGCGGCTCGCGCCCATCCCTTCAAAGCTGGAGCCGGCATCCAGTGCGGCAAGCACGGTGACGAACCGTCCGAGCGCAAACAGACCGGCGAGAACGATCAGATCGCCGGGAAAACTCACGACCGCGCCGACACCCCCAAACGGCAGGATCAAGAGAGCGGCCATGAGCGTTGCCAGGTTCACCACCGGCCCCAGGCGAAACAGCCAGCTCGTCACCTCGCCGTAGACCGCCCCCCGGCGCAGGCACTTGGCAATGTCCCGGTAGGGCTGGAAGAGAGACGGCCCGCGCCGGCCGGCGACAAAGGCCTTGGTCCGGTTGATGAGGCCCAATAAGAGCGGCGCCAGCAGCAGCGCGCAGAGGGGTGAGAGAAACCAATGAGCCTGCGGCATGGCTCAGAGACTGACCCAGATCAAGAGCGCGACCAGCGTCGCCGCGACATAGAGCACATAAACGTGGGTGTGCCCGTGCTGGACGACATTCATGCGGCTGACCGCCGCGCTGAACCAACGGAAGCTCGGCACGAACAAGAGCCGCAGGAACGGGTCGCCGCTGTCGCTCGAATAGGAGCCCGCAGCGGGGAAATAGCCGCTCGGCGGGACCAGGGTTTCGCGGTTTCTGACGAATAACCGAAACTGCGTCGTCAGCGGCTCGGCAAACGACGAAGCGGTGTACTGCATCCGGGGCGTCGGCCGTGAAAAACCGCAACCCCATACCGGCCCTCGCCCGATTCCGGCGCGGGCCAGGCGATGCGAGCGCACGGCCCAGGCAAGCCCGGCGACGACAATCATGACGGCGAAGAGCGCCACCACCATGCTCAGCGATGCGGTGACCGTCGCGAGCGATGCGTGCGCTTGCCCCTCCGTCAGCCCGGTCGCTCCCGCCACCACGCTCGCCAGCGACGACACGACCGCCGGCGCGGTTAGGCCGATCCCCACACACAAGAGCGCCAGGACCGCCATCGCGGCACACATCGGAGCGGCCGCTTCATGCGCTTCGGCCGCCTCGTGACTGCGCGCGGAGCCTAGGAACACGATGCCGAAGGCCTTGGCGAAACACGCGGCAGCGAGTCCGCTGATCAGCCCCATGGCAACCAGCGAGACCAAGCCGGCCACCGCGATATTCACCGTCGACTGAACGAGCCCGAGGAATCCCGCATAGAAGAGCAGGAATTCGCTGACGAACCCGTTGAGCGGCGGCAGCCCGACGATCGCGGCGGAGCCGATCAGGAAAGAGGTTCCGGTCCACGGCATCCGCTTGAAGAGCCCGCCAAGCTCCTCGAGTTCGAGGCTGTGCGCGGCGTGCTGGACCGCCCCGGCGCCGAGAAACAACAGCCCCTTGAAGATCGAGTGGTTGAGGACGTGGAGCAGTCCGGCGGCGAAACCGATGACGGCAATGGTCGTCATTCCTTGGGCGAGCCCGAGCACGCCAAACCCGATGCCGATGAGGATGATCCCGATATTCTCCACGCTGTGATAGGCTAGAAGGCGCTTCAGATCGTGCTGCGCGAGGGCAAACAGCACTCCGAGCACGCCGCTCGACGCACCGGCGGCAATCAACACCCACGCCCACCACGCTGGCGGTGTTCCGAGCATCGTCATGACGCGGACAAGGCCATAGATCCCGACCTTGATCATCGCCCCGGACATCAGCGCCGAGGCGTGGCTGGGCGCGACCGGATGCGCCTCGGGGAGCCAGACATGCGCGGGGACGATCCCGGCCTTCGATCCGAAGCCGACGAGCGCCAACACGAACACCAGGGACGACAGATTCGGGTGGTTGTTCAGAACAACGGCGTAGCCCGAGAAATCCGAGGTTCCGGCAAGCCCGCCGACCAGGACGAACAGCACCAGGAGAAACGCAGTCCCCAGATGCGTCGCCGCCAGGTAGGTCCAGGCGGCGTGACGAACGCTCGCCTGCCGATCGTCTAAGATGACGAGGAAAAACGGGGCAAGCGCCATGATCTCCCAAGCCAAGAGGAAGAGGAGGCCATCGCGCGCCGTGATCACCAGCGCCATCGCGGCGGTCAGCAAATTCAGATGGAACCATGTCACCGCCGATCCGCGCCCATTATCGGCACCGGCAAGATAGCTGCGGCCGTAAAGTCCGGTCACGACCGAAAGCCCGAAGACCGGGAGCAGGAAAAACGCCGATAGAGTGTCGATTTCGAAATGCAGGCCGCCGCCCGGCATCGGCCAGGCACCTGAAATTCCCTCGACCTGTCCGGTCACGAGCACGCGTATTGCGACAAGAAGCCCCAAAGCCGAGCCGGAGATCGCCCCGATCTGGCCGGCCGCCTGCGCCACAAGCGAGCGCGCGCTGAGGATGACGGCCGCAACGCCACCCAGGACCAGCAGCAGGATCGCAATGGTAAATTCGAGCATTTCTACTGGCGCAAGCCTGTACGGGTCGCCTCACCACAATTACGAAGGCCGGCGAACCAAGGCGCATCCAGGCCCACCTGCGGTTCCCCATGGGTACCCCAGCCCATTCGCACGGTCAATGCGTCTGGCAGAAAATCTTGCGATATTGATCTTGATGTATGATAGCTGAGATATCGATGATGCACGGTAACCGATCATAGTCGATGCGTTCAAACCATCACCGTAGTGGAAGCAATAGTGGTCCTCGCGAGCCGCAAGGAACGGAGGATGACGGCAATGAGCGAGCTTTATGGGCGATATCACGGCCGCATACATGATCTACCGACAAAAGGTCCCGCCAAGCGGCGGGCAAATAACCGGTTTTTCGACCAGCCAGGGTTAGTCGAACTTCCGCTTAGGGTCCAGGCTGTGTGGAAACGGCGCGAGATTATGGCCTTGGCCGATTCCGCTGTGGGGGCAACTGTTTTAGAATCCCGAAGCTTGGGGCTCTGGGGGCTGGGCGATGCATCGGTTCATCGACGGCGAAGATCGGAT
>Ga0182024_10010224_pt1 | contig 19186 bp, 21 predicted proteins | sample P32metaG_FD_120480 | JGI IMG/M metagenome (GOLD analysis project Ga0182024, IMG submission 120480) | Permafrost microbial communities from Stordalen Mire, Sweden - P3-2 metaG (Illumina Assembly) | ecosystem: Environmental > Terrestrial > Soil > Wetlands > Permafrost | place: Sweden: Stordalen... | reverse complement strand
AGGATATTGATTCGACCTCGGACTCGCGTGAGAGATTTTTCACGATGACGATAGCCTCGGGTAAAATTTCGTCGAAGGCGGCGCTCAACGGCGTTGGTCAGAAGTCGCGCGATCAATTCGGGGATATCTTCAATATCTTCTTCAAGTATCGCGTCAAAGGCACCCCTGACGCGAGTCAGGTCCGAAGCGTAGAGCATTAGTAGCCAGAGATTCCGAACCGGAATGCGGCCGATCTGCCGGTCTCCAGGAGATGAGCTTGCATCGTTACAAGGCGATATCAACTCAGCCCCGCGAGCAGCTTCACCCGCGCCGCCTTGGCTGTCTCAGGCGCGTCGTACCAATACTCATCAAGCAATGGCCCGATTTCTGTCTCAACCCTGGCTCGGAACCATGCTCGGCCATCGGTGATCGGCAGATCGGTATCAGGTGTCACGTAGGAATGTCCGATCCGGAACTGAGGACCGAGCGAGATCGCCGCAGAGATCTGGGCATTAAGTACACCCATTCGGGTTTCGATTTCGGTGAGCAGCGCACTTTCAATGCCCCGATATTCGCACCATGCCCGCCAAGGGCCCCCAAATCGGGGCTCGAGATCGATGAAGGCGAAGCGACGCCTCAGCGCGAGGTCAACGATTGCAAGAGAGCGGTCGGCAACGTTCATCGTCCCGATCACAAATAAGTTCCCAGGCACATGAACCCGCTCGCCCGGCTCCTTCCGGTAGGCGAGCTCGATTGCTTCCGAACGTTGGCGCTTAGAGACCTCCAACAGCGTGAGCATCTCACCAAAAATTTGGGCCGGATTCCCACGGTTGATTTCTTCAATGACCAGCACAAATGGTCGATCTGGTTCGCTCTCTGCGGCTTGGATCGCCTGCATAAATATACCATCTACAAGTTCGAGGCGTCCGTCTCCGGCGGGCCGCCATCCGCGCACAAAGTCCTCGTAGGCAAGCGACGGGTGAAATTGCACAACGCGGAGTCGGGACCGAGCAGTCTCGCGGTCGTTGGAGCCGACGAGCGCGAATCCGAGGCGTTTCGCCAGCCAAGTTTTTCCCGTACCGGGTGGCCCCTGCAGGATAAGGTTCATTCTGGAGCGCCAGCGGTCGAGAATTTCCGACAGCTCTGCGTTCGTCAAGAAACACCCATCGGCGACAATGTCCTCAATCGTATAAGGAGATTCTTCCTCGGCAATTTCTTCGTCTTCAATGGCCACCGACGGTGCCGGAGTGTCGTCCAAGGTGGCCTCCGACTTGGTGCCGTATTTCTCCAGCCAATAAGGCTGGGCTAGAAACCATGCATAGTCTTGCGGTGCGCCTCGGAACGTAAAATCGATCAATCGGCGACCGTTTTCGGATGCCGGATCGGCTTCGACGATTGTGGTTCTGTATGTGTAAAAGTACCAGTCGCGCGGTTCTGTTGGTGGGTCCCAGGCGACCTTCACCGTCCGTCCGTCACCGGCATTATCGAGGACCGTGCCCGTAGCCTTGATCCTCATCACCGATACGGCCTTGCCCCCAACCTCAAATGGCACACGCTTTTTGACAAAGCTTGCCTTTACGGCGATCTGATCCCCCGGCCTTATCCGGCGAACAACGTCCAGAAATTGATCTTCGTAACCGTTCTCCCAGACGCCTTGTTCTAGAAAACGCGGAAGCTGATCGTCGCTGCGATCCCAAACTGAACCCACGAACCAGTAAGACTTTCCTTCCTCCCCGATATCTCCCGTAGTACCGGGGGCCGGCGCGTCTTCCTCAGCCGGAGGGCTTCCGGGCCGATTGGCGTCGCGGATCCGAACGTAGAGGTCCCAGGTCTCTTCCGGCGAGAGATTTGCTTCACGCCCTTCGGTGGTAAGGCTCCACTGTCCGCGCCGTGCATTGTCGATAAGGCCGGCTTTTACGAGGTAAAAGCGCGCCCAGTGAACATCGTTTTCGAATATGGATTGCGTCCCGTTTTGGACGGACCTGGTCAGGTCTTCGGCCGGAACCTCTCCCCTCGATCTGATCCAGGCCATGGCTTCGGCAGGGCGCATCGGGTTGGGATCCGCCGAACGAAGTGCATCTAGAAGCAGTGGAAAGTATTTCGTGAATCGGTTGCTTTTAGCTTCGGCCATTCGCGTCAGTTCCCCTCCGTCTACTTGCCCCCGCAAACTCGGAGCATAAGGCGCGAAGTCCCTACTATACGCCTACTAGGCGACATTCGGAGTATCACAGGGAACGGCTAAGGCATTGATATTAGTGGTGCCGACGCGCGGATTCGAACCGCGGACCTACTGATTACGAATCAGTTGCTCTACCACTGAGCTACGTCGGCATTCCGGGAAGGCTCGCCCGATCCGCGGGGCGCGCGGACCTTAACAACCGCGTCGGGCTCGCGTCAACGAGCGCGGCCGTGGCGAATTCCGGACCGGCGGCGCTCGTGGCGAGACGCAACGGATCTCCCTTGGGCGTCCGCCAGGTTAGACTCGCGAACGCGCGGCAGTGCGGACAGATCGCGACCCATTCCGGCGTCGCGGCGCCGCAGATGTCGCACACATAGGCGGGATCGGCGAACGGCGTATCGACCGCGCGCGCGAGCCAGGCCCGCGCGGCGGCATGATCGCCATGTTCGCCTTCCTCGATATCGGCCATCAGACGGCAAACGCGCGGCGACGGTTCGTCGACCGGCAAGCGGCGTCTCGCCTCGCCCCAAAGCCGCGCCGTCAATGCCGCTTTCGCCAACGCCAAGCGGCTTTCGACATGGTCGATATTGGCGGCCGCCAGCCGCTCCACGCGCTTGACGCGCTGGACCGGAGTCTCGTCCGGAAACAGGGCATGGTAGGCGGCGGCAAGATCGGGATGGGGCGCCGCCCGCCAGGCGGAGGCCAGAATCTTCATCGCCCGCCGCGCCGCGCCTTGCGCCGCTTGCAGCCGCGCGTAGCGGGCAGCGCCCGGCGCGAAGCCGGGGTCGCTGGCGAAAGCGCTGGCCGCCAGGCTCAGCGCATGAGCGCCATCCCCCGCCGTCTCGGCCTCTCGGCTCTCCTCGTGCAGCAAGACGGCGCGATGGCGGCGCGCGGTCGCGGCGTCGATCGCGTTGCGCGCTAGGCGCTCGCCCAGCGTCGCTTCCGCGCGCGTCCACTGGCCCGCCCGGGTCTGCAATTCATAGAGCTGGTTCAGTACCCAAATCGTGCGCGGATGGAGCGCCCTGGCCCGCTCCACCAGCTTCAGTCCCAGCGACTCGTCGCCGGCGTGGAGTGCCTGCATCAAGAGGCCGCGCAATCCCAGAAACTCGGTTTCGCCGCGCTCCAGCATCGCCGTGAAATATTTGCGCGCGGCATCCCGATCGCCGTTCAACTGCGCCGCCTGCGCCGATAGCAGCAGCGTCAGCGGCGGCTCCGCCAACAGCACGTCGGCCTTGCGCGCCAGTTTCAACGCTTCGGTTGCTTCGCCGGCCGCGACCGCGACCATGCCCTGGGTCAGCGCGCGATAGCCCGCGGCGCGGCGTCGCTCGTGCCGGGAACGGCGGATTGCATGGGGAGCGCCGATCAGCTTGCGCAGCAGATGAAATAGCGCCGCCGCGATCATCGCGACGGCGCCGGTTCCCAGCACCAGGACCGCGACGCTGGTGTCGATGCGCCAGTCCTGCCAGGTGAGTTCGACGGTTCCGGGGCGATCGGCGACGAAAACCGAAATCGCGATCAGCACGGCAATTCCGATTAGCGCCGGCAGCGCCCGGATCAAGGCTTGCCCTCTCTCTTAGGGGCCTCGTTCGCGATCCGCGCGCTCTCCGCCTGCCACAATTTGGCCAACGCCGCCTCGGCGGCGAGCCGCTTGCGCGCATCGCTCAGCCATCCGGCGGCCGCGGCACGTGGTCCCGGCGTCAGACCGTCGAGCGCCGCCGTTGCGCCGGCGAGGTCTCCGTCACGAAGGAATGCCTCGGCGCGATCCACGGCCAACGCAACCGGATCGCTCGCATCGGTCGTACCATCGATGCGGCGGATCACGACCAGCCGCTTCAGACGCGTCAGGATCCAGTCGCCCCAATCGTCGCTTGGCGCGGCGGTGCGCGCGCGCAGGATCGCGGGCGCGGTTTCTTGCCCGAATCGTTCCCGCAGGGCCGCCACGGTGGGGATGCCCGACGCAGCCGCGGGGCCCAGCGTCTCCAGTGCCGCATGCAGGTCGGGTCGGCTGGCCGCCATCGCCTCGACCGCATCCAGTTCGGCCGCGAATGGGCTCGGGCGGGCGAGCGCGCCCCGTAAATCCGCGAACGTCAGGAGGAAAGCGCTGTCCGATTGGCTATCGGCCTGCGCGGTGCCGCGGTTCTCAAGCGTCGCGACGCGATCGCCAATCGCTTGCAGTCCGGCGTTCAGCTTCCCGACTTGGTCGCTCAACGCGGCAATCGCCGCTGTCTCGTCGGGGCCTTGAGGCATCGGGGCCGCTGCCGGCGCTGCTTGCGGCGCAGGACGCGCTTCCAACTGGCTCAGACGCGCATTGCTTTCCTTCAGGGAGGCCTCGATGGAGCCGAGACGAGGATCGATCGCCACCGCGGCGGGTGCGGCTTCTGTCCGGTTCGCTTGGGCCGCCCAGGGAAAGAATGGCCGCATAAACGGCGCCCAAAAAGGCGAGGCTCCGACCAAGCCCAGAACCACGATCAGCAGCAGGACCAGCCAAGCCACCGAAGACGACCGCGATTGCCGTGGCGCCATTGGCTCGGGCGTTCGCGGTTCGGGGGAGGGCGGCGGCGACACCCAAGGCCGCGTCCGGGAGTCGGGAGCCGATGCGTTGGCCGGGGGCAGAGCGGCCGCACCCTCGGGCGGGATACCCGACTCGCTTACGGACAGCGCATTGGACGGGGACGCCTCGCTCGCATCCGCCTTGCCGTCTCCAATTCCTCGTTCGCTCATGCCAATGATTTTCCGATCTCGCGCAATCGAGACAACACCTCATCGAGGGTCTTGAGGAGCGCGGCCTGAGTCGGCGCCGGCGCGATCCAAAGCGCGCGCCAAGCAAGCTCCCCGAGTGCTTCGCCGACCGCCGCGCTGATAGCGAAAGCGGTCATATCCGCACATATACCGACGAATCCCGAATCGCCCGCGAGTCTAGCAAACGTGACGGCGCCGCGGGGCGAAAAAAAGAACGCGAGCGCGATTCCTTCGCGCAAGGCGGCGACGACATCCGGGGGTAAGGCCGCGACCGGTTCGGCGCGATAAAGAACCACCGCCCGCGCGGCGAACCCGCGGGCGATCAGCATTGCGGCGAGATCGTTCGCGACATCCCGCCCCGCGGCATGAACCAGCGCACCCTGGCGCGGCGAGAGGCGTCCGGCGACCAGGGCGGCCAAGTCCTCGACATCGCCGTGCGCCGAGTAGACGGTTCTGAAATTCGCCAACCGCGCCGCGGCCCCGGTTGCGTCCCCGACCGCGAATGCCGGCAGCTCGCGCCGCGACGAGGCCGTGGCGAAGGCACGAACGCCGTTGGCGCTGGTGAATAGGATAGCCTGGGCACCGATCAGTGACGCCTGCACCTGGGCCGCCCCATCGCGCTCGGGCAGGACATTCAGCATTGGGGCCAAAACGGGCTCGATGCCGCGCGCCGTGAGCGCCGATGCGAACGAAGCGGCGCCGTCGCGCGATCGCGTAATCAATGCCTTCACGCGGCGCCCGCGGTGAAAAATCCCGGACCGGCGATCGCGCGCAACTCGCGTGCCGCATCGGCGGCCAACATCAGAGCCTCGCTGGCAAGACCGTGCCGTATGGTCGCATGGCGATCGCTCCCGTCGGGGCCGATGACCAGCGCACGGAACTTGAGCACCACACCGTCGATCTCGGCGAGCGCGGCGATCGGCGTCCGGCAGCTGCCATCGAGCACCGCCAGCAGCATTCGCTCGGCGGCGATGCAGATCGATGTCGGCGCGTGATCGAGCGCTTCCAGCCAATGCCGCGCGCGCTCGTCATGTTCGCGCGTTTCGATGGCGATCGCTCCTTGCGCGGGCGCCGGCAGCATTTCATCGAGCGGCAACAGGGCGGTGGCTCGCTCGACGATACCGAGGCGCTTCAACCCGGCGACCGCCAGCACGGTGGCGTCGACCGCGCCGGCTTCGAGTTTGCGCAGCCTGGTATCGACATTGCCGCGAAACGGAACGATGCGCAGATCGGGCCGTGCCTGGAGCAATTGCGCTTGCCGGCGCGGCGAACTGGTCCCGACGATTGCGCCGGATGGCAGCGCGGCAACACTCGTCCCCTGGCGCGAGAATAGGGCGTCGCGCGGATCCTCGCGCGGCAGGCAGCAAGCGATGGCGAGCCCCGGCGGCAACAGCGTCGGCAAGTCTTTCGCCGAATGGACCGCCATATCGATCCGGCCCGCCAACATCGCCTCGTCGATTTCCTTGGTGAAAATCCCCTTGGCGCCGATCTCGGCGGGGGGACGATCCTGCTCGCGATCGCCGAGGGTGCGGATCGTCACGATCCCGATGGCGTCCGCGGCGGCCAATTCGTTATGCGCGGCGGCGAGACGCGAAGTCAGCTCGCGCGCCTGCGCCAGCGCCAAGGCGCTGCCGCGCGTGCCGATCCGCAACAGCGGCATTTACGAGCTTTCCTTCATGCGCGATGGTTTAAGCGCTCCACGCCATAGAAGGAAGAGCGGCCGCGCCTTGACGTGCTCTCCATAAGCCGGGTTCTGGCGCGGCGGAGCCGGAAATGCTCTAACCCCGGGGACATGTTGATCCTCGGCATCGAAACAAGCTGCGACGAGACGGCGGCCGCCATCGTCGGCGATCATGAGCACGCGCCGGATCGTATCCGCGCCAATCTCGTCTTCTCGCAATTGGCCGAACACCGGCCCTACGGCGGGATCGTCCCCGAGATCGCGGCACGCGCCCATCTCGACCGGCTTGACGGCTTGATCGTGGATGCGCTGGCCGAGGCCGGCATCGGTTTCGGCGATCTGGACGCGGTCGCGGCGACCGGCGGCCCCGGTCTCATCGGCGGCGTGATTGTCGGGGTGATGGAAGCGAAGGCGATCGCGCTCGCGCGCCGCGTCCCGTTCATCGCCGTCAATCATCTCGAAGGCCATGCGCTGACCGCGCGCCTCACCGACGATGTCCCGTTCCCGTTTCTCCTGTTGCTGGTTTCGGGCGGGCATTGCCAATTGCTCGCGGTCGAAGGCGTGGGACGGTATCGCCGGCTCGGGACCACGCTCGACGACGCCGCCGGCGAGGCGTTCGACAAGGGCGCGAAGCTGTTGGGGCTCGGCTATCCCGGCGGCCCGGCGATCGAGGAGGCGGCCCGCGCGGGCGATCCGGCGGGTTTGGCGTTGCCGCGTCCCCTCAGGGGGCGACCGGGCTGCGATTTCTCCTTCGCCGGGCTGAAGACGGCGCTGCGCGAGCGGGTCGAGGCGGAAGCAATGCCGACCGAACGGTTTCGCGCCGATGCCGCGGCTTCGCTGCAACAGGCGATCGGCGATTGCCTGATCGAGCGCACCGAACATGCGCTCGATCTGTTCCGGGCGGCCTATCCGGCGGGGCGCCATCTGGTCGTTGCAGGCGGCGTCGCGGCCAACCGGGCGTTGCGGGCGCGTCTGGCCGCGCTGGCCGCAAGCGAGGGCTTCAGCTTCGTCGCGCCGCCGCAGGCGCTGTGCACCGACAATGCGGCGATGATCGGGTGGGCGGGGATCGAGCGTTTGAAGCTCGGCCTCACCGACGCCCTCGATTTCGCGCCGCGCCCGCGTTGGCCGCTCGATCCCAACGCCAAGCCCGCGCTTGGCGCGGGCGTGAAGGCCTGAAGCGCCTACCCTTTGGTCAGCACCAATTGCGTCTGCGTCGTTTGCGCGACGAACCTGCCGTTCGTGTCGGTGATCCGCGTCTGCCAGACCGAGGTTCGGCCGCCGACATGAAGCGGCAACGCTTCGGCGCGCACCGTGCCCGCGATCGCGCCGGCGAAGAAATTCGATTTCGATTCGATCGTGGTGGTTCCGGCAGCTCCTTGCGGCAGAGCGAGGAACGCGCCCAACGCCCCGACGCTGTCCGCAAGCGCCATGATCGCCCCGCCATGAAGCCTGCCGCCGACGGTCATCAATTCGGGCCGCACCGCCATCTCGGCGATCACGCGTTCGCGCGACGCCTCGACGATGCGGATGCCTAGCGTCTCGAAAAAGGTGCCCTCGAAGCGGAACGGCAGGTCGTCGGCCATTTTCCCTCACACAAGCGTGGTTTGTGGCGCCGCCTCGGGGCGGCTAAGATCGTCCCCGGTTCATCTTCGCTCGCGACGGGGCGCAAATCCAGATGGAGGAAACATGGCTCAACTCGCCGACAAGAAAGTGCTGACGATCGATGCCGCCAAGGAGATCATGGCGGCGGCCGAGGCCGAGGCGCGCCGCAACAATTGGAGCGTCTCGATCGCGATCCTGGACGATTCCGCCCGGCTCGTACATCTCGTCCGCATGGATGGCGCGCCCCCGGCCAGCGTCGATGTCTGCCAGGCCAAGGGCCGCTCGGCGGCCCTCTTCAAGCGTCCGACCAAGAGCTTCAGCGACGCGGTCTCGGGCGGCCGGGTCGGCGTAATGGCTCTTCCCGGCGCCATTCCGATCGAAGGCGGCGTGCCGCTCATGGCCGGCGGGCAATGCGTCGGCGCGATCGGAGTCTCCGGTGTCACCTCGGAGCAGGACGGGCAGATCGGCGCCGCGGGCGCGGCGGTACTCGGCTGATGGACCCGCCGGCGGAATCCGGCGATTAGATCGGACACAAACGGGAGGAAAGACATGGGACGGAATATCGCGATGTTGGCATTGGTCACGGGTAGTTTGCTGGCGGTGGGTCTTGCCGCGCCGGCTTCGGCGCAGCTGGTCGACAAGAAGGCGTTGACCTTGGCGGAAGCGAAAAAGCTGGTCGCGGCGGCCGAAGCGACGGCGACCAAGGGTGACGCCCATATGTCGATTGCCGTGCTCGACGATGGCGCCCACCTCCTCCTTTTCCAGCGTATGGATGGCGCCTCGCTGGTGACGGGACCGTTCGCCGAGGCCAAGGCCAAAACCGCCGTGATGTACAAGGCGCCGAGCCAGGTCTTCGGCGAGGGCCTGGAAAAGGGACGCACCGCCATCCTCGGCCTGCCGGACGCGGTGCCGTTCGAGGGCGGCATCCCGCTGATGGCCGGCGGCCAGCTGGTGGGCGCCATCGGCTGCTCGGGTGGAAAGACCCCGGCGCAGGATTCCGAAGTGTGCAAGGCCGGCGCGGCGGCGCTCGGCCAATAGCAGCAGGAAAGCGGCCGCCATGGAGCGGTTCGGCGTTGTCGGCGGCGGCGCCTGGGGCACGGCGCTGGCGCTGATTTTGCGCCGGGCCGGCCGCGCCGTGTCGCTGTGGGCGCGCGAGCCCGAAGTCGCCGACGCGATCAATCGCGACCGCGAGAATCCGGTGTTCCTGCCGGGTGTGACGCTCGACCCGGGGATCGCGGCCAGCGACGATCTGGCCGAGGTGTTCGGCGGATCGGACGTGATTCTGCTGGCGGTGCCGGCACAGCATGTGCGCGGCATTTTGAAGCTTTTGGTCGATCTTTTGGGTCATTCGAACCCGATTCGACCCCTATTGGATGCGCAAAATCGGCCGTTTCCGCCGCTTATCCTGTGCGCCAAGGGCATTGAAGCGGGGTCCGGAGCCCTTTTGAGCGAGATTTTGGCCGAGATCGTGCCGGAAGCACCCGTCGCGATCCTCTCCGGCCCGACCTTCGCCGCCGAGGTGGCGCGCGGCCTTCCGACGGCGGTGACGCTCGCCACGCCGGATTCGAGCCTGGGCGAGCGGCTGGCCGCGGCGCTCGGCACGCGGAGCTTCCGCCCCTATCTCTCCGACGACCCCATCGGCGCGCAGATCGGGGGTGCCGTGAAGAACGTGCTCGCCATCGCCTGCGGCATCGTCGAAGGCCGGCGGCTCGGGGACAATGCGCGCGCGGCGCTGATCACGCGGGGGCTTGCGGAGATGGTGCGGCTCGCGGTGGCGAAGGGCGGCCGCGCCGAGACCTTGATGGGGCTTTCGGGCCTGGGCGATCTGGTGCTGACCTGCACCGGGCGGCAATCGCGCAATTATTCGCTCGGGCTGGCGTTGGGTGAGGGCCGGGCGCTGACCGAGATTCTGGGCGAGCGCCGCTCGGTCGCCGAGGGAGTCGATTCGGCCGCCGCCGCCGCGAAGCTCGCGCGCCGGCTCGGGATCGAAATGCCGATCGTCGATGCCGTCGATGCGATCCTCCATCGCGGCGGCGCCATCGACGCGACCATCGCCGCCCTCCTGGCGCGCCCGTTCAAGAGCGAGGGCTGACACCGCGCGGCGCCAGTTTCATTACCGGTGCCTACTCCCGACCGAAGGCGGCTATCTGGCGAGGTAAAAAGGGAAATTTTTGCGCATTGACTTATGTTGTGATGTTGCCTATTTGTTCCAAGACTTGCTATGAGGTTTTAATGAAGTTCGGGGAAGAGCCGTGATTTCCCCCGCCAATGAGCGGGAACTTTTAGCTGTTGCTGACCAGCTAATCTCGCAGTGCGAAGGATCAATCTATTGCACCGAGAAGAAAAGCGCCGCTACTGCCGCGGAACTGAACGAACTGCGCGACGCGATCCGCGCAGGACATGATCCGCTTGGCGCACACTTTATTCGCTTGCGTCCCCGCGCGGTTCGGCGCGTGCATGGCGCAGTCTATACGCCCCCACCCATCATCGAAGCCATGATTGAGTGGGCAATCTGCGAATCTGGCGCGCCGCCGGCTCGCATCGTTGACCCCGGCACTGGCTCAGGGCGGTTTCTGCAAGCTGCAGCGCGCGCCTTTCCCGATGCGCAGCTTGTCGGCGCGGAGATTGACCCGATTGCGCTAACACTCCTGCAAGCTACAGCAAGCGCTGCCGGGTTTGCGGACCGCTTGACGGTACATGCAGCGGATTATCGTGCACTGAGGCTTCCTCCGATCGACGGTCGGACACTATTCATCGGCAATCCGCCATATGTGCGTCATCACCAAATATCCGATGAAGCCAAGGCATGGTTCGGCGAAGCCGCCGCTCGTCTTGGCTTCAGGGCAAGTAAGCTGGCAGGATCGCACGTCCATTTCTTTCTGCACACTCGCGAAATCGCCAAGCGGGGGGATTTTGGCACCTTTGTCACGTCGTCCGAGTGGATGGATGTCAATTACGGTTCGGTTTTGCGCAAACTTCTTGCCGACGGCTTGGGCGGCACGGCCTTACATTTGCTCCATGCCGAGGCTCAGCCCTTCGAGGGCGCCATGACGACCGGCGTGATCACATGCTTTCGAGTGGGTAATCGGGCGGAGAAGTTCGCCATCCGCACGGTGAGGGCCCTCAAGGACATAAAACCACTGGCGGATGGCAAAGCGCTGTCTTGGGATATCGTCGAGGCAACGACCCGCTGGTCGAGTCTAACACGGCCGACAAAACAAAAGCCTCTAGGGGTAATCGAGCTTGGGGAACTGTTCAGAGTTCACCGTGGCCAAGTAACTGGGATGAACGCCGTTTGGATTGCCGGCGGAGAAGCGGGCGACCTTCCCTCGCGCTTTCTATTTCCAGCCATTACTCGCGCCCGCGAGATATTCAGCCTGAATGGAGCGCTTGAAAAGCTCCATTACCTACGTCGCGTCGTCGATCTGCCCATTGACCTCGACGAGATGACGGCGGCCGAACGGCGGAACGTCGATCTTTTTCTGAAATGGGCCATGCACAAAGGCGCGCACGAATCGTATGTTGCGAGACACCGGCAAGCTTGGTGGTCGGTCCGGCTGCGCGAGCCACCACCGATCCTGTGCACATATATGGCCCGCCGCGCACCGGCCTTCGTTCGCAATGTCGCGGGTGCGCGGTATCTAAACATCGCACACGGCCTGTATCCGAGGCAGCCAATGACGGACGACGAGTTGTCCGCTGTCTTGCATTATTTACGAGAAACAGTCGTCGTCGCCAGTGGGCGCACCTATGCTGGCGGCCTTGTAAAGTTTGAGCCTGGCGAGGTCGAGCGCCTTCACATCCCGGCGCCAACCATGCTGAGCCCGACCATGTTTGCATGACGATCCCTAATATCAGCAAAATACCGACGGTCTGGACTGAAGAAGAGTTGATCGCTCAGGCACAGATAGCCCTGAACGAATTCGTGGATCGTAGGCTGGCTGAGCCGGGTGGAATGTATCAAGCGCATGTCCAGGCGCGGCGCGCCTCTCTCATTCGGCTGTTTATGGGCTTATCCGGGATGGATCCCGCTAATCCCGACCCGGCCACAGTCAGGAAGGTGTTGCTCGATGACGGGTTGTTTGACGCGTTGCGCCATGTGACCGGACCGCCTGTGTCGGAGGACGACCTTGGTGTGCTCGTCACCCGCAGCGTGAAAGGATTCAATAAATCGGACCTGCGAGGGAGTGAGCAACTTCCGGTCGATGTATTGAAACTCATCTGTCGGCTGGCGGACCCTTATCGATTCCCCTGGATCGCCGACCGCCGGTCTCCTTCACCGAGGGAATTGCGCAATGCGATTCAGGCAACGATCACTTTGCACGCCAGTCAAGCCTTGCAGACAGAGCGACGCGGTTATGGCAAAGACGTTGAGAAGCGCCTCGAAATTCGCTTGAGTGAACTGGGGTTCAGCAAGGAAACGACGCCCAACAAGGCAAAGATTACGGCGCCAATTCACTATCCAAAATATCCGAAATTTTATGGGGAATGCACCGTCCACAGTCGCAAAGTCGACTTGTTCATCGCGTTGCCTACCGGGAGAATGGTCGCGTTGGAAGCGAAGGATTCCAGTTCTGCCCTCAATAGCATCAAGCGACTCAACAACGACACCGCAGCCAAGGCTAAGCACTTCGCGGCGGAAGGCGGCAAGAACATCATCAACGTCGCGCTATTGTCGGGGGTGTTTAACGTGAGAAGCCTGGTTGCCGCTCAAGAATCGGGACTATTTTTGGTCTGGTCACACGATCTCGATGGCTTCATCGAATGGGTTAAGTCTCAAACGTAACCTTGAGCTTAACCTCTCCCCGGAAACGTAGCGGCTTCCAGCTTGTTGCCGTCGGGATCTAGGACGAACGCGCCGAAATAAGGTGTCATCGCGGCCTGACGGGGTCCGGGCGGCCCGGCGTCGCGGCCGCCATGCGCCAGCGCCGCGGCATGGAACGCCCGCACAGCGGCTTCGTCGGGCGCACGCAGGCAGATGTGACAAGCGGCATTGGGAGTCCGGGGTACGTCCTCGCTGCGATTCAACCACAACTCCGGATAGGATTTGCCGAACCCTATCGTCCCTTCCCGAACCACCAGCCTGGCGAGCTTCAGCGGCGCCAGCATGGCTTCGTAGAATGCACCCGCCGCGGCGAGGTTGCGAACCGCCACGGAGACATGGTCGATCATCGCTCTAGACGTTGCGCGGCGGCACCCACCCTCACAAAACGCGTCGGATGAGATTGACGACGACCAGCAGCACCACGGCGCCGAGAATCGCGACCAGCATGCTGTAGAGATTGAAGCCGGTGACGGGGGCGTTGCCGAGCGACGTCATGATCCAGCCGCCGACCACCGCGCCGACGATACCGATGACGATGTCGAGGATCAAACCGGAGCCGCGATGGTCGACGATCCTGCTGGCGATGAAGCCGGCGATCAAACCCAAAACGATCCAGGCGATAATGGACATGATTTCCCCTTTCAATTCCGCGCCGGCAGCCCCTGTGACGCCGGCAACCTATGAACAGCTTAGCCCGGGAACCGTTCGCATCCCAACGCCATTGGCCGCGCGCCTATTGCGCCGTCATGCCGCCATCGACCGGCATGGCGTGGCCGGTCATGTAGGAGGCATCGTCCGAGGCTAGGAACAGCACCGCCCGGGCGATCTCTTCCGGTCGCGCCCAGCGCGCCAGCGGATGGAGCGCCTTGACGTGCTCCTCGACGCCCGGTTCCTGGAACCAGTTGGCGAGCATCGGCGTCGCGGTGCCGCCGGGGCAGACCGCGTTGACGCGAATGCCTTGCGTCGCATATTCGAGCGCCGCCACCTTGGTCAGGCCGATGACGCCGAATTTCGCCGCGCAATAGGCCGAAAGGCCGGGATTGCCGACAAGGCCGCCGACCGACGAGGTGTTGACGATGGCGCCGCCGCCGCTCGCGAGCAGCGCCGGGATCTCGTGCTTCATCGCGAGGAACACACCGGTGAGATTGACGGCGACGACCTCGTTCCAGGCCGCTTCCTCGACATCGGCCGTGGCATAGCCGTGGCGCTCGATGCCGGCATTGTTGAAGGCGACATGGAGGCCGCCATGGGCCTTGACCGCAGCCTCGACCATGGCACGGCAATCGGCGGCGCGGCTGACATCGGCGCGGATGAAGATCGCCTCGCCGCCCGATTCCTGGATTGTCGCCACCGTCTTTCGCCCGTCGGCCTCGCTGCGATCGATGACGGCGACGCGCCCGCCCTCGGCGGCAAACGCGATCGCCGCCGCCCGGCCGATGCCGGACGCGGCCCCGCTCACCAATACCGATTTGCCCGCGAAACGCCTGCTCATGCTCGCCTCCTCCGTTTTGGCCACGACCGTTGCGCATGGCTGTCAGGCGCGCCGCCCACGGATTTTTTCGTGCGTTCAAGCTCCCTCATTCCCATTTTGAGTGCAATCGCGTATGGATCACGGCTGGATTGACCAACATCGGGGATAGGGGAAAGACCATGGCGAAAGTTCTGGTGCTCTATTATGGCGCCTACGGGCATGTCGAGACTTTGGCGCAAGCCGTCGTCGAGGGCGCGAAATCGGTCGCGGGAACCGACGTGACGCTGAAGCGCGTGCCCGAACTCTTCACCGAGGAACAAGCGAAGGCGCGCCACCAGAGGACCGACTTCGTAGCGCCTGAGGCGAAGCCCGACGAACTCAAGGACTATGACGCGGTGATCTTCGGCACCGCGACCCGCTATGGCATGATGGCCGCCTCGATGAAGCATTTCCTCGACCAGACCGGCCAGCTCTGGATGACCGGCGCCATGGTCGGCAAGCTCGCGAGCTTCTTCACCTCGGCCAACGCCCAGCATGGCGGCCAGGATGCGGCGATCCTCAATTTCCAAACGGTGCTACAGCATCTCGGCATGATCATCGTGCCGATCGGCTTCGCCAGTCCCGGGACCATGACCATGGACGAGATCAGCGGCGGCTCGCCCTATGGCGCCAGCATCGTCGCCGGCTCGATGCAGAAGCCCAAGGCGGTCAGCGAGAACGAGAAGGAAATCGCGCGCTACCAGGGCAAGTTCGTGGCCGAGACCGCCGACGCGCTGGTGCGGGGCCGCGCCGCGCAAAAGGGCTGAACGAAGGAGCCACCGGGAATGGATGGACAGACTCTGACCTATCGGCCGCTCGCCCGGCTCGCGCGCGGGATACCGACCAGCGACGGCGCGGGCGTCAAGCTCACCCGCCTCATCGGCACGCCGCAACTGGAGGATGTCGATCCGTTCCTGATGCTCGACGAATTCCGCTCGGACGCGGCGGCCGATTACATCGCCGGCTTCCCCGATCATCCCCATCGCGGCTTCGAGACCGTGACCTACATGCTGGCGGGTCGCATGCGCCACGCCGACAACAAGGGCCATGAAGGCCGGCTCGACGCCGGCAGCGTACAATGGATGACGGCCGGGCGCGGCATCGTCCATTCGGAAATGCCCGAACAGGAAGACGGCTTGATGTGGGGCTTTCAGCTCTGGGTCAATCTGCCCGCCAAGGACAAGATGACCGCGCCGCGCTATCAGGAGATTCCGCCCGCCGACATTCCGGTGACGCAATTGCCGGGCGGCGTGAGCGTGAAAATCATTGCCGGCGAGGTCGGCGGCGTCGGCGGCCCGATCAACGGGATCGCGACCGAGCCGACGCTCCTCGACATTTCACTGCCGGCAGGTGGCCGCTTCAGCTTGGCTCTGCCGATGGGCCACAGCGTTTTCGCCTATCCGTTCCAGGGCGATGTCGCGATCGGCGAGCCGGCGACGCTTGTCGGGCATGGCAACATCGCCATCCTCGGCGACGGCGGCGCGGTGGCGCTCTCGGCGCCGAAGGGTGAGGCGCGCGTGCTCTTGGCCGCCGGCAAGCCGCTGCGCGAGAAAATCGTGCGCTATGGCCCCTTCGTCATGAATACGGAGCAGGAAATCCGCCAGGCCATGACGGATTATCGAGCCGGCCGGTTTTAAGGCTGGCCATCGACAGGAGGGGGATGATGCGTGGAATTTCGGCTCTTGCTCTCGGGATGGCGGCGGTGGCCGTGCTTTTGGCCGGCTGCGGCTCGTCGCAGCGCTGGGTCAAGCAGGGCGTCGAGCCGGCCCAGATCGCGGCGGATTATTCCGCCTGCAGCAACGAAGGGCAAAGCGCGATCGGGCCCGACAGCAACATCGATACCGATATCCTGTCCGGCCGCCAGCACGATTGGGAGCGGACCAACACGCTGCAGGCCCATCGCTCGACCGACGTCGCCAATGACGATGCGCACAGCGGCGACATCGTCCAGGCCTGCATGATCGCGAAGGGCTATGTGCCCACCGGGTCGGCCCCGCAACAGGGTCCGGCGGTGTTCGACTTCGCCAGCATCCTGAACATCTTCTAGCCGCCACCCCGTCCGGCATTTGGCTCGCCGCGCGGCGCTATTTCTTCGCGCTGCCGTAGGTATGTTCGGGGCCCGGGAATTTGCGCGTCCGTACATCCTCGGCATAGGCCTCGAAGGCGGCGGCGATTTGCGGCGCGATCTCGGCATAGCGCTTGACGAAGCGCGGCTTGAACGAATCGAACAGGCCGATGACGTCGTCGCTGACCAGGATCTGGCCGTCGCAATGCGCCGAGGCGCCGATGCCGATGGTCGGGATCTCGACCGAGTCCGTGATCGCGCGCGCCAGCGTTTCGGTGACGCCCTCGACCACCATGGCGAAGGCGCCGGCCGCCGCCACCGCGCGGGCGTCGGCGAGGATCCGCGCTTGGTCCTCCTCGCTGCGGCCCTGGGCGCGGAAGCCGCCGGCGGTGGCGGTGTTCACCGATTGCGGCTGCAATCCGATATGGCCGAGGACCGGCACGCCGCGCTGGACCAGGAAGCGGATCGTTTCCGCCATGTCCTCGCCGCCCTCGATCTTGACGCCGGCGGCACCGCCCTCGACCAGCGCGCGCGCGGCGCTGCGGAACGCCTGCACCGGCGATTCCTGATAGGTGCCGAACGGCAAATCGAGGATGACGCAGGCCCGCTCCGCTCCGCGCGCGACCGCCGCACCGTGCTGCAGCATCGTCTCCAGCGATACCCGGATGGTGGTCTCGAAGCCATAGAGCACCATGGCCAAGGAATCGCCGACCAGGATCAGGTCGGCGACGCGATCGATGAGCCGCGCCATCGGCGTCGAATAGGCGGTGAGGCAAACGATCGGCACGCCGCCCTTGCGGGCGCGCAATTCGACCGGGCTGATCTTGCCTCGGGCCGGCGAGACGGGGGCGTTCACGATGCTCTCCTTGCGTGGTCGCGCGAAGGCTGCGCCGGGCCGCCGCCGCGGTCAAGCCGGGGCCCAATGCGGGGCTAATGCGCGGCGGCGCTCTCCTCGCCCAGGACCTTCTTGGCGATCCGGAAGCTGTCGACCGCCGCGGGCACGCCGCAATAGACCGCCGTCTGCAGGAAGATTTCGCAGATTTCCTCCGGCGTCAGCCCGTTGCGCAGGGCGCCGCGGACATGGACTTCGATCTCGTGCGGGCGGTTGAGCGCGGTCAGCATGGCGAGATTGACGATGCTGCGGGTCTTGCGGTCGAGGCCGGGCCGCAGCCACACCGTGCCCCAGCAATATTCGGTGACGAATTCCTGCATCGGCCAATTGAACGCATCGGCGCTGTTGAGCGCGTTCTCGACATAGGCCTCGCCCAGCACCTCCTTGCGCACCTTGAGGCCGTCGGTGAATTGCTTCGTCGTGGGCCGGCGCATCTTCCTGGGCGCGGGCGCGGTCTTCGCTTGTGGCATCGTGGTTTCTCCCGTTTGATGGGTTGGTTTGGCGGATCGTTTTCGATTATGCCTGTCTCGGCGCGGTCGTGCGGGAGGAAAACATGGCGGAAGACAAAATCGGCTTTATCGGCGTGGGCAATATGGGCCTCCCCATGGCCCTCAATCTGGTCGCTGCCGGGCGCGGCCTCGTGGTTCACGACACGCGGCCCGACGCGCTCAAGCCGTTCGGCAACACGGTCCAGATCGCGGCATCGGCCGCCGAAGTCGCGAGCGCGGCCGAGATCGTGATGGTGAGCCTGCCGCGGCCGGAGATCGTACAGGCGGTCGTATTCGGCAAGAACGGCATCGCGTCCGGAACGCGGCGCAAGATTTTCGTCGATCTTTCGACCACCGGGCCGCGCATGGCGCGGACGATCGCCGCCGATCTGAAAAGCCAGGGTGTCGTCGCGCTCGACGCGCCCGTCTCGGGCGGCGTCGCCGGCGCCCGGAAAGCGACGCTCGCCGTGATGCTGTCAGGTCCGAAGCCGGAAGCCGAGCGGCTGACGCCGATCCTGGCTTCGATCGGCAAGGTGTTCTACATCGGCGCCGAGCCGGGCATGGGCCAGACCATGAAGCTCATCAACAACCTCCTGTCGGCGACGGCGCAGGCCGCGACCGCGGAAGCGTTGGTGATGGGCGTCAAGTTCGGCCTCGATCCCAACATCATGATCGACGTCCTGAACGGCGGCACCGGCCGGAACACCGCGACCGAGGCGAAATTCCCCAACGAGATCCTGCCGCGCCGGTTCCAGGGCGGCTTCGGGCTGAGCCTTATGGTGAAGGACGTGAAGCTCGCGATCGACACCGCCGAAAGCCTCCATGTCCCGATGTGGATCGGCCAGGCGGTGAAGCAGCTCTGGCTTTACGCCGAGGGCAGGGGCGGCCCGGACCAGGATTCGACCGAACTGATCAAGCATCTCGAAGAATGGAGCGGCGTCACCGTGAAGGGGAAGTAGCTACTCCGCCGCTTCGGCAAGCAGTTTCTTATTGTTTTCGTGTCGCGCTCGATCGCGAGCAACAGCGCGCGGGCGGGCGCGTCCTGCGTACTGCGATGCTGCTCCCAATCTCGCAAAATGGTTAGCGGCAGATGGAATGCGCCGGCGAATTCGGCCTGAGTCATGCCAAGTCGTCGGCGAAGCGCTTTTACCCGCGAAACACGGCGCTTCTTCGAAAGTTCAACGCGCGAAAGCGGCCGAGCGTCGAGGTCGGAGCGGGCGGCCGTT
>Ga0182024_10010223_pt1 | contig 19187 bp, 19 predicted proteins | sample P32metaG_FD_120480 | JGI IMG/M metagenome (GOLD analysis project Ga0182024, IMG submission 120480) | Permafrost microbial communities from Stordalen Mire, Sweden - P3-2 metaG (Illumina Assembly) | ecosystem: Environmental > Terrestrial > Soil > Wetlands > Permafrost | place: Sweden: Stordalen... | reverse complement strand
TGGGTGAGCTGGAACGTGACGTGCGGGTGCGCGGCGCGGAAACTCCGCACCAGGTCCGGCACCAGCCAGGTCCCCAGCGACTGCTGGAAGGCGAGCGCGACGGTCCCCGTGTCCGGCTCGATCAGCTGGCTGACCGCGGCGATCCCGTCGTCGAGCTGGTGCAGCATCGCGTCCACGTGCCGCTTGAACACCGCGCCGGCCTGGGTCAGCCGCAGCGTGCGGCCATGCCGCCGCAGCAGCGGCGTTCCTATCTGCGACTCCAGCCGGGCCAGCGCCCGCGACACCCCGGACTGGGTGACGGCCTCCAGCTCGCTGACCTCCGTGACCGTGGTCCCGTCGGCGACCTGCTGGAACCACCGCAGCGCATCCGTATCCACATCCATGACCGTAGGTCATAGGTGGCCGGCTTTCTATTCCGCAACGAGAACCAGTGCGTCAACTGGGGCCGAATAATGTGGGTGGTGCGGACCCGGTCCACTCGAAGGAGGCAGGAATGACTGAGGAGTCGGTAGCGGTCGTCGGGGGGCGGGTAGTGCCGGTCACCGGGGATCCGATCGACGGCGGGACGGTGCTGGCCGAGGCCGGCCGGATCACCGCGGTTGGCACCGGCCTCACCATTCCCCCGGGGGCCCGGGTCATCGACGCGTCGGGCCGCTGGGTCCTGCCCGGGTTCATCGAGGCGCACGGGCACGTGGGCGTGCACGAGGAAGGCGAGGGCTGGGCCGGCTCGGACACCAATGAGCTGACCGACCCGGTGACCGCGCAGGTCCGCGCCCTCGATGCGGTCAACCCGGCCGATCTCGGCTTCCGCGACGCGATCAGCGGCGGCGTGCTGGCCGTGAACATCAACCCGGGCTCCGGCAACCCCATCGGCGGGCAGACGGTCGCGGTCAAGTGCTGGGGGCGGACCGTCGACGAGATGGTGCTGCGCCAGCCGTCCGGGATGAAGTCGGCCCTCGGCGAGAACCCCAAGCGGGTCTACGGCGAGCAGCAGAAGACGCCGAGCACCCGGCTCGGCACGGCCGCGGTGATCCGGAGCGCCCTGGTGGACGCGGGCAACTATCTCAGCCGGCTGGAGAGCGAGCAGCGCAAGCCGGAAGCCGAGCGCGGCCCGGTCAGCCGGGACCTGAAGCTGGAGGCGCTGGGCCGGGTCCTGCGCCGGGAGATCCCCTGGCGCCAGCACTGCCACCGCGCGGACGACATCGCCACCGCGATGCGGATCGCCGAGGAGTTCGGCTACGACCTGGTGATCGACCACGGCACCGAGGCACACCTGCTGGCCGACATCATCGCGGCCCGGGGCATCCCCGTGGTCCTCGGCCCGCTGCTGACCAGCCGGTCGAAGGTGGAGGTGCGCAATCGCTCACTGGCCAACCCGGGCCTGCTCGACCGGGCCGGGGTGACGTTCGCGCTGACCACCGACCACCCGGTCGTGCCGATCAACTTCCTGCCCTACCAGGCGGCCCTGGCCGTCAAGGAGGGCCTGGCCTGGACGACCGCGATCCGCGCGCTGACCATCAACCCGGCGCGGATCGCCGGCATCGACGGCCGTCTCGGCTCCCTGGAGCCCGGCAAGGACGCCGACCTGGTCATCTGGTCCGGTGACCCGCTGGACGTGCTGAGCCGGGTCGAGCGCGCGCTGATCGGCGGCGCGGAGATCTACACCGCCGGGGCCACCCCGGAGTGGGCCGAGCCGCGCTGACCCGCGGGCGGCCGGCGGCCCAGTGCGGCCTTCGGCTACGCCGGCCGGCCAGCGGGGAAGGGCCTGCTGCCCCGGGGCGTTGCTGATCGGTGGGGGAGCATCCGCCTCCAGCGCCTGGCGCGACCGCGGGCGGACCACCGACGAAGGTGAGGGTAATCATGACGCTGCCGTATGACACCACGCCCAAGTTCCAGGACTACGCCCGGCCCGAGATGCTGGTCAGCACCGGCTGGGTGGCCGAGCACCTCGGCGACCCGGGGCTGGTGGTCGCCGAATCCGACGAGGACGTGCTGCTGTACGAGACGGGGCACATCCCGGGCGCGGTCAAGCTGGACTGGCACACCGAGCTGAACGACCCCGTCACCCGGGACTACGTGGACGGGGCCGGGTTCGCGCGGCTGATGTCGGAGAAAGGCATCGGCCGGGATACCACGCTCGTGATCTACGGCGACCGGAACAACTGGTGGGCGGCGTACGCCCTGTGGGTCGCCACCCTGTTCGGCCACCCGGACGTGCGCCTGCTGGACGGCGGCCGGGCCAAGTGGATCGCGGAGGGCCGCCCGCTGAGCACCGAGACGCCGGACCGGCCGCGCGCCGACTACCCGGTGGTCGAGCGGGACGACTCCCAGATCCGGGCGTTCCGCGACGACGTGCTGGCCCACCTCGGCCAGCCCATGATCGACGTCCGCTCGCCAGGTGAATACAGCGGTGAGCTGCTGCACATGCCGGACTACCCCCAAGAGGGCGCGCTGCGCGGCGGTCACATCCCCGGCGCCCAGAACGTCCCCTGGGCCCGCGCGGCCGCCGAGGACGCCACGTTCCGGCCGCGCAAGGAACTGGAGGCCATCTACGGCGGGGAGGCCGGGCTCAGCCCCTCCGACGACGTGGTCGTGTACTGCCGGATCGGCGAGCGGTCCAGCCACACCTGGTTCGTCCTGCACCACCTGCTCGGCTTCCCGGCCGTGCGCAACTACGACGGGTCCTGGACCGAGTGGGGGAACAGCGTCCGCGTCCCCATCACCCAGGGAGACAAACCATGACCGTCACGCTCAACCCGCGGCTGCAGGACATCGTCGACGAGTTCGGCGCGGTCCCCGGCCAGCAGAAGCTGCAGCTGCTGCTGGAGTTCTCCGACGAGCTGCCCCCGCTCCCGGCCCGCTACGCAGAACACCGCGACCTGCTGGAGCCGGTGCCGGAGTGCCAGTCCCCGCTGTTCCTGGCGGTCGAGGTGGCCGGCGACGGCACCGCCCACCTGTTCTTCGACGCCCCGCGGGAAGCGCCCACGACCCGCGGGTTCGCGGGCATCCTGGCGACCGCGCTGGACGGCCTGAGCGCGGCGGAGATCCTGGCCACGCCGGCCGAGTTCACCACCCAGCTCGGCCTGTCCGACCTGGTCAGCCCGCTGCGGCTGCGCGGCATGGCGGCCATGCTGGCCCGGATCAAGCGCCAGATCCAGAAGCAGCAGGAAGCGTAGCGCTCCGCGGCCCGGGCACCGGGCCGCGGAGCGGGGCTGCGGCGTACCCTGGCCCGCCTGCCTGCGACCGTGCCGTTCGCGGTCGCGGCCACCGCGGCGGCCTGGGTCTGGCCCGCGTTCGGCCAGCCGCCTGCGCTGACCGCTCGGGGTACGTGCCACCATTGTTACGCAGCTACCTGCTGTTCGTTGTTGCAAGTAAATTGCAGTAAGCCCTACCCTGGTGCGGTGTCCCCGGCAGGAAGGCGGCCTGATGGCTGATCCGCGTGCCCGGCTGGCCAGGATCCGCGATGGGCTCACCCCGCGCGAATGGGGCCGGGCCGGCGCGATGACGCTGACCGTCGTCGGGCTGAACGTGGCGGGCTGGGCCATGCTCGCCGTCGCGGTCAGCGGCCACTTCCACATCAGCAGGACCGAGACCTTCGGCTTCACCACCGGGATCCTGGCCTACACCCTCGGCATGCGGCACGCGTTCGACGCCGACCACATCGCCGCCATCGACAACACGACCCGCAAGCTGGTCAGTGACGGCAAGCGGCCGCTGTCGGTCGGCTTCTTCTTCTCGCTGGGTCATTCCAGCGTGGTGTTCATCTTGGCCCTGGCGCTGAACTTCGGCATCCGCGCCCTGAACGAGCAGGTCAAGAACTCCAGCTCGCACCTGCAATACACCACCAACATCATCGGCACCCTGGTGTCCGGGATCTTCCTGTTCCTGATCGCGGCGATCAACGTGGTGATCCTGGCCGGGATCGTCAAGGTGTTCCGCGGGATGCGGACCGGCCAGTACGACGACGAGGCCCTGGACGAGCAGCTGAACAAGCGGGGACTGATGAACCGCATCCTCGGCCCGCTGGCCCGCCGGATCGACGCGCCATGGAAGATGTACCCGATCGGCTTCCTGTTCGGGCTGGGCTTCGACACCGCCAGCGAGGTCGCGCTGCTCGTCCTGGCCGGCACCGCGGTCATCGGCGGGCTGCCCTTCTACGCGGTGCTGTCCCTGCCGATCCTGTTCGCCGCCGGGATGAGCCTGTTCGACACGGCAGACGGCTGCTTCATGAACTTCGCCTACGACTGGGCCTTCGCCCGCCCGGTGCGCAAGGTCTACTACAACCTGACCATCACCGGTCTGTCCGTCTTCGTGGCCGCGTTCATCGGGGCGGTGGAGGTGCTCGGCCTGCTCGGCCAGGACGGCCACCTGACCGGCCCCGGGTGGGCGTGGCTGGAGGACTTCAACATCAACCAGGCGGGCTTCGTGATCGCCGGGGTGTTCGTCCTGACCTGGGTGGTGGCCCTGGCCATCTGGCGCTTCGGCAAGATCGAGCAGAGGTGGGACCGGGCGGCGGGGAGGTCCGGCTCCGGCGGGGACCCCCTGGTCCGGGCGGCCCCGAGTCTGAGCGGTTACCCGCACGGGTCCCGGGCAGCTGCTAGGCAGGATCTGGACGGTCTCCTGATCGGGTCCGGTAATCTCCCGCCTCCGCCGGCCGGTCTCCCGCTTCGGCCGCCTGCTTGAGCAGCTGCAGGCGCTCCTGCCAGCTGGCTGCCACTGAGGTCATCCACGACGCCGTGGCGGCGAGCCGCTCCGGCCGGACGGTGAAGACCACCTCGCGGCCGTCCCGGCGCCGGGTCACCAGGTCCGACTCCTGGAGCACGGCCAGGTGCTTGACCACGGCCTGCCGGGACACCGGCAGCTGCCTGGCGAGAGCCGTCGTCAGCCACGGCATAGGGTGGGGCGCTACGGGTGGCGCCGGGGAATCGGCGCCGGTGAACTGCGAAGGAGATCACGTGGACGTTGACCGGGCCCGGGCCCTGCTGGCCGCCGAGCACGACGAGGTGCAGAAGCTCCTGGCCGAGACCGAGCAGTCCGGGCAGGAAGACCGGGAAACCGAGGACCAGCAGGACGCCGACGTCGACGACCCCGCGCAGTCCCTGACCCAGCAGGGCATGGACGACGCAATCGCGGAAAGCCTGCGCGACCGGCTGGGCGCCCTGGAACGGGCCGAGCAGCGGCTGGCCGACGGCACCTACGGGCGTTCGGTGCAGAGCGGGCAGCCCATCCCCGACGCGCGGCTGGAAGCGGACCCCGCCGCCGAGCTCACCGTCGAGGAAGCAGCCGCCCGGGAAGCCTCGGGCCAGTAGGCCCGGGGGGTCATACCGCCGCTGGGCCCGGGGCTATCCCACCGCAGCGTCGAGGTACGAGGGCAGGCCGAACCGCTCGAACAGGCCGGCGTCGGTAGCCAGGAAGTGATGGATGTGCGTGATCTGGCCGGCGGAGAACTCCGGGACCTGAATGCACCAGGGCACCAGCCGCGTCCCGTCGCCGTCCGGCTTGTACTGGCCGAACGCGGGTGAGCCGTTGGCGGTGACGGGGATCATCCGTGAGCCCTCGCACCCTGCCCCCCAGCCGGTGTACCAGCCGCGCAGCTCCTCCCGGCCGCGGATCCACATCTCGAACGGCGGCATGGAGATGCTGGCGTCCTCGTGCAGCAGCGCGACGAGCCCGTCGATGTCGTAACGCTGGAACGCATCCACGTAGCGGGCCAGCAGGTCCCGGTCCGCGTCCCCGAGCCGCGGCGTCGGCCGGTCGTCACCCTGGTCGGTGGCGGCCATGGTGGTACGGGCGCGCTGCAGGGCGCTGTTGACGGAGACCACCGTGGTGTCGAGCAGGTCGGCCACCTCGGCGGCCTGCCAGCACAGCACCTCGCGGAGGATGAGCACCGCCCGCTGCCGGGGCGGCAGGTTCTGCAGGGCCGAGATGAACGCCAGCCGGATGCTGTCCTGCAGCAGCACGCGCCCGGCCGGGTCGGTGTCCGGGGGCACCGGGCCATCGCCGGGCAGCGGCTCGACCCAGGCCGAGTCCGGCAGCGTGGCGACCGGCTCGGTGCTGGAGGGCACCGGGGACGACAGGTCCATCGGCATGGCCCGGCGCTTACGGCTGCGCAGCATGTCCAGGCAGACGTTGGTGGCGATCCGGTACAGCCATGAGCGCACGGCGGAGCGGCCCTCGAACCGGTCGAAAGCCTGCCAGGCCCGGACCATGGCCTCCTGCACGGCGTCGTCGGCGTCGTGCGCCGATCCGAGCATCCGGTAGCAGTAGCCGGTCAGTTCGCCCCGGTAGGTCTCCAGGTCATGAGTGGCAGTGTCGGTGGCGGCGATCTTGGCTCACGCTCCTCCCCGTCCCGTGAACTAACTTACCCGCGGACAGTGTGCCAGCCGCCACCGACAATCTGCCGGGTTAGCCCTGGCCGGGGCTGAATCTCTCCAGGGGCACGACACGGTCCTCGGCCGGCCACCGGGCACGGCACGGTCTTCCCCCGGCTTGCCTAACCCCGGCCACTCGTAGAGGCTGATCATCAGCGGCCCGAACGCGCCACATGCCCACGTTGTCCAGGGCCGCGGGGCTGACCACGGGCGCAGCGGGGGCCGCAGGAAAGATCATGCCGACTGCTCAGAACGGATCACCGCGCACCGCGGGCATCCGCGACGTGGCCCGGATGGCCGGCGTCTCGGTGGCCTCGGCCAGCTTCGCGCTCAATGGCCAGCCCGGCGTGGCCGACGACACCCGCCGCCGCATCCTGGGCATCGCGGAGCAACTCGGTTACCGCGCCAACCCGCAGGCCCAGGCGCTGCGCCGGGGCCGGACCACCACCTACGGCTTCGTGGTGCGTAACTTCGCCAACCCGTTCTTCCTCGAGGTGCTCTCCGGCGCCGAGGAGGTCGCGGGTGAGGCCGGCGCCACCCTGCTCGTGCTGGACTCCCGTTACTCGCTGGAACGTGAGCGCCGGCACCTGGAGGAGATGGCCGCGCAGCGGCTGGCCGGGCTGGCCATCGCCCCGGTCGGGACCGGCGAGTCGATCAGGCTCTGGCACGACCTGCGCCCGGGAGCCCCGGTGGTGGCGCTGAACGCTTCGGCGGCCCGCATCACCGGGGTGTCCCGGGTCCGCCCGGACAATGCCGCCGCGGTCGAGTTGCCGCTGCGCCGCCTCGCCGAACTGGGGCATACCTCGGTGGCGTTTCTGACCGCCCCGCGCCGGCTGATGGCGGACCCGGACCGGCTGCGTCACTTCCGGCGGCTGAGCGGTGCGCTCGGGCTGCGGGCGACCGTACTGTATTCGCGGCTGACCATGGGCGACGTGCAGCAGGCCACCCGGGCGGTGCTGGCCGGGCCGGGTGGTGGCCGCCGCGGCGTCCCGACCGCGGTCATCACCAACTCGGACTACACCGCGTATGCCGTCTACAAGGCCGCGCGCGAGCTGGGGCTGCGGATCGGTCCCGAGGTCTCCGTGGTCGGGCACGACGACCTGGCCACGTCCGAGCTCCTGGACCCGCCGCTGGCGACCATCTGGCTGAACCGGCGGGAAATGGGCCGGGCGCTGATGCTGCGCCTGCTCGGGCGGGTCCCCCCGGACGACTACGTGGCGCCCGTCGAACTCATCGAGCGGGCCTCCCTCCAGGCGCCGGCCCCTCGTCCGGCGCAGCTTCCCAGCGCCCCCGCCTGCTGAGCCGTTCACCGCCGCCAGCCTGCACGTTTTGCCATCTGGTGAACACCAGTTAGCCCCGGGCGTCAACTCGGTAACGACTCTTGACGCTCCCGTGGCACGTACGCCAACATGACGGCAAAACTAAACGTTTAAGGTCTTTGCCGGGTGCTGTCGCGGGGGGGTCCGCTGACCTCCTGAGCACTACTGCATGATGGACGCTTAGCTGCCGCGGGCCCGCTCAAAAGTGGGATCGCCAATACAGGAGGCAATTACCCGTGAGATCTCCCTACCGTTTCACCTTTATAGGGGTCGCGGCGCTGGCTTTGGCGGCTGCCGGCTGCTCCACGAGTTCGACGTCGACGTCCAGCGGCGGCACCAATTGGGCCACCGTTACGTCCGCAACATCGGGCGGCGGAATGAGCAAGCTCGTCGCGGCGGCCAAGAAAGAGGGCACGCTCAACGTCATCGCCCTGCCGCCAACCTGGGCCTACTACGGCACCATCCTCAAGACCTTTACCGCCAAATATGGCATTAAGGTGAACTCGGCGCTGCCGGACGGGACCAGCCAGCAGGAAGTCGACACGATCAAGCAGAAGAATGGCACCGCGGCGGCACCGGACGTGGTGGACGTCGGCGTCTCCGTCGCGCTGGCCAATACCAGCCTGTTCACGCCGTACAAGGTGAGCACCTGGTCGGCCATCCCGGCGGCGCAGAAGAACTCGAGCGGCCTGTGGTACAACGACTACGGCGGCTACATGGCGATCGGCTACTCCAGCAAGTTCGGCACGATCACCTCAATGAGCCAGCTGCTGCAGCCGAAGTTCAAGAACGCGGTCGCGCTGAACGGCAACCCCACCGCGGCGAACGCCGCACTGAACGGGGTCATGATGGCCAACCTCGTCGAGGGCGGCACGGCCAGCGACATCTCCAAGGGCGTGAACTTCTTCCACGACCTCAAGGCGAAGGGTAACTTCTCCCCGGTGTCGGCGACCGGTGCCACCATCAAGTCTGGCTCCACCCCGGTGGTCTTCAACTGGGACTACCTGAACCTGCCCAGCTACGTCGGGGTGTCCAACTGGAAGGTGTTCATCCCGAAGAACGCAGTGCTCGGCGGGTACTACGCCCAGGCCATCAACAAGAGCGCGCCGCACCCGGCGGCGGCCCGGCTGTGGGAGGAGTTCCTCTACTCCCAGGCCGCCACGGGCGGCCAGAACCTGTGGCTGCAGGGCGGCGCCCGGCCGGTCGAGCAGGTCGCGATGAGCAGCAACGGCAGCATCGACAAGTCGGCGGCCGCCAAGCTGCCCGCGGTCACCGGCGCCCCGGTGTTCCTGAGCCAGGGCCAGGCCACGAGCGCCGCGACCTACCTGGCGACCAACTGGGCCAAGGCCGTCGGCTAGCAGGGAAGGACCGTGACTGCCGCTGCGACGACCGAAGCCGGCGCCCGGCCCACCTGGGCCGGGCGCCGGCTTCGCGCTCCGGCCTGGCTAGGCACCCTGCCGTTCCTCGCCTACGTGGGTCTCTTCCTGCTGTACCCGACCGGCATCCTGGCCGTCGACGCCTTCAAGAACCCCAGCGGGACCTGGAACTTCGGCAGCCTGTCCACGCTGTGGAACCCGGCCGTCCGCGGCTACTTCATCGGGTCGTTCAAGCTCTGCGTGCTGTCGGCCGTGACCGGGGCGGTGTTCGGGGCACTGGTGGCCTACGCAGTGGCCTCCGGCAAGCCAGACGGCGCGGTGCGCCGGCTCTCGGTCGCAGGCTCGGGCGTGCTGGCCCAGTTCGGCGGGGTCACCCTGGCCTTCGCGTTCCAGGCGCTAATCGGCCCGGCCGGGCTGCTGTTCCACCCCAGCTGGTACTACAGCTTCCCGTGGGGCATCGGGCTGATCTACATCTACTTCCAGATCCCGCTCATGGTGCTGGTCTTCCTGCCCGCGATCGACGGGGTCAAGGTCCAGTGGCGGGAGGCCTCGGAAAGCCTGGGCTCCTCGACCTGGCAGTACTGGCGGTACATCGGCGGGCCGCTGCTCGCGCCGGCGTTCTTCGGGTCGGCGCTGCTGCTGTTCGCTAACGCCCTGTCCGCCTTCGCCACGATCCAGGCCTGGGAGAACCAGATTGCGTACACCGTGCCCCAGCAGATCAGCACCTCGCTGTCCAGCGAGGTCGGGCTGGCCAACGTCAACGTGGCCGACGTGCTCGCGCTCGGCATGATCATCATGGTGGCGATCATCATGACCGGCTACGTGCTGCTGCAGCGGAGGGCGTCCCGGTGGCTGCGGTAACGTCGCTGGGCGAGACCCCGCTGGCGGGAGCGGCCGCACGGGGCCCGCAGGGCATGCAGCGCAAACGCCGGCGCCGGCTCAACGCCTTCCGCTACGTGGTGTTCACCGTATTCGGCGTGTTCATCCTGCTGCCGCTGCTGGCCTTGTTCCGCTATTCCCTGGAAGGAAAGACGCTCGGCACCTGGTCCCTGGCCGCGTGGAAGCAGATCGTGTCCTACCCCGGGCTGGCCAGCGGGGTGGAACTCACCCTGGAACTGGCCGTCATCACCAGCGTCGTGATGATCCTGCTGCTGCTGCCCACGATGATCTGGATCAAGCTGCGGGTGCAGTGGATGAGCCGGCTCTTCGAGTTCCTCTGTCTGCTCCCGCTCACGATCCCGGCGATCGCGCTGGTCGTCGGCCTGGCCCCGATCTACAACCGGATCCAGCACTACAGCCTGTCGGCGCTGCAGCTGTTCTGGGTGTACGTCATCCTGGCCCTGCCGTACGCGTACCGGGCGCTGTCCTCCGGGCTCGACACGATCGACGCGCTCACGCTGGCGGAGGCGGCCCGGAGCCTGGGCGCCAGCTGGTTGACGGTCATGGTCCGGGTCATCGCGCCGAACATGTGGCAGGCCATCCTGAATGCGCTGCTGCTGACCAGCGCCCTGGTGCTGGGCGAGTTCACCATCGCCTACCTGCTGCTGTTCAGCACGCTGCAGCCGACGCTGTACTCCATCAGCCGCAACACCCCCAACGCCGGGGTCGTCTTCTCGACGTCCATGGCCTCGTTGCTGTTCGCCTTCGTCTTGCTGACGATCCTGTCCTATGCCGGCCGCCAGCGGCGCCGGGGATGAGGTAGCGCCCGTGAGTTCACCACTGACCAGGCCGCAGGAGGCCGCGGCGAGGGCCGCAGTCGAAGTGCGCATGGAGGGGCTGACCCGGCACTACGGCCCGGTCGTCGCGCTGGATGGCCTGGACCTGACCCTGCGCCCCGGCGAGCTGATCGCGCTGCTCGGCCCCTCCGGCTGCGGCAAGACCACCACGCTGCGGCTGCTGGCCGGCCTGGAGGACGCGGACGCCGGGACCATCACCGTCGGCGGCCGCGACATCACTCGCCTGTCGGCCAGCAAGCGGGACATGGGCATGGTGTTCCAGGCCTACTCACTGTTCCCGCACATGACCGTGCTGCAGAACGTGGCGTTCGGGCTGCGGCTGCGCCGGGTGTCCAAGGCGGACCGGGAGCGCCGGGCCATGGACGTCCTCGAACTGGTCGGCCTCACCGAGCAGGCGGGCCGGTACGCCCACCAGATCTCCGGCGGCCAGCAGCAGCGGGTCGCGCTGGCCCGGGCCCTGGCCATCGAACCCCAGGTCCTGCTGCTGGACGAGCCGCTGTCCGCGCTTGACGCCAAGGTCCGGGCGCAGCTGAGGGACCAGATCCGGCGGATCCAGCTGGAGGTGGGCATCACCACCCTGTTCGTCACCCACGACCAGGAGGAGGCGCTGGCCATCGCGGACCGGGTCGGCGTGATGAGGGACGGGAAGCTGGAGCAGCTCGCGTCGCCCACCGAGGTGTACTCGCGGCCGGCCACCCCGTTCGTGGCCGAGTTCGTCGGCCTCACCAACCGGCTGGCCGGGACAGTCAGCGGCTCGACCGTGACCGTGCGCGGGTGCGACCTGCCCGTGGTCGATCTCGGCACCCCGGCGGGGCCGGTCACTGCGCTGATCCGGCCCGAGGCGGTCACCCTGGCCCCGGAGAGCTCGGCCGGGTCCGGCCCGCTGGCCGGAACCGTGATCGCCGTGACCTTCCTGGGCGCCACCAGCCGGGTCACCGTGGACCTGGGCGACACCATGATCATGGCCCAGCTGCCGACCTCGGACGCCACCGAACTGACCGCGGGCAGCCACGTCGCCCTGTCGATACGGCCTGACCCCGTGCTGGTTTCCGTTGCGGAAAATAATTCCGTGGCTGCGGGCGAGGCTTGAGCGCAGGACGCCCGCCACTGACCACCCACCGCCGGCTGGCCCCGGGTACGGTGCTGCGCCGTGGGGCGAGCTGGCCGTACCGCGCCGTCGAGGTCATCGCAGGCGAGCCGCACGTGCTGCGGGACGACCTGGGCGCTATGCACCCAGTGCCCACGGCGCTCAACGTGCGCCCTCTCCTCTGCCTGATTCACGTGACCGACCTGCAGCTGGCCGACGTCCAGTCGCCGACCCGGTTCGAGTTCCTCAACCGCTACTTCACCGACCCCCGGTACGCGGTAGTAGTGCCGGTGCAGCGCCCGCAGGAGGCGCTCACCCCGCACGCGGTGGACGCCACGGTGCGCACGGTGAACGCGCTGCGCGGGCCGGCCACAGGGCAGCCGCCCGCGCTGGCCGTGACCACCGGGGACGCGATCGACAACGCGCAGTGGAACGAGGTGCAGACGTTCCTGGCCCTGTTCGACGGTGGCCGGGTCACGCCCGACTCCGGCGGTCCCGGATACACCGGGGTGCAGGCCATGGACTGGCCGGATGACATCTTCTGGAAGCCCGACGGCGACGGGCCGGACGGGCCCGACTTTTTCCGCCGCGAGCTCGGCTTCCCGCATCACCCGGGGCTCCTCGAGGCGGCCCTGCGCGAGTTCACCGCGGGTGGCCTGGACATGCCGTGGCTGTCCTGCTACGGCAACCACGAGGCCCTCAACCAGGGCGTGGGCACGCAAACCGCGGGGCTGGCCGCCGCGCTGACCAGTGACCGGAAGCCGATGCAGCTGCCGGACGGGTTCGACAGCGACGAGTTCCTCGAGCTGTTCACGGTGCGCCCGGAGGCGTTCATGGCTGGCCCGTCCCGCCACGTGCCCGCCGATCCCGGCCGCCGGCCGGTCACCCGCGGCGAGTTCGTGGCCGCGCATTGCCGGCCCGGCGCGCGCCCGCTCGGCCACGGCTTTACCGACGAAAATCTCCGCAACGGAACCGCGTACTACGTTCATGACACACCGGCGGCCCGGTTCATCGCGCTGGACACCAATTGCCTGGCCGGCGGGGCCGACGGGTGCCTGGACCGCCAGCAGGCCCGGTGGCTGGAGGAGCGGCTCGCCGAGGTCCACTCGGCCTACCGGGGAGCGGCCGGGGAGGAGGTCGCGACCGGGCACGACGACCGGCTGGTCATCCTGTTCTCCCATCACGGCGTCGATACGCTGACCAACACCCGGGGCTGGCATCCCGGGGCGGGCGGTGAGCCGCTGATCGGCGCGGCCGAACTGGTGGCCCTGCTGCACCGTTTCCCGAACGTGGTGCTGTGGCTGAACGGGCATACGCACACGAACGCGGTCCGGCCGCGGCCCGACCCTGACCAGCCGGGCCGGGGTTTCTGGGAGATCACCACCTGCGCGGTGGTGGACTGGCCGTGCCAGACACGCCTCGTGGAGCTGGCCGACTCCGGCGGGCAGCTGTCCATCACCTGCACGATGGTGGACCACGACACGCCGCTGGGACCCCGGGTGCTGGATGGCCAGGCGCTGGCCGATGCGGCGCTATTCACCACGGACGACCTGGCCGCCCTCCATCGCGAGCTAGCCGCGAACATCCCGTTCGGCGGCACGCACCCGGGTCGGACCGGGACCGCTGCCGACCGGAACGTGGAGCTGCTGATCAGCCCGCCGTTCCCGCTGGCCCGGCTGCCCGGTGCCGGCTAACACGGGGCTGGCTAACCACGGGGGGTAACCCCCGGGCTCACTCCCACTGGTACGGCAGGAACTTGCCGTTCAGGGTGACTACCACCCGGTCGCCGGCCGGGTCGGGCACCCGCGCGACGTCCATCCGGAAGTTGATCGCGCTCATGATCCCGTCCCCAAACTGCTCGTGGATGAGCTCCTTGATCGTCGGGCCGTAGACCACCAGCACCTCGTAGAAGCGGTACATGGTCGGGTCGGTGGGCACGGCGGTATCCAGCGCCCCGCGGGTGGGCTGCTGCCGGAGAGCCTGGGCGACGTCGTCCCCGAGGTCCAGGAGCGAGGCCGCGGCCTGCGCCTCCTTGAGCGGCATCGGCTGCTGGCCGAGCAGCGCCGAGGTGGTCCACGCCACCGGGCGAGCCACCGCCTCGGCTATCTGGGCCCAGGTCAGGCCGAGCCGCTGCTTGGCTTCCCGGACCGCCTCGGCAGCTTCCTTCTTGGTCACGATGGCGTTCCTCCGAGTGGGTGTCCTGAGTGCGCGCCCCTGGCCGGGCAACTGAGCGCAGGTTACAGATGCCCCTTCGGGTCGTCGATGACGGCCAGCCAGTGAGCCTCAGTGGGTCGTGCATGAGGTTTTATCGGGTTGGGACGACCCATATCATCGGGCCGGTGCGGCGTGAGTCTTCGACCGTGGTGGTCCTGGTGGGTGCGGTGGACGAGCCGCTGCTCGCCGGGCTGGCCCGGTCCTCCAACGTGTCCCTGGTCCGGCCTCCGGAGGAGGAGAAGAAGGACCCCCTGACCGCAGCGGCGCTGGCCCTGGGCCAGGCGGCCGGGCGGGCGTCGCCCTACGTCGTGGTGGCCGCCGACCCGCTGGCTGAGGTGGCCGCGGAGTGGGCCGCGATGTGGGACCTGACCGCCGGGCCGGGCCACGCCGCCGCGTTCGAGGAGCGCGCCGCCGCGGCCGTGGCCGCGTGGCGGGCCGGCCGGTTCGAGCTGCCCGACTACTACGTGGCCCTGACCCCGGGAGACTCTCCGCGCCCGGACGCCGCCCCGGTCCCGGGCGGCGGCACGGGCATGTACCTGGGGCCGCTCCGGGCCGCCCGGCCCCGCCGCGTCGGGGCCGTGGTCACCGCGGCCGGCGACGAGGCGGCCGAGAACACCGAGCGGGTACTCCAGGCGCTCCGCACCCTCCGGCACGGCCCCTGGTGGCCGCCGCTGGACGAGCTGCTCGACCAGGCGCGGAACTTCTTCGCGGGCAGCCTGGGCCAGAGCACCCTGACCAGCGAATAACCACTTTGCGTATCCAAACTGCCAGACTTAGGTGACACTTGGAGGGCCAGGACATCGGCGGCATCCGGGCCGCCCGGGTCCACCAGATGACCCGGAGGCCGACGGTGACCGCCACCACCCCGACGCCCGCCAGCCCCGCGGCCGGCCACCTCTACGACGCCCGGCGCGGCATCTACTACACCAAGCCGGTGATGCGCGGCTGGCTGCACCTGCTCTGGTTCGGGGCGTCCCTGGTGCTCAGCACGGTGGTGCTGGCCCACACGCCGGGCACGGCCCGGGTTCTCAGCTTCGGCGTGTACGCGGCCAGCGTGGGCGCGCTGTTCGGGGTCAGCGCCCTGTACCACTGCGGCACCTGGTCCGAGGAGTCGCGGCAGCTCCTCCAGCGGCTCGACCATGTGATGATCTTCTTCCTGATCGCCGGGACCGCGACCCCGGTGTTCATCGTGGCCGCCCCGGGCACGCTCGGCCGGGTCAGCCTCATCGCGCTGTGGGTGCTCACCGCGACCGCGGCCGGCATCCACATGGCCTGGATGAACGCGCCGGAAAAGCTGGTCGGAGGGACGTTCCTCGCCCTGGGCTGGGTGGCGGCGCTGGCCCTGCCCGCGGTCTGGATCCACTCCGGGCCGGTGGCCGGGGGGCTGATGCTCGGCGGCGGCCTGCTCTACACCGTGGGCGCCCTGTCCTATCACCGGCGGCGCCCCGACCCGTACCCGTCGGTGTTCGGCTACCACGAGGTGTTCCACGTGTACGTCTGCGCGGGCGCCGCGTGCCAGTACCTGGCCATCGCCGTGTACCTGAGATAACCCGGGCGGGCCTCAGCCAGGACGGCCCGGTCGCGCGGTCAGGCCGGCACGGTCGCCGAGAACCGGAAGCGGTCCTCCTGCACCTCGACCGTGGTGCCGGCGAACCCCGCGGCGGCCAGCCGGTCCGCCAGGGTGGCCGGGTCGACCGGCAGGTAGTCGTCGTCCACGTGCAGGTCCCGGCGGGCCGGGGTCTCGACGCCGTCGGTGCCCGCCAGCAGGCCACCGGGGCGCAGCACCCGGCGCAGCTCGGCCAGCATCCGGTCCTGCAGGGCCGCGGACGGAACGTGGTGCAGCATCGTGAACAGCGTCGCCGCGGAGAACTGGCCGCCGGAGAACGGCAGCGCGGTGGCGTCGGCGTGCAGCACCGTGACGTTGGTGCCCGTGAGGCGGTCCGCCAGGGACCGGGCCAGCCGCTCGTCGATCTCCACGGCGGTCAGCCGGGGAACCTGGCGGCGCAGCACGTCGGTGGTCAGGCCCGGTCCCGGGCCCACCTCCAGCACCTCATCACCCAGGTCCTGCTCCCGGAGCACCCAGGGCAGCAGCTCGGACTCCACGAACGCCGCCCACTCGGGGCTGGCGCAGATCCGCAGGTGCGCATCATTCATGCCCTTATTCTGGGTGATTCAGCGGGCGAGCACGAGGACCAGCAGCACCGCGGCCGTGCTCAGCTCGAGGACCGCGCCGAACACATCGCCGGTCATCCCGCCCAGGCGCCGCCGCGCCGCCCAGCGCACCAGCCCCGCCACGGCCAGCCCGGCCGCCGCGGCCCCCACGCCCCGGGCCGCGGCCGGGACCCCGCCCAGGGCCAGCCCGGCCGCCACCACGGCACCCAGCAGCACCAGCGCGCTGGCCGCCCGGCCCGCGGCGCTGGTCCGGCCGGCCACCAGGGCGCCGAACCCGGACGGCCGGGCCGGCGGCGACCCGGTGGCCAGCACCACCGCGACCCGGCCGGTCACCGCGGCCAGCACCAGCCCCGCCGCCCCGGCCCACCCGGGGGGCAGCGAGGCCAGCGCGCACACCTGGACCAGCAGCACCAGGACCAGCGTGGCCACCCCGAGTGGCCCGGCGTCGGACCGGCGCATGATCTCCAGCGCCTGCTCCGCGGGCCGCCGGCTGCCCAGCCCGTCCGCGGTGTCGGCCAGCCCGTCCAGGTGCAGGCCCCCGGTGGCCAGCGCGAGCAGCATCATGGCCAGGGCCGCGCCGAGCAGCTGCCGCTCTGGCGACCCTTGACCAGCCGCGACGAAAACCATCACGGCCCCGCCGGCCAGCCCCAGGCCGGCGCCGATGACCGGCAGCCAGAAGACGGCCCGGGTGGCCGCTCCCTCGTCCAGGTCACCGCCGACCCCGGCGGGAAGGACCGTGAACAGGCTCAGCGCGACGCGCCAGGCCGGCGGGCTCGGCGGTGCGGCCGTGCTGCCGTGCTCACCGCCCTGGCTCACCGCAGCCGCCGGGGGATCCCGGCGGTGCACAGCCACACCTGCTGGCACTGCGCCGCGATCCTGGTGTTGAGCAGGCCCAGCTCGTCGCGGTAGCGGACGCCGGACGCGGTGCCCGGGACCACTCCCGAGCCGACCTCGTTACTGACTCCCACCACGGTCCGGCGGGTGGCCCGCCAGGCGTCCACCAGCCCGTCGGCCCGCGCGGCCAGCGCCTTATCGGCCCCGGGCGCAGCGGACCACAGCCCGCACTCGTCCATCACCCCGGCCAGCCAGGTGGACAGGCAGTCGACCAGGACAGGGGTGGCCAGCTGCCCGGCGGTCAGGTCCGGCGCGGCCAGGACGCTTTCCAGGTCACGGGTCTCCAGCGTGGCCCAGTGTGCGGGCCGCCGCTGCTGATGGAGGCGCACCCGGGCCGCCCATTCCGGGTCGCTGCCGTCCGGCAGGGCGCCGGTGGCCACGTAGTCCACCCGGTCCCGCCCGGCCAGCAGCCGTTCCGCGGTCACCGACTTGCCCGACCGGGCCCCGCCCAGCACGAGCACGCGGTAGGGCCGGGGCCGGCGGGGGAGTTCGCGCCCGGTGAGGGCCGGCCCGGCCGGGCCGCGCCCGCCCCGGCCCTGCCACCGGCCGGCCCGGATCATCCCTTCTCGCCGGACACGCCGGCGCTGTCGAAGGTCGCGACATCGCGGAGCACCCGGGCCGCGGCCGCCACGACCGGCAGGGCCAGCGCCGCGCCGGAGCCCTCGCCGAGCCGCAGGCCGAGATCGAGCAGGGGGCGCAGGCCGAGCGCGTCCAGCGCCCGCCGGGCTCCCGGCTCGGTGGACAGGTGCCCGGCGATCAGGGCCGCCACGACGTCCGGGGCCAGGGCGCGGGCGGCCAGGGCGGCCGCGCAGGCGATGACCCCGTCCAGCACGACCGGGACCCGGAGCGCCGCCCCGCCCAGGATGAAGCCGGCCAGCGCGGCGTGCTCCAGGCCGCCCACCGAGGCGAGGACGCCCAGGGGATCGGCGGGATCGGGGCGGTGGCGTTCCAGGGCGTGGTGGACCACCGCCACCTTCCGCTGCCAGGTGGGATCGTCGATGCCGGTGCCCCGGCCGGTGACCTCCTCCGGCTCCGCCCCGGTGAACACGGCGATCAGGGCGGCCGACGCGGTCGTGTTCGCGATGCCCATGTCCCCGGTCAGCAGGCAGGAGTTGCCCGCCGCGACCAGGTCACGCGCGATCTCGATGCCCACCTCGACCGCGTCCAGGGCCTCCTCGCGGGTCATGGCCGGGCCGGCGGTCATATCCGCTGTGCCGGGCCTGATCTTGCGGGGCAGCAGCCCGGGCCCGGCGGGGAGGTCCGCGGCCACCCCCACGTCCACCACGCAGACCTCGGCCCCGGCCTGCGCCGCGATCGCGTTGACCACCGCCCCGGAGGACAGGAAGTTGGCCACCATCTGCGCGGTGACCTCCTGCGGCCACGGGGTGACGCCCTGGGCGTGCACCCCGTGGTCGCCCGCGAACACCGCGACCACGGCAGGCTCGGGCAGCGGCGGCGGGCACTCCCCGGCCAGCCCGGCCAGCTGCACTGATACCTGTTCCAGCACGCCCAGGGAGCCGCTCGGCTTGGTCAGCGCCTCCTGCCGCTCGCGGGCCTGCGCCACGGCCTCGGCGTCCAGCGGCCTGATCGCGGCGACGGTGTCCCCGAGCAGGCTGGCGGGCGGCCCGCCGGGCAGCCCGCGGTGGCCCCACTGCCCCTCGTGCACCGCCCAGGACAGCGGCCGCCGCCGGGCCCAGCCGCTGAGCACGAGTTCCGGCGCGGGCGGGAACGCCTCGACGTGCCCCACGCACAGGTAGGCGACCACTTCCAGGTGGGCGGGCAGGCCGAGGGCGGCGGCCAGCTCCCGCTCGTCAAAGAAGCTCACCCAGCCCACGCCGAGGCCCTCGGCCCGCGCGGCAAGCCAGAGGTTCTGCACCGCGCACGCGGTCGAGTAGGACGCGACCTGCGGCTGGGCGTGCCGGCCCAGCACGTGGCGGCCGCCCCGGGTCGGGTCGCAGGTCACCACGATGTTGAGCGGGGTGTCGAGGATCGCCTCGACCTTCAGGTCACTGAAGGCG
>Ga0182024_10010222_pt1 | contig 19188 bp, 23 predicted proteins | sample P32metaG_FD_120480 | JGI IMG/M metagenome (GOLD analysis project Ga0182024, IMG submission 120480) | Permafrost microbial communities from Stordalen Mire, Sweden - P3-2 metaG (Illumina Assembly) | ecosystem: Environmental > Terrestrial > Soil > Wetlands > Permafrost | place: Sweden: Stordalen... | reverse complement strand
TTATGGAGGCGAAGAGCAGCCCGAGCGAATGTTGCAGAAGGTTTCTCAGGAGACGCTGGCGGAAATGATCGGCACAACACGCTCACGGGTGAATTTGTTCATGAACAAGTTTAGGAAGCTAGGGTTCATCGAGTACAACGGCGAAATCAAAATCAACAAGTCCCTCCTGACAGTTGTCCTGCACGAATAGCGCAGCTACCAGTGTGTCTTTCCGGACAGACCCGCTCTTTGCCCCGATGTTAGATTCCGCGAAGTGGTGAGTGGCTGCGGAGGACAAGATGGACACTACCTACGACATTTTCAACCGGCTCGACGACGCCGGGCCGCCGCTATGGATGGAGACGGTTGGCAATTTAGACCAAGCCAGGCAGCGGTTGGCCGGCCTGGCAGAGCAGCGCGGCACATCTCTCGTTTTTGACCCTCGCCTGGGCAGGATCATTGAAATGCCAGAGCGCTCGCCGAACGCGGCGACGGCTTAAGGGTGCCTACCCGGACCCGCGGATGAGGTGGCTGAAGTTTCGAGGGCAAGTCATTTCAAACGGCGGTGTTGGCTGATTTCTTGATGGCTTCCTCTGACCGTTGGTGGGCCTTATTCGAGTATTCCAGCGCCTCTTTCGAGTGCTCGTGCGCAGTCTGGTGATCTTCCTTGCCATGATGTACAGCCGCCGCGCGATGAGCGTGCGCAGCGAGGTCGTGGAACTCGGCGGCTCTTTGATGGGAGTTGTTTGGCACGGCGTTCCTTTCGTACAATCAATCACTCCGGGCGGTGCGCCCGGAGCATGACGTTTCAATGGAACCTGGTCGCCAAGGGCAGCTTCCAAGCGGTCAAACTGCAAAGGCCCGCCCGGACTACCGTGTGCAGTCACTCCACAAGGGACATGCCCGCCATGGGTTCCATCGAATCCAAGTACGATTATAAGGATACTCAGGACGAGTATCTGTCCGGTTGCGAACACTAGCGTCCGCGTTTTGGTCGTTTAAGAAAGCGCGAGTCACTTGGCCCTCGCCAGCACGCCGGTATCCGCAGCCTTGAAGCGCTTCATCTGTTGCTTCAGTTGCGCGTCCACCTCGTCCGCGATGGTCACAACGTCGGGGAGCAGCTTAGTGAATTCTAGATTCCCCACATTCTTGTGCAGCGTCGTAAAAATACAAACTTGCAACAGACGAGATTCCTCTATCAACATCTCGACTGGGTAGCCCTGTCTACGCCGCAACTCCCCGTGGGTGCCCGCAGCCTCCGAGATCGGAGCTTTTGTTCCTGCGTCTCGTCGCAGCCGCGCAGTCACATCATGCATAAGCCGAGGAAGATGGCCCGTGCGTTCTTCAAAGTTCAGCGGGATACATGTTAGCTCTGGCTCCTGTTCGACTCTGCCAAGCCAATCCGCAATCAGAGGTCGGAGTTCACGGTCAAGAATGTTTGCCACGCTTTCAATAGGGACAGCATTGCCCCTGTCGTTGGGGCCCGTCACTACCTCTATGGATTTGCTCATTGTGCCCTCCGATGCCATTTATGGTTTCGTCGATGGGGTATCGCTCTCATCTACCAATGTCTCGTTTAAAAGGTGCGGAAGTCTGTTCTAAAAGAGTCATCCCGACCTCCGTTAGAGTTCTCCAATGTCGTAAACATCAACCACCGCTTTAGAGCATCAGGCGTCACTTTGGTAGCCGCGTGGATGTCCACAATATGGACAGAGTAACCCGCCCTCAGCGTTCGTTCACGTTGAAGTTGTGCCTCCGGTTGAGATAGATTTCACGCGGAGGATTCATGAACATTCTGGCAGCGATCAAGCGCGAAGAACGAAAGCTCGAAAAACAGTTAGGCAAGCTGAATCATCAATTGAGTGGAGTCCGAGCGGCTGCGAAAGCCTTAGGCAACTCAGCCGAGCGTGAAGGTGTCGGCGTGAAGAAGCGCGTTCTGTCGGCTGCTGGTAGAGCGGCGATTGTGAAGGCGGCGAAGAAGCGGTGGGCGAAGGTTAGGAAGCAGGCGAAGAGGGCCGTCTCTTAAGACACCTCCGTCAGCCGACAGGTCCCTACCTCTTCCCTTGAGGTCCTTGTAAGCCGTGAAGTTGTTGTCGCAAGCCCTTGATTGGCCCGCTTTCGTAGATGTGGCTCCATCCTCGCTTGATCTTATTGTGCGGTTTGTGGCTGTTGTAAACGAGCAAACCAAGCAGGGCAACATCGCCGACAAGATATAACCCGCTGATAATATTTTCAACCATTGAAGTAACCTTCCTATTATTCGATTCCGTCGCGGATCTTTCCGTTAGATTTTCTTTTGCTTTTGCGGCGAGAAAAGCTTTCCGACAGTTTCCCTTTAGTGGCGTCAAGAAGGGCGTTCTGCCACCCGCTGGTAAGCGGCGATTGTGAAGGCGGCGAAGAAGCGGTGGGCGAAGTTAGGAAGCGGCGTAAGAAAGCCGCTTAATTCTTATTGAAATAATTCGGCCCCCATTCTCACGAGAGTTTGGGTTGTATTAGTCAAGTGACATCCTTTGCACCGTGGGATGGGTGGTTCAACTGACGGAGACGTTCCGCAGGAGTCATTTCCCTTGAGCGCCAAACCCTGAAATCTCTAAAATGGACTGGGCACGCTAGCTTTTACGCAAAGGCTTAATTGATTACGCTTTCACGATTTTGTTCTTAATCGCGTAACGAACTAATTCCGTGATCGAATGCAATTCTAGTTTCCTCATCGCGTTTGCCCGGTGAGTTTCCGCCGTTTTAACACTAATCCCAAGCGATACGGCAACATCTTTACTGGACTTCCCTTCCGCCAAAAGCTGTACTATTTCGCGCTCTCGCGGCGTTATTCGTCTCTCGAAGGCTGACGAAGCGGGCATGCCGTGGGGGCCACGTAGTGTGTTAGCTGCTTCGGGCGTGAAGTAGGAGCCACCGGAGGCTACCGTTTCAACGGCTGCTACAAGTTCGCGATCTGCATCGGATTTCAGTATGTAGCCGCAAGCGCCAGCCCCAACAATTTCTCCGATCAGTTGATCCGAAAAATGCATTGTCAGAACGACGATTTTCGTCTGAGGAAGAAGCTCGCGAATCTTACGCGTGGCTTCAATTCCATTCAGTTCGGGCATCCCGATGTCCATAACTATAATGTGCGGCTTGAACCGCTTGGCTAGCATCACCGCTTCGTTGCCAGTCGCCGCCTCGCCGCAAATCTCCCATCCCGAACGAGACTCTAGCAATTGCTTCAGCCCCAATCTAATGATGTCGTGATCGTCCACAACTAAAATTCGCATTTGCCTGCGGGGCGTAACTGTTCACAACGTAGCACACTGGATTAAACGAGTGCCGTTTGGATACATCACTACTACAGCTTCAAGTTGGAAAGAAAGTTTGTCCCTCAAAGATCGCTTCCACCGCTTTCACCAATATGTGTCCGGCATCGCCCTTCGATACGAATCCCTGTGCCCCGGCTTGCCGCGCCTCTTTGACTACGTGGGAGCCCTGATGCATCGAGAGCATAAGTATCGGAACCTCGGGCAGAAATGTCCGAATGCGCCTCGCGGCAGCAAAACCATCAAGCCCAGGCATCGTCACGTCTAGAATGATCAAATCAGGATTTAGCTCGGTTGCCTTCTCGACCGCATCCTGGCCATTTGAAGCCTCGCCGCAAATCTCGGTGTTTTTGTGAGACTCCAATATAAAGCAGAGGCCTTTCCGGATGAGTTCGTGATCGTCGGCAATTAGTATTCGCAATGAGTAATCCTATCTGCGTGGAAAGGACCCCGCGCAGTGGCTGAAGATTCTACCGGTCTGGAAGTCCGGTCATATACGAGTAGAGGACCCTGACGCCCAAACCCAGTGATCGAATATCGGGGACTTGTACGATGCTCAGTATGCGAAAGCGCAGTCAAGCAGGGCTTCTTCCGCTGCTTTTTCAATTGGGCGACTTCGCATCGATTATTTGGTCTATTTGCTTAGATAATCTTCTGAGTTCGCCGGAGTCGTCCACAACCTCTGCGTGCTCGCAGAGTTCTTTGAATCGTTCCTTGTTTCGTTCTCTCATCCCTCATCTCGCTGGCTGCCGATTGGATGCATATCTTAGCCGAAGGGCGGCAGATGCAGTTATCTCTATTAGTACGTTAGCGGACATTCGCACCGTACTCCTCAAGCGAACCCGTCCTTTACGACCGCAACGCCTGAGGCTCGGTGCTTGATCGTCGATGTCCAAACAACGAGTGTCATAAAAGTGTCATAGTTCTCGGCTCAAAACGGCGATAGACGGATCAGATCGAATCAATACCCGGATCGCGTAAGAGGTTGACCCGGCAGATACATTTCGATTTTTTCCCTGGATAGTCATAGGCCATGGCATTTTGTTCTTCGCGGGAGGGTCTTTCGTTCAGTTCCAGGTTCTGCCCCCGAAACATCGATTTTGGCAGTTGCGCCCCATCGTAGCCCGCCGATTCTCGGGCGTAGCACTAAGTCTGAGGTATTTTAGTGGCGGGCCAAGCCCTAGACCCTAAGGACCTTTAGATCAGGCATTTTCTGTCTTGTCAGTAAAGACAAGGGCGCTGACCGAGCCCGCATACAATGGCGCTGGGTTAACTAGACCCACAGACTCTACACCCGGAATTGCCTCCACGGCATCCAGCATGCGCTTTTGCATTGCGGGCACTTGGTCGCCGCGGTAACCCGCCATGCTCAGGTCTGTGTCTGCCATGATTGCGTTCTGCGGTTCAAAACCGAAATTGCTGTGCGGCGAGCGCATCAGTCCACGCACGGCAACCATCGAAGACGTGACCAGCACCGCGCAGATCGCAATTTGCACGGCCAGCAACACCTCTCGGAAGGTGATGCGGCGCCCAGGTTTGGCCAGGGAGCCCGACTTGACGATCTCGTAGGGATCCGTGCGCAGTACCTGCTTGACGGGCACCGCCCCAAAGAGGATGCCACTCGCTAAAGCCAGCAGCAAAGCTACTCCATACACATTTGCATCCGGGTTCACAGAAAGATGAATGGGATATCTGGAGAATGGCCGCCACCCGCTGAGAGCGCGCAACAGCACTACGCTGCCCAATAATCCGGCAGCGCCTCCCACCAGTGAAATGTTGCGTCCAGACTCCGCCGCTCCAAGCGAACTGCTCGAAGTGCCTCCTCGCGGCTCATACCCTGCTTTATCTTTTCCTCCGCCGCCATCTCCAGGAAGCCGCGCAGCTCTTCCTTCAATTCCCGGTCCGAGCGTTCCCGCAGCAGCAGCGATCGAAGTCCGCTCACTATAGTTTGCAGCAATGACATGGTCCTTACGACGCCTCCAAGATTCTGGTGATCGCCGCCACTTGCCTTTCCCATTCCTGTGTTTCGCGGCTGAGCCTTTTTCGTCCTTGCTCGGTCAAGATATAGTACTTAGCTCGTCGGCTATTCTCGGTGGCCTTCCATTCACTTCTGATCAGTCCGGCTCGTTGCAACCGCTGGAAGGCAACAAACAACGAACCAGCATTCACGCGGAAGACGCCCCTGCTTATCTGTTCGATGCGGACGGCAACCCCATATCCGTGCATGGGTTCGAGCGCCAGCGTTTTCAAAATGAGCATGTCTAGCGTGCCTTGCACGAGATCTGTCGACTTAGCGGCCACGAATACACTCCCCCTGAGCATCAAGAGCGAGAATACACCTCTCCTACTGATTGTCAAGAGGAGGGTCATGACAGTCCCGGATTGGCAGTGGATCGAGGCCCGCTTGGATGCCTGGGTGGCAGCCTGAGATTGATTTCGCGCTTAATTCGATATAACGATTACGTCGTTCACCGCGGCGAATTCGTTCCAGCCGGATGGTTACTATGCCGAGCGGTTCGCACAATCCGCTGGAGCCGAAATGATTATCTGGACCGATGCCTCTGACGCTGGTGCGTGCCTTGTTTATTCGCTTCCTGTGCTGCGTTCGCTACAAGGTCTGGCCCCACTGCCAGCTAACTCTGTAACCGTCTGCGCAGAGACAAGATTCGACGTCTTGTGTATTTGTTCCAGGCCTCATCCTCCGTTCTAATTCGCGCCTTCCTGCTATCGACGCTATCGATCCGCCCTCAAGATTAGGACCCCGCGATCGTTTCAGCTACCCGAGTTCTTCCAGTCCTTCTGATTAACGCGCTGATCGCACAAGTGGAGTCTGGCCAAGAACAGGATGTCCGGTTTACGCGGACCGCGCGGCCCCGTATCTGGACATTATTCTGGACTATTGCTTGGACCAAGGCGGCACGATGCCGATCATCCGTGCGTACGCGATCAGTTGGCCCATGTGTTCGTTCGCGTGAATGATGATGCGGAGATACATGCCGTCCACCGTGGCCTCTCGATCAGCGATTTTGACCTTGCGCTCCAGATCCTTGGATGTGGTTGCTGTGTGAGCCGTTTTGACAGCTTCGAGCGACCGTTTGAGCCAGGCGATCACCTCCACTTTCGAGGTGACAGTCTTTTCCATGTTTTCATGCAAGTCAGCGGGTATCTTGGGTCCCGTGACACTAAGGAGAAAGAAGTTCGCAATCGCTAAATGCATGTAGACTTCGCTCGCGGAGCGTACTCCTGATGCGGGGCGCCACGAGTATTTTTCGGCAGGTGTCGCCTCGGCCAGCGCAATCAATTGCTGGGAGACATGCTTCCACTCTCCATCATAACCTTGCCAGATTCCCTCTGGCGCTTGAGCTGGCACGGCCGTTCCATATAAGAAAAGGAAAAACAAAAGCAAGCATGCTTTCACGGTCCAACTCCTTTTGGTGCCTCTTCCCCTGCCTGCAAAAAATAGGACGCCATTCTATACCTCTGACCACACCAATACACTTGGACGGTTAACGCTGATGGAAAAGTGCGTGGCCCGGGTTCCCGTTGTGCGAAGCACGGATTTTGAAATCGTAATGGACACAGGTGTTCGAAAGCCGTTCGCCGGTGATCTTGGTCACACTTGGGATCAAAGGCGAGCCATGAGTTGAGTCGCAGCATGAAGCGTCTGCAGTTCCTCTCGGGTCAGACCTTCGAATCGTTTCGCCAGTGCTCGAACCCTTCTCAGCTTCCCCGCGAGAAGGAGCTTGCGACCCGCTGGCGTGGCAGTGATACGAACCGCTCTGCGGTCACCCGCCGAACTGACGCGTTGCACCAGTTTTCTCTGCACCAATCCTTCGACAACCCTGCTCATGGTCGGCGGGCGAACTTGTTCTACAGCCGCCAGCTCACTAACGGTTTTCTCGCCGTGAAATACCAGAACAGAAAGGGCGGAGAGTTGCGCGGGCCCGATACCCGTGTGAGCATCTTCTGCCCGGACCAGTCGAAGCAGCCGGATGGCCCCGGAATGCAGAGCATCAGCCACGGCGACCTTCAGCGAAACTTCACTTGACATGCAAGATCCTTAGGTAGACTATCTATTAGCTATGCTAAATAATAGCATGGCTACAAGGAGAGCGTAACATGAAAGAGCGAACTATGGTAACGGCAGGCGTGCTTTCCGCTTTACTGGTGGAGTCCGCAGTCGCCACTTCAGCGCATCAACTCTTGCATCAGATGTCGTGGAGCCGACCGATCATCGCCGCCTTTCTGGCGGCCGCCAGTCAGGATCTTCCTGGAAATAGTCCGGAAGAGGAGTTTCTCAAAGCCGTTTCCCAGGGCCGCGATGCGGATGTAAATAGGTTGCTCGACGAGAAGCCACGCTTAGCATTTGCCCACGAAGGGCATGGTATCTCGGCACTGATGCTGGCGATCTATGGCCAACGACTGGCCGTTGTGCAGTCGATGCTAACCCGGCGACACGACGATCTCTCGATCTTTGAAGCTGCGGCTCTCGGTCAAGACGAGGTGCTCCAGTCCCTTCTGACGGCGACGCCCGGCCTTGCGAAGGAATATGGGCCGGACGGCTTTACAGCCCTGCACCTGTCGTCGTATTTCGGTCATCGGTCCTCGATGGAACTTCTGATCGGGGCTGGGGCGAACATTGATGCATATTCGCACAATAAGTTCCATGCATGCCCGCTTCAATCGGCAACTGCGGCAAGTCAGCTCGAAGCGGCAACACTGTTGCTCACGAAAGGCGCAAATCCAAACTGCCGCGGCGACGGCGGATACTCGCCTCTTCATGAGGCTGCTGGGTCGGGGCAGCTGGAACTGGCGCGATTGCTGCTTCAGCACAAAGCGGATCCTTGCCCCAAAGGGGACGACGGGAAAAGGCCCTGGGATGTTGCCGTCGAGGGGAAGCAGGGCGCAATTCTGGAGCTGCTCAAGAAGGAGGTCAAGTGAACATGAGCTCGAAACTGACCGGGATTCTGCAGATTGCGGTCACTGTGAAAGACATGGAACGAGCTACGGCGTTCTATCGGGACGTCTTGGGACTTCGCCTGGTCATGAACGCCCCCAACATGGCTTTCTTTCAGTGTGGTGAAGTGCGTCTATATCTTGCTTGTGGAGAAGGTACGGAACATCAAGGGGCCAGTGCGTGCATCTATTTTCGGACCAACGACATTTCCGGGGTGTTAGGGGTGCTGAAGGAGAAAGGAGTTTCAATCCATCAGGAGCCGCAAATCATTGCCCGGATGCCTGACCACGATCTCTGGCTGATGTGGGTACGCGACTCGGAAGGCAACCTGCTGGGGGTCATGGAGGAGCACAAGAAGTAGCCACCGATGCGGGAACCAGTTGACTGTCACTCTACTGTGACGGTATGACTTGAAGAAGTTCATCAAAGACAGACTGGCCGGCGCTTTCTGATCGTCGGCCACTGTCGCGGAGAAATCATCATCTTAAATACTGCGAAGGGGTGCCCGCCGCAGGACACTTTCTATGGAGTCATACAGTGCTCGGTCGGCTCCTGTAAAGCCTCCAAGCTTTTGCCCGTGCGCTAACTGGGAGCGTAAATGGTGAGCCTGCTTGGCTTCGTCAGGACCGAAGTTGCTAACCCAAGTTCCGTCGTCATCCGCGACACCCTCTCTCGGAATGGGAGGCCCGAGCACTCCCGCCCGACATGCACAAGCGATTCAAGCGCAGTCGCAACGTACAGCCATCGGAGTTCAATGTAATAAGTTCGAGAGGAATACTCGTGGTACCAAAACGCGCGGGTGGCTCGTGCCGGCAAGGGCCATGAGGCAATGCCAAGTAACTGGCATGCGTCCCTCGACGGCTCTACCTCGACAGCAAGGCCGCTAGTCCGAATGCGATGACGGCGAGGCATGTCCCAATGAACAGTAACGTACGCGATGGGATCGCTGAGGCTGGATAATGCATTTTCACTTGATGCCTCCTACGGAGCGAGGCGAGAAGATAAACGGCTGAACTCTTAACGTCAAGTACCAAAAGAGTACCGTTAGAGGGTACTTCGACTTCGTCCCTCAACGAAGCCGAAGGGGAAGAATGCCGCTCTGACAGCGAAAGCCCAGGATTTTCCATGTGAACTGGTTTTGCAAAAAATCTCACGATGAGTTTATGTGGCCTGGTTTTAGGGAGAATATGCAAGTCTTACTTGGATTATCGGAGGCGTCCGTGGCCGTGCTGTAGTGCACCGCGGGCCCGGAATCTAGGCGCATTCCAAACACGAGATGTTCGTCCGAAATTCTAAGACATCGCACCATAAACATCGCTCCGCCGAAAGGCGGACTGTTCTAATTCGCTTCCAAGAGCAAGCTACCGGTAAAATCGACATGCAAGTTGGCTGTCGGACCAATCACGGTTCCGAAGTCTTTCCCATCCACGTAATCGGTCACGTGATACGTGCGGTGCGCGAGCCCCCGCAAGGCCACTTCGCCGCTCCATTTTCCATCCCCGTCGTCCTTGGCCGTTGAAACTGGCGCATAGAACGCATAGAACATCCTGCCTTCTTTCTCAATTGCGTATGCTTCGGGCGTATCGTATCCGTAGACGTACAAATCCAGGAAGTTTCCTTTTGAGAGCATCTTTTCGTTGTAGAGCGCAATCCATTTCTTCCAATGGGCTTCCTTCGCGGGATTCAAGTACACGTTCTTAAGCTTCGGACCGTAGTCCGGCCAAGTGAACTTGGTTCCCAGCACTCCGCCGGTTCCCAGCGTCGAAGCGAAGTCGTCGCCAACATCTTGCTCACCGTCGGTGTTTGCTCCGGTGATGCGAGTCAACTCAACGTGATCTCCGTAGATGGCTGCATTGGGCCCGAGCAAGGCTTTGTACATTTTGATTCGCCGGCGCACTTGCACTGAGCCTACCGGATCCGCGGTCACAGCTTGATCCATGTAGCGCAACCACGCAAGACTCGGGGGCGTTCCGCAAGGGCAGCTTTGCGTAACGCTGTCTGCTTTTAATGCCCGTGTCGTTTCGAAGATCGTCTTATACACTTCACCCATTGCGTAGACGGAGTCGAGCGGCGATTTGTGGTGGTGCTTCGGATTGTAACAACGCGGAGTCGAGTAGATGTTGTCGAGCTTGTGCCCGTCGAAATCCCAGTCTCGTATGAAACGCTCGGTAAGCTTCTTGTAGTATTCGCGGACCTCGGGCAGCGCCGGACAAAGCGTCGCTAAGTTTCGCGTCATCCTTGCAGGCTGTCCTTTTTCGTCCAGGATCAGCCAGTCCGGGTGCTCTTTGACGACATCCGAAACGACGTATTTGTGGTCGCCGTATTTGAACCTTCCATCCTCGACCGCCAAGGGCAACCACCAGAGCTGCACCTTGATGCCCTGCTTGTGAAAATCACTGACCATTTGCCGGATGGCGTTTCCGCCGAAGGTGTCCTTGCGCGGCTGCCAGTCGCCGTAATTGTCAAACCATCGATCGTCGAGCGTGGCCCAGTGAATCCCGAGATCCTTCAACTTCGGGATCGTGTCGGTCATTTGTTTTGGGGTTACGTTGGAGTCGTAACCCCAGCCGCACCAACTCACCGCGTAATTTTCTTCGTTGGTTTTCGGTCGCGTCAATCCTTCGCGCTCTACTGCTTGCGACCACGTACTCAGAGGTTCGTAATAATCGCCTTGAAAAAGGGCTAAGAATGTTCTCGGCGTGGAGAAACTCTCGCCCGACTTGAGCGTGGTACTCGCCGGGATGTCAACGGCTGCGTCCACTTTCCCGTCGGCCGTTGTTTGCACTGGAATGGAGAGGGCCAGCGGCAGTGTTTCCAGATGCCCGATCGCCAAGCCTGTGTTGCGCGTCCAGAACGCGACGACAGGTACTCCTCCGCCGACGCGACCCAGGTCGTCGTGAGTTTCCACTGGCGCGCCGAAGGGGTTGTCTTGTGAAAACTTCGCCGGAATGGGCAGAACATCGTCTTTGCCCCATCGGAGGCTTGATCCGAAGAATGCCCACATCTGATGAGATTTTGCGTTGCTGTCCGCTAAAGACGCGTTCAACGAGTGACTTTGCAGCGTTACTTTATCCAGAGCGATTTCTTTCTCAGCGGGATTTCTGTAGGTGGCCGAAAGCAGCGCCAGAGAAGGGAAGTCGTCATACACCTCGACGGTCAGGATTTCATCGAGTCCGGTGCTCGAGCTGTGACCTTTGACTTCTACTCGTCTGCCGAGAGAGCCGAGCTTGCCATTCGCCGGCTGGACTTGGGCATGCTCCAGATCGCGTGCAAAATCGCTGACGACTTGCTTGCCACTGGTTACAACGACTCCGGTGCTTGGCGACGCTTCATCGAGAGTCAGCCACTGCGTTCCGTTCTTGAAGCGACCTAACAGACTGCCATTCGCGGCCAGCAAAAACTCGGCTTGCCCGGTCCTCAAATGAATTCCATCGGCTTGACTCTCTAAAGTCACAGCAGATACGGGTTCCGATTTTTTCTCTTGTGTTTTGCATCCACCAAGAATCGATAACACCACGATCGAGATCAAGAACGCTACTGTTCTGCTTGATCCTCGGAAAGGCCGGGTCATCTTTTTTCTCCCTGGTACATCGCAAAAATCTTTTCGGCGTTTTTGTGGTAGACCTTTTCCAAGATTGAATCGGGCAGTTCCATTCCGTAAATCATCCATCGCCCCTGTCCTGGGTAGCCCGAGTACGGAAAATATTCGTCGTCCGTTTCCAGCCAGCGGAAATAGTTGGCATACATTTCTGGTACCGGCTCTGAATCCGTTCCGAACAAGACGCGATCCTGGAACTCGACGAAGAAGTTTGCGGCTCGGCGCGGCTGCCTGCCCAGCTCCGCCTGCCTCGCCCCTAATTCAACGTACATGTTCGGATATCTTCTAAGCCATTCGGACACCGCGTCCAAATTTTCAGGCCAGTTCGCGACGTGCAGCGCCACAAACGTCGTGTTCGGATGCTTGGCGACGATGTGATTGCGTTCTTCCAGTAGTTTCCGCTTGGTTGGGAATGCGCCTCCATAAAAGCTCCAGGAGGGATTTCGCATCAACTCCTCATATCTTTCGTTCTTTGCATCGGTCGGCGTGAAAAAAGCCTCGGGATCCGTCGAATGAATCGCGACGGGTATTCCCAATCTTCCGCACTCCTCCCAAACTGGATCCATCCGGGGATCGTCGATGGGAACCAACTTGCCACCCTTATCTTTTACTCCGAGGCCCCAATCTTTCAGGACCTTGAGCCCGCGCGCACCGCGGTTCACCGCATCATCGAGTTGCGTCACCATTTCCGCGCTGAAATTGGGGTCGTTGATCTTGCTCCAGTCCATTTGAGCGAAGACTACGAAGCGGTCGGGGTAGGGTTTCACCATTTTATCTAGGACGCCCTGAAGTTTTTCTCCCCACATCCCCGTTAAGATGACGATCTTCTTGACGTTGGCCTGGTCCATCGCCTTCACAACATCGGCTGCTGGCACGTCGGTGCCGTGAACTCCCCCAGCGTCATTGACATGATTGTGTACATCGATGACGTAGAACTTCGCGCGAGGCACGGCGTGCGCGGACACATGCAGCATCGGCTTCGGATCCCAATCCTTCAAAAGTAGCGTCATCCGTTTTGCCGCGTCCGGGTCTTCTCGATACTGAATATCTTGTCCGAATACCGGCGAGTGACTGGCGGCCGCCAGGGTTGCCAGCGCTGCAATCCGCGTCAGCCATCGGGCCAAGTACAGTTTGTTCGTCATAACCTTCCTCCCGCTCGCCGTAATCCCTCGGCCTTCTCGCCCGAAATGTGCACGGCAGAGTGTAAACCTGTTGGTTAGTAAACGAAAGCAAAAGAAGTAAAACGAAATAGAGTCAGACAACTCAGAAAGGCCGACGACTCGCTGTGGCCAACCGAGAAATCGAGGGCTGCCCAGTCATAACGCGGTAACCGATCGCAACCAGGACCTAGCTTGGGGATCGCCCGCAAGCAACGCGGGACCCAGCGGCGAGCCGAGAAAAATCAGCATGCCCCCCACGGTGTGCCTTTTCAAGGCGACCGGCAGTGCTCCGGCCTTCCCGATGACATCTCCTTCTCTCATCGACACGGGAATCGCCCGGCTGAAATCCCGGACGTTGGTCTCGTGTGGCCAAGAATAGTTGACATAAGGAACGAATTCGAGACGGTCCAGTTTCCCTTTCCGCGGACGTGGCGCAGGGCGACGCGAAAGGAGGGCGTCGTCAGCAGGCTCTCCCGGCCATAGGTCTACAGGGGAGGCGACCTCAATGTTGAAATAGCGATGAAGCATTTTCTGATGGGTAGTAAATTCCGCCGGGCTTAAGAAACCCGCGCCGGATTCCAATAAAACGTGAGTCCCGGCTTCCAGCAAACCCCATAACGTGTCCGCGATGGCAGCGTCCACCGATCCCAGGCCTGGAACAATTGCTATTCGGCAACGGCGTTTTGAGTTGAGCCCAGCTTCCAGGAAGTGAGTAGGTTTGTCGCCGAGCGCTGCTTGATAACCTTGCAGCGATTCGCGAAGGATGCAATGTGCGTTGATGTCGAGCAGCGCGCAATCGAGATCTCGTTCAGGCAGAAACCCAGAGGTATCGAATCCGCTCGTCCGAAATGACCAGAGAGTGGCGGCCGAGCCAGCCGCAGCACCCAGGAAATATCGCCGCGAAATTTTCATGCGAACCCCCAAGCCTCGGCCTTCACAGCCTGCCTGAAATCAAGCGGTCCACGTCGGCGGCGGTGTCATAAAACTGCTGATCCTGCGCGTAACGGTAGCGAGCTTCCATTTCGGGAATCAACCAGCCGTCGTAACCCACCTTGGTGATCGCGGCTCTTATCGCGGGCCAGTTGTTGTCACCAATGAAAAGGCTGGTATAGACCGTGTCGCAACAGCGACCGCGCTTTTTCATGACGTCCTTGAGATGGATGCGCGTGATGCGCGGCCCATGCATCTCGATCCACTGCTCGGCGAATCCAGTGTCATGAATGTTTCCTACGTCGAGGTGAATGCCGATGAATGGACTGTCGACATCGTTGAGGAATGTCCAGAACTCTCTGGGCGTCAACAAAAAGCGCTGTTCCGCGTTGCAATTCTCGCAGCCGATTCTGACCTTTGCTTTCGCGGCGACCGGCGCAAGCTGCTTCATCGCGTCCAGGCAGCGCTGATAAACCTCGTTGTAAGGAACTTCTGCGGTCACCAGTCCCGCAACCACCAGTATGGCATCGCAGCCGAGGAGCTGCGCCGTCTCCAACTGGCGCTCCACAATGCGAATCGCCTGAGCGCGGACTTTAGGATCACGCGCCGAGAGAGGCGTATCCCAGTGCAGGCCGGTCGAAACGTTTGAGATAACCAAGCCAGCGTTTTCGACCTGACGGCGCAATTCGGTCACCGCCGCATCCGTGGTGTTCATCTGGAACCACGGAACGTCGCCGAGCCAGAGTTCGATGCCGTCGTATCCTGCTTTCTTGACGAGTTCGAGACCCTGCTCAAAACTCCAACCCTTGGGGATCATGTTGTCGCCGATGGATTTTTTCATGGCACCTCGTTTATTGCTGATACGCGTTTCATGCCTGCTCAGCTCAAAAATGTCCCGCGATTCGGAAATTCTCGCGTGCGGCTGACCAAGGAACGAGCCGCACTGTCGACCGGAAGAGAGTTTGACACATTAAGCAGCCGCAATACAAAAAACTGATTCGCAACTAAACGAAAGCACGACGCTTGTGGTTTTCGCCCTCGGTGCTATCGACCCTGGGGCTTCGCAGTGCAATCGAGGTCATGAAAATCCAAGCCGAGGGGCCAAGAATCCAATTTCATGCTTTGATGGCAGCGAAAATCAACATGCCCCCAGTGCGTTTTTCCTTGACAACTGCATGGGCTTCCAATATGGTCCATTTCCAGCCGCAATAAAACGAAAGAAATAGGTAGTTAAAGTAAACAAAAGAAATTAACGCATGGGAGCCGTATTTCAGGCAATGCAGCCTGCTTTCCAAGCTGCGGGACGGAGAAAATAGCGTGTCCAAATGCCCGCACTCCGACAAGGCGCTTGGCATGAACGAACCGATCTCTCGCCGCGATTTTCTTGACGGCATGCTCGTTGCTTCCACGGCCGTAGCAGTTGGGGCCGCTTGCCCCTTCACCCTCGGAGCGCAATCGGCGAAGGTGCCACCAGTAGGATGGAGTGGTTACAGCGGCGAGGGCGACTACAAGGATTCCGCCGGCAATACGGAACAGGTCATACAAAACGCGCATATCGTCCGCGACGGCAAGTTTGACCAGGCCCCGTCGGAAGTCGTGGAAACTGCCGAAGTCTACGATTGCGTTGTCGTCGGCGGCGGACAGGCTGGTCTATCCGCCGGTATGTTCTTTTCGCAGCAAACGGATGCGAAGCGCAACTGCTTGATCCTCGACAACGCGCACATTTTCGGCGGTGTGGCCAAGCGAAATGAATTTGTCGTGGACGGTCATCGCCTCTATGCGCCGCAAGCTTCCGTCCACTTTCAGCCTCCTTACCCTGACAGTTTTCTCAAAACTGTCTACGCCACGATGGGCCTCGATTGGGACGCTTTCAAGTCTTACCAAAAGTGGGAGGGCCCGAAGCCGGAGATGTGGCTGCCTCGCAGCCCGTACGGCACCGGGAAAATCAACGGCAAGGAAGCGCTTGGTTTCTATTTCGGAGCGAAGTACGGGCACCAGCCGGGAATCTGGATTACCGATCCCTGGGGCAAAGGCTTGGAGGGCACTCCATTTTCGGAGACCACTCGAAAAGAGATGTTGGCGCGATGGGCCCAAAAGCCAGTCGTTCCCCCATTGATATACGACTACCCAGGCGATGCCATATCGCGACACCTCGATAGCATGACGCTTGAGGATTACTTCATTCGTACCTACGGCATAAGCCGTGAAACCGTTCGACTGATGGACGCTTCGGAAGCCGCCGGTGGATTCGGACTGGGTCCGGACGCTCTATCCGCGTTTCTCGTATATGAGTGGTCGAAAACTATCCCCACAGTGGATGACAGCATGGAATCGGGTATTCAGATGTTTCCGGGAGGGAACTCCGGGATGACCAGATTGATGGTCAAGACCATGATTCCGGCAGCGATCGAAGGTCCACGGTCGATGGAGGCGGTGTGGAAGGGCGCGGTGAATTTCGGCGCGTTGGACCAACCCGGCCAGCGAGTGCGTTTACGGTTAGATTCTACAGCCGTACGCGTCGAGCACATAGGAAACCCAAGCAAGTCAGAGTTTGTATCCGTCGAGTACGTGAAAAACGGCACAGTGTCTAGAGTTAAAGCGAGAACGGTGGTGATGGCCGGCGGCGGATGGATCACCAAGCATGTGGTTCGAGACTTGGACGAAACACGCAAGAACAGCTACGACCAATTCAATTACGCACCCTACATGACGGTCAACGTAGCTGTTCGCAACTGGCGTTTTCTCTATAATCTGGCCATTTCGAGCGCTCAGTGGTTCGATGGCTTTTCGCGTTCCGTGAACGTGCGGAAGAGTGCCCTTTTTGGGGTGGATACGGATACGGTGGGCCCGGATCTGCCTACGGTCCTGACTTTTTTTGTCGATTTTACGAAACCGGGATTGCCTGCTCGCGCCCAGGGACAGATGGGTCGCGCCGAATTGCTATCTACGCCGTTCGCCGATTACGAGCGCCAGGTTCGCGAGCAGATGACGGAGATGTTTGGCGCTTCCGGCTTCAATGCCAAGAGCGATATCGCTGGAATCGTGATGAATCGATTCGGCCACGCATTCATTACTCCGCAACCGGGCTTCTTTTTTGGACAGGATGGCAAACCGGCTGCGCGTGATGCGCTTCGCAGTGGCCCCTTTGGCAGGATTGCTTTCTCTCACTCGGATTTGGCCGGGGCCATGGATCATCGGAACGCATTTATGGAATCACACCGAGCGGTGAATCAACTTCTGGACCGGGTACTCACTTAGCGAGGGATGGAGGATAGGCACCATGCTTAGTCTTATTCTGAACCGCAAATTGTCCTCAATATTGGCGCTGATGTTGCTGGGCTTGATTCTGCCTTGCCAAACGTTCGGCCAGGTCGATACCGGAGCGATTTCCGGCACGGTCAAAGACACCAGTGGAGGCACAGTGGCGGGAGCGAGGGTGACGCTCATCAATGTGGAAACCGGCGTGTCCGTTACGACCACGACCAGCCCCATCGGTGAATATTCGTTTTCGCCGGTGAAGATCGGTCACTACTCCTTGTCGGCGGAATTCAAGGGATTTGAAAAAGTGCAACAGAATAATGTCACCGTCGACGTCCAGCAGAAAGTGCTGGTCGACATCGCACTGCCGCCTGGGCAACCCCAGGAAGTAGTGGTCGTCAATGCTGCTCCACCCGCTCTTCAGACCCAGGATGCCTCCGTCGGCCAGGTCATCGAGGAGCGCGCCGTCAACGCGCTGCCATTGAATGGGCGTAACTTCACGTTCCTCGCCCAGCTCTCGGCCGGCGTGACGCAGGATCAGCAGGACACCCGCGGCTTGGGCGCGAGCGGGAGTTTTGCTGCCAACGGTTTGCGTCCAGCGCAGAACAACTATTTGCTCGATGGTCTCGATAACAATGCCAATCTAGTGGATTTCTTGAATGGCACCGCCTACGCAGTTCGTCCTCCGGTGGATGCCATTCAGGAGTTCAAGGTCGAAACCAACAACTACAGCGCCGAGTCCGGGCGGTCGGCGGGCGCCGTCCTCAATGCCACGATTAAATCAGGAAGCAATCAGTTTCACGGAAGTGTGTGGGAATTTATTCGCAATGATAAATTGGACGCCGCTAACTTCTTTGAGAATTCGGGAGGCATTCCGAAAGGAGAATACCGCCAGAACCAATTTGGAGCCACGTTCGGAGGCCCGATTCGCAGGGACAAAACCTTTTTCTTCATGGACTACGAAGGCACTCGCATCCGTCAGGCTGTCCCGTCGACTAACACCGTTCCAACGGTTCTTGAGCGGAGCAGTGGATACACAAATCTTTCGGAGCTACTTACCCAAGGCGGCACACGAACCGATGTTCTCGGTCGTACCTTTACGTTGGGCCAGGTCTTCGATCCTTCCACCACGCGAGCCGTCACTTGCGGAGTTGCGGACCCGGTTACAGGTCTCACTGCTCCTTGCACGGGTGTGCCTGCCGGAACACAGCTCGGTTTTGTTCGCGAGCCTTTTCCCGGTAACATCCTTCCGGCAGGCCGGCTGGACGCCAATGCGATTAAACTTCTGAATCTCTTTCCCGCACCGAATCTTCCAGGGCTCTTCAACAACTACGCCGCGAATCCGGTATTGAGCAACAACGCCGACCAATTTGATGTGCGCGTCGACCACAACTTCAGTCAGAACGACAGTATCTTCGGGCGCGTGAGTTACGTCGATAACCCAACATTCATTCCGGGACCGTTCACCGGCATCGCGGATGGAGGATCCTTTTCCGACGGAAATCAAGAAGCGCGTTCCGTCAATGCAGTTGTGAGTGAAACCCACATGTTCTCGCCTACTCTCATCAATGAAGCACGCGCCGGCTACAACCGCATTTCGGCTTCTCGTCTTCAACCCAATGCCGATACTTCCGGAATTCCTGCAGAGTTCGGCATCCCCGGAATTCCGCAGGGTAATTCCAATGGTGGATTGGGCTCTATATTCATTACCGGATTGAATACCCTGGGCAGCAACCAGTACCTTCCCTCGATCGAGCTAAGCACTACCTCGCAGGTTACGGACAACCTCACGAAAGCAGCCGGTCGCCAGACCTTTAAGGTTGGCTTCCAATACCAGCGACTCGGATTCAATATCCTTCAACCTCCTTCGGGCCGGGGTACGTGGAGTTTTAGCGGAGTCTACACCGAAGTGCCTTCAACGACTGGAGGCAACACTGGACTTGCACAAATGCTACTGACACCGATTCCGGCTACGGTTCCAGGCGCGGCTGATTTCGT
>Ga0182024_10010221_pt1 | contig 19188 bp, 11 predicted proteins | sample P32metaG_FD_120480 | JGI IMG/M metagenome (GOLD analysis project Ga0182024, IMG submission 120480) | Permafrost microbial communities from Stordalen Mire, Sweden - P3-2 metaG (Illumina Assembly) | ecosystem: Environmental > Terrestrial > Soil > Wetlands > Permafrost | place: Sweden: Stordalen... | reverse complement strand
GATTGTGATACAATCTCCATCTGGCAGTCCTTTCGTGCTGGTAGGTTCGTTCTGATAAACAAACTTCTACCAGTTCCAGGACTGCCTTTTCAATTTGTGCGCACAATTCAGGACGTTATCTGGCAACGGCGCGACCATCAGCTTTGCCGACGGCCTTGGCACCATCAACGTAGGGCAACTGCCCGACATCACCGTCGGTCTGACAATCAATGGCGACTCCGGCAACACTCTCAGCGGCCAGAACCAAAATCGCATCTTTTTTATTAATGCGCCAGGCCAATCGGTGCAAATCAACAACCTGACGCTAACCAGTGGCCTAGCCCAGGGGGGCAATGGCGGTTCGCGTGCCGGTGGTGGCGCGGGACTCGGCGGAGCCGTGTTCATCAATGCTGGCGCGGTCAGCTTCACCTCGGTCGCTTTTACTAGCAACTCTGCTCAGGGCGGCAATGGTCAATCCAGCACTGCTGGTGGCGGCGGAGGTGGCGGAGGGATGGGATTTGCCGGCGGAAATGGAGGCACCGATTCCAATAATCTACTCGGCGGCGGTGGCGGTGGTGGCGCTCATAGTAGCGGTGGCTTTTCCGGAACGGCAACGAGTGGTGGGTCTGGCGGCGGCGGTAACGGCGGACACGCCGGACCCGATGGTGAAGATGGCGGAGCCAATAATGGCTATCCCGCCAACGGTCCTGACGGCGGCGGGGGCGGCGGCACCTATGACAACAGTCCATACCAGGTCTCCCAGGGCGGCAATGGCGGACAGGGTGGAGATTTTGGAGGAGGAGGAGGAGGCGGAAGCAGCATGAATAACTATTCCGGCCGCGGCGGCGACGGTGGGTTTGGTGGCGGTGGCGGTGGGGGTGGCGATAATGGCGGCGCACCTGCACCTCACAATAATTCGCTCGCTGGCAATGGCGGCTTCGGCGGTTTCGGTGGCGGGGGAGGCGGAGGCGGTGGCTCGCCTGACGAAGTATTCACGGGACCATCCAGCGGTGGAAATGGCGGGTTCGACGGCGGCGACGGCGGCCACGGCAATGATGGCGGCGGCGGCGGTGGCGCAGCATTAGGCGGCGCAGTCTTTGTTCGTTCGAACAATGGAGCGTCGGTCAGTTTCACCGACTCCACCACTGATGCGGGCTCCCTCACCGGCGGCCTCGGCGGCGGCAGCGCCGTCGGAGGTATAGGCGGCAATGGCAGTGCTGCAGGTGGAGCTCTGTTCCTGATGGGAGGCAATACCACGTTCACCGTTTCGATGGGGAACACGGAAACCATCGCAGGTTCCATCGCCGAATCCAGTGCCAGCAGCATCACCAAAGCCGGACCCGGTACCCTCGTCCTCTCGGCCGCTAACAGTTATACGGGGGGAACTATGGTCACTGGTGGCGACTTGCAAGTACCAAACTTGGCGCTCCCCGGATCGACAGCCTCCGTGAGTTCGGGCGCAGTTCTGGAATACAACGATTCCGGTACCTTGACGCAACCGACAATGACGTACACCGGCACCGGCACGTTCCGCAAAACAGGGGCGGGCATTCTCGTCTTCGGTGGACAAGGAACTATCAACGTTGACTTTTCCGCCGGAGCGCTCATCGATGTCGAAGGTGGCACGCTCACGGGTACCTCCAGCTACCAAGGCATTTGGGCTAACAATCAGGCATCCCTGAATATTGCCGGCGGCGCAACCTTCGATGCTGTCGAAGGTGGACCCACTGGAACCATGCAGGTCGATGCGCTTACCGGATCGGGAATCTTTACAGGTGGTTATTTCGGCGCCTTTGGCGGTCAGACGATTGCTACACTCGGCATTGCTGGAGGAGGTGGTACGTTCAGCGGTTCGATCAGCGACGACATGGGTGCTCACCTGGCCATCGTAAAAACTGGCAGCGGCACGGAAACGTTCACCGGGACAAACAGTTATTCTGGCGGCACCACCATTTCCGCAGGCACGTTGGCCATCGGCTCTATTGGCGCTTTGCTTAGTGGAACCGCTGTGATCAACAACGCCTCGTTTGTCATCAATGCCAATTCGACTGCAGGCAGCATCTCAGGTTCGGGCACAACGACCATCGCCGCCGGAGTCGCGCTCGAGGCCAGCAGTTTTGCCCAAGGCGGCATTGCTTTACAGCTTGGAGGAGCCGCACCTTCCGCAAATTCTAAGCTGAACGTGACCGGGACTTTGTCGGAAAGCGGCATACTCGCGGTTTCGCTTGTTAATGATTTCAGGCCTGCGAAGGGTAACAGTTTTGATCTCTTGGATTGGAACAGCCGCTTTGGCAACTTCTCCGACGTTCAATTGCCCACGCTCGGTGGCCGCATCGTGTGGGATAGTTCGCAGCTTAATACCTCGGGCACAATCTCCGTGGCGACAACGTATTATGCCGGCGATTTCAATCGCGACGGTCACGTCGATACTGCAGACATCTCGGCGATGATGTTAGCCCTGACCAATTTTACCAACTACGAAACGTTGTATGGGCTGACGCCGAGTAATCTGAATCCTCAGCAATTACTCCTGCTCGGAGACATCAACGGCGACGGCAAAATGAACAATGCCGATCTGCAAGCGCTGATAAATCTACTCCAATCCGGCGGCGGCTCAACTAATGCAGTCCCCGAGCCGAGCACTTTTGTGCTGGCCGTCTTGGCTGCTGTGATGGTGGGCCTACCGCTTTTTGTGTGGCCCATTCAATCAAAATCTACATTGGGATGCGGATCGCGGCGAGCTTACTTGTGTGCAGAACGCGGTTACTGGTCGAGGATGGCGGATGGACGTTGTTGATTTGGCCCAGGCGTTGGCTGATGGGCGTGCGTGGGGATCAGGAGTGCGTGTTCGAACGTTAACGTTCCCATCACGCGACGAGTTAGAAGGATACCGTCCGCTAACAAATGGATTTGGACTGTTTGTGACTTCGAGCCGGGAAGGAAATCTGACGGTGGGGAAGGTTAAGCAGATTGACCCACGGAAAATAGAACCTGAAATGTAGTAGATCCGTTTTTTCAGCGCAACCGCCTTCGTGCGGCTACGCTACTCGCGTGAGGCGAGAGATTCTGAACAAAAGTCTAACTTGACGTTCACCTGCAAACGCTGAGAATATTGTTTGTCCTATTTGTCATGGCTGACAATCATGGCCTTCGTTTGCATCCGAGATTGTCTTTGACGTTCTAAATATGGGGCGCTATCTCTTTGTCAGATTCAATTTCCGATAATCCCCGCTGGAATGGCTTCGCCTCCATCGCGCGAAGCAAGTGCGGTCACAATTGTTTTGTCCGTGGCATCTGACAGAAAATGTACGGAGTCATCGCAAAATAAAGCATTCGTTCCTCCGGGATGATCGCATAAGATAAGGTTTCCTTCGTACGTTCCACCAACATCACCCCATGTCAAGCTTGGATCCGCATTGATATTACTGGTTCCGCCCGTGACCGCCAAAACATTGTAGCCATTCGCCCAGGTTCCACGAAGCTGGGAACGGCTAGTGTCGTAACCGCGTCCGGACACTTCCACGACCACCATGGTTTTCGACATACCGTCAGTGATTTGCCTGGGGGCTATGACCGCCGCGACCAGGACACCCGGTGTGGTGCTTGTGTTGGGGAGCGCCAAGAGAATGCCCCGATCAACGTTGTAGGACTGCGTGGTGGTGGGGTTAATAGACGTAGCATCAGGCCCACGAACACCGGCGTAGTCGGTAACTCCTAAGCCCTCTCCGGGGTCCCATCGCCCGTTGTGGTTAAAATCGTTGATTCGCGAATTGTCACCACGGGAAAAGTTGAGGCGCGAAGTGCTAGGACACAAAAACGTCGCGAGGACTGTCTGCGTAGGCCCACTGAGATCAGCTAATGCGTTTGGAATGTGATCTGGTTGGTTGGGCAACACGAATCGCGCATACAGTGCTGATTCTTCCATAAACGGTAAAATAAGCGCCGACCAAGCCCACGGTACGCACTTATAACACCCCTGCTGCTGCCCCGGCGGGAAAGTTTTCTTCGCATCCAAGTACGATAACAGCGCCAATCCAATTTGACGTTCATTATTTGAGCATTGTGTTCGCCGCGCCGCTTCACGGGCCGCTTGGATTGCCGGCAACAATAATGCAATCAAAATTCCGATGATTGCGATCACCACCAGCAGCTCCACAAGGGTAAATCCACGATCGCCCTTGCTACCTGTGATGTGACAGCCGTTTAAGTTAAATTTGGAGTCTTGCAACTGTTCCATGTTTTAAAACCCATCTTGGCCGATTTCCATAACCAAGTCTTCATTAGTTCGCCCCCGATCGGCGCGCCGCGCGAGACTGAGGGCGCTAAGAGTAGTAGATGAACCTACCTGAAAGGTGTTAGAGTTTTGTGAGGCTTTCGACGTCGCATCCGCATACCTTCAGGCGGCCGAAAACCAAGCGGGACGAGCGGAATGCACCGCTCGTCCCGAAAGAGCTTACCTAGCCCGTGCGATACCGATTGCACTTCGATGGATCAATTCGCAACACGGCGGCGAGCACTAACTAGCAAGCTAACGATCCCGATACCCGCCAACATAAGACTTGACGGTTCCGGTACGGCTGTGCCTGAAAACGTTAAATTGTCGAACCGCCAATTACCCGAGCTGTTGTTGTAGAGTACGGTATGGCCGTTCGAGTCTAGCGCATTGCTGGCATAGTCGCCGGGAACATTACCGGTTGAATCGAAGGCGGAAACTAGCCGAATGCCGAAATTCGGATCATTATTCGCCGCGGCGATCGAACTTAGGTCCACCGAGATCGTGCCCGGAGGACTCGTCGGATTATAGAAGTCACCGCCGCCGATGTCGGAACCGGTATAGGTGCCGGTAGGACTCGTTCCTCCGAAATTGGTCCAGCCCGCTGCGTTGGCAACATTCGTGTTGTATTGGAACTGTAAGTCACGAATACCCTGAGCCGTGCAGTACCAGTCAAACGAAAACTGAATGTTGCTATACCCTGCGGTACTGGCATCCAATTCTATTCCCTGACTGTACTGTTGTTCCGCATTGGTATCTCCAGCGTCCACCGCCGCTGCATGCGTATACCAGCCGTTGTTAGCGGTTCCGCGAATCCGCCACATATTCTCATTAAACGAGGGGGTGGTCGTACCTGCGACGTTAAGAACATCGTCGCTCGTCGTGTTTCCTCCGTTTACATTGTTGGTCATCCCGAGAGAAATTGCTGTTCCGGTTCCAGTTGTTGGGGCAGGACTGTTATAGGGTGCGGCCTGGATCCCGATGGTATTAAAATTCCAGGACGTAATCACGGCGGCCAATCCGAATTCTGGTATCAACACCGACAAGATTCCCGCAATCACGAGCACCGTCATCAATCGTTGCATGCATTTCATGGGCAAGGCTCCTAAAAAACTGTTACTTAGAAACTGATAGTCACGCTGTAAGTTTCGATATGCCAAACAAAGAAACTCGTCAGAGCTCCTGCCTCTCTCTCATCCGCCAACCAACAGATCCTCAAACGACCACAAACTAGCAATCGATCGTGAGTACATTACGAGCAAGCTGTGTTCTTCTGATGAAAAATTGCCAAAAATCGACCTACTTAAAAACAACTTAAGCTTTTCCTTACCGATGCTTTAGATCCAAGTAGAAAACAGCATTTCTAAAACGTCGAACGACGGCTCTTGGGCACTAGACCCAGCCGACACGGTTAGTCCAGCCATTGCACCGCGCGATGCATCGTCATTCACGACCTGATCGACTTGTGCAGAATTCAACTGGGCCGACGAAAGCCCTTCCGTTGGCAACTCAGACAATAGCGGTGTCCCCAAGCTGTGCAGGGCCATCGCATCTGAAAAAACCTCATCGCTCATAGCTGCGGGATTGATCGCCGGACTGCTCGACAACATCGCATTCGTTGGAATCGTGAATCTAATCGATCCACCCAGGTCGCTCAGGGAGCCAAGCGAGCCAGTAGCAATTAACTCCGCTCGCGCCGGTGCCGACTGCTGGCCGGGTTCGCCGGAATTCGTCGTGGTCGTGCCCACTAGCGGCAAGCCGCCAGGATCAACCAGGCCTGTGGCGGTGGAGGAATTCGTCGATAAAGCATCGATGTTAGGCACCGGAAGCACTGTCGGAATTTCCGTGACGAGCTCCTGGACGCTTGCTGTCGAAGGACTCGACGAAGATGTTCCACCTGCCGCGGCAGACAGCATGGTATCGGGCAACAGTGAGGCGCTGGCGATCGACGGATCCTTACCATCCTCCGGCAAGACCGTCGTAACGGCAGAGGCGGGCGATTGGGTCTCAGGAGGTATACTAACAGTCGCTGGCTGGATCTGGGTAACGGCATCGTTGGAAAGGGAACCACTCCCGCTGCCTCCTCCACCTTTGAGCAGATTCAGGAGCGCTTGTAGATCAGCGGTGGTGACTTTACCATCGTGGTTAATGTCCGCGACAGCCAAAAGTTGTGCAGCGGTCAAGCCACGGCTGGTTTGATAGGCCTGTAAATTGGTAAGTGCACGCATAAATGGTAAAATGTCGGCGGCGTTGACATGGCCATCGCCGTTGATATCGCCCAGGAGGAATGCCTGCACTGCAATCGACTTAGTCGCAAGATTGCTATTACCTAACCCATCGTTGACGGTGAATGATATGGTTCGTGTACCGGCGGCAGTGGCAGCGCTGGTCGAGAAAGTGATCGCGCGCAGCGCGATCTGATAATCCAACGGCGTGCCGGTGCCCGTCAGCGTCAATACGCCGTTGGCCGAATTGTAAGAGCCACCGATGCCCGCCTGATTGACAAACCCCAACGTGTCGCCGCTGGCAAATCCACCCGAGATGCTCACCGTAGCGCTGCTCAAAGTTGGACTATCGGGAGCCGTTAAGGTCACAGCTCCGTCAACAAGAATTGGGGCGGATCCGGCGGTGTAACTGTTTTCTCCCGAAGACGTAGTGACGAGGGGGGGATTATGGACTGCCACCAGGTTGATCACCTGCTGTGAATTGGCGTTGATACTGGAGATGATGCTATTGCCATCGATCACCGTAAAGGTAACGGTTCTCGGTGCGGTGTTGGGATTGTCGCTCGTATCCGAGTACGTTACGGTTCGCAACACAGCTTGGTAATTCGCCAATGGCTCCGAAATGTCAGGCGAAGTGGGAGCGAGTGTGAGGAAGTGGCTATGTGGCGACGATGTGACAGTGATGTCATTGGCGGCCGCCGTGGCGGCATTCCAACCCAGTAAATCTTCGCCCGAAGAAAAGTTTGCCGAAATAGAAACCGTGGCACTGGTTAATTGCGAGGTTGAGCCGTCAGTGATCGTCAGATTTGGCGCGATCGTAACCGCTGGCGGCGAGTTGGGCAGCAATGCTTGAGTCCACGTGACCGGCGTCGGTGAAGTGCCGCTGACGATTGGGGGCGAGACCACTGGTCCAACGATGTTGATGGTGTCGAAAGAGTTAGTCGGGTTGCTGAGGACCAATCCATCGTTCGCTTCAAACACGATCTTGCGTGTGGGCGGATTGCTAACGACGCTCCCGGTATACGTAAAGGTCACCGATTCCAAGGCAGCGTCCCAATCGGCAAATGTGTCGGCGCCCGTCAACGTCAAGATGCCGGTAGTACTGTTGAAGCTACCAGTGATCAGCGAACTACCGGAATACTGCAGCGAATCGGTCGCAGGGTTGTAATTCGTGGCGATCGAGACTTGGGCAGATGCTAAGAAGGAACTATCAGGATCGGTGACGGTGACAGTCGGATCGACGACAACCGGGCCGGAACCGACCGGGTAATTGATCGTCGCTTGTGCCGTCGTGACGACGGCCGGTTGGCTGGTGTCGAAGTTCGGCCCACCAATGTTGTTCAGCGGCCGATTGGCGTCTGCCGATGGAACGGTATGGCTGGAACTCCCAGTGGTCCACGTCGGCGCCGTACCACCAAGGCCGCTGGATGCGACCCAATCGGTTGCAGCCCAACCGGAGTTGTTATTGGCCCGCGCAACGTAATCGGCGCTAAACGACTCCGTCACCGTGGTCGAATTTGGAGTTGCATAGTTCGTCGTACCAGTGCTGTCAACGTAATTGATGTAGCCGTAGGAGACATCGCCCGGCGTACCAACTGAGGGCGATGTAGCCCCGACTGCATCCCAGACCGTCCAACTGTTGAACTCGGCGCCATGCAGTGTACCTGTCGGTGGTCCTCCGGTTACCGTGGGAGGGTCCACGTCATCACCGGGTGTCACAGCGCCCGGCGAATTGATGAGGAGATACGTGGCCGATGGCTTAAGCAAGTCGGTATCATTGGGGCGAAACAAGGCGCTATGGCCGACAATGCTGCTGCCGGGTGCAACGAAATTATTCCCGAAGCCAGCCCCGGTGCCGATGGCCACTGAACCGTCCGGGTTGATACCGTTATCTAAGACCGTGGCACCCTGGTCAATTAAATCCAACCCACCGTAGTCCGGATAGTTGTTGTACGTATTTCCGTTTTCCAGAATCACAAGGTAGTCGTTGCTACCGGTTGTATCACCACTGAGGTTGAAGACATCGAATACTGTGCCGGCCTGGTAGGTCGTGACCGTGCTGCCCACCGTAATCGACTGCGGCGACCCATTGAGGCTGATGAAGTAGGTACCGCTTGGAATCGTATAGTCCGGTGTCGCCGATCGAATTTCGATGTATTGGTTTGGATCGTCAAGTCCCGGCGGATTGGCAAGAACCTCGCTGATCACCAGTGGCGGCGCGGTGACTACATCAATATTGATGGTGCCGGTCGCCGATAAGTTGAATGGTGGCGTTGTGGTATTCAGGTCATTAATGACCACGGTGACGGCGGCTGTACCTGTAAAACCGGTTGTCGGGGTAAAGCTCAGGCCGTCGAGTGCTTTGTTGAGTAGCGCCAACGTGCCCGTGAATGTGACAGCGGACGAATTGTTGGCGCCAGCGGTAATTGATACCCCGCTAATCGCATTGGCAGGGAGCGTCAACGTTCCGTCTGCGGCGGTAAGTTGAACTTGCTCTGTAGTGCTAAACCCATCCGGATCAGACACCGTGATGCCGTTGTACTCGTTCTGTGAGCTTGTGTTGAACTGGCCACTGGCAAAGACCAATGGAGTATTTACAATCAGACGTTGCGTTCCGGGGATCGCAACAGCAGGGGGAAGATTGACCGCCGTCAGCTGAATCAAGAAGGTCTGCATTGGCGATACGTCGACGCCGCCGTTGGCAGTGCCGCCTGAGTCCTGCAACTGAACTGTGACGGTCACGGTGTGAGCGGGCCCCGGTACTGGTGTAAAGGTTAGGAGGCCGGTGGGCGAAAGGCTTGGCTGCACGAGAAATGCGGCCGGATTATTGTTGCTGACGCTAAAAGCAACCGATTGACCCGATTCGTTGGGTGGTCCGGCGGAGATGTTCGATGCCCACTGCTGACTATACGTGCCGGACGCCGGCGTCGTAATATTGCCTCCGGGAGTGAATGAAGGCGCTTGGTTGACCGGAGTGATATTGATTGTGATGCTGTCCGTTGACGTTTTCGGAGGACCATTGCCGGTATTGCCCAGGTTATCGGTGGCCATGGTAATCTGTCCCGCAGCCAAACCGTTGATATCCGAGGTCGGCGTGTACACTAGTCCGGCCAAAGCGGCATTCAGATTGGGAACCGTACCTTGATAGGTCAAGCTCGAGGTCCCGTTGCCGCTACCGGTCAAACCGGCTAAACCGCTCAATGTTGCGGTGCCGCCGCTGATGGTCAGCGTGACTTGGATTGGATTGGAGCCAGCATTCGGATCGCTCACCGAGATCGAATTGTCGTTAGCGGACGAGAACGTGAGTGGCTGATTTTCCAGCGTCGTCTGCGGAGCGAATGGAATTAGGTTGACGGGGGGCTGGCTATCTCCGACTGGTGTCACAGCGATCTGGAAAAACTGTGCCGCCGAGGTATTCATTCCGCCATTAGCCGTTCCTCCGTTGTCATGTAGTTGCACGGTTACGTTGGCAACTCCATCTCCCCCAGGTGCCGGCGTGTAGGTGAGGGTCCCGTTGGCAGAAATGGAAGGTTGCACCAAGAACAGCGAATTATTGTCATTGGATACGATGAAATTCAGCGTCTGGCCGGACTCATTAGCCGCGCCCGGGCTAATATTGGTGGCCCAATTAGCAACCGTTTGAGCGCTGACCGTATTCAAAACCGACTGGCTAGCGCCGCGCACAAATGAAGGTGCTTGATTGACAAACGTAACCGTTTGGGAAGCTGTCGCGGTGGCGGTGCTGAACGGAGAGCTGCCGGCCGGAGCCATGACCTGGGCCACGTCAAAAGTTTGACCATTGAACCCTTGCGATTGATCCCAAGCACTAAAGGTGAAATTGGCCGTACCGTTGAAGTCGTTGTTTGGAACAAAGCGAACTTTCGTTACGCCATCAGATGCCAATAGCAAGGCGGTGGTCGTCGACATCGTCGGGAAATTCTGCCAGGTACTACCAGCGTTCAGACTGTATTGCCAAGTACCGTTGGTCTGATCGGCCTGCGTAATCGCTATCCCCTGATGCTGCGAAGCACTTGTATCGGTGATCGGGGTCGCGCCTAAAGCGGAAATGACTGCGGAGACCAACTCCCCAGCATTTGACGATGGATTCTCTAGCAGATTCGGCAACGAGGAAGTCCCCGAATGATTCAGCGTCGGGCTTTGGTTCGGAACGATTGCAACGCCGCGAAAGCCTTCACCTGTGGCGGGCAACGTTACCAATGTAGTGGCTGTAGTACCGCCCGTGGCATTCACAGGGGCGGCGTCGTAGCCACTCACGTCAGTAAACGTATAGAGAGCTCCGCCCCCGGAACTGCTGCCGCCGCCGGCCCCAGCGGTGCTGCCCGCCGTCGAGTACATCACAACCGTATTGCCGTTGGTATATCCTGTCAAACCACTGGCATTGGCTTCCGCGATGGTGCCGGTGAGCGTCCAACTGACGGGAACACCCCCGGAAAAAGTCGCTGAATACTTGTCGATCTGATTGTGTCCCGGATCCGAAAAATAGATCGTATCGGGCTGCGAGCCGTGATCCGCAACATCGAGCGTCGTCAGAAAGAAATCATTGAAGCCGTCCCCTGATGGAAAGTTTACCGAGATACCAGACAGCGGAGTGAGGGAGTAACCACCGCTTGTCGGCAAGCCCGTGCCAACCTGATAAATCTTACTGCGGTCCGTGACATACAGCTGTCCGTTGTAGATCTGCATTTGATTTAGACTGGCCGTATTGTCGCCCGTGTTCACTTGTGTCGATCCACCCGTGTCTCCCAACGGTGCATAGCGAAGTCCACCGGTTTGCGACGTCAGCCAAAACCCGGTTCCATCGACGCTAATCGCCGTGGAAGGAGTGGACTTCGCTGGGACGATGGAGTAGTCGGACGGGACCGTCGACGTATCCAGATTTCCGTCGATGTTGATTTCGCCCACATCGCGAAGAAACGCGCTCGACTTGAGACTTTGTCCGCTGCCGTTGGGTAGCGCTGCGTCGTAACCGGTAAAAGTCAAATACTGTCCGTTCGCCGACAGATCCAGTTCACCATTAGCTTGTCCGGATCCGCTATTGATTATTGGGTTGGGCGTACCGGTATCCGCGGTGATTGGCAGTTCGATTGACTGGACCAATGTGCCGGTAGGGCTGTATTCATCCAGGAATACTGGGTTGCCAGAACTTGATAACGCAGTTGATCCGTTGCCGACGCCAATCCGGTAGACCACGATATCTCCCCCGATGAAGGGGAGGGCAGATAATACCAAACGAGCTTCTAATCTCTCAAAGGTCGTCTGCATAGCAACCGCCGGACGAGAATTGGACCTTGCGACCCTAGTGTGTCGATTTTGTCGGCGTTGCTTCTGATTGCGCCGAATTTTACTGGATGACATGATATTTCTTTCGTCAATGAACAGGTGGTTGCCCACAAGGTGGTTAAGTATCAACCGAGCAAACGTATGTCGTTGTTTCTTACAATGGATGGCGCCAGATTTATCATGGCAAGAACGAGTACCAGGGTGAATCTAGCGGCCAGTTGTTACGCGATGATGAGCGTTGCGCAACAATTTTCGAAGCACTAAATGCAACATGACATGCTCGCCGAGAGCAGATTGGCTCAGCTCTGCCCTACTGCTTGGTAGTGCTGCCGCGTTTTTCATCATGGAATGTGCCATTGGTCAAAAAACTGCTCCGCGGTTATTAATCGGAGTTCTTCTGGACGAACCGTTATCATTTGCTGCGCAGTCGCCGCATCACCACTAGGCTTGCCAGACCGAGACCTGCCAGCACAAACGTGCAGGGTTCCGGTACCGCCGTGCCGCTGATGGTGATATTATCGAAACGCCAGTTACCAGAGGTGTTGTTCAAGGACGTTCCATTGGTGCTGACATTGTCTGCGCCGGTCGATGCGTTCACCATTTCAATCGCGAAGTTCGGGTTGTTAGCCGCGGCGGGATCACTGATCGTCGCGGTCAATCCGGTGAACCAGTTTTGACCGGCTGGTGCACCGTTGACCAGCTTATTGTCGCTGACATACGAACCGAGCACCGTGTTAGGCGAAGTGGTGTTGGTCAAAGCGACCAGACCGGCGTCGGACCCGCCCAGAGTGATCGGCACGTTGGTCCAAGTGGTGCCGTCGTTGGTGTATTCCAGTTGGAGATTGGCCTCACCCTGCGTGGTCGCGTACCAATCGAAGCTGACGTTAATCGTATTGTAGCCAACGGTGCTCGCGGCGAAGACGGCCCCCTGCATGCCGATTGGCGCGAGGCTCGACCAACCATTGGCTGCACCGTTGGCGCCAGCCTGTGCGCGGACGCGCCAAATCTGAGTCAGGTTCGCGACGCCATTGGCACCGGTGTCTCCAGCAGCGCCTTGTAAAACATCGTCGGTGGTCACACCGACGTTAGGCGTGGGATACAGATTCATCCCGATCGAACTGGCCGAGCCGGCGCCGGTGGATGGGGCCGGGCTGTTATTCACGGCGATCGGGTTCGGGGGGTTTTCGAAATTCCACTGCGTGATGACGGCAGCGGACGCCTGCCCCGCAAACAGTGGAATTGAGATTGCTGTAATAATTACTGCCTGAGCCAAAGACCGAGTGACACAACGATTGAACAAAGACTTCATCGGCGTTCTCCTCAAAGTAAGCAAGTCGTGACTGTGCAAGATGCGATCAACTAGTTGCCTCTAAATGTTCGCCTCGCGAATGCACTCCCAATGCACGCGCTTCCTACTTGACTGGTGCGCCTTTATAGAGGCCGATCGTTAGCAAGGTGTGAGCTGGCAATGAGCTGTTTGCTAGTTCCGTGCTCTTTTGTTAGCCCTCAGATCACAGTTTCAGCTATGCATTTGCCGAAGCACACGGCAGAAGAATTGGAATAGCAGCAGCGGCGCAAGCGCACTGGATATCGCTAGAGTTCGGCCTACAGGTTGACCGTTAATCAAATTCTCTCAAAGGTGCTCATTGATTGCGACACATCGAGCAGATCCTGACCCAGTCCGCGGCCGGCGAAAATTTCGATAGTAATCACGACTCAACATTACAAGAAAAGAGTCGAACTTACTTTGCGACGATGTGGATTGAAGCTGATTCTTCCGGCGCCGATTCGGGCATTATTTCTCCGTTAGCTCATCACGACCTAACGTTTCTTCGCCAAAACTGCCATCGCCCGCTGCTGTCCTCATACGTTCGTAACTCCCCCAGTTGCCTTGGCCGCAGCGGGCTTTTCTTTGCGCAAACCTTACACCGCCAGTAAATAAACAAGCAAAAAACTTTCAATCTTCTAAACAACCTCTAATTCTCAATCGCTAAAACTGCCTGCATCCATCAACCGAGGGTGGTCATTGCTGACTCTCCCTAAACATGGCCATCCGCGGCGAGTTTTCATGGTTCGGGCGCCCGTCGTATTCAACACTACGGCGGGCGCTTCTTTTGCGCCCGGGCGTTGGGTTTCGTCCTGTATTAGTCAATTGCTTGCTTCGGCTTCTTTCAGGGGGTATCATCTCAGCGGAATCAGTAGGCAGAGGCACATCTTTTTGTTCTTCAAGGAGCCTCTGCATCTATATGATCAAACGGCTTTTAATGGCCGGCGACGCTGATCTGTTTACTGGCGATGTTTTCGGGGTCGGTCGCCATCGCATCTTGCGAATTTCGCTATCGATTCCGGCAAGTCAACTCTTGTTCAGTTTTCTCTCTCTTTTGGAGGTGCGCTAATGAATCGGACAAATTTCACGCGGTTCGGGCTCGTTGTAGTCACCATCGTTGTGGCAGCGGTATTATTCCAAACTCCAAGCGCCCAAGGGCAAATCACGGTCGGTACGCCAGTGATCAATCAAGTTACCTACTCAACCACGATCGGAAATGAAGTCCATAATGAAACTGCCACCAATAACAGCGCCGGGGGAACCGTGAGCTTAGGCCTAACCGGCGACTGGTACGTTCCAGTTCCCGTTGGAGCGGCTGGTCTTGCACCAGAACTAACCGGGATTCTCCCTATAAGCGTTGGCAATATTCCCGTGGAGATCGATAGCTTTGACTTTACTCCTAACGCCAAATGGGTAAATGGTGGTGGAAATACGACTGACCCGGTTACTAAGTGGACAATTACCGCGACGCTCTACCAGCAGGGAGCTACCTTGCCGACTGGGACGGCTGGCCCTCCGGGGTATGGCGATCCCAAGGTGAAGACGCTGACGTATACCGACACACTCACAGGAAACGGCATCGATATAATTAGCAACACGAGCACAACGGATTATGCACCCTATGTTCTGGGTTCTGGTCTCAAATACTATTTGGCCATTGACGACTATACCAGTATCACCGTCGGCAACGGGTACACGAATTCCACGCCGACGATTGTGGTAACCAATGAATTCGGTGGCACGTTCGGCGATTCCTACTCGGGATTGAGTGCGAGCTTCACGTGGCATACAGTTCCCGAACCTTCCACGGTCGCACTGCTTGCCCTCGGTTCCATCGGCTTGGTGTTTGCACATCGGCGGTTTACGTCCTAAATCAATTTGCTTCATTGATATTGAGACTGCCCGCCGTTGCGTGGCCACCGGAATGGCTGGCGCGGGTTGTTGCTGCAACCGACAGAGGCACGGCGGGCACTTTTGTGCACCCGCTCAACTTTCATGTGATATTGCGAATTTAAATGGGTGATATACAATCATCGTCGCCGAGCTTTGCGCATGACGGTGCGCTCCCTTGAGGGAGGCCGGTTGTTCCGATGAGGGGAGGAACGACCGGCCAGCTCGGAATTATTTCTTACTGTTATATCGTTGACGCTAGCGAGACTCCTTCTCATCCAGAAGTGATGTTGCTACAGTGGCCCGTGCCGAGCAAAGCGGCCGGCCGGGCGGCATCTCTCCCCCCCTCGCCACCCGGCTGGCCCGCTCGGTTTTTTTCATGCGCTTAATAATTCCCTAGCAATCTACTGGTATGTTCTGGTTGCCAGCCGTGTGTGGTGTTGTGTGCCGTTGTGCGACGCCCAACGAACGGCGGGCACTTATCTAGGCACCCTGCAGAAATCTTGGCCATGTCTCTTTCTACTCTGCGTCCAGGCGACGAAGTCGCTGTTATTCCCATGCGAGGCGCAGCAACAGAAAAAGTAAGGGAACTTGCCATCGTGGCTTATGTTGGGGTGGCTTTGGTCGAATTGGACAACGGTGGCTTGTACTTCGTCACCGATGGACAAGGGATGAATGTCGCAAACTACATTGTGCCGGCAACCGAGGAACATCGGACTGCAATAAGTCGTCGCACACCGCAGACTGCCTGATAAAAAGGTCGGGCACCTTTCATTGTTCGGCCCAGCCTACTTCTACCACCTGCGCAAACGGACGGAAGAACGCCGATTTGAGCGCGGGGTTATGACGTTTATTTTGGTGGCCAGAACGCATGATTTGCTGACTGAGTTTAAAATGCACGTTCACTATTTGAGTTGTGACGGCCACGTCGGACGAAACCGGTAAAGCATGCTCCAGGGTGCAGCTGTCATGTTCGTGCTGTTTTCTCGTCGAAATAACTCCTAAGAGCACCCGCTGCGTTTGTCATATTCCTGCGGTCCGCAATCGACACCACGGCATTGCAAACGCGGCGGTTTTATTTCTAAAGCGATTCACCCGCTGCGGGCAAATGCTGATCAGTGATTGGCACTTTTGTCCGTGGCGGGTTTTTTCATGCGCGAATCTTTCAATCTGCTAATCACCGCCTAATCCTCGACCACTAAAACTGCCTGCATCCATCAATCGCGGGTGGTCATTATCTCCCCTCTCCAACAATGGCCATCCGCGGCGAATTTCATGGTTCGGGTGCCCGTCGTAAATCACCGCTTACGGCGGGCGCTTTTATGCGCTTGGACTTTTGGCTATTGAATTAACGTTGTCTGGTAATGCCATAACGAGGAATGATACCAGTGTTCCCGTTCACTGCCGTTCCAGACCAAAGCACTGCATGTCCGTCGCCAGTACCCATCATTGAAGCATTAATTGACCGTGACTCCTCAATGGGTTCCCAAGGACCAAATATGCCAACCCCGGTGGTTCACTGAAGGAGGTTTGTAATGAATCTGTTCTCGGCCCGGACGCGTATCGGCATCTTGCCTGGGCGCGGACTGTACTTAGTGATGCTGCTGACGGCGATGGCAGCAGGCCGCGCCGCGGCGGCGGATGTCGGCGACGTTTTTGTCATTGCCCTGGAAAATCACAACTTCACCCAGCCCGCCAGTGTGGATAACCCCCGACGACCCCAGCCACAGCAATTGCTGGGCAACCCGGCCTGCCCGTTCTTCAACAGTTTGGTGACTCCCGGCGATCCCAACGCCAAATACGTATCTTACTGTTCCCACTACAGCAATGCCGGCAACCACGTTCATCCGTCGGAAGCAAGCCTCATCTGGGCGGAATGCGGAACCAATTATAATCCCACTGCTTATGACGTCGTACGAAATGACGACGACCCCGTCGAATCATCCGGCAATCTTTTCACCATTCCGCACCTGACCGGCATGATGGACGCCGCACACATACCGTGGAAAGACTACCAGGAGGACATCCAAATCTCCGGCAAGGGTGCGCTGTTCAGCAGCCACGGCACGTTGCCCGCCGGAGTCACCAATCCCTTTAACGGCACCAACCTGTACGACTACGCCTGCAAGCACAATCCCATGTGCTTCTTCGCCGACACCGGAACCAGAAACGTGAATCCGATCAGCCAACTGGCCAAGGACCTCGCCGACAACACGGTCGGGCGCTACAACTGGATTACGCCGGACCAATACAACGAAATGCACACGCCGCTGCCGGCTGGTTACACGTATCACGGCGTGCACTACACGAGGGATCAGTCGGCGGTCGCCTCGGGCGATCACTGCCTGTCCATTCTGATCCCCCTCATCGAGGCCTCACAGGCATTCAAGAACAACGGTGTGATTATCCTTTGGACCGATGAAACCGTAGGCGGGGATACCGCTGAGTTCACGCTCCCGGAAGTGGTGATCTCCCCGCTGGCCAAGGGTAACGCCTATGATAGCAAGGTTCCCGTCAACCACTCATCGGATCTGAAGACGATGCAGGAGATTTTCCAACTCGGACCGTTTCTGGACTACCCGATTCCTCTCAGTGAATACAACATTGACGGCCCTGGCCATTTCAACAGGATTGTCGACGTACACGACCTCAGCGATTTATTCGTCCCCGGCACAATCCCGGCCGGCGTGCCGAAAGAGGTGACTGCGCACGCCCCGCATGCGGCGGCACTGCCGATATTGAAACAGCAATAACTCTCGACTGCCGAGAATGGCCCCGTACGCAAAGCGGGGCCGTTTTCGTTTGCTAGGCGCGCGGCGCTGACAACTCTTTCCGCTTCGCGACAATCTCTGCCAATGGCCGACCCGTGATTCTCGCAACTTCTTTGTCGTCGCAGTTGCGGAGTAAGCCTAATTCGGTTTCACCCCACGGGGATGATGCTGGCCCTTGTCCCAATCTTGATTTAATGCCACGCTCCCGTCGTAGCCGTGCGACGTTCTGCTTGGTGCAGCCCATGCGCTGAGCTAGTTCCCTATCGGAGACTTTACCTAATAGGGCCAGCATGTCATGGGTCCAGGCTACGTTTGCGTTCGACGTCATTTCTGCCGACTTTCTATTTAACTGTCGAATTGAGAATAGTGGACATGCATTTTCAAATCAGTCAGCCATTAAATTATACGTAGAGCCACCGGACAAAACTGCTGCTCGCCGTGAAACACAGTGTTTTCCGATTGGCCACAAGGTTTTGTCCGTTGGCTCTTAATCAAAATCGGTATGATGCAGCCGGTGCGAGTCATCGACACTACGAAGCTTTAGCTAGGGTAGGCACTTGCCTAGCGACTTCTCTGGCAACGCCAATTGATATAGCTTTGCACAAAAAGTCAGGCTGACACACTATCCGTTGCGACAGCAACATAGGCCAGCTTCGTCATATTACGGCTTGACACAAGTTTTTGTGCAAAGCCGGCGGTTGAATTGCCTGAATGTCTCACAAGTCCGTGATGCCTGCGAACCCAATAGACAGAACGATGAAAATACTCTCACTGTTGCTGGCCGGCATGTCATTCGTGGTTGCATCGACGGCAATCCCTGTGAGAGCTGATGATGGCATTGTTACTTTAAGATCTTTGCTGCACGAGATCACCGACTACGACAGTGTGGCCCGCTGGCCAGATCCGAAGTACGTTTGCCGTCAGGCCAGCAGCTATGATCGCGCTTCCAAGACGGAGGCTGACCCAGCCGGTTGGTTCGCCAACAATGACCAGAACCAATTCATCCGAACAGAAAACGTCGATGGTCATACCGAGAAAGTCATGCTGGATGCGGATGGACCAGGGGCCGTCGTGCGTTTCTGGCTCACATGCGGCGATAACAAACAAGGAAAGATTCGGATTTATTTAGACGGGGCCGATGCGCCGTCCGTGACAGTTCCAGCTTTCGACTTTCTGAACAATTCTGTTCTACAGACGGGCAGCCCATTGCTAACGCCGCACCCGGGCTATGCCCCGGATGGTCGCGGGGGGAATACGCTGTATCTGCCAATCCCCTATGCGAAGCATTGCAAGATCACCTGGGAAGAAGGGGACCAATCGAAGCGGGCTGCCCGGTACTACCAGATCAACTACCGCACGTACTCAGATTCGACCAAGGTCGAAACCTTTTCGCTAGGAAACCCCGAAGTATTCGCGTCGGCG